>JAABUN010000435.1_pt1 | contig 109257 bp, 75 predicted proteins | sample 5559311 | NCBI WGS metagenome assembly JAABUN01 (sample SAMN10711877, study PRJNA513370) | rock metagenome | isolation source: Antarctica rocks | place: Antarctica: Victoria Land, Siegfried Peak sud | reverse complement strand
AAGCAACAACTGACCACGTACTTTTAATAGAACATTATGGAAAGCTAAAGCCCGTAGTGTGCCAAATCTAATACGCTATAATTGATTATCAAACTGTTAGAGTTGTTAAGTGTCAAACTTGAGAAGATTGAGCTCCTGCAGAGTTCAAACAACCTTTTTATGTCGGTTCAGATTATTACTCAAGGTTGCCTTTTCCAGTGACCTTTTTATGAGGCGAAAAGTATCAGCTAAGTGTTGATATTATTTCAACAGCAGAGGTAAGTTCAAATGATTAATCTAAAACCGCCTCTAACCCAAAGAGGCTCGCCTTATTTAAAAGACAAGCCTCTCTCCTATTGCAATACTTAAAGTTATTGCATTACAACTTTGGCGGTGTACCTGTTTCCATCTGCTACTGCAGAAAGAATATATACTCCTTTACTCAAAACTTTTGAATGTACGTTAAATCGTATCACATTTTGCGACAAACCATTGAAGCTTTCGGTTTGTATCACTCTGCCCGAAAGGTCCGCGAGCTGCAGTTTTAGCTGGCTTTGGGGTACTTTTCCAAAACGAACCATTATGTAATCTGTAAAAGGATTATTTATAACAAACATACCCTGGTTGTTCTTTGTATTTCGTACAACAACAACATCGCTTAGCTTGCTTTTATTGTCGTTATCAAGCATATTCAACCTGTAGTAGTTATAGTCTGTGGCAAACTCTTTATCCAAAAAGCTGTATTTGCGTTCGGTATTGCTGCTACCCGCAGCTTTTACCTCTCCTACCTTGCGATACGTTGTTCCGTCCAACGACTTCTCAATGTTGAAGTGGCTGCTGTTTTGTTCTGATGAAGTATTCCATTGTAACAAGACGTTATCTCCCTGCAATTTGCCGGTAAAGTTGAGTAAGGTAATGGGTAAAGATCCGGTGGGAATACCAAAACCAAAACCCGAAAAACCGTTATTAAAAGTAGCCGTTACATAAAACATGTTACCTATTGCTCCTACGCTTGTTGGTGTTACAACCTGTACAGTGTCGGGTCCGTCAGGTTGCGGATTTGCAGGGGTTACATTTTTTATTTGTCCGGGCACTTTACTAACCTGTATATTACTAAAGCTTTGCCTGGTAGCTGCTTCCCATCCCTGCTTTTCTGCTGCAGTAAAGTAGAAGGTGATTTCGTAAGAGCCTCCACTGTTGTTTGTTGCCGGCAACACTCTGTACGTTTTATCCATAATATAATTAGCTGGGTTGTTATTCCAGAATTGAGAAGCACTATTTCCTGCGCGATCAATAACCACTTGAGTGCAACCATAATTTATGTTTGAAAGGTTGCGTATTTTGGCCAGAACAACAGTTGATTTAGCAGAGTAGAAATACAGATCGTTATTTGAAGAAAAGTATTCAGTTTTGGAAGCGTTAAGAGCGCTGTCAGCCCTTGTTCCAAAATTTGTTAGATTGAAAATGATCTGCGGCCGTAATCCATTGCTGAAAGAAGTATAGCCGCTACTGCCAGTAATTGAGGCGCTGCAATCTATATTGTCTTTCCAAATAGTGTTACGCTGTGCAGTAGTGCCATTTTGATAGCCACCGGCACGGTCGGAGAAATTGGTTGTATCGGCTGTGGCATTAGTATAACAAAATTCTACTACTACACTGCTTGTTCCATCCCAATCGAAAGGCGCATCAAAAACAAAGGTGTTATTTGCAAACCCTGTGGCAGTTGAGGTAGCGGGAGTAAAGGTAAACGGATTTTTTACCGTAGTTGTATTAGTAACTTCATAAATACCAAGGGAGTCAATTAAAACATTTCTGTTTGTCGTTCCCATTTTAACCACCATATTTTGGTATGACCTTGTGCTTCTTTTATTTATAGGTATAGTGAGGCTGTTTATTTTTCCGTTGGTAAGGCCTGCACTCATTAGTTCTGTGGCTGTATATAACATTTGCGTTTTCTTGCTTTTCACTCTTGCATCAAAAGGTGCCGGGTCCATAAAAAAGGATATAGTACCTACAGTATAATCTGCAGGGGCAGGTAAGATTGGGCTTATATCATTATCGGTAATATTAAAAGCAACCGTTTGAAAAACGCTTCCTCTTTGTGCATTCGATGATCCTGCAAGGGTATAACTAAACCTTACAAACTCATCATTTTCAACTTCGGCATCATCATATACTCTTACTGTGATGGTTTGAGGTGCAACAGATCCTGATGTGAAGTTTATCTTGTTGCTGGGCGAATTAAAATTTCCGTTTGTTGTAAAATCAAAATCAACGCCAAACTTTGCCGTGCTTGAAGTATCTATATTAATTGTTACTTCAGCATTGCCTTGCGGTGCATTGGCAATAGTCATTTGTACGGTATAATCCTTATAGTTTCGGCAACCTGCTGCAGTTACATCAGTTGCTTCGGGGTTGGCGGCAGTGCCTGTTTTAAAATTAATATCAGGCGTGGTTACATTAGGAACAGTAGCAGTAAACATCCCTCTTCCGTGTGTGGCAGCAGCAAGGGTTCTATCTAAAGGACGATACCTTATCATATCAGTCCGCACATTTGCAAGACCGGTATTAGTAGGCTGCCAGTCTACTACAGCAGCATGAAGATTATCGGTTGACCATACGCCCACTTCGGTTGCGATAATAGCTGCATTTACATTTCGTGGATCGAACATTGCCCAACGCACCGGCATATCAGGAAGGTTACCTTCAACAGAAGTCCAGGTAGGCGTAGCTGAAAACGCATTTTTAGATTCATAAATACTTACTACACCATAATTGCTGTAAGTAACCAACACATGATTTTCATCGGCCAGATCGGGAGCAACACAAGAAACCGAGCCGGTACCTGTTTTTATTACCGTTCCTGTTTGGGTTTTACCAATATGTGCATTATCAACCCTCACAACCGAGCCATTGCTCATACCAAAATATACACGGTTTGGCGTTAGCTGAGAAGCATAAACATGCGTAACCGAAGCCGTTAATTGCGCAACAGTCACCGTAGTTGTATCTGTACCTGCAACAGCAGGATTATTCCATCTAAAATAAGTTCCTGTTGTATTTGCAGCATATAATCTTCTGCCTGCATCTTCATAATCAGTAGGATTTACAAAAGACCCGTTGTTATTGAATGAGCGGCGCAAAAAAGTGCTTCCCCCGTTAATTGAAACAAAATAGTTATTATTTGGAGTAGAGGAAATTTGAACATTCCCATCATTCTGATCTATATAAGCAGTGGTGCCATCGCCGCCGGTGGCTTGGGTTGTAGTGTTGATGCCGGGTGCAGTAAATTTTTGGGTGCCATTATCCTGCGAACCGCAAAGAAAATAATTGGTTAGTGTTGGGTGTATGGCTACAGTATAAAATTGGGTTACGTTATAATTGGTGTTTTTTGCAGTGAAAGCAGCGCCTGCATTTGTTGTACGGAAAATGCCTCCGTCGCAGCCCACTAAGAATTCGTTATTGGCAGAGGGAGTTGTAGCAGCATCGGGGCGAAAAAGAATATTATGAATATCGGCATGTACATAAGGAAGGCTGCTGCAGCCTGATGCCCATTGCGAGATTTGAGTAAAGGATGTTCCTGCATTTGTTGATTTTAAAATGTCAACTCCTCCAATATAAAAAGTGTTCTCGTTTGTGGGATCAACTGCTGCAATCAGATCGTACCAGGCCTGGCTTCTTGTAAAATCGGTTCTTGTTGTTCCCTGGTCGCACCACGAAGGATTGTCAACAGTTGTCCATATTGTTGAGTCTGCCGCAGCAGTTGTAGTAGTCATTATTTTTTTGATAGCATTGCTGCTGTCCGCTACTAATACATAGAGCCTGTTTGCGTTACTTGGTGCAGGTGCAAGTTCTATCCGTCGTTCATTCGAAGCTGAAGTGTAAATTTTCTTCCAGGTGCTTCCGCCATCTTTTGATCTGTAAATACTCCCAACATTAAAAATTCCAAAGCTGCAATAAAGACTGCCGTCTGCAGCTATTTCAATATCGGCTGCAGCATCGTTATTGCCGCCTCCGGTTCCACTGGCTAATACTTTTGTCCAGGTTGCTCCGTTATCTGTTGATCTTTGTAATCCGGCTTGACGGGTACAGGCAAAAATAACCCCGTTAGAAGTGATGGCTAATTTTTGAATGCGATAAAAATCTGTGGAACTTGCATTCGGTAATAAATTCCAGGTTGTTCCGCCATCACTGCTTTTAAAAATTCCTAAGCCACGGATGGCGTCTGCATTTTGCCAGCCTTCGCCCGTGCCGGCATACATTTCCTGCCGATTAAGCGGGTTTTGAATTAAGGCAGTTATAGCAAGGTTTGGTAAAAAATCGTTTATCTTATTCCAGGTGGTTGTGGTTGCTGTAATATCGTTGGTGTACCATAAGCCGCCCCCAACGCTGCCAGCCCAGACCTTTTTATAACCATTGGCTGAATCACGTAAATCATACATAATGGCACGTGTTCTTCCACCCACATTATTTGGGCCTCTTTCAAGCCAGTTAATTCCTGAAACGGGGCCGAGTTGTCTCATTCTTGCTAATCTGCTGTTTCTAATGGCTACTGCAGTTATGAGTCTTTCGGTGGGAACAATATTTAACTTGGGGTCTTTTGTTAATTCAAATTCCTGGCGGAATGCTTCTTCGGGATTGTCTTCTTCATCGCCTTCTTCATCCTCTCTTTCAATCAATGTCCCTTTATAGGTTACAGGGCTGTATTTTTTTGTAAAAAAAGTAATGGATGCGATAATGAGAGAAATTAATAAAACAAAGTGTAGCGCCTTCTTCATACAAATAGCAGTTGAGTTTTGGTTATTATTGTGCAGGCTAAATGTATGAAATGGTTTAATATAAAATTTGGGGAGTGTAATATTTTTTTATGCTGAGGTTTTATATGATACCCCGCCCAAAACTTTAAACGTAATAATTAAGGTTTTAATTGTAAAAGTTATAAGCCTGATGAGTTAACGCAAAAGCAAATAAAAATGACTTTAGTATCTTTCGGTGTAAAAAGAGGTCTTAACAGGAAGTATGAAACCAGTTATAACAATAGAATATTGCCCTAAATGCGGATGGCTGTTGCGTGCAGCATACATGGCGCAGGAATTACTTACTACATTTTCAGATGAACTGAAAGGGGTAATGCTGCAACCGGCTGAAGTAGCAGGACGTTATACTATTTCTCTAAACGATGTAATCATATTCGACAGAAAACGTGAAGGCCGTTTTCCTGAAATAAAAGAGTTGAAACAATTGGTAAGAGATCATGTTGCTCCCGCAAAATCATTAGGACATTCTGATAAAGATAACAGCGATACTAACACAAATTCAGCCATAAAAAACAATGATCTCAGTTAAAGATGCTAAAGAACTGGTACAACAAAATGCGAAGACACTTTCGCCTGTCGCACTTCCTTTAATTGAAGCAGCCGGCCTTGTGCTTGCTGAAGACATTTATTCAAATTTTGATATTCCTGCATTCAGGCAATCTGCGATGGATGGTTATGCTTTTCGCTTTGATAATTGGACTAACAACTTCACCTTGTTGATAGAAGACGAGATTCCCGCAGGCAGAACAGATGAAGTTGCACTAAGTATAAACAAAGCTATGCGCATTTTTACAGGGGCGCCGCTTCCATCTGGTGCAGATACTGTTGTGATGCAGGAGAAAACTGAAGTTACAGGAACAACATTAAAAATTACAGACGAACAATTACAGAGAGGTGCTAACGTTCGGCCTATTGGTTCCGAAATTTTAAAAGGAACCTTAGGTTTAGCAAAAGGGAGTAAGTTAACTCCCGGTGCTATTGGCTTTCTTGCAACTATCGGCAAAGATAAAGTTGCTGTTTATCCGGCACCAAAAGTAAGCATCATTGTTACAGGTAAAGAACTGCAACAGCCCGGAACAAGCCTGCAACACGGACAAGTATATGAATGCAACTCGTACATGTTACATGCGGCACTACAGCAACTTCAAATTAAAGTGGTTTTGATTGAACATGCAGATGATGAACTTTCAGTATTACAACAAATGATTGCAAAACATCTACTGATTGCAGATGTATTATTAATTACCGGAGGTGTAAGTGTTGGAGATTATGATTTTGTAACACCTGCTTTAAAACAATATGGAGTTGAGCAGGTATTTTATAAAATAAAACAAAAGCCGGGCAAGCCTTTATACTTTGGCAAGAAAGAAAATAGGTTAGTTTTTGGCTTGCCGGGTAATCCGTCTTCTGTGCTTACCTGCTATTACGAATATGTTGTACCTGCTCTTGAATTGATGATGCAAAGAGCAAACTTTATCATCAAACATCACTTACCTCTTACCGCTCATTATTACAAAAAGACCGGCCTTACTCATTTCTTAAAAGGTTATTGCGCAAAGAACTCTGTTGCCATTTTAGCCGGGCAGGAATCGTATAAATTGCAGTCGTTTGCAAAAGCCAACTGCATCGTTTGCCTGCCTGAAGAAAGGGATGAATTTAAACAAGGTGAATTGGTGGAAGTACATTTGCTTCCCTTTTAAATTGCATGGATACAATTATTATTTTTTATATCCTCTTGTTCATTGTAGCTTTTTTATATGCTTCGGTTGGGCATGGCGGAGCCAGTGGTTACCTTGCTTTAATGGCACTGTATGGCATTGCACCTGCTGTTATGAAACCGACTGCTTTGCTGCTCAACATCTTTGTATCACTTATCTCATTCATGCAATTTTATAAGGCAAAGCACTTCAACCGAAAAATATTTTTGCCGCTTGCACTTGCTTCGCTGCCATTTGCATTCGCCGGCGGGCTAATGGTTATTAACGGAGATGTTTACAAGAAAGTGTTAGGGCTTTTATTACTGCTTCCCGTTATCCGTTTTATGTTTTTTTCGAATACAGAGGTAACAGATATGAAGAAGCCTTCAATAATATTAAGTATAATTATCGGCGCAATTATTGGATTACTTTCAGGAATGATCGGCATTGGCGGCGGCATTATCCTGTCGCCCATATTATTACTTCTTAAGTGGACGAACCAAAAGCAAACAGCCGCTATCAGCGCTTTATTTATTTTTGTAAATTCCATTTCGGGGCTTGCCGGGCAACTGGTAAAAGGTATTGCGTTTAACAGCAGCATGTTTAGTTATGTTGCTGTTGCGGTGGCAGGTGGGATGCTTGGTTCTTACTTTGGCGCACAGAAATTTAATCAGCCTGTTTTACAAAAAATTCTTGCTGCTGTTTTGCTGATCGCAGCTATTAAACTTATTACTATTTAGTTTTGAAAGTTGTTCTCACAAATATGCTTAGTTAACTCGCGGTATCGGGGGGTGACGTTTTAATTGCTATGCCCGATGATTTTTAAAATCACCTTTTTTGAAGAACTTCTTACCGTTATCCCACATTTCAAATTATTTTAACATAAAAAAGTTTTGCTATCATTCGTGTGTTATTTTTGCAAACGATTTTAAAATAAAGCTGCATTATGACCTGGAAGCAAATGTTTACCTCATCAATCGGCAAGAAATTAGTAATGTCTCTTACCGGCCTCTTCCTCATCACTTTCTTAATAATACATGTTGGACTTAATGCCTGCATTTGGGCAAATGATGGTGGCGAACTTTTTAATGTTGGTGCCCACTTTATGGGCACTACTATTGTTGTAAGAATTATAGAGATAGGATTGTTTGCAGCTATAATTCTTCACCTTTTACAAGGATATATACTATCTGCCGAATACCAGAAGAAAAGAAGCGTGGGTTATGCAGTTAGTTACGGAGAGCGTGGAAGCAAATGGTACAGCCGAAGCATGGGCTTGTTAGGTACGTTGTTGCTGCTGTTTCTTATCATGCACGTTTATCATTTCTGGGTACCATCTCGTTTGGGAGGTATTGCTAATATTACTCCTTTGCAGGAAACTACTTACCCTGATTCCCCTAAAACTTATCACAACCTTTATGCTGAAATGCTTATTGTATTTCAAAACCCCTTGATCGTAATATTATATGTGCTGGGTTGCATTTCGCTTGCTTATCATTTAATGCATGGCTTCGAAAGCTCTTTTAGAACCATTGGTGTTCATAACAACCGCTACCTTAAAATGCTTCGTTATTTAGGTCGGGGCTTTGCCATTATTATAAGTATTGCTTTTGCAATGATGCCCATAAGTATGTATTTGGGTTGGGTGAAATAAGTCTGAACCGGGATTTATTGGATTTACAGGATTAGTTGGATTTTGTGGATGTTTGAAAAAAGCCTGATTAAACCGAAGAAATAACAGAACAAAGTAAGTTTAGATAAGATTTTGACTACAACGAAAAACTACAAACTATAAACTACAAACTGTAGCTAATGTTAGATGCAAAAATTCCTGAAGGTTCGTTAGAAGAAAAATGGAATGATTATAAAGGTCATTGTAAATTGGTAAACCCTGCCAATAAACGCAAGCTCGAAATTATTGTCATCGGAACCGGGCTGGCCGGCGCTTCTGCAGCTTCTTCTTTGGGCGAACTTGGTTATAAAGTAAAAGCATTTTGTTTTCAGGATAGCCCGCGCAGGGCACACAGCATAGCAGCACAGGGAGGAATTAATGCTGCGAAGAATTACCAAAATGATGGCGACAGTGTTTTCCGTTTGTTTTACGATACAATTAAAGGCGGCGACTACCGGTCAAGAGAAGCGAACGTGCATCGTTTAGCTGAGGTTAGTGTAAATATTATTGACCAATGCGTAGCACAAGGCGTTCCCTTCGCACGTGAATATGGCGGGCTGTTAAGCAACAGAAGTTTCGGCGGCACACAGGTACAACGAACTTTTTATGCTGCGGGGCAAACAGGCCAGCAATTATTGGTTGGCGCATACCAGTCGTTAGAAAGGCAGATAGCATTAGGTAATGTAAAAATGTACAACCGCCACGAAATGCTGGATGTGGTTGTAATAGATGGTAAAGCCCGTGGCATTATTGCACGCAACTTAATAAGCGGAGAACTTGAACGCCATTCGGGACATGCGGTGTTGATCTGTTCCGGCGGTTATGGAAACGTGTTTTATTTGTCAACCAATGCAATGGGCAGCAATGTTACCGCAGCATGGAAGGCTCATAAAAAAGGCGCTTTCTTTGGTAATCCTTGTATGACGCAAATTCACCCAACCTGTATCCCGGTTAGTGGCGAGCACCAAAGCAAGCTTACATTAATGAGCGAAAGCCTGCGTAACGACGGGCGAATATGGGTTCCTAAAAAACAAAACGACACACGCAAAGCAAGTGAGATACCTGAAGATGAAAGAGATTATTATTTAGAAAGAAGGTACCCTGCGTATGGTAACCTTGTTCCCCGCGATGTTGCTTCAAGAGCAGCTAAAGAAAGATGCGATGCAGGTTATGGAGTAGGAACATCTAAGCAAGCTGTATATCTTGATTATGCCGCAGCAATTGAACGTTACGGGCATGTAGAAGCAGGTAAAAGAGGTACAGCTAATGCCGACGCAGCAACGATTATAGAATTAGGAAAAGATGTAGTGAAAGAAAAATATGGTAACCTGTTCGATATGTACGAAAAGATAACAGGCGAAAATCCATATCAATTGCCTATGCGCATTTACCCTGCAGTTCACTATACGATGGGTGGCTTATGGGTTGATTATGAGTTACAAACAACTGTTGCCGGATTATATGCTTTAGGCGAAGCTAACTTTAGCGATCATGGGGCAAACCGCCTTGGCGCATCCGCATTAATGCAAGGTCTCGCAGACGGTTACTTTGTTATTCCCTATACCATTGGAAATTTTCTTGCCGATGAAATTCGTAACGCTGCCACCCCTGTAGATCATCCTGCATTTATTGAAGCCGAAAAAGAAGTTGCAGGCAGGATACAAAAACTAATGAGCATTAAAGGCAAACAATCAGTAGAAAGCCTGCACAAGCGCCTCGGTAAAATTATGTGGGACAAATGCGGCATGGCACGAAATGCACAAGGTTTACAGGAAGCCATACAGGAAATACGCCAGCTAAAAGACGAGTTTTGGACAGATGTAAAAATACCCGGAGAAATAAATGAAATGAACACCGAATTGGATAAAGCAGGCCGCGTAGCAGATTTTATTGAATTAGGCGAACTGATGTGCATAGATGCATTAAACCGAAACGAAAGTTGCGGGGGGCATTTTAGAGAAGAATACCAGACAGAGGAAGGGGAAGCTTTACGTGATGATGAAAACTATATGAATGTTTCTGCGTGGGAATATAACGGCGATCATAAATGGATATTGCATAAAGAAGAGCTGAAGTATGAGGTGGTGAAGCCTTCGCAGAGAAGTTATAAGTAAGTATTTTATTAGTGAAAGAAAAATTAGTCATAAAAAACTTTGGGCCAATTAAATCTGTAGAGTTAGAGCTTGGCAGGTTTAATGTGCTTATCGGAGAACAGGGAACTGGTAAAAGTACGGTGGCTAAACTATTAACAGGGCTTCGAAGCACCTTTTTTATAGACTTATTTAATGTTACAGATGACGAAACAATAAACCGGGAAACTCAATTATTTTTTGAGCATTTGAAATTAGTAGAAATTCAAAATTATTTTTATGATAACACGGAAATTCAATATTTGTGTGAGTTATATTCTCTGGAACTGAAAAACAAAATGGTTATAATAAAAAAGCGACGAGAACCTTTACTTGAGGAGAGCTTATACAATAACTTAAATTATATACCTGCTGAAAGAATTTTAGTAACTACTTTGGCAAATTCCTTATTTGCATTAATAGAAACGGGCACTTCTCTTCCCAAGTTATTTTTAAGATTTGGAGATAAATTTCAGAAAGCAAGAAAAGAACAAACATCTTTTGACTATACCAATATTCTTGGAATTAAATACATTTATAAAGACAATAAAGATATTATAATATTACCTTCTGGTAAAGAAATACCAACCCAGGATGCTTCAAGCGGAATACAAGGAAGTGTAAGCCTGTTAACTGTATTTAATAGTATTACAGGACATGGAAGAATCAAACATTCTCATTTTCAAAATTCTGATAAACTCGTAGGGTACTTAATAATTGAAGAACCTGAACTTAGTTGTTTTCCTGAAACCCAACATAAGTTGCTTAAACATATTAGTAAAGAAATTGCTATTAAAGAGGATTTTGGAAAAGTTTATTATAAGTATCGGTTATTAATTACCACTCATAGTCCTTATATATTAACATCCCTTAATAATATGATGTATGCATACAAAATCGGACAATTATATAATGACGAAGCAGATAAGATAATTGAAAAAAAATATTGGATAAACCCGGATGATGTTTCAGTTTATATGATGCTTCCAAATGGTGAATGTGAAGATATTTTTGATAGAGAAGAAGGTATGATAAAAGCCGAAAAAATAGATGAAGTTTCACGAAAACTGAATAGTCAATTTGATTTATTGCAGGATATTGAGTTAGGAATAAATGAAGATAAGTAGCTAATGATGAGGATAATTGAAGAACATGAATGTGTTTGCGGAAAGTGTTTATTCAATTCAAAGAATACAGAGTTTGTGGCCTGGGGCAAAAAGACAAAGTTTATTTTAATTAATAATGGAAATAAGCTTGTTGATGAATTTATAGTTGACGATTGCTTATTGAAATTAAGAATAAGAGAAGAAAAATGTGATTATTTATTCCTTATTCAAGAAGTTAAAACAGCCTATTTAGTAGAATGCAAAGGTTCAGACATTCTAAAAGCAGTTGAGCAATTAAATTCAACATTGGATATTTTAAAAAATGATTTATTAGGGTTTACACTTAAAGCTAAAATAATTCCAACCAAAGTATATCCCCCAAACATGCTTACAAATAGTTATAAAAAATTGAGGGCAAGGCTAAATGGAAATTTAGAAACAAAAAATATCGTTTGTACTGAAATAATTTAAGAAGTTTTATGGAACACTACAACATGAACCTCACCCTTAAAATCTGGCGTCAAAAAAACAAGACGGCAAAGGGCGGTTTTGAAACTTACCAGGTTAAAGATATCTCATCAGAAATGTCTTTTCTCGAAGTAATTGATGTGCTGAATGAAAACCTGATTAACGAAGGTAAAGAACCTATAGCTTTTGACCATGATTGCCGCGAAGGTATTTGCGGCTCCTGCGCTATGTATATTAATGGTAAGCCACACGGCCCCTGGAAGGCAACAACAGTTTGCCAGTTGCACATGCGTGCATTTAAAGATGGCGAAACAATTGTAGTAGAGCCATGGAGAGCAAATGCATTTCCTGTAGTAAAAGATCTTGTTGTTGACCGTTCGGCGTTCGACCGTATTATTCAGGCCGGAGGTTATATAAGCGTTAATACAGGTAATGCTGTTGACGGTAATGCCATCCCTGTTGATAAAAATAAAGCCGACAAAGCTTTTGCTGCAGCAGCTTGTATCAGTTGCGGAGCATGTGTGGCAGCTTGTAAAAATGCATCTGCTATGTTATTTGTATCTGCTAAAGTTTCGCATCTTGCATTGTTGCCACAGGGCGGCCCCGAAAGAAAAACACGGGCTATTAACATGGTTGCACAAATGGACAAGGAAGGTTTTGGCGCTTGCACAAACACAGGTGCTTGCGAAGCAGCTTGCCCCAAAGAAATCAGCCTTACCAATATTGCCCGTTTAAATGCCGAATATCTTTCCGCTGCTTTAACTATTGACAAGGATAATTAATAAAGCATATAAATTGTATAGGCGATGATATATACCTCGTTGCCAACTCCAGCTTCCTCCATTATAACTTAAAAAATAGGCGTTGTGAGCTTGTGCAGTGGTTTAACCGGTGGGTTAAAGCATTTGGCTGCGAAATATATTTTTTTAAACAGCGGCTATATGCTTTTTATAGTTCCGAATGTCAATTTTTTGCTCCGTATATAATTGTGTACTGTATTCACTGCTTATTTTCTGGCAAGCTAAAAAGTTTTTTATATCATCCTGTAATTTGCCAATACCTATTTCTGAACAAATCAAAAAGAGCATTGTGTTTCAACAATTATACAATAGAGAGGCATGTATCTTAGAAGCTGTCTAAAATTTTAATATTAAGAAAGCGTATGCACCTAATATGTTCAGCTAAAGCCATAAATTGAAATGTATTTTTATTGCCACGGCTTTAAAGCCGTGGCAATATCAAGACAAGGGGATGGCTTTAGCCCAAAAAGTTCGGGTTAATAATTTTTAGACAGCTTCTTAGAAGAAGCGTTGTTTCTGAAACCTTCTAACTCAACTGTTACGCGGCCTTGTTGGTTCATCTCGTCTATATTAATCTATTAACCCTATAAAGTTATCATATCAACTGCAGCTTAATATTCTAATCTATCATGGCAAAACGATTCTTACACGTACTTTTAAGCGCTTCTATTTTCATTCTCGTAAATTCATTGATGCCTGTGCAAGCTCAGACGAAAGCTCAGTCATCAGAAAAAGTACGGTCTAAAACTGATGTTCCGCAACACGATCCTCCCATTACGAGGCCGGTGAACACAGCAATAGGTGAGGCGGGAAATAACACCGGCTTTGATATGGCACCCGAAACAACGCTTAAAGTAGTTGAAGGCGCAGTGAAAAAGATCCCAACTAAACTGCCGCCTGGCCCTTTCAAGCCAACCTGGGAATCGCTGCAAGCCAGTTATAAAGTGCCTTCGTGGTTTGTGGGAGCAAAATTTGGCTTGTTTATGCACTGGGGTCTTTATTCTGTACCTGCTTATAAAAGTGAATGGTACGAAAAACACATGTATGGCAATAAGGATATTATGGCCGGGCACCGCGAACATTTCGGGCCGCAGGACAAATTCGGCTACAAGGATTTTATACCGATGTTTAAGCAGGATAAATTCAATGCAGATGCATGGGCAGAACTTTTTAAAAAATCGGGAGCAAAGTTTGTTTTGAAAAAGGGAGAGGTAGACCCTACAACTTATATTACACACAGGGTTTTGTTGGATAATGTAAAAGATGAATTTGAGCATTGGTTAAACCCTGCAAACGGAGTTATTAAAGCAATGGTGGAGATTGAATAAAGGAAGTTGTTTACAAATACAGGGATTGTTTAGCACAAAGGCTATGAGAAATCTTCGCAATAGCGAACAGAGAGAACTCAGTATGATGTGGAAGAGCAAATGTTTGGAATTGCAATGCAGCACCGCTCCTTCTCCAGATGGAGAAGGAGAAGGAGGATGAGGTTAAATAAAAACACAAACAACATATGAAAAAGTTATTGTTTACAGGCCTGCTAAGTGTATCGTTAACGATGAGCGCAAAAGCTCAACAACAAGACTATTCTATTGCAAGTGGACCATTTAAACCTCCTGATGAATCTTTTCAGCAGTACAAATATCCCGAGTGGTTTCGTGATGCTAAGCTTGGCTTCTGGTCGCATTGGGGGCCGCAGGCAGCACTACGCCAGGGCGACTGGTATGCAAAAAAAAATGTACATGGAAGGCGATCCTGATTACAAGTATCATGTAGCACATTACGGTCATCCTTCAAAATTTGGCTACAAGGATATTATTCCATTATGGAAAGCGCAGCGTTGGGATCCGGAAAAGTTAATGGCACTATATAAAAAAGCAGGTGCAAAATATTTTGTAAGCATGGCATCGCACCACGACAATTTCTTTTTATGGAACTCTAAAATACATAGATGGAATGCTGTAAAAATGGGGCCTAAAAAAGATGTGGTAGGCTTATGGCAAAAGGCGGCTAAAAAAGAAGGTTTACGTTTTGGCGTTTCCGAACATTTAGCAGCAAGCTACAACTGGTTCCAAACGAGCCATGGAGCAGATAAGACAGGTCCTTTAGCCGGAGTTCCTTATGATGGAAACGATCCCAGATATGAAGATCTCTATCATCCCAAAGCTGATTCTTCTGATATAAAAAACTGGCTTACCAATAATCCGGCATGGCATAAGGAATGGTTTAATGACATTAAAGAGCTGATTGACATGTATCATCCTGACCTGCTTTATTCAGATAGCAAGCTTCCTTTTGAAGATGTTGGCCGAAGCATGTTAGCACATTATTATAACCAGGATTTTAAAAACAGGGCAAAGGTGGATGCTGTTTATACTTGTAAAGAAGCTTCTTTGGGTAAATGGGCACAGGATGTTGAACGTGGAGTACTTGATTCAATCAGCCCTTTTCCCTGGCAAACAGATACATCTATAGGGGACTGGTATTACAAAACCGGACAAAAATACAAAAGTGCAGATGAAGTGATTCAGTTGCTCATGGATATTGTAAGTAAGAACGGTAACCTGTTGATAAACGTGGTGCAAACACCCGAAGGCGACCTCGAACAGGATGTGCTCAATATTGTGGAAGGCATTGGTAAATGGACCGCAGCAAATGGTGAAGGCGTTTATGCTACACGTCCATGGAAAATTTATGGAGAAGGTCCTTCAACAATCAAGGAAAATCAGAATGCAGGCGCTTACCAACCAGCTGATATTCGTTTTACTACTAAGGGCAATAACATCTATGCATTTTGCATGTATGAAAGAGCATACCAATTCAAAACTTTCAAATGTGTTAGGTTTTATAACATTGTTCCTGATGACAATTGCGGCGGTAGCACTTATTTGGTTTCAATTTGCATAAAACTGTTTTGCAACGTTGCTGCTATTAAAATTTAATGTTCTTTTATACCAACATTTAGTTTTGCGCCATGAAAAAAATAATAGGTGCATCGGCACTAATGTTTACTTCATTTTCTGTAAGAGCACAGTTAACCAATGATAGCAGTAAAAATTGGACAAGCCACTTTCAGCTTACCGTTATCGCTCAAAAACATTCCGGCTTCCCCTCAAAATATACGGGCAGAAACAGCCTTGCTGATACAGTAGAGCCAACAGCTACCAGCTTAACTTCTACCCTATTTTTAGGAAGAAGATTATGGAAGGGTGCAGCTTTATACTTTAATCCTGAAGTGTCAGGAGGTAAAGGATTGAGTTTTGCAACGGGTGTAGCGGGTGCATTAAATGGAGAAACCTACAGGGTAGGCGCAACTGAACCGCAAGTTTTTATTGCAAGAGCCTTTTTGCAGAAATATTTTCCAATAGGTAATACTTCTTATAATTTTGAAGATGATGATGTAAATAAAATAGCGGGCAAAGTACCTGTTAGCAGGGTTGTGATAAGTGCAGGCAAATTTGCGGTTAGTGACTTTTTTGATAACAACGCTTACAGTAAAGACCCCCGTTCACAATTTTTCAACTGGAGTATGTGGGCAAACGGTGCCTGGGATTATCCGGCTAATACAAGAGGATATACTGAAGGTATTGTTGTAGAGTTGATTAAACCAACATGGGCAATCAGGGCTTCGTCGGTGGCTGTACCACGTATTGCCAATTCTCCTTTAATGGAGTATAAGATTACAAAAGCACATTCTGAAACAGTAGAGTTTGAACATAGTCTTTCGCTAAATAAAAGACCGGGAAACATTCGCTTAATTCTTAGTAATACCTATTCAAAAGCGCCATCATATACAGCAGGTATAAAGGCTTTACTTACAAATAATAAGTATCTGCTCGATGTTATTTCCGGTGACGAAGAAAATAATGAATACAAAGGGAAAAAATTTGCAGCAGGGTTAAACGTTGACCAGGAGTTGACGGATAACATGGGTTTATATGCCCGTGCAGGATGGAATGATGGCAAATACGTTACATGGGCTTTTACTGAAATAGACCGGACTATACATGCTGGTATATCTGTAAAAGGTAAGTCTTGGAAAAGACCTGATGATGTCTTTGCTATCGGCGGCGTAATGAATGGATTATCATCATTGCATAGAGACTTTTTAAAAGCAGGTGGTACAGGTTTTATTATAGGCGACGGTACTTTAAATTATGGAAAAGAAGGAATTGTAGAAGCGTATTACAATGCTCGGCTTTCAACTATTTTTTGGCTAACATTCGATTATCAGTTTGTTAACAACCCTGGTTATAATAAAGACCGTGGACCTGTTCATGTTTTTGGTTTAAGAGGTCACATAGAATTTTAATTTTAAATTATGTCTGTTAATTCAATTTCTATATTATTAATTGCTATAGGCATTGCTTCAGACAACTTATTGTTTGCCGGTTCAAATGGCAGGGATTTTCAAATAACAAAAAATGGAAATAGTATACTAACACTGCTCCTTCTGTTCATCTTGCAGCAAGAGATGTTGTTGTGTGGAAATAAATTTGCTTTAGCATCATTCAATGTAGAAACTTCCGGTAAATGGAAGCCTTTATTAGTCCTAATCACTATTGGTATTATTATGCTTTATCAATGTTTTAATAAAGATTGTACAGACGAAAATATATCACTTAAAAAAATGCAACTGCTGCACCATGCATTTTCATCTTCACTGCTTGTTTTAGGTTGCAGTTTTGCATTCCATATACTTACACAAAGTCAGTACCGTTTTCATTTATACTTAACCCCTTTACTCTTGTTATTTATTGTAATCGGTTTATTACTGGGAATATTAGATAAGACAAAATACATTAGATGGTTGCACTATATCGGTACTATATGTTTTGTATTTGGATTGATACTATTGTTATTATAATTAGTAAACTTTTAAAAAATCAATAATGATAAGTAATGGTAAATATGTTGGCGTAAAACAAACATTCAGTAAGGTTAAAAACTTCATTAAGAATTTTGATTTAAACCTGTTTACAAAACAGGCAATAGATTTTCATGCGTCAGATGTAGCGGCAATTTTAGAGGGTTTGAATGATGAACAGATGTTAACTGCATTTCAAAAGATTGATCCTTCAAAAAAGGTAAAAGTATTTGAATACCTTGAATTGGTTAATCAGCAAAAGCTGTTGAATAGTTTGGATGATAGTGAAAAAGCCAACATTCTAAACAATATGTCTCCGGATGACAGAACAATGTTATTGAGCAGCCTTTCAGGTATGAAGGTTACTCATTTAATGACATTGCTTACAGAAGAAGAGCGTAAGGAAGCGCAGGATTTATTAGGCTATTCAAGTAAAAGCGTTGGCAGATTAATGAACCCTCGTTTTATATGTGTATCTCCGGAAATGACAGTTGACCAGGCACAAGCGCTTATTTTAAAGAAGGGAATAGATAGTGAAAGCATTAATGTACTATATGTAGTAAATGAGCAAAATCTTTTAATGGATGATATGCCCTTACGCAGACTACTGCTACATGAAAGGTCAAAGAGGATTAATGAGATAATGGATAACAAGTTCATTTCCTTAAACATTAATGATGATGCAGATACAGCCATAAATGTATTTAAACAATATGACCGTGTTGCATTACCTGTCGTTAACGATGAAGGGCAATTACTTGGTGTAGTTACCGTAGACGATGCAATGGATGTAGCAGAGCAAAAGGATACAGCAGAAATACAAAAGTTTGGCGGCGTGGAAGAGCTTGACTACCCCTATGTAAAAACTCCTTTTCTTTCACTACTGCGCAAACGGGCAGGATGGTTGATCGTTTTGTTTTTAGGTGAAATGCTTACTGCCACTGCGATGGGCTATTTTGATAAAGAAATTTCAAAAGCAGTGGTATTGGCTTTGTTTGTTCCCTTAATTATATCAAGCGGGGGTAATAGCGGATCGCAGGCAGCTACCTTGATCATACGTGCTATGGCACTAAGGGAATTAACTTTTAGAGATTGGTGGTATGTAATGCGTAGAGAACTACTTTCAGGTCTTTCTTTAGGTATAATATTAGGTTCTATTGGCTTTATCAGAATTACTATTTGGCAGAACCTGCACTGGTACAATTATGGCGCTCACTGGTTCCTTCTTGCTACCACCATATTTTTCTCTCTTATTGGTATTGTCATGTGGGGTACATTGAGTGGTTCAATGATACCTATGGTATTAAAGAAATGTAAAATAGACCCCGCAACTTCATCCGCTCCATTTGTTGCAACACTTGTTGATGTGACAGGTCTTGTAATTTATTTCACCATAGCCGCACTTATTCTTAAAGGAACTTATTTATAAATTTTATGTCACACGCTCATACGCATTCTCATGCTCACAGCCATGGTCATCACCACCACCATCATCATGCTGAACCCCTAACCAATGTAAATACTGCATTTATTTTTGGCATATCGCTAAATCTTCTTTTTGTAATAATAGAAGTGATTACCGGCTTATACATTCATTCTCTTTCGCTGCTTTCCGATGCCGGTCACAACCTTGCAGATGTTGCTGCTTTGGGTCTTTCTCTTTTCGCATATAAAATGCTCAAAGTAAAATCCAATGAAAATTACACTTTTGGCTATCGCAAAACTTCCATTCTTGTTTCTTTATTCAATGCAGTTGTCTTATTGGTTTCCATTGGTGCTATTGCCCTGGAAGCTGTTTATCACTTCTTTCATCCAGTTCCTTTGCCCGGTGCTACGATTTCAATAGTTGCAGGGATCGGTATTGTTATTAATACAGTTACCGCCCTAATGTTTTTAAGAGATAAAGAAAAAGACATCAATATAAAAAGCGCTTACCTGCATCTAATGTCTGATGCGATAGTTTCATTAGGTTTGGTAATAGGTGGTATTGTAATATTTTATACAAAATGGTGGTGGATAGATAGTGCATTAAGCCTTGTCATTGCTGTAGTAATTCTTTTGTCTACCTGGAATTTATTAAAAGTCAGCCTTCGCCTATCGCTCGATGGTGTACCCGATGATATAAGTATTGAGGATATTAAAGCAACCGCTTTAAACGTACCGGGTGTTGTTAACATGCATCATATTCATGTATGGGCAATAAGCACTACCGAAAATGCATTAACAGCTCACATATTAATATCAGAAGAAATGAATTATAGCAAAGAAGAAGATATTAAAAATGAATTACGACATCAGTTGCTGCATAAAAAAATACAACATGTTACGTTAGAAACAGAAAGAAAAATGGTATTTAATGAACATGAACAATGCAGGATATAAACGCTAACCGGCAACTTATACAATGCTATATCGTTGGTTTCAAAATACATCATTCGCCGAACCCTATGCTTTATCGCTGTTGTTAATCCTGCCGATCCTAATATTTTGGTATTATGACAACAATAAAAAGCGTCAGGGGTCAATGCTTGTTACTACGACACACTTCCTTAATGATGTTCGCAGCTTTAGAACTTGGTTCGTGAACTTTCCATTTATTATAAGATGCTTCGCTTTAGTCTGTCTTATAGTCGCTTTGGCTCGTCCACAGCAAAAATTTACAGAAACTAATACACAGGGAGAAGGCATCGACATAATGCTATGTTTTGATATTAGTGGTAGCATGACTTCAAAAGACTTTGAACCGAACAGGTTAGAGGCTGCGAAAGATTTGGCAAAAGAATTTGTATCAAACCGGGTAGGTGATAATATAGGTATTGTAATCTTTAGCAGGGTAAGTTTTACTCTATGTCCCTTAACTACTTATCATGAAGCTATTTTTTCACAAATGGATAATATAAGAAGTGGATACCTGGAAGAAGAAGGTACATCCATCGGTTCAGGTTTAGCTACTTGTGTAGACAGGTTAAAAGGCAGCAAGTCAAAAAGTAAGATAATAATATTAATGACAGATGGAGTTGACTATGGCGGTCTGATACCCCCGGATATAGCGAAGGAAATGGCTAAGTTGTATAAAATTAAAATCTATGCTATTGGCGTAGGCTCAGCAAAAGAATTAGAAGAAATAGTAGAGACACCTTACGGTACACAAAGACAAAAGCAAACATTAGAGTTTAATGAAAATCTGTTGCAGGAACTATCAAAAGAAACAGGTGGTGTTTACTTTAATGCAAAGAATAGAGAAGCGTTAAAAACAGTGTACGCCAGTATTGATAAACTTGAAAAATCAAAAATCGAAAAGATAAGTTATGAAAGAGCAGAAGACAAGTTTTTACCCTGGGTATTAGCTGCCATTGCCCTGTTATTTTTTGAAACACTATTGAGATACACAGTCTTTAGAAAATTCCCTTAAACACAATTGTATTTGTCATATGTTCGTTTTAACTTTAGTCGCCAAAATATTTTTATATGATGTAACTCGATTAAAAGGTATAGACCCCGTAGTAATCCTACCGGTTTTTATTTAAATACTTAAAGAATTATGTTTCCATCTTCATCCCTTGATTAAACATCGTTGTGTCACTCCTATGTTTATGTAAAGGATTTCGTTGCATGATGCTGCAAAAAAATTTTTTGTTTTGATATTGTATGTTTTCATTTAGGTTTTCATAAAGCATTTTCATTTACCACAATTGGTCATACTCCTATCAGCAGTCATCAAAGCAGTTGTTGCCAACTGTGATGCTGCAATTTTATATTAAACTTTTCCGGTAAAAAATGTAATGCTGCAGACTCACTTGAGCAATTGGTTTGCAGTGACACAAAAGCAGTCATTACATCCTTAAATTTTTACCTGCTGTGGTATGTTTTTAATATTGTTTAAAAGAACTTATTTTTATCTTATCAATCTGAAGAGGAAGCGGGCTCTGCTGGAGAGCAACCTGCCAGCAATAAGGTTGATGCTTATACGGTAATAAAGAGGCAGTCTGAAAATGGCTGCTTTTTTCTTTTATTACCGGTCAGCTCTATGGCTTCAAAAAACTCATTCGCTTCATTCATGCTTTTTATGCAACTACCCCTTTTTGATACTCTACTCCACTCATCAATACAGCTCTCATTCTTCTTAATAACTTTCTGGCGATGCGGATGATTGCCTCATTGCCTTTCATCTTCTTTGTTAGCTGCTCATATGCATCGAGGAGAGCCGGATCTTTTCTGATAGCCTGCCATGCCGCTTCTACGAGCATTGTTCTTAACTGGTTATGTCTGCGTTTACTGATGCCCGTATCAATATCTTTTTCTCCGGTGCTGTTACTTCCGGGATAGAAACCCACAAAATTATTGAGTGCATCAAAACCCTTAAAGCGTTTGATGTCTCCTACCTCTAACAAAAACAAAGTGGATGTAGTGCGTCCGATACCTGGTATGCTCAGCAACAATTTTGTTTTTGCTTCATACTTTTTACTGCTCATCAAGTGCCGCAGCTTTTTCTCTGTCTTCAATAAAAGTTGTCGCTGCATTTTTACTTCTTCCAACATCAGTTCTACCGTATCCTGCAGCAATGTGTCTTTAGCCGCCTGCTCTTCTATCCAGTTGATGAAGTTCCTGCTCCAGTTTGGATTATCCATGTTTGCAGGAATTTCAATACCCTGAAACTTTAATAAACTCTTCAGCCTGTTTTTACTGCGGTTCAAATCACCGATGAGCTTTTTGCGGAAGCGCATCAGGTTACGTTCTTTCTGCAGTTCTTCATCAGGTACATGAATGGCTTCTAACAAACCGGCGGCATGATGACGGGCAAGCCTTACAGCATCTACCTTATCTGTCTTATTTTTCTTCTCCTTATCGCTCCCGGGCACATCTCCTGCATGCACAACTATACACTCTATACCCGCAGCTGTAAGTTCTCGTTGCAGATTGAACCCCCAGGCGCAACTTTCATACACACATTTTAAAGTAGCACCAACATATCGCTTCTTCAAAAAATCAATCAACTCCTCGCTGTTGCCGGTGATACGATGGTTGCCTAAAACAAGGCCCGCATGAAATTGACCTACTTGCCAATCTTTCTTATGGACATCAATACCCACATAAATTGTTTTACCAGTAAAATCAATCATAGTTCTACCTTTGTGCAAGGTTTCGGTAGTAGCTGAAGTTTGCTGTTTCATAACTATTAATTTTTAGCAAAATTCTTCTTTGCAGCCATATCCTGGACTGCTGCTGCACCGAAACCTTTTACATATAGACTCACTTGTACTTGCATATCCTTATTCATCAAAGGCAACGCACAAAGCATATAGCTGCCCTAAACAGCAGTTGCAACAGGTAAATGCACAAATAGCCCTCGCACAAATTGAAATTAAAACGGCAGCAAGAATTAGTGGAAGGCAATGCAGCGCCGCTTAAAAGATTGCAGCAGGTGCAAACTGAATTGGCAACCTTAAACGCCCAGCGTTCAGGTTTACAAAAACAATTATCTGGTGTAGGAGCCTCGCAAAATTTTTCATCCGCAGTTACAGTCAGGGCTCCCATCAGCGGCACGGTAAGTAAGGTGATGGCGCAGTTGGGTTCTAATGTAGATGTGTCAACACCCATTGCAGAGATTGTAAACAATTCACAACTGCACCTTGATTTATATGTGTATGAAAAGGATTTATCAAAAGTAAAACCTAATCAGATCATTCATTTTACAGTAACCAATAATGCCGGCAAAGAATATGATGCACAAATATTTTCTATCGGAACTGCTTTTGAAATTAATACGAAAACCATTCCTGTACATGCGAAAGTAATGGGTGATAAAACGGGTTTGATAGATGGGATGAATGTAACCGCCAATGTGAGCCTGGACAAAGCTATCGTGTCAGCCGTGCCAACAGAAGCTATCGTTAGCTTTCTGGGGCAGGATTATATTTTTATCCAGACTGAAGAACATGCAAAAGCAGAACATAAACAAAATGTGGACAGTATAAAGCATCAGGACAAGAAGCAACATAATGAAGCCGGCATCACATTTGAAAAAATACCCGTTGCCAAAGGAACAACGGATGTAGGATACAGTGAAATCACTTTGCTGAAAGAAATACCAAAAGGAGCAAAAGTGGTGGTAAAAGGAGCCTTTTTTGTATTGGCGAAAATGACGAATACTGAAGGGAATGAACATTAAAAAAATTATATTGTACAAGGGGCAAAATAGTAAGTTGGATTTTTTGAGCCAGACGCAATTACTGCTATGAAGCAGCCGTACTACTAATGAACTCCTTGTTTATGTCAGCAGGGGGTTCATTAGTAATGATTCCATGAAAAACTCCTTTTGGTATTAAAACTATCATTTATAGACAGCTTCTTAGAAAAATTAAGCGGGAAATTGCAGGGTAACAATTGTACCCTCACCTTCAGTGCTACTTATTGATATACTAATCTGTTGCAGGTCAGCCAACTTTTTCACGATGGACAGTCCTAAACCGCTTCCGGGAACTACGGAGCTGCGTGATTGATCCGTGCGGTAAAAACGATCAAACAGGTACGGCAATTGTTCAGCAGCAATACCTTGTCCCTCATCGTGAATGCTTAAGGCCGTTCCATTCCACCTCAAGTAAATATTTCCAGCCCGGTTAGTGTATTTAATAGCATTGCTTATGAGGTTATCAATAATACCTTCCAGTAAAAAAGGGTTTGCCTTTATCGTATGATTATCAGCAATATCTATGTGCAACTCTATTTGTTTTTGAGTTAATTCTTTTTTCCAATTGCCTGTTAGAGAGGGTATAAACTCCTTTAAGTTGACGGGTTGGTTATCTTTAATCACTGCTCCGGATTCGAGCCTTGATAACTGAAGTAACTGGTCGAATAAAATGTTAAGTCTGTCAACATACCCAATTACTTCCCTAATCTTTTCTTCATAATATGCCGGTTCTCTTCTTTTCCGAAGTAACACTTCGAGATTACCACGAATTGCCGACAGAGGCGTACGCATTTCATGTGAGGCATCGGCAGTAAATTGCTTTTGCTGAATAATACTGCGTTCAATACGATTTAATAATTCATTGATGGTAGTTGCTAACTGGTAAATTTCATCTTGTTTTTCAGGCAAGGTTAGCCTGCTATTGATATTGGTATCGGTAATGCCGGATGCCGTATGAATTAGATGATATACCGGCGCAATAGCTTTTGATGCTGTATAAGAAATGACAAGGTATAAGATTAGAATCATAACTGGAAACGCAGTGCAAAGAATTAATAGCAGGTTAAGCAACACGTTATATGACTCCTCTCGTGAAACACCAATGGTTAACTGGCCGATAATTTTTCCGGTTTGGTTGTAAATGGGAAACTGTCCTTGCCTGATGCGTTTATTGTTTATTGTGCTATTATAGAAGGATTCATTTTTAACGGTATGGTTAAATGATAAGTGATCATTCTGAAGATTGGCAGAATGGAAAATTATATTTCCTTTGATATCGGCCACCTGGAAGAATGTAGGATTTATTTCCACCTGCTGATGTTCTGCCTCTTCCCATTCAGGCATTTTTTGTACGATTATGCTATCCCCCTTCCATGCAAGGTTTGCGAATATCTCATCTTTTTCAAAACGAATGTTATTATCCAGAAGATGGAACGAAGTAGAATAAACTACGGCATAAATGGTAATAAACACAATCAGGGTTACAACAGCCACTGACCCCGTAGTAAATAGTGAAATTCGTTTTTTAAAACTGATTTTCATACAGTATCATTTACACGGTATCCAACGCCACGAATTGTTTGGATGAAAGATTCTTTTCTGGAACTATCTAATTTTCTGCGAAGTGAATTAATAAACACATCAATTACTGAAGTGTCTTTATCAAAATGCACATCCCATATTTTCTCAATTATACGGCGGCGTCTGCACACCCTGCCTTTATTGCGAAGCAGATACTCTAACAAGGCAAACTCTTTTTGGGTCAGCTCCACTTGTTGTCCGTCCCGGGTTACCCTATGAGCCTCTACATCCAATTCAACATTGCCGGCAATAAAAAGATTTTGCTCGCCTTTCTTATTTCGAAGCAGCACACGCATACGTGCAAGCAGTTCTTCAAAGGCAAATGGCTTTTTTAGGAAATCGTTGGCCCCCGCTTCGAGCCCAAATATCGTGTCATCTACGGTGTCTTTAGCAGTTAGAAAGATGATGGGAATATCTTTATTTTCCTTGCGGAGGTTCCTGCATATTTCAATACCACTAATGCCCGGCAACATCCAATCGAGCAGTATTATATCATACTTATCAAGATGGTTCATGGCAATTTCAAGGCACTCTCTGCCATTAGCTGCTATATCTACCACAAAGCCTTCTTCCTGCAGTCCATCCCGTAAAAAACCCGCTATCGAGCGTTCATCTTCCGCTATTAGTACTCTCATGATGGTAAATTACAAATAGGTGTTGATTATTTTTCATTCATCGTTCGCTAAAAAAACAATACCTGATACTCTGAACATTCAAATTTTGATGTACAACCTTCTTTTAAAAAATATTCAAGTTGGTGAAATTTGTTTAGGTTTAAGTAAGTAAAACTCTTAAGCCAATCTTAAGAAACCATTAATCAATTACAAAAACTACGAATAGCATCTTTGCAAATAATTTCAATCTTTAAAAATCTGAATGGATACAGAGGAGCTTAAAGATGTTAATCAATAAAATGTACTAGTATCAGTTAACAATCAAAAAATAACAGTGCCAAGTCATAACCTCTTATCTTTGCAATCATTCCAATAAGTGCGACGTATTATAGCTATATCATTTTTATCCCTGCTATTACTAACAAGTACGGAACTTTGTCAATTGATGAAGTTGCCGGTATTGGTTCAGCATTATTATGAGCATCAGCATAAGGAACAGTCTATTTCTTTTTTCAGTTACCTAAAATTGCACTACGACAATCCGGCAAAAGATGCAGATCACCAAAGAGATATGCAACTGCCTTTCAAATCGCATGAGAGCCACGCTAATTTAAGTGTTTTCATTCCCTTAATACAAGGTTTTGAACCAGACAAAGCTTCTTATGTCCTAACGCAGTCGTTTATTCCTTTAAAGAACGATTATTATTCTTCCTCTTATTTAGACAACATCTGGCAACCTCCCCGCCGGGCCTGATTACATACAATTTATTTTTTTCTGATAATGGTTCCTTTCCGTTATCTACTGCATTATTGTTTGTTATTAAAGCTTTTTAAAAGATGCTAAATAAGATTATAACGTTCTCAATAAAGAACAAATTGGTTATTGGGATTTTTACCATTGGCCTTATTGCCTGGGGGGCTTACTCCGTCACAAAATTACCTATTGATGCTGTGCCCGACATCACTAACAACCAGGTACAGGTTATTACTGTTGCACCTTCCAGCGGTGCACAGGATATTGAAAGGTTTGTAACTTTTCCGGTAGAGCAAACAATGGCTACTATTCCGGGAATACAGGAAATCCGGTCATTCAGCCGGTTTGGTTTATCCATTGTGACGTTGGTCTTTAAAGATAATATTGATATTTACTGGGGCCGCCAGCAGGTAAGCGAACGACTGGTAGATGCCACTAAACAGATACCCACCGGAATGGGTACGCCTACGTTGGCTCCGGTTACTACAGGGCTTGGAGAAATTTATCAATATATCATCCATACCAAAAAAGGATACGAAAATAAATATACACCTATGGATTTGCGTACCATTCAGGATTGGATTGTACGCAGGCAACTGCTGGGTGTAGAAGGTATCGCGGATGTGAGCAGTTTTGGAGGTTATCTTAAGCAATATGAAATAGGCTTAACTCCCGAAAAGCTGCGGAGCATGAACATCAGCATTTCTGACGTCTTTACTGCCCTTCAAAAAAACAATCAAAATACCGGGGGCGCCTATATTGATAAAAAGCCAAACGCATATTTTATCCGTAGCGAAGGGTTGATTGGAAGTATGGAAGATATTGAAAACATTGTGGTAAAAAATGTAAACAATGTTCCGGTTTTGATTAAAAACGTTGGAAACGTGCAGCTTGGCGCTGCCACCCGCTACGGGGCAATGACGCGGAACAACGAAGGGGAAGTAGTTGGCGCCGTTGTGATGATGCTTAAAGGTGCTAATTCTTCCAAAGCCATTGAAAATGTAAAAGCCCGCATTCAGCAAATTGAAAAAACATTGCCTGAAGGTGTTGTCCTGGAACCCTATCTTGATAGAACCAAGTTAGTAAACAGCGCTATAAGCACTGTGGGTAGAAACCTGGCAGAAGGCGCCGTGATTGTAATTTTTATTTTAGTGTTACTGTTAGGAAACTTGAGAGCAGGATTGATTGTGGCTTCGGTAATTCCGCTGGCAATGTTGTTTGCCATTATTATGATGAATCTCTTTGACGTTAGTGGAAACCTGATGAGTTTGGGTGCCCTTGATTTTGGTTTGATTGTAGACGGAGCTGTTATCATTATTGAAGCCACCCTGCATTATTTGGTAGTGCGGCATGCAGGACAAAAGCTTACCCAACAGGAGATGGATGCCGGCGTGTTAAGCAATGCACGCAAAATGATGAGTTCCGCCGCTTTCGGTCAAATCATTATCCTTATTGTATACTTACCCATATTAGCTCTGGTAGGTGTTGAAGGAAAAATGTTCAGACCCATGGCACAAACGGTTTCCTTTGCCATCTTAGGCGCTTTCATTCTCTCACTCACCTATGTACCCATGATGAGTGCATTATTTCTTAGCAAAAAAATCAGTAATAAGAAAAATATATCTGACCGGATTATTGCATTTTTTCAGCGTGGGTACAATCCCCTTATACGGTTTGCTTTAAATGCTAAGCTTTTAGTTATAAGCATAGCCATTGGGTTGTTGATAGCAAGCATTGTTGTCTTTAATTTTTTAGGTGCAGAGTTTATTCCCACCCTGGAAGAAGGAGATTTTGCCGTGGAAACAAGAGTGCTTACCGGCAGCAGCATGTCGCAAACTATTGAAGCCGTGCAAAGAGGTGCAAAAGTGTTGAAAGATAATTTTCCGGAAGTAAAGGAAGTGGTTGGCAAAATTGGTTCTTCGGAAATACCAACAGACCCAATGCCGGTTGAAGCCGCTGATATGATTGTGGTTTTGAAAGACAAGGAAGAATGGACCAGCGCTAAGAACAGGGAAGCGTTAGCAGAAAAAATGAAAAGTAAATTAGAGCAAACCATTCCGGGTGTTTCCTACAGTTTTCAGCAGCCCATTCAAATGCGATTTAATGAACTGATGACCGGCGCCAGGCAGGACGTGGTAATAAAGATTTACGGTGAAGATTTAAACAGGCTTACAGAATATGCAAAAAAAATCGGTAATATTTCCAGCCAAATCCAGGGAGCACAGGATATATATGTAGAGCAAATGACGGGCTTGCCTCAAATTGTTATCAAATTTAAACGGGATAAAATCGCACAGTTTGGATTGAATATAGAAGACATTAACAAAGCCATCCGCTCAGGTTTTGCTGGCGAAAGCGCAGGATTGGTTTTTGAAAATGAAAAACGGTTTGACCTCGTTGTCCGCCTTGACCAAAAAAGCAGGCAAAACATAGAAGACATTAAAGGCTTATTTATAACCGCCGCAGATGGAAATCAAATACCATTAGACCAGGTAGCAGACATAAAGCTGGAACAAGGCCCAAATCAGATACAGCGTGATGATGCAAAGCGAAGAATTATTGTAGGATTTAACATAAGAGGAAGAGACGTTGAAAGCATCGTAAATGAAATAGAGAAAAAAATTAGTGACCAAATTAAATTTGACCCCGGATATTACACAACATATGGAGGAACTTTTGAGAACCTGCAGGCAGCACGGGCAAGGTTAAGCATTGCTTTACCTGTAGCATTATTGCTCATTTTTATTTTGTTGTTTTTTACATTCAATTCCTTCAAACAATCTCTGCTCATTTTTACAGCCATTCCGTTATCGGCCATTGGTGGTGTGTTTGCATTATGGATACGTGGTATGCCTTTCAGCATTTCAGCAGGCGTAGGTTTTATAGCACTCTTTGGGGTGGCAGTACTAAATGGTATTGTATTGATTGCAGAATTTAATCGCTTAAAAAAAGAAGGTATGACAGATTTGAAACAAATTGTATTAAAAGGAACAGCCGTGCGATTGCGACCTGTTATCATGACGGCATCCGTAGCCTCGCTGGGCTTTTTGCCGATGGCATTAAGTACAGGTGGAGGAGCAGAAGTACAGCGTCCCCTGGCTACAGTAGTAATTGGCGGGTTGATAACAGCTACATTTTTAACCCTGCTGGTTTTGCCGGTATTATATATCTGGTTTGAAAAAATAAAAACTAAGAAAGTCAAACTTTCATCAGTAGTAGCATCCGCCTTACTAACAGGATTTCTTTTGCTCACTTCTATGAATTCAATTGCACAACAAAACCCGATGCCTGTACAGCAGACCATCAATCTTGCATTGCAAAATAATCCAACTATAAAATCATCCGGTTTACAAATTGAGCAGCAGCGCATAATAGGAAATACCTATATGGATTTTGGTAAAACCAACATTCGTCTGCAAAGCGGGCAGATAAATAGCTTGCGGTGGGATAATTCCATCAACATTGAACAGCCTATTCCTAACCCGGCAGTATTTCGCAGCCAAAAAGGTTTTTATGATGAAAAGATAAAAGGCAGCGAATTGAATTTAGCCGTTACACAAAACGAGCTGGTTTACCAGGTAAATGTGCTCTATCATCAGTTGAGTTATTACGAAGCGCAACGAAAATTGCTGCAAAATCAGGACACACTGTTCACCAATTTTTTAAAGGCTGCCGACTTGCGGTATCGCACCGGCGAAAGTACCTTACTGGAAAGAGCAACTGCCGAAAATCAGTTGAACGAAATAAGAAACCAGGAACAAAGAAATGAAGCGGATATACTGATAACAAAACGTCAATTAGAACGGTATGTAAATGCAGCGTTGCCGCAAAATTTTATGGCAGAAAGCCTATTAAAAATTGCTTCGGCTCCTGTATTGTTAGATAGTACGAATAGCAAAAATCCGATGGCAGCTTATATTCAACATCAAATAAACGTGGCGGATAAAAACATAGCTGTTGAAAAGGCAAAAGCGAAACCTGATTTTATGGTTGGTTATACTAACCAGTCTCTTATTGGTCCGCAACTTGTAAACGGGCAGGATAAACAATTTGGCGCCGGAAACCGCTTTCATTTTTTTCAGGCAGGCATTTCTATTCCCATATTTTATAAGCCTTATGCCAACCGCATAAAAGCGGCACAGGTAGAGAAACAAATTGCCCAATCAAATTATCAGCTGTTTCAATTAAACTGGCAGGGGCAATACAGCCAGGCTTACCAGGAATACCTTAAAGCAGAACGCAATCTGCAGTATTTTGAAGGCAGCGCTTTGGCTAATGGAGATTTAATTTTAAAGCAGGCAGGACTTGCATTTAAAAATGGCGAAATAGGTTATGTGGAATATTTGCAGGCTTTGCGCACCTACCGGGATATTCGTTTCAATTACCTGTCCGCTATCAATGAATTTAATCAAACCATTATCCGGCTTCAATACTTATCCGGTATTTCTAACTAACTAAATTTTCTACAATGAAATTCTTTAAAAATAATAGAAACGTACTTTCAAAATGGTTGCTGCTCGTCATGATTGTTGCCTTTGTTTCCTGCGGCAATAACAACGCAGCTATCGAAACTGCAACAAAAACAGAAGCTGTTAAAGACAGTTCGAAAGCAAATACAGCCAATATTGTTACGGTTACTCCCGAGCAATACAAAACGGCAGGCATTCAAACCGGAACGGTTGCCCAGATGCCTTTAAGCAACGTTATACAAGTAAGCGGCTCGGTGCATGTGCCGCCTCAAAACCTGGTAAGTGTTACCACACAAATGGGAGGCATCATAAAAAACACCAGTCTGCTGGAAGGTTCTTTTGTAAAAAAAGGGCAGGTTATCGCCACCTTGCAAAACCAGGAATATGTGCAGTTGCAACAGGACTACTTACAAAGCAAAAGCGACCTTGAATATTCAAGCGCCGAATACCAGCGGCAGCAGGAGCTGGCTAAAGAAAATGTGAATGCCAAAAAGGTATTACAGCAAGCCCGCAATAACTATCAATCGGCTTTAATAAGAGTAAACAGCTTAAGGCAGCGGCTGCAGTTAATTAATATAAATCCCGCTTCTTTAAACCCGGGTAATATCCGAAGTACTATTAATATTTATGCCCCCACAAGTGGTTATGTTACTAAAGTAAAGGTAAATGTAGGCGTGTATGTTAATCCCAACGACGTTATGTTTGAGATTGTTAATTCAACCAACATGCATATAGAGCTGAATGTATTTGAAAAAGACTTATCAAAAATAAAACCGGGTCAAAAAGTTAGATATACACTGGCAAACGAAACAACAGAACGCATAGCTTCGGTAGAGTTGGTGGGAAAAGAAATTAAACCAGATAAAACAGTAGTTATTCATTGCACACCAGCTCCGGGTGCAGTATTAACTCCGGGAACGTACGTGTCAGCGTTAATTGAAACTACAGGGCAAAAGGTGCAGGCTGTACCCGAAACAGCCGTTGTTGAATTTGAGGGGAAAAAATATGTTTTTCTTGAAGAGAAACCATCAACATTTAAAATGCAGGAAATAACAACAGGTATAAACGCTGAAGGTTATACGGAGATTTTTTTACCGGAAAGCTATGCCCGCACTAATACAAAAATTGTTTTCAAAGGTGCGTATGAACTTTTATCAAAACTAAAAAACAGTGAGGAATAGTTTTCTGTTGAAAGATATTCAAAGTAATAATCGGTTCCTATGAATTTATCTATTTTTAATTAAACATTTTTATGAACGCAGCACATTGGCATTTAGTAGTTAATCATTTACCTATTATTGGAGGAATGGTAACCTTCCTGGTATTATTGTACGGAAGCATCGTCCGTAATCCTTCCATAGTCAGGCTGGGATATATGTTATTTGTTCTTGTAGCAATATTTAGTGTTATCGCTACTCAAACAGGTGAAGGCGCAGAAGAGTATCTTAAAAATATAAAAGCTGTTGATGACGAACAGATATTGGAAACCCACGTTCAGGCAGCAGACATTGCTAACTATGCGATGATTGCAGTAGGTGTTGTTGCGCTGCTTTCCTTATTTATTAAGAGGTTACGCACTGCTATTTACATGCCCTGGATTACGCTTGTCATAACTGTTGTTGCACTTTTGCTGATGGCACGGGCTGGAAACCTTGGCGGTGAAATTATGCATAAAGAAATACGCAATGATCAGATAAAAATTTCAACCTTTAAATAAAACTTATGTCTCAGCAAACAACTTCCCCGGATTATTACCTCCATCACGAACAACATTTAAAAAGTTCAGACTTTATAAGAGATGTTGTCATTGGCATGAGTGACGGTCTTACTGTGCCTTTTGCATTAGCAGCAGGAATAAGCAGCGCCGTATCCGATAATCATATTGTGACAACCGCCGGAATTGCAGAAATTATTGCAGGCTCAATTGCAATGGGCTTAGGCGGCTATTTAGCAGGTAAAACAGAACAGGAACATTATGTTTCTGAATTGAAGAGAGAGCACATGGAAGTAGATGCAGTGCCGGAAAAAGAAAAAGCAGAGATTAAAGAAATCTTTGCTGAATATGGGTTCAGTGATACCGCTCAAACAATGTTGGTTGATGAACTGGCGAAGGACAATGAAAAGTGGGTAAAATTTATGATGAAGTATGAATTGGGTTTGGAAAAGCCAGATGCAAATCGTGCCCGCAACAGCGCTTTAACTATTGGCGTTTCATACATTGTTGGAGGTATCATTCCTTTGGTCCCTTACTTCTTTACTGCCACACCTGGTGAAGGATTAAAAGTTTCAGCAATCATCACCATTATATGCTTATTTGTTTTCGGATACTTTAAGAGCAAGGTAACAGGGCAGCCCGTTTTTCAGGGTGCTGTAAAAGTTACTGTAATAGGTACTATTGCTGCCGCAGCAGCATTCGTTGCCGCAAAACTAATTGGAGGCTAAAAATATTTTATCAGTAAACCTAAAATTGGTAAAAATATATTTCACAGTTGCATTCTAAACATTTAAAATTAAATTTTATTGGATTTGAACAGTATCACGAACCGGTTAATGAATTAAGTGAAGAAGTAAGAACATTTGCACGCATGATCACTTCACTAACAGAAGAAGCTGAAGCCATAGGCTGGTATGAGCAAAGGGCTTCATTAGAAAAAGATAAAGATGCAAAAGCCATTATGCTAAAAGCTCAAAAGGAAGAGTTCATACATTTTGCCATGGACCTGGAATTTCTATTACGGAAAAAAGAGGCCTGGCGAACAGTGGTAAAAAATATTTTATTTAAAGAAGGAGATATTACAGACAATGGCGAAAACGCTGAGAGCAAGATTGATTAGCGAAGGCGATAGTGCATGTAAAGAACTTTCCACCAAGGTATATTCTGCAAAGAGAGTTTTTGCCTTTAGCTAAAAATGACCAAAACAGGTGATGAATTAAACAACAAAATGGCAAATCCATTCGGTGCATTAAGAGATAAAATATTTTTAAAACTTTATCTTTCTCAAACCATCAGCTTATTAGGCGATGCATTTACCTGGGTAGGTATTGCGCTGCTTGCATTTCAGTTTGGCGGCAATAATTCAGCAGCCATTTTATCTACTGCATTAACACTAAGAGTAACAGCATTTATTTTATTTGGTCCTTATGCAGGTGTGCTTGCCGACAGGATAGACCGGAAAAAAATTATGTACATCCCCCACTTGGTACGCATGGTAATAGTGGGATGTTTACCTTTTGTAACAGAAGCATGGCAGATTTATGTACTTATATTTTTTCTGAATATTTTCAACGCTTTTTTTACACCAGCATATAAAGCAGCCATTCCACAATCAATAAAAAACAAAGAGGCTTATAGTTCCGGCATTGCATTATCCAATGCAACTTTTCAGTTGCTTGGTGTTTTGGGCCCCGGCTTAGCAGGTGGTATTGCAGCATGGCTTGGTGCAAGGGAAATATTTTTTGTAGATGCAGCATCATTTATCATTGCCGCCGTTTTCATCTGATCACTTCCATCCTTATTAGTTGAAAAACAAAAAAAGGGTGAAGTAATACAGGCAAAGGTTTGGACAGATGTGATTAAAGGCACTCATTTATTATTTACAGACAAAGCTGTTCGCTTTGCATTATTAATTGAATTGGTATCAGCAATTGCAGGAGCACAAATATTAGTAAATACAGTAGGTTACATAAAAGGTCAATTGCATTTAACAGACAAGCACTATGGCTATGTAATGGCTGCATTCGGTATCGGTGCAGCAATAGCCGCTTTTGCTTCAGGCAACTTCGACAAATCAAAGAACAGGATAGCATCATTAATGATTGGCGGAGGATTGGTTTGTGTATCTATTGCATTTGGAAATTATGTTGACTACATTCCTTTATTAATACTATGGCTCATAGCAGGCTTCGGTCAGACATTAGCAGAAATGCCATCACAAATTTTAATAGCAGAGAAAATACCAAAAGAAGAACATGGTAAAGTTTACGGAGCACATTTTGCCTGGTCACATCTTTGGTGGGCATTTGCATATCCAATTGCAGGATATGTAGGAATACATTTTCAAAGCAGGGAATTTTTGATTGGTGGGGGATTGAGCCTTTTAATTTTCGTGATAATAATTTTCTTTTTTTATCCCAAAAAGCACATCGCTAAATCATGCAAAGGAAAGTAGTTGTCTGGTCTCAAAACGTTAGCTCAAGCTATGCACTTTAGTGCAAGACTTTAGTTTCTACAAATCTATAAGTTTGTAGGATGGAACATTCAAGAAAGAGTACTCATAGCATTCATCAATTGCATGGTTCATATTGTTTGGAGTACAAAGTATAGGTATTCGGTATTGAAAGGAGAAGTTCAATTAAGATATAGGGATTTGATAAGACAGGTATGTGATAGTATGGATGTTAGAATTTTAAAGGGTGTGGTCAGTAAAGATCATGTACATCTTCATTTAAGTTATCCTCCAAAGATATCTGTGAGTGATTTGGTAAAACGTTTAAAGGGTAGGAGTGCAAGATTAATGCTGGATGAATTTGCAGAATTGAAAAAACGTTATTAGGGTCAGCATTTATGGGGGATAGGATATGGGGCGTGGAGTAGTGGCAATATAACAGATGAAATGATCGAGAACTATTTGGAGCATCACAAAGAGGGACCAAACAGCGATCAGAATTTTATTCTTGAATAGTTTTAATGAACTTTCAGTTTAGAGTTTCCAATGCTGTTCACAGCAAACTCAAATGACTTTCAGTCAATGGCTTTAAACCTATGGATTTCCAATCCATAGTATATTTAGTTTTGAAAAGGGAACATTAAAAGCTGTAGGTAAAAATAACGGCAACGCAGTAGCTACGGAAGAATTTAAAACTGCAGGTGCTCCTGCTAAAATTGTTCTAACTACTGACCAATCTACGCTTAACAATAACTGGGATGATGTTGCATTTGTAACAGCAACCATTGTTGATGCTAATGGAATTCCATGTCCCAATGAAGACACTAAAATTAAATTTACAATAGACGGCGCGGCAGAAATTACAGCTGTTGACAATGGAAATAACGCAAGTCATGAAAGCTACCAGGCCACTCAATATTCTGCTTACCGGGGAAAAGCGATTGCTATCATCAAAGCAAAAGCTTCTTCAGGAAAAGCAAGCATAGTTGCATCAGCAGAAGGTTTGGAAAAAAGTAATACGGTTGAAATAAGGTTAGGTGAATTGAGATTATAAATGAGAAGTTGGATAAGCCATATGACAATAAGAATAATAACGATACTGGTTATTGCATATATGCTATATTATGAAGGTGTATCACAAACACCTGCTTCAAATATTGATGAGGCTAAAGTTCCGCCTTATACTTTGCCTGATATTTTAAAGATGCCAAACGGCAAAGAGGTAAAGACAAAAGAAGAGTGGAATAAAATTCAAAGGCCTTATATATATCATTTATACGAAGAAAACCAGTTTGGCAGATATCCTACACATTAGACGGACCGGCAGAATGGAGAGGCGGCATGGCAATGGGACCAGATAATTATATACTTACTAAAAGTTTTCCGGTTGAAGGTGGAGTAAACAGGTTCTTAATACGCTCAACAACAACACCCGGCGTAATAACCGTTAAAGCAAGTGCAGAAGGATTGAAAGATGCTTCTATTACTCTAACTACAAAACCCTTTGCAGTAGAAAATGGTTTGGCTAAAATATTGCCTTCTGCCGGGCTTCCTTCAAAGCTTGATAGAGGTCTCAACGCCTTTAACTCCATCTTATAATATTACGCGTACTCCGGTAACTATTATACGAGCAACGGCAGGTGCTAACGCAGATACAGCTTATGCAAGCTATGATGATAATGAATTAAGTGATTGGGTAAACGACGGTAAGCTTTCAACAGCATGGATAGAATATGAACTTGCAAGAGAAGCAACCGTAAGCGAAGTGACATTAAAGCTAAATAATTTTCGTTCACGTGTTTACCCTTTAATAATTACAGTTGATGGCAAAGAAGCATTTAACGGAACTACAAAAACCAGCCTTGGATATTACACCATTAAATGTACACCACAACGTGGAAAGAAAGTAAGAATACAATTAGCCAATGTTTAAAAATACCAGGGAGGAGATGTTGGTGTTGAAGTGTCTGGTAAAAAGTTAGATGACGGTGCTGCCAGGGATGATTCAAAAGCTAAGGGAACGTTGAGCATTATTGAAGCAGAGATATACGAAAGTTCACAAATCGGTACAAAGAAGTAATGAGTCAGTATTTGTAAGCAGAATAAATAAAGTTTTATAAAGGTTGTTTGAAGGCTTTGACTTTACAGAACAAACCTTCATTTAAAAATATCTTCTCCTTTTAATTCTCTGTATTTTGAAAGAGTATCTTGACGAGTTGGAAATGATGTTGATAGAATTATCAAAGTATCATACATTTTGCAGCAGTTCTCAGGCTCGAATGTTGCTGCCAGCTTCCTTCAGATTCGCAGTGGCCCACGACACCCTTGCTCTTGGCTAATACTCCCTACTGCAAAGCGTATTCGGGACTTGCACCGTATTAAGCTGAATATGCATGCTCCGACTGTAGCACATTCATTCTACGGTCTCATTCATGGTCACATAAACAAAAAAAGCAGCTAAGTGTTATCTTAAGTGCTTGATTATAAAGTGGGAGCACACGGGTTCGAACCGCGGACCCTCTGCTTGTAAGGCAGATGCTCTAAACCAACTGAGCTATGCTCCCTTATTCACTGTTTTGGGAGTGCAAAGATAGTATCTCATTTTTTACACCCAAATTTTTTTAAATTATATTTTACAAATATATCCCTGAGATGGCAGTGCCGAAAGATTTTTCCTTTCAGGAAGGTGGCTTAAATAATCCACCAATCGGCATGTAAATAAAGTTTTTCTTTTGCCCGTGTTATGGCAGTGTACCACCACCTTAAAAGCTCGGGTTGCTCCATGCTATACATGCCCTTGTTCAAAAAAAGATAAACCTCGTTCCACTCGCCGCCCTGCGCTTTGTGGCAGGTTATAGCATAACCATAAACAGCGCGCAGGCTATTAAGGTAAGCATCTTTCATCATGGTTTCTTTGTATTCTGCTGAGTTTGCTCTAATGCCCTTGCGGCTCATGCGCCGGCTAAAGTCCACCATCAGGTCGCGGTGCTGCTCCTGGCTTATGTTGTTTTGTGTTCCATATAATACATCAAGGCAAATCAGTATCTCATATTCTTTATCCTGCATCAATGCTTTTACCCTTATGTTTATGAAGTGCAGGTTAGCTTTTGTTCTCGGCTCGCCTAACGATAATACCTGAACAAAATCGCCGTTGGTTAATGCAACAAGATAATTGTTTTGGGTAACCATCAGCACATCGCCAACTTGTAAGGGTGCATCGTCTGTTCCATATTTTATAAGTCGTACCTCACGGTTTATCAGCATACAATCGCGGTTGCTGCGGCAAATAGCCATACAATTGGTATTGTTGCCTTTTGCAGCAATATCAACATATTGTTTAGTAAGTTGGGTAAGGTGGGCAACTACTTTAATATCTGGTATGTTATAAGCAGGAAGCTTTATCCACTTAGGTAAACTGTTTGCAGTAAACAACGAACGCACATGCCCTGCTAATTGTAAAATGCCACTGTCGGCTTTGTTGCGAACAATATCGGTAAGCTGCGCCGTTACAGGGCTTCTTCCCTGGGCTCTTATCCATTTTTGGGATAAAGCCGGACTAAAAAGTTGCTGAACCGGCGGCAGTTGGCAAGGGTCGCCTACAAAAATTACTTTATTGTTTGCTATAGAAGCAAAAAAATCAAATAGTAATCTTCCTGTTCCAAATTGTGCAAACGAGGTATCTGCCGATATTTCGCTGGCAAGCATAGAAGCTTCATCCACTATATACAGGCGCTCCTTTTCATCAGTGCTTCTGAGATTGAAGATAAGCTTCATTTGCCCGAAAGCATCTATAGGAGCGTTAGAAGCAATGTTGGCATCATCGCCTTCTACATTAGTGAAATGATATAGCTCGCTGTGAACTGTTCGTGCGTCAAAACCGGTTTTACCGCGCAACACGGCTGCGGCTCTGCCTGTTGAAGCGAGGAAACTGAAAGCTTTTTTCTTTTCTTTAAGTATTTTGCCCAGATGCTGCATCAAAAAAGTTTTACCCGTGCCGGCATAGCCCCGCAGGATAAAAGTGTTGAGGGAAGGATCAAATAAGAAGCGTTTAATGGCCCGCAACGCTTGTTGTTGATCCTGGTTTAATTTATTTTCATGGCTCATTTAAAAAGGTTGTTTATTGAGCTGCTCTTTCCATGTTGGGGTTAAGCTGCAGGAAGATGTTTTCGCTCCGGCAATTGGGGGCATAAGTAAATTGCCTCCTGATTTAAAATAAGAGATTTTAAATCACGATATATTAAACGGGGGGCAATGATATTATAATGTGCCATATACTGAATTCTACTTTTCAACCAATTCTTTTAATTTAAGAAAAGTGTTGTAAGGGCCTATAGTGGCGGTATAATTAACTAACCACGCGGGTAAGCTTCCGCCGGGATCAACACTAAGGGTATAATCAATTTTTATCCGGTTGTTGGGCAAAGTGGTTACGTTATATAATCCTAAAGAATAAGGCACTCTGATTATGTTTGGTTTTTGAGGAAGGAGATTTGGAATACTGCGGACAGATATAGATAATTTTTTATTTGCAGTATCTTTTGCAAAAGCTAATTGAACCACTGCATCACGGTTACTTGCAGGCCATGGAACTGATATCTCAGAGTAATAAAACAGTGTATCCTTGTTTTTCCGGTTGATCAGGTATGATTTTGTTGTTTTATAAACCCAATCTTTATGATTATTTACATCCTGCAATATTTTAATTAACTGATCTGCCGATGCGTTATATTCACATATAACCCTTATCTCTTTGTATTTTTCGCTATTCAACCGCCTGGTGTAAACTGCAATCCCATTCTCATTCTTCTTCAAAGTCCATTCTTCCTGTGCAAAACAAGTAAACCAACCTGATAATAATAGAATTAGCAAACGAAATCTTGTCATATCATATCAGGTTTTAAAAGAAATCAAAACAAAAATCCGAACTTTTATATACTTAAACATTATTAAAAAGTTTCTTTTACTAAAAACTTTTGTTGAATGAATTTATTTATATTGTACTGTATTATAAACTAATTCATTAATGGCATCTCCTCACGATAAAGCCAAAAAAGCGCTGCACATATTAAATGCTGTGCAAAATGTGGATACGCTAATTCATAACATTAAAAATAAAGCAGCACTTGATAGCAGAAGCGAAAGTTTACCCGGCGAATTAACCGTTACCGGAGAAGGAATAGAAAAAAGGCTCCGGTTTCTTTTGAAAGAAACCAACATGGAAATGCCATTTCTTGCAGGAAAAAATCGTTTTACCCAACTGCAACAACTGGAAGGCAACATAGAAAATTACATTGGTATGGCCATGGTTCCTACAGGAGTTATTGGTCCGCTGCGGGTAACAGGCTCGGCGGCGAAAGGCGATTTTTATATCCCGCTTTCCACCACCGAAGGAACGTTGTTAGCTTCTTATCATCGTGGTGCCAAAGCCTGTTACTTAGCTGGTGGCGCCACTTCCATTTGCCTGGTAGAAGGTGTGCAGCGTTCGCCGTTATTTAAGTTTACTAATTTGGGCGAGCTGGGTACATTTCTTATCTGGCTTTTTGAACAGTTGGATGAATTTAAAAAAATAACCGAACAATCAAGCAGGTTTGCCAGGCTGGTGGAGATGAAAACCAATATCGAAGGCAATCATCTGATCTTAACTTTCGAATACCACACCGGCGATGCAGCCGGACAAAATATGGTTACGCTTTGTACCGATGCCATCTGTCATTATATTGTTGAACATGCTCCTGTAAAACCTCTTTTTTGGTTTATTGAAAGCAACTACTCCGGCGACAAAAAAGCCACTGCCCTGTCGTTTAGCAATGTACGTGGCAAAAAAGTAACCACCGAAATTACATTGCCCGGAAAAGTAGTAAACGAAGTATTAAAAACCACTCCGCAGATAATGTCAACATATTGGCAATCTTCAACAATCGGCACTATTCAAAGCGGCTCAATCGGTGCACAAGGACATTATGCTAACGGACTCACCGCCTTGTTCCTGGCAACGGGGCAGGATGTTGCCTGCATAGCCGAAGCTGCAGTAGGTATAACAAGAATGGAAGTAACAGCAAGCGGCGATTTGTATGCAAGCGTAACACTCCCAAATTTAATTGTGGGTACTGTTGGCGGGGGAACAGGGCTTCCCACACAAAAAGAATGTCTCGAACTGATGGATTGCTATGGTGAAGGCAAAGCCAGAAAGTTTGCAGAGATATGCGGAGCGCTGGTGCTTGCAGGAGAACTTTCTATTGCCGCAGCACTTTCTGCCGGGCATTTTTCATCTGCCCATAAAAAATTTGGAAGAAAGAAATGAAAACCGCCATTCAGCAAAACGAATTCAGCAAGCCGTATGAAAACAATTCTTCTTTCCTGAAAAGATTTTACCTGTATCAGAAAGAACGCTTTCCGTTTTTAGGGCACGGATTGCTGGTAGCCTCTTTTAGTTTTTCAGCCATTTCATACTCCAGGATTTGCAGAGGCGCAGAGGGTTTTGTTAATCCGAAAACTTTTCTCACCGGCATTTTTATTACTATATCTCTTTTTTTGCTGGTACGGATATTTGATGAATTTAAAGATGCTGAAGACGATGCCATATACAGAGGCGAACTACCGGTGCCAAGAGGATTAATTTCTTTACGTGAGCTTGCCTGCATAGGTATCGCCATAGTTATACTGCAAATTTTTATCAATTTATTTTTCTTCCCGCAGATGCTTATTATTTACTTTATAGTTATCGCTTATTTGCTGTTAATGGGAAAAGAATTTTTTGTGTCTCGCTGGCTGAAGAAACACCAGTTTTGGTATGTAACTTCTCACATGTTTATTATTCCGCTGATTGATATGTATGCCAGTGGGCTCGACTGGAAGGTAGAAGGCACCCCTCCACCCAAAGGATTGCTTTTCTTTTTTGCAGTCTCTTATATGAATGGGATAGTTTTGGAAATCGGAAGAAAGATACGCATACCAAAGAGGGAAGCAGAAGGTGTATTAACGTACTCTTCCCTGCTCGGTGCAAACAAAGCAACGCTTCTCTGGATTTTTATTTTGTTTCTTACCCTGGCATTAAGCATTGCAGCAAGTGTTTTTGCAGGATATGGAATGGTTTCATTTATTGTTCTTGGCTGCGTTTTCCTGCTATGTTCGTTACCGGCTTTTATTTTTCTTAAAAAGAAAACTCAAAAGGTATCAAAGAGCATTGAATATGCTTCTGCATTCTGGACGATAGCGATGTATATGACTCTTGGGGGTGGACCCATGATTTCAAAACTTTTTTTTAACTGATGTATTCTATTATTACACAAAAAGAATCAATCAACGACTCTGACATTGGCGGCAAAGCAAAAAATCTTTTCCGCCTGACAGGAATGGGAATAAGGGTTCCGAAATTTATTGTTCTTCCGCAGGCAGCTTTAACGGCATTATTACCGCAGGAAATTTTGCATTCTGATTATAAAACAATAACGGATTTCATTCAGCAAATTCATATCCCTCAAAATACAATTGAGGACATTGTTTCAAAATTCCCCGGTACGAAATATTTTGCCGTCCGCTCCTCTGCCATGGATGAAGACAATACCGATTTTTCATTTGCCGGGCAGTTTGAAAGTTACCTGTTTGTAACAAAAGAAAATCTTGAAGACAGAATAAAAAGTGTCTGGTGTTCCGCCTTCTCTGAACGGGTTATAGAATATCGGAAAAATAATAACCTTCAACATACTTCCGGCATCGCCGTCATCGTCCAGGAAATGATTGATGCAGAAGCTTCAGGCGTTGCATTTGGCATCAACCCTATTAATGAAAATGAAAATGAAAAATGGATAAACGCAGTTTTTGGTTTGGGCGAGGGTTTGGTTTCCGGTGAGCTGAATGCCGATCAGTTTGTTATCAGCAACGGAACCATTACCACACAGCTTGCTAATAAAACCCATCAAATAGTACTGGATTCAGCAAGTGCTGGTGGAATAAAGCAAACAGAAGTAGCTAAAGAAAAACAAAACTTGCCGGGTTTAACTCATGCACAGATTATTGAATTAGAAACTATCCTGGAAAATCTTTTTAAAGAATATGGAACACCGCAGGATATTGAATTTGCTGTAAAAGACGACAAGCTGTTTATTTTACAGGCAAGGCCAATTACCACACTTCATAAAATAAAGGATCAAACCGGGGCCTATATTGTTTGGGATAACAGCAATATTATTGAGTCGTATCCCGGTGTAACCACACCGCTTACTTTTTCTTTCATCAAAGATTCGTATGAAGGCGCCTACAAACTTTTTTGTGGATATATGGGCGTTAGCCAAAATGTGATAAAACAAAACGAAAGAGTGTTTGCCAATACGTTAGGACTAATTAACGGACGGGTTTATTACAACCTTAAAACCTGGTATCACATGCTTGCCATGGTTCCGGGCTACAGTATCAATGCCCGTTTTATGGAGAGCATGATGGGTGTAAAAGAACGGTTTGATATTCCTGAAAAATACAGGCTTTCAAAAGGTGCAGCATGGTGGCGGATTATTAAAATGGCGGTCAATATGTATTGGCGGTTTCTTTCACTTCCTAAAAAAAGAAAAGCATTTACAGCCTTATTAAATTCAATTATAGCTGATTATAAGAAAATCAACTTTGCAGAAAAGAAGGCCGATGAATTAATGCAATTATACCTTGTATTTGAAAGCACATTATTGAACGAATGGAAAGCGCCTTTGCTTAATGATTTTTTTGCTATGATAGGTTACGGAATGTTGCAGAAGCGCTGCAAAAAATACGGCATCAGCAACAATCCCAATATCCATAACGATCTGCTTTGCGGAAGCAGTGATATTATTTCTACGCAACCCATTCACAGAAGCATCGCACTTGCTACTACAATTTCTGCAGATGCAGAATTAAAAGAATTATTTCTTTCAGAAAATGAAATCACTATCTGGAAAAAACTTTCAATGGAAAAAGAGGGAAAATACTGTTCGTTAAAAAAAGAGATTGACAGTTATATTTCCGACTTTGGCGATAGATGCATAGGAGAACTGAAACTTGAAACTGTTTCTTACACACAGGAGCCATCAAAATTTATCAGAGTATTAAAATCGTATGTAGAAACAGGAATTACGGCAGCTAAAACTTCCGGGAAAATAGAAGAAGAAATCCGAAGAAATGCAGAAAGGGAATTAGAAGAAGCGCTTAAAAACAAATGGTACAAAAAATGGAAACTGAAGCGTACCATGAAAACAGCCCGTGACCTGGTAAGTTCACGCGAAAATCTTCGTTACGAACGTACAAGAGCTTTCGGTATGGTGCGTGAAATTTTTTCTGCTATCGGATACCGGTTTTATAAAGAAGGGATTATTGAAAGTGCCCGTGATATTTTTTATTTAACCAAAGAAGAAATCTTTTCTTTTATAGAAGGCACTTCGGTTACGCAAAACATTAAGCCACTTGTGGCACTTCGTAAAAAGGAGTTCGAAGCTTACAAGGAGCAGGAAGCACCATCTGAGCGGTTTGCCACTTATGGAACCGTTTATCGTGGTAACGATTTTTTTAATACTGCCAAAGTTGAAAAACCGGAGGCAGACCTGAAAGGAATTGGCTGCTGTCCCGGAGTGGTCTGCGGAAAAGTAAAAGTAATTTTAGATCCGGATAAAGTTTCGTCCCTCAACGGCGATATATTGGTTACATCAAGCACCGACCCCGGATGGGTAACGCTTTTCCCCGCCGCATCCGGTATTATTACAGAGCGTGGAAGTGTGCTCAGTCATTCAGCCATTGTATCGCGCGAAATGGGGAAACCTTGTATAGTAGGCGTTTCAGGGTTATTGAAAACACTAAAAACAGGCGATGAGATTCAAATGGATGGCAGTACCGGAGCCATAAAAATTATCAAAAGCAATGAGTGATGACCTAAGGCAGAAAGTGAACTTTAGCATCATCCGCTATGCCAATTGCTGGGAAGATGCGGATATTCTGCTGGAAGGATTAGCCCCGGCTGAAGGAAGCAAAATCCTTTCCATCGGCTCAGCCGGTGATAACAGTTTTTCGTTACTTACTACTAACCCGGAAATAGTGGTTGCGATTGACATCAATAAAATACAACTGCACCTGATTGAACTAAAAAAAGCCGCCATCAAAAAATTAAATTATGAAGAAGCTTTGGAGTTTCTTGGCTTTACACCTTCTGAAAAAAGAATAGAATTGTTTCAATCCATAAAAGACGAAATGAGTCTTGAAGCTATTTATTATTGGGAGAGAAATATTCACCTTATAGAAGCCGGAGTAATATATGGAGGTAAGTTTGAAAACTATTTTCGCATGTTCAACCGGAGGATTTTACCGTTGATACATTCAAAGAAAACAGTAGCAAAATTATTGAGCAGTAAAACAAAACCGGAGCAGGAAGCTTTTTATAATGAAAAATGGAACACGTGGAGATGGAAACTCCTGTTTAAAGTTTTTTTCAGCAAATATGTAATGGGTAAATATGGCCGCGACCCTGAGTTTATGAAAGAAGTAAATGTTTCGGTTTCACAAACCATTTACAACAAAGCAGCAGCGCATTTGCAATCAGAAGAAGCACAAAAAAATTTTATACTGCATTTTAGCCTCACCGGAAATTTTGGAACACTTCTCCCCCATTATATGCAAAAAGAAAATTTTGAAATTATAAAACAGAATATAGATTGCCTGGTAATAAAACAAGGCAGCGCACAACAACCCGTAGATGATTATGGAAAATTCGAAGCAATGAACCTCTCTAATATTTTTGAATACATGAATGAAAAAGTTTTTGCAGCCACAGCAGAAGCATTATTAAAAGGAACAGAAAGGAATGGTAAATTGGCGTATTGGAATTTAATGGTTCCAAGAAGGGTTTCAGAAATCTTTCCTGAAAAAGTAGAGTATCAAAAAGATCTGTCGCTCAACTTAACAAAAAGTGACAAAGGTTTTTTTTACAACCAATTTATTATTGACAAAATAAAATGAGCAAAGAAATTATCAATACTATACTATTGGCTGGTTCGTTTCTCTTTCTCTTCGGCATTGCAGAAATGCTTTACCATAAATTGAAAATAAAGGCTGATGATACCAGAAAAATAGTGCATATCGGAACGGGCCTTTTAACCATGCTTTTTCCTCTTATGCTCGACAATCACTGGTTTGTTTTATTGCTCTGCGCCAGTTTTGCGCTAATTCTTTTGTTAAGTTTAAAATTTAATCTGCTGCCTTCTATAAATGCCATTGACCGCATTTCGTATGGAAGTTTATGGTACCCGCTTGCAGTGTATGGTTGTTATCTCGCTTACAACTATTTTCATAATAATCTTCTCTTCTTTTATCTTCCTGTTCTTACAATGGCTATTTGCGATCCGGTGGCTGCTTTCTTTGGCAAACGGTGGTCTTACGGTAAATTTTATATCAGTCACGATGCAAAAACAGTAACAGGTTGTGCCGCATTCTTTCTTTCTTCCCTTGTTCTAACCATTCTTTTATTTTACTTTTTTTCATCCGGCAACTTTCGGATAAATGTGCTGCCCATAGCTCTTTTAATTGCAGCCGCAACAACCGTAACAGAAGCCTTGAGCACAAAAGGATTAGACAATATTACTATTCCGGTATGTGTGGTTCTTATATTAACTTTAGTACATGATTGAAATTGCAGAACTAAAACCAAATGATTCAGCTTTTGATTTGTTCCTGAATTTCCCGAAAGAAATATATCCTGCCAATAGCCTTCGTTTTAAGATTCCTGAAACCATCAATCGCGAGTACCTGGAGGCTTGTTTTGTTTTGCTGATTTCAGGTAAAGTTCAGGCAAGGGCGGCTTTGTACAATAATCCATACCTGCACTATCAACATAAAAAAGCATACTGCATTGGCAACTACGAATCGGTGAATGATAAACATACGGCTACTGCACTGCTTCTGCATATTTCTTCCGAAGCAAAAAAAAGAGGATCTCAATTTTTAATAGGCCCTATGAACGGAAGCACATGGGATCCATATCGTTTCAGTGTTCATCATAATTATCCAAATTTTTTTCTTGAGCCGTATCATCACTTATATTACAATGAACATTTTTTAAATTCAGGGTTTGATATCATTGCCAGGTACTTTTCAAGTATTGAAACAGACTTGAGATTTAATGATCCCGCGGTTGTGCAAAAAGAAAATGAACTTAAACAAGCGGGTGTTACTTTCAGGAATATCAATTTGCAGGAATATGATAAAGAACTGGAAAAGATTTATTATTTTAATGCTGTTGCCTTTAAAACAAACTTTCTCTATACACCGATAAATAAAGATGAGTTTATAAAAAAATATGCGGAAACAAAAGGACTTATTGATCCTGAGTTTGTGATTTTGGCAGAAGATGCGCAAGAAAATCTTATCGGGTACTTTTTCTGCATAAATGATTTCTATAATAAAGAAGAAAAATCATTGATTGTTAAAACCGTTGCCCGACATCCTGATAAAAATTGGAGCGGAACGGGGCATGTTATGGCGAATATGATTTGCCAAAGAGCATTGCAAAAACAATATCAATCCATTATTCATTCTTTTATGTTTGAAGAAGGAACATCTGTAACCATGTCTAAAAATTTTTCAGCAGCTGTTTATAAAAACTATGTTTTATTTGGAAAAGACTTATAAGAAGATGGGGAAACTTTTTCTGTATGTTTTTCTGTTCCTTTCTTTGCTTATTGCAGGAGTGATAGCGTTTAGTCCGTACGGTTCGCAGAAAGGATTTTCATACAAGCTGATTAAGCACTCAATAGATATAAATGCACCTGCCGAAAAGGTGTTTGATTTTCTTGGCAACTCCGGCAATGCATCACGATGGTCGTCTTTTGTAAGTCATATTACGGTGTTGAACCTCGATAGCTTTACCGACGGAACTACCGGCAGCAGAAGAAGATGCTTCCGCAACAAAAACGAAAAAGGGATGCAATGGGATGAATTGATAACTGAAGCAGTGCCAAATCAAAAAAGACAGTTAACAATATACAACCTTAAAGGTTTTTCGATGACACAAAACTTGGCTACTGAGCAATTGTATGAACCCATCCGCCAAAAGAAATGCAGATTAACGTTTACCGTATTTTTTAAAGATGCAAAACCAACGATGTGGGAAACTATTAAAATGTACCTCGCGGCTTACATCATAAAACCTATTTTTAAAAAGAATTTATCCAATATTAAGCGAATTACAGAGAGGTGATCTTCAATTGCCACGAACCTTTAGGTCGTGGATAAAAGATAAAGAATAACAAATAACGGCTTTAGCCAAAAGAAATAAACGCAACATGTCAAGACGCAAATTTTTTATGAAGGATAGAAAAGCTTTCTAAATGCACATCATTTTTGAAATTTTTTTTGGCTAAAGCCAATACTAAATTTTTATGCAACCCGTCCACGACCTGAAGGCCGTGGCAATTTTAGCTACTCAACCTTCATTAACAACAAAAATGAATGAAGCCTTTAATATCGTTGATTTGTTTTTTGATGCAGCAAAAAAAAATTCGCGCAGAACAGCCATCATTTACAAAAACGTAAAAATCTCTTTTAGGGAATTTGAAAAGCAGGTAACAGATACTGCACATTATTTTGTAAGCAAAGGAATTGGCAAAAGTGACCGGGTTTTAATTTTTGTTCCAATGAGTATTGACCTGTACCGCATTGTTCTTGCTTTGTTTAAAATAGGTGCCACTGCTGTTTTTCTTGACGAATGGGTGAGCAAAAAAAGAATGGAAGAATGTTGTAAAGTAGCGCAATGCAAAGCATTCGTCGGGATATTTAAAGCAAGGATTTTAGCTCTGTTTTCAAATGAACTTCGTAAAATTCCAATAAGGCTTGGGATAGCCTGGTGGCCGTCTCATAATTCAAATAATGTCTTCCCGGTTACCTCAAAAGAAGATACGGCGTTGATTACTTTTACCACCGGAAGCACTGGAACTCCGAAAGCAGCAAAGCGTACACACGGATTTTTGCATAACCAATTTAAAGCCCTGAAAGAAAAAATTGAACCCGAAGAAGATGATATTACCATGGCTGTTCTTCCCATTGTGCTGCTGATAAACCTTGCCACCGGCACAACCTCTGTTATTGCAGATTTTAAGGGAAGCAACCCCCATTCTTTGAAACCCAAAAAAATAATGCAACAGCTTAAAACCTACCATGTAAACAGCATTATTGCTTCGCCGTTTTTTGTTAAGAAGATTTCAGAATATATTATCCGTAACAGGATTTCGATTCCGTACATGAAAAAAATTTTTACAGGCGGGGCTCCTGTTTTTCCTATCGAAGCAGCCGTTTACCATGAAGCCTTTCCGCATGCAAAAGTTGAAGTGGTATATGGTTCAACCGAAGCCGAACCAATCAGCTCTATTAATATAAAAAATCTGATAAAGGAGAAGAATAATTTTCTTGAGGGCTTGAATGTGGGGAAACCAGATGATTCTACCAAAGTAAAAATTATACAAATTATTGATGACAATATTTATATTGATTCAGAAGAAGAATTATCAGCTATAGAGTTGCCATTAAAAGAGATTGGCGAGATAATAGTGAGCGGAGACCATATACTGAGGGAGTATTTTAACAATGAAGAAGCATTGTACAGAAATAAGATTTTCATAAGAAGTAAGTGCTGGCACAGAACAGGGGATAGCGGCTATCTTGACGTAAACGGCACGTTGTTTTTAACCGGCAGATGCAGCACCTTAATTCAAAAACACGATAAAATCTTTTACCCTTTTATTTACGAAAATTACTTTCAAACTATATCTGGTGTAGAGATAGGAACGGTTATGTTGCTAAAAGAAAAAATTACAGCAGTAATTGAAATGAAAGAAGAATTGAAAAAAGATTTAGTAAAAAGCAATATCAAAAACCAGGGTCCTCAATTTGAAAATATTATTTTTCTGAAAAAAATTCCACGAGACCCGAGGCATAACTCGAAAATAGATTATCAAAAACTGAGATTGTTAATAGCGGAAAAGTTTTAAGACTGCAAACTGAATGACAGAGGTAAAAAACACCGGTGAGCGATCAGTGGAAAATGTTCTAAAAAAAATTTAGGTATTAAAATAATAAAGCGTTCAAACCAAGGGCTTGAGGACTTTTAAACTAATTTGTGAACCTATGGTGAAATCTTAGTCTAATGATTTTTTTTCTTCCTATAATCATTCTATCATCATTGGAATAAAATTATTTTATTTCTTCATCCGGGTTAAAAATTAATACTCCTATAGGATGGTTTTGAAAACCTCCTCCGTTTAGTGAAATTGTCAAGTATAAACGAAAAATCGTCCATTTTTTTCTTTTTTACATCACATACTTTTGACAGACTTCAGTTTTGCAATTCGTCGTACTGAAAAACACTTTTTAATAATTGAGAATTCCTTAAATAAAATGGATAACACTGTCAGAGTTTGGGAAGAAGAAGTAAACATTCCTACCTATGGTACCGGTAAACCAGAAAAAAATCCGATGTTCCTGGAAAAAAGAATTTACCAGGGCAGTAGTGGAACAGTGTACCCCCATCCTGTGATCGAGAAAATTTTAGATGAAAAAAAAGACCAGGTTTATAACGCTGTTTTTATAGAAAACGAATACCTTAAAATAATGATCTTACCTGAACTTGGAGGCAGGGTACAGATGGCATGGGATAAAGTACAACAGCGCCATTTTATTTATTATAATAAGGTAATTAAACCGGCCCTGGTTGGCTTAACGGGCCCTTGGATTTCCGGGGGAATTGAATTTAACTGGCCACAACATCATCGCCCTTCCACTTTTGAGCCGGTTGATTATACCATTGCTGAAAACGAAGATGGAAGCAAAACTATCTGGGTAAATGAAGTGGAATTGATGTTCCGCACAAAAGGTATGGCAGGGTTTACCTTATATCCCGGAAAAGCATATTTGGAAATCAAAGGAAAACTCTACAACCGTACTCCTTTTCCCCAAACATTTTTGTGGTGGGCAAATCCTGCTGTAAAAGTAAACGATCATTATCAATCCATTTTCCCACCCGATGTGTATGCTGTATTTGATCATGGTAAAAGAGATGTCTCCACTTTTCCTATTGCTACCGGTACATATTATAAAGTTGATTATTCTCCGGGAACCGATATTTCCCGGTATAAAAATATTCCCGTTCCTACTTCTTATATGGCTATTAAATCTAACTATGATTTTATGGGAGGTTATGAGCACGATACCGAAGCCGGTTTGCTACATGTGGCGGATCATCATATTTCGCCCGGTAAAAAGCAATGGACATGGGGCAATAGCGATTTTGGGCGAGCCTGGGAAAGAAACCTTACGGATGAAGATGGTCCTTACATAGAACTTATGACCGGAGTTTTTACAGATAATCAACCAGATTTTTCATGGATCCAACCTTTGGAAGAAAAATCTTTTACCCAGTATTTTATGCCCTTCAGTAAAGTGGGTATGGTGAAAAATGCTACTAAAGAAGCAATGGTAAACCTTGAGGCAAAAGATGGAGAAGTAACTATCAAAGTTTATGCAACTGCAGTTTATCCCGATGCAACAATCTCTTTATATAATAACCATGTTATCTTATTTGAAATAGTTACACTTCTTTCTCCAAATCATATTTTCGAACAAGTATTGCCGTTAAAAACAGAACAGATAGAAACGACGGTAACAGTAAAAGATGCTTCAGGAAATGTGCTGGTAAATTACAAACGAGAAGATGACAAAAAACAGGAATCCCTGAAGCCTGCTACTCCCGCCAAAGCACCTAAAGATATTCCTACTAATGAACTACTTTATCTTAATGGACTTCACATAGAGCAATATCGCCACGCTACTTATACTGCTACCGATTATTATGAAGAGGCGCTTAGAAGAGACGAAAGCGACATCCGCAATAATAATGCTTTAGGTTTATGGTATTTACGAAAAGGAAAATTCGATAAAGCCCAACCTTATTTTAGAAAGGCCATAGAGACTTTGACAGCCCGTAATCCCAATCCTTATGACGGAGAACCTTTTTATAATCTTGGAATGGCTTTAAAGATGCAATGCAAATGGGAGGAAGCTTATGATGCTTTTTATAAAAGTACCTGGAATGATGCATGGCAACATGCCGGATTTTTTGCTTTAGCCTCTATAGCATGCGTTAAAAAAGATTATCCTAAAGCTTTAGAGTTAGCCAACCAATCACTGATAAAAAATTGGCATAGCCCTTCGGTGCGGCATTTAAAAACAGCATTGCTTCGCAAAAACGGTCACATTGATAAAGCATTGCAACTGATTGAAGAATCCTTAGCCATTGATACGTTTAATTATGGTTGCAGGTTTGAACAATATATAATCTTATTACAACAAGGCAAAATAAAGGAAGCTAAAACCACATTAAATGATTTAAAAAAATTGATGCGTAGTCATGTACATAATTACATTGAATGTGCTTTGGATTATACACAGGCAGGTTTATACGAAGAGGCAGTTCAGCTACTAACTATTTACACAAAAGAGAAAGAAGATATTTACCCGATGGTTTATTATTACCTCGGTTATTTTGCATTGCAATTGTCTCAACATAATGAGGCTTTGTTATATTTTAAAAAAGCATCAGCGATGAAGCCGGGTTATTGTTTTCCACACAGATTAGAAGACATTTCTGTTTTGGAAACTGCAATGAAATTAAATCCGCAAGATGCCAAAGCTCCATATTATCTTGGCAACTTATGGTATGATAAAAGGCAGTACAAAGAAGCAATTGAAAACTGGGAGAAGTCTGCTGCATTGGACAAGCTGTTCCCGGCTGTATTTAGAAATCTCGCTCTTGCCTATCACAATAAACTGGGTCGGGTAAACGATGCTTTGGCTTGTATGGAAAAAGCATTTTATCTTGATACCACAGATGCAAGGATACTTATGGAGCTTGATCAGTTGCACAAAAAGATTAACACACCAGTGGTGAAGCGGCTAACTCTTTTAGAAAAACATCCTCTGCTGGTAGAAGATCGGGATGATCTTTATCTGGAAAAAACTACGCTGTTGAACACTCATGGTAGTTATGAAAATGCGAAAGATCTTCTTGCAATCAGGCACTTTCATCCGTGGGAAGGAGGCGAGGGCAAAGTAGTAGGTCAGTTTCTCCTGGCCTATGCTGAGTTGGCAAAGAAAATGATATTGAAAAAATATTTTCAGCGGGCACTTGATTTATTAAAATGTACAGAATATTATCCTCATAATCTCGGCGAAGGAAAGTTATATGGCGCACAGGAAAATGACATTCACTATCTTAAAGGTTGTGTTTATGAAGGATTGAAAATAAAAGAAAAAGCGGTGGCTTGTTTTAAAAAGGCAACAGTGGGAATTAGTGAACCTGTACAAGCAATTTTTTATAATGATCCCCAGCCCGATAAAATATTTTACCAGGGATTGGCATGGCTGAAACTGGGGGAAAATACAAGGGCAAGCGATATTTTTAACCGGCTTATTCAGTTTGGAAATGAACATTTAAATGATCCTATTCAGATAGATTATTTTGCCGTCTCTTTGCCTGACCTTTTGGTTTTTGATCAGGACCTGGATATAAAAAATAAGTTGCACTGTTTATATATGATTGGCTTGGGTAATCTTGGTTTGGAAAAATACGATGAAGCTGAACTATTCTTCAAAACGGTTCTTGATGAAAATGTAAACCACCAGGGAGCAATGGTTCATTTGGATATGATTAATTATTTGAAAAATTTTGACAGTCTTGTTTAAAAATTCTTCAATAATAGAAATGACACCCTCATAGAAATTAGATTAAAAAAAATATCACACCTGCCAGATAATTATGACACATTCTTTATACAATCACAAATATATTTTAGGCATATCCTTTATATCAGCACTAGGAGGATACCTTTTTGGTTTTGATTTTGCTGTAATTGCCGGCGCTTTACCTTTTTTAAGAGCAACATTTGCTTTAAGCTCATGGTGGGAAGGGTTTTTAACCGGATCTCTGGCATTAGGGTGCATTGCAGGTTGTGTTATAGCGGGTACATTGGCAGATAGGTTTGGGCGTAAGCCAGGATTAATAATGGCAGCATTGATATTTGGTTCTTCCTCCATTGGTATGGCACTTGCGCCATCCCTTACTTTTTTTATTGCTCTGCGCTTTTTGGCAGGCATTGGTGTTGGCATGGCATCGCTTCTAAGCCCCATGTACATCGCCGAAATATCTCCTGCTAATATACGCGGAAGAAATGTTGCTATCAATCAATTGACAATCGTTGTTGGCATTTTGGTAACCAATATTGTCAACTATACATTGTCAGCTAAAGGGGCTGAAGCCTGGAGATGGATGTTTGGTTTAGGATGTATTCCTTCAGGGCTTTTTTTATTGGGATTAATATGGTTGCCAGAAAGCCCGAGATGGCTCGTAAAGGCAGACCAGCATTTAAAAGCTGAAAATGTTTTGAATAAGATTGGTAACCCTATATATGTAGAAAGTACATTGAGTGATATTAAAGCATCGTTTTCCGGGTCTGCAATAAAGCAAACTTATTCTTCGGTGTTGGCCAAAAATATACGACCTGTTGTTTTAATCGGCATTACGCTGGCTGTGTTTCAGCAACTATGTGGCATTAATGTGGTTTTTAATTATACCTCTACTATTTTTAAATCTTTAGGTGCTTCGTTGAATGAGCAGCTATTTGAGACTGTTGCCATTGGTGCGGTCAATCTTGCTTTTACTATTATAGCCATGTGGCAGGTAGATAAACTTGGGCGCAAACCCTTAATGTTGTTTGGTTCAATTGGGCTTGCAATTTTGTATATAATTCTTGCTTTATTACTAAAAAATCATTCGGCTACAATATGGGGGTCAATAACAGTTTTAGCTGCTATTAGTGTTTATTCAATGACGCTGGCTCCTGTTACATGGGTATTGATTTCGGAAATATTTCCGAATAAAATCCGCGGCCTTGCTTCCTCTGTTGCAATTGTTTCTCTTTGGCTGGCATATTTTATTCTGGTATTTACTTTTCCCGTTTTAGTAGAAAAATTAGGAACGTATGGGCCGTTTTGGATGTATTCTGTAATCTGTGTGTTGGGGTTTTTATTCATAAAATATAAAGTAAAAGAAACGAAGGGTAAAACGCTTGAAGAGCTGGAAGGTTATGGTAATAAGGTTGATGCTTCACTAAACATCATACATTAAAAATAATTGAGGATTAATAAAATTTAAATTAAATGAAAAAAATATTTTTTGCCCTGGCTATACTTTTTGCAACAGGTGATATTTTTTGCCAGACAAGTTCTTCAATAGAAAAAACGAATGCACCTGACGGATGGATCATTCATACAAAGTCTTCAGTATACCAGATAATAGTAAATGAAAATGGGGAGGTTGTTCCGGTATATTATGGGGATGCAGTACAAGGAGCATTTATTAAAAAAAGTAATTTGTGGACCAACAGAATTCAGGAAGTGCCTGTGCGTGGTGGTTTTGCAAATAAAACACCGGCAATAGAAGTTTTATTTTCAGACCATGTAAGGGACATTGAATTAAAATTTGAAGGCGGAGAAATTATTAACGTTGAAGGCTATCCAACATTAAAAATTATACAAAAAGATAAAACATACCCTCTTCAAATCATATCGTACATGAGAGTAATACCTCAGTGGGATATTATTGAAAAATGGATAGAGGTTATCAATACCGGAAAAAAAGATGTTATAAAAATAGAAAACCTTCAATCAGCATCATTGAGTTTGCCTGCAGATGCTTATGATCTTAACTATATGACAGGTTATTGGGGGCACGAATACCAGCCACAGAAAACCACGCTTACCCCGGGTATTAAAACATTGCAGGTAAAAGATTTTAAATCGTATGGAATTCCATTCTTTATTGTGGGGAAGCAAGGAAGTATAGCAGATACTTCCGGCCCTCTATGGTTCGGATCATTGCAATACAGTGGAAACTGGAGAATTGACTTTGACAAGGCACCTCAGGGCGAACTGCAGATTATTGGTGGTATCAATTTCTGGGATACATGGTGGAATCTGAAGCCATCTGAACATTTTGTAACACCAAAATTTGTTGTTGGATATACAACAGGGGGACAGGAAGGTGTCACTTACAATCTTTCAGGATACGAGAAGGAATTGCTTATGTCTAAAAATACCGTTGGCAAAGTTAGGCCGGTATTATATAACAGTTGGTACGCTACTACATTTAGTGTAAATGAAAAACAACAGACAGAATTAGCCATTGTAGCTAAAAGCCTGGGTGTAGAAATGTTTGTAATGGATGATGGATGGTTTAAAGGCCGGGTAAATGATAAAGGCGGACTCGGAGACTGGACGGTTGATCTTAATAAATTTCCTGAAGGTTTAAATCCGATGATAAAAAAAATTAATCAGATGGGGCTCGATTTTGGATTGTGGGTAGAACCTGAAATGGTAAACCCAAACAGTGATCTGTATCGTGCACATCCGGATTGGGTCTTTAATTTCCCCAACAGAACCAGGCATGAAAGCAGAAATCAGTTAATATTAAACCTTGCCCGTGAAGATGTATATAATTATCTGCATACATCAATCTTTAATTTATTAAAGCAGCACAACATTAAATATTTAAAGTGGGATATGAATCGCGCCCTTACAGAGCCGGGGTGGCCATCGGCTTCCCCGCAAATGCAAAGGGAAGTTCGCATACGATATGTGCAAAATTTATACAGACTGATAGATGATCTTCGCAAACAGTTTCCGGATGTTTGGTTGGAAAATTGTTCAAGTGGAGGTGGTCGTGTAGATATGGGAATGCTTACCAGAACGGATGTGGCATGGGCCAGTGATAATACCGATCCGATTGATCGTTTGTTTATTCAATATTCTTATTTAGGAGCCTTTCCGGCAAATACTATGATTAGCTGGACAACCCATGAAGATGCCCATAATCAGCAACCCTCACTCGCCTATAAATTTGATGTAGCAATGAGTGGCGTATTAGGAGTTGGATATGATATTACTAAATGGACAAATGAAGAAAAGGCTTTGGCAACCGAAAAAATATCAAAGTATAAACAAATACGTCCGCTGATCCATAATGGTGTTTTGCACAGGTTGGTTTCTCCTTACGAGCATAACAGGTGTGCTTTACAATTTGTAAGTAAAGACCGCAAGGAAGCTGTACTATGCCTGTATAACCTGAATGAAAATATGCAGGGAGTAACAGATGATACCCGCATTAATAATATTTTACAGTTGAGAGGATTAGACCCGGAGGCCTTTTATAAACTTGAGGGAGATGAGCAAAGGTATCAAGGTTCGTACCTTATGAAGGTAGGCATCAAATGGCCTGTAGGGGGATCTTTTAAATCAAAAATACTTTCTTTAAAAGAATCATCTTAACGTGTGAAGATAATATCTAAAAAAAGATAATTGTATAATGAACCAGGTATCTACAGGAGTATTTATCGGGGAGAAGGAAGTTTATTGGATTAACCTGAAAAACAGTAACAGCACAGAAGTGCGTTTATCAAATTATGGTTGCATCCTAAGTAAATACATTGTCGTTAACAAATGGGGAATTCAGCAGGATATTGTTTTAGGGTTTGATACCATAGAAGAATATCTTTCTGAAAAATATCTTGCCAGTTATCCTTACTTCGGGGCTGTTATAGGCCGCTATGCCAACAGGATTAAAAATGGAAAAATAAAAGTAAAGGGTAAAGAGTTACAATTGTCAAGAAATGCTGGAAATCATTGTCTGCATGGAGGTACAACCGGATTTGACAGAAAGGTGTGGGATATCAAAGAGACCAAAAATATCCCTACTGATAAAGTAACCTTTCATTACCTGAGTAAAAATGGAGAAGAAGGATTTCCGGGAAATTTAAATGTGGATGCTTCCTTTGAATTAAAAGAAACTGATGAGCTGGTAATAAAATATTCTGCAACGTGCGATTCAGAAACGTTGGTTAACCTTACCCATCATGATTATTTCAATTTGCATCCTGATAAAAAAAATGTGGCTGAACACTCGGCTCAGATAATAGCTTCTTTCTATTTAGAACAGGATGACGAATATATACCAACCGGAAAATTTATTCCCGTGCAGAATACTCCTTATGATTTTCGAAATAAAAAAAAGATAGGCCAAGACTGGGATGTTGCCAATGGGTACAATCAAAGTTTTGTTTTAGATAAAGAACCTGACCAGTTATCATTTGCTGCAGGCTTCTATGAAGGCAATAGTGGAATAGCACTTGAAGTATATTCTACAGCGCCGATTGCACACTTTTACACAGGTAAATATTTACCTGAGACATTTGGAAAAAACAACGAAATCTATAATGCCTTTGGCACATTTGCAATTGAATTACATAATTATCCTAATGCAATAACTTCTGATACAATTTTAGCGGCAGGTGATATCTACAGGCAAACTACCATTTACAAAACTTCTGTGAAGTAGAAAGTTCTACAGAGTATTTTTCATAGGAGGCAAAGCAGTTGAAGCAATACAGGGAGTCTGCACCTTCTAAACTCAGTAACAAAACCTGTTTACTCTTTTACTTATTGCTATGAGTTACTTTAGTTGCATTTCTTATTTCCATACTGTCGGTTTTTGCTATGGCTTCTCCTTTACAGTTGGTGAAGTAAACATAGTTACCTCTATCATAAAACCGGTACACTTTACAACCTTCATGCTCAAATAGATATTCTACTTTGTAGGTTTGATTATTAGCAGATGTCTCAGTTGTGATTGGTTGTTGAATAGAACAGGAGCAAAATGATACTATCAACACGTAGAAAAAGCATCTTTTCATAGTTCCGGTATTTCCAATAAAGTTAGTGCAACACCAGCGTTATTTTTACTTCAAAATACCTTTAATATTTTTATAACTGTTTTTTTGATCCACTTCACCGGATTTCAAAAGAACGGCTGCTGCTTACAGTCTAATTTGCATTAAATCATTTTTTAACGGCGACTTCTTAAAGGGGTCTTCAGAAAAAAAATAAATTTCATTTTTTTAAAAAGAAAGATAAAACAACAGATCGCTTCAACCCTGTAATGCGAAAAAAAAGTAATGCCTGTCTTTAGATATAATACAGCGTGTACAAATTTGTAATGTCAACTACAAAACTGCCATCCTTTTTTTCTTACAGTTTGGAACTTTACAATATTAAAAGTGGATGGGGATCAAAAAATTTTAAAATCACTATGCTTAGAGCAAAAAAAGTATTTCAACGCAAATATGTCTATCCTTTTATTCTCAGCGTATTCGCAGCATTTCTGTTCTCCTTTAGTTCATCGCAGGTTACCAGTTCTGCAAACAAAAGTTTTGGCGAGATAGCTCTTAAAGAATCAGTTGTCCCCATTCATCCAGGCGAACCTGGCAAAACACCCTTTTGGAATATGCACGCACACCAGTTTATTTATGCGCCTGCTTTTGATTATAAAATGGTGGATAAGGCAACTAAATACCGTTATAAAATAGTTAGTCTGAATAATGCCTCTCAATACACTTTCGAAAGCAAAATTCCTTATGCTGCATTAAGTCCTGTATGGGCATCTGTGCCCGTGGGTTATTTTAATTTAGAGGTAACAGGTTTATCTGAGAAAGGAGACAGTTTAGGCGTTGCAGGTAAAGGTAAATACTATAGGGCCGCTACATTTAACGGGCCTTATTACGAACCCGTAATGGCGTATGATAAAAGCGCAAGAATAGCCTTAGATAACCTTTTAAAAAAGGATTATGTAGAGTATTGGTTAAAGCATAAAGAACCTGATCCGTCTTATGTAAACTACCGTTATCCATCCAAAATTTATGGTGCGTTGGTTATAGGCGCTATAACGCATGCACAACTAAAGCCGGGAACTGCAGATGCAAAACGATCAAAAGAACTTGCTATAATACTTGCAGATTACATGCTGAGTATTAGATTTAAAGAAGGTACGCCATGGGAATATCATGTACCAACGTATTATGGAGAAAGAAGCGTTAATCCCCCAAAACCTCACCTGCATATATCAAACCATTTTACGGTGATGGGTGTGGACGCAGGCAATGCATTCCTTGATCTGTATGATTTTACGGGAGATAAAAAATATTTTGAAGCAGCAAAACGCATTGCTGATACTTACTTAAAAAACCAGTTGGATAATGGAAGCTGGTACCAGTTTGTAAAACATGAAACAGGAAAACCAACGGCAGAAAACATCACTATCCCAACATCAATAATTAATTATTTTGACAGGCTCCGGAATGATTATAAGGTAGGCGGTTTAGAAAACTCAACAGCAAGAGCATTTAAATGGATAATGGAAAATCCTGTTAAAACATGGGACTGGCAGGGGCAGTTTGAAGATGTGTTTGCACGACCACCTTATGTAAACTTAAGCAGGGAGCAGGCTTGCGATCTTGCTATTTATCTTTTTAAAAATAAAAAAGATTTTAAGCTTGCAGAAGAATTAATTCGCTTTGCGGAAGACCAGTTTGTAATATGGGAAAAACCGGTGAATATTGCCTATCAGGAACCAAGACCTGGAGGAAATTCTAAAAACTGGATAACGCCTTCTGTGCAGGAGCAATATGTTTTTTGGATGCCGATTGGCAGGGCTGCCGGTATTATGGTAGAAACTTTTTGGCAGGCTTACGTTGCCACTAAAAAAGAAATCTATTTAGCAAAAGCAAAGTCAATTGCCAATACATTTACAAAGGTTCAGAAAGAAAATAATGGTGATTATCCCACCTTCTTTACTAAATACCCCATGAACCTTTGGTTGAACAGTACTGTTTACCCTGCAAAGGTTTTGATGACGTTGGAAAACAATTTGAACAAATTTAAAAAGGCATAATCATAAGTTAACGATGATTATTTTTAAAGTACCATTAAAGAGTATAAGCAAGGATTCATCGCTAATATGAGATTGCATTTTATCATTAATCATCATCATCCACTCTGCCCTTTTTGTTTCTGCCCTCCGATCTTTTCATATTTTTTTGCTGCTCTGCAGTCTTAATGGTAGCCATTTTTGCTTTGATATTTTTCATCCAATTCAACAGATCATTTAATAATTTATCACGCTTTTTTGGATTGTTGTGCATTGATCTGGCTCTATGACGAATAGTATGGGTAATTATGATTAAGCTTCAATTGCCACGACCTTCAATTGCCACGACCTTCAGGTCAATGTCATTTAGTTAAGGTTTTTGAACTCCGATAGGAGTTTACTCTTTGTAGAAAAAACCAGCAGGAGTATTACCGCTCCGTAGGTGCGGAATAAAAGATGGCGTATCCTACGGCACGCTCATATCGTTTTCTGATCATTTTTCTACAAAGATGCCGCCCCTTAGGGGCATTTTTAGGAGATCTTTTGCTTAACTAAATGACATTGACCTTCAGGTCGTGGAGAAAGAACAGTAAATAAAGGCTTTAGCCAAAAACTTAAACATAATATGCATCCACCCAGTATTGATACATTTGATACATTTAATTTGGGCGGCAAAAAAATCGTCAACCTTTAATGAACAATGAGTTAAAAGCTACACAAAAGAAAGCTTTTGCTGAAGGATATGCAGAATTTCTAAAAATGCCTGTCATCCCCCAAAGCGTTTTGGCTTTAGCCAATACCTAAATTTTTTATACAACCCACAACCTGAAAGGTCGTGGCAACTTTAATTACCTAAAACATCGGAAACCATTGATCTTATTTACAGCTAACAGGCAAATAAAAAATGCAATTAGCAGAACTGTAAATTTTCATATTTCAATTACTTAATAGAAATTAATCTTCAATTACTTTTGTACCAGAAGCTTTTGCACGCTCGCCTCCCTTTAACCCGTTTAATGGAAAGACCTGGTTTTCGGTAGCCCATTTATTCCACATTGCTTCAAGTTCTTTTACTTTAGCCGGTTGTGCTTTTGAGAGGTCATTTGTTTCTGATCGGTCGGTGGATATATCATACAACTCCCATGGTCCTGTGTAAGGTTTTATATTTGTTCCTTTTGAAACCAGCTTCCATTTACCTAACCGCACAGCCCTGTTTGCTTCGTGCTCCCAAAATATTGGTCGCTCTGCAGGTTTGTTTTCACCTTTAATAATACTTACCAAACTTCTGCCTGGAAGTGGTGCAATGTTATGACCATTGAAGGTAAGCGGATAGGTTGCTCCTGAAAGATTTATAAATGTAGGCAGCAGATCTATAACATGAGCAGGCGTATTTACAATACCACCTTTATTCGAAATCATACCTGGCCAGCTAATAACACAAGGAGCAGAGATACCACCTTCGTGTACCCAATGCTTGTATAATTTGAATGGTGTATTACTGGCATTGGCCCAATTTATACGGTAACTTTCCCAACTATCTTTTGTACCTAATGCATTAATTGTTTTATCGTCCCTGCTAATAAATTCTGCACAACCTCCATTATCTGAAAGAAAAATTATTAAAGTGTTATCATATACATTGTTTTTCTTCAAGGCTTGTATTATTCTTCCAACACCTTGATCAAGACAATCAACCTGCGCAGCATAAACAGCCATTCGTTTAATCCATATCTTTTTTTCTGGCTCAGGAATATCATCCCATGCAGGCACTTCTGCATCTCTCGGATTTAATTTTGCTGAAGCTGGAAGCAGGCCTGTTTTCAATTGCTTGCTGTATCGCTCCTCTCTCAGTTTATCCCATCCAATTGAATATTTGTCTATATATTTTTGGATGCCTTTTTCTTTTGCCTGCAGTGGCCAATGCGGAGCATTATACGCCACATACATAAAGAAAGGATTTTGTTTATTATGAGCTGTATGTTGCTGAATATAGCTTGCTGCAGTATCTGAAAATGCATCAGTGGTATAAAAATCTTTACCAACTTTTACAGGTTCATTCCCATTCTTTAAACCCTTGGGATCAAAGTAATTTGCAGCACCAGGTATGATACCGAAATACTTATCAAAACCTCTTTGTATAGGCCAGTTATTTTTTGGACCATTGTCTTTTGTATTAGCAGAAACATGCCACTTACCAACTGCATAATTTGCATAGCCTGCTGGCTTTAAAACCTGCGCAATTGTTACACACTGGTCGTTTAAATCTCCAAGATAACCTGGTTCATTTAAGGCATCTCCAGCCATGTGACCTATGCCAGCCATGTGGGGATATAATCCTGTTAACAAGGAAGCTCTCGTAGGACAGCACCGTGCATTATTATAAAATTGCGACATCCTTAAGCCACTACTTGCCAGCTTATCCAGGTTAGGTGTTTCAATCTCAGATCCAAAACAACCGATATCAGAGTAACCCATATCATCGGCAAGAATGAGTATAATGTTTGGCCCCGATGTTTTTTGACCATGCACGACCGTTGAAGAACTCATCGTTATGAAAACGAAAAAGAAAAGTGTTTTAAAAGATATCATTCTCGTCATACTATTTTTAAAATTCGTTTTATTTTGATTGTTACTCAATTACCTCAAACTTTGAAATATTTAAAAAGGTATTTTTTGATTGTGGATCCTTTTCTCCTGTTACTAATAAGGTTACAGTATGTTTACCTCGGTTGAGATTAGCATAAGTTCTTACTAACTCCGCTTCACCATTTTTTGGGTTATTGGTATTTACTCTTTCCACTTCCTTACCATCAATTTCTACTTTTGTTATTCCGGAATTTTGAAACGACGATAAATAGATTTTAATTCCTGTACCTAAAAAATCTGTACTTACACTTCCTTGCAGATCATTTGTAAAATAGGGTCCCTTAGCTCTTTGCCAGTTGCCGGTTAATACCCAGTATTTTTTTGGTATAACATCTTTTACTGCAGGATCGAAATATAAAACATAAGGTTCGTTTATTTCGTATTGATAATATGGACGCAACATTAAACCCCGGTGATTTTTTACCTGGTAGTTTAAGGGCTTATTTTTGATTGCAGTAAAGTTTGTTGAAAGATTATCTTCCGTTATAAAATCAGTAGGATATTCGGTAATAACATTAGACGCCATAGCTACTGGACCATACATTATTGCTGCAGGAAAAGGCTTTGAATCGTCTAACCTATCCACAAATAAATTTATTGTAAAAATGATCTTTACTTTATCACCGTCTTTCCATTCTCGTTGAAGTTGTAGCCAATTATTGGAAAAGGTTGTTTTAACTGTTTTACCATTTACCAAAACAACAGGCATGTTTTTAGACCACAATGGCTTTCGAAAATTAAGGGTTCTTTTTACTGCTGCCGAACCTTTTACACCAATTATAAACTCTGTTTCACTGCTTTCAGGAAACTTTGTTTGTTGATATATTGAAAGATCGTTCCACACCACTTTTGATGGAGTATATAAATTAACAAAAAGCCCATTGTTATTTTTGAAATAAATAAGGTCTGCATATTCGGCAACTGCCTGCGGACGTGTTCCGGTACAGCAACTCCATCCTAAATGATAATTATATTTTGTGCCCTGCCTGGGGTTGTAATCAGAATAATAATGGACTTTCCCATCTTTTGTCATTGGTACATTTGCACCAATTCCATTATATATCATTTTCTCAATCCAATCCCCATATTTTGCATCACCTGTTATTTCCATTAAGTATTTACTCAACTTGAATATTGCCCACGACCCGCATTGTGTTTCAAAGGAATTGTGAGTATTCTCTAAAACTTTTATCAGCTCATCTTTATCAAGAAATCTTTCATTCGGTCCAAAGCCGCCGGTAGCAAAACATTGTTCATTTTGCAAGTAATCATATGCATTTTTGATGATGGTTTTATAGCTTTCATCGCCACTTTCCATATAAGCTGCAGCGGCACTGCTTAATGTATTTACATGACTGTATGCATGATGCCGAATTGCAGTATTTACTTTTTCTCCCCTTACATATATATTCCAATAATCATGGTACTCCCATAGCTTGCCGAAGTCTAAATACTTTTTATCTTTTGTAACCTCATAAGCCCTGTATAAATTTTCTGTAAGTGTGTACCATTCGCTGGCAGTTTGCCCATATATACGGTCGCGATTTAAGTTTTTGATAGCCCAATCGGTTATAATGCTTAAATACTTTAAAGCATCTTTGTTACCGGTAAAAACATAATTATCCACCAGCCCTCCTGTCATTTTCTCGTACACATATTGCGGCGCGTTTGGTTTTTTGCTATAGAAAAAATATCCATCCTTATCTATTGTTTTGGCCCACTCTTGTACAAGCGTATTCACTTTTGTTTTCATAGCCTCGTTACCCGATACAGCATATAACCTGCTCATGCCCGACAAGAATTGTCCAAACACGTGAAATACATCATTCGTGTACCAGCCTCCCATATCTTTTGCACCGTTTGTTGGCAAGCCAGCTCTTTCTCTAAAACCTTTTAATATATCATCGTTAGGTATAGCTAAATAAAAAGCTTCAACTTCATCAAATTGTTTTTTTAAAGGGCTTGACTGAAGTTTTACTTCATTATATTCAAAAGGCTCTAACAAAAATTTATTCTTGTCAAATACTTGTTGCTGGGTATAAGCTGCATTAGTTATACAAGCAATAATTACTAATAATAAAATTTTCTTTATAAGCATTCTTTACTTTTTAGCTTAACAGATTACCCATTAATATTCTTTTGTAATTTTCCAATCTTTTGGAGCTACAAAACCTTTCTTCGGCCCTTTAGCTAATATTTCTCTTGGTGCTTTAATGGCATCGTAAGGAGTAACTTCAGCTTTCAGTTTATTATACATCTGTTGATTTGACTCCCTCAAGTTTTTTGTCTCAGAATAATCAGGCGGGATATTGAACAGCACATCCCCTTCTTTCATTTGCATTTTACGAATACCCATATCTTTTATTAGTTTCCAATCACCATGTATTATCGCTCCATGGCCCAGGTAAAACTCACGATCAATATTTTTAGCTTTGCCACTTAATACTGGCCACATGCTAATTCCATCAAATGGTTTTTTAGCTGGCGATTTTACCCCGGCAATTTCTTTAAAAGTTGGAAAGACATCAACATATCCCATAACCTGGTCAATCTTTCTGCCGCCAACTAAATTTGCTGCAGGCCATTTAATTATTGCAGGAGCACGCACTCCGCCTTCCCACTCGTCAAATTTATAGCCTCTCAATTCTCCATGAGATGCTACAGCACCATTTCCTGCAGCACCATTATCACTATGAAAAAGGATTAAGGTATTATTTTCAATTTTCAAATCTTTTAAAGTTTGTAAAATTCTACCTATGCCTTTATCGAGATTAGTAACCATAGCCGCATAAGTTTGCCGGGGAGTATTTCCATGACCCATATCTCCACTATCTTCACCTTCGTCACCACCTTCGGTACCACTAAATCTTGGCTTTGAAGGATCGAAACCATTTTCTTTAAGATCTTCATCAGGAGCTTGCAAAGGGCCATGAGGAGCGTTAAAAGCAACATACATAAAGAACGGTGCGGATTCTTTAGAGTAGGATTTAATACATTTAACTGCTTCGTTCGTTAAAAGATTGGTAGAATATCCTTTATCTTTTGATGGCTCGTAATCGTTTTGCCAATCTACTTCGCCTTCTCTTTTGTGCGTGAAATAATCTATAGCTCCATTAAAATGTCCATAGAAATGGGTGAAGCCTCGTCTCATTGGATGGTACTGCAAACTGTTATGACCCAAATGCCATTTGCCGATTAGTGCACGGTTTTTATATCCTGCTTCAGCTAACATTTGCGGTAATAATTGTTCAGAAGTATCCAGGCCAAAATCACTCCAGGGCGGGATAGTAGTTTCACGAATTCCAACCCGGTTTGGGTAACGGCCTGTCATTAAACCAGCACGTGTTGGTGAACAGATTGGAGCTGTATAATAACGATTTAAAATAACACCTTCCCTTGATAACCTGTCAATGTTTGGTGTTTTAATTGTGCTGCCATGATAACCAACATCGCCCCATCCAAGATCATCAGCCAGTAAAATAATAATGTTTGGTTTTTTTTGAGATTGACTAAAGCCAAGCATCGGCAAAAAAAACAATGCAGTTTGTAAAAGTTTTTTTATTAAGAAGTACATTCAATAAAATATTTAAAGTATTAAAGATTTCCAATTTTTTAAAAGGCTTATAGAAATTAGTAATATTGATCTGTTCATCAGATAACCAATATTTAAATAAACAGCTACTAACTCCTCGGCCCATTCTTAATATACCAACCACTTAGTTTTGATGTTAGTTGATCCGCAATTTGCTTTTCAGTACTTACAAGATTTTTACTTTCCTTATAATCGGTTTCAAGATTATATAACTGTTTATTAGAGCCATCAGGCTCCATTAATAATTTCCATTTGCCCGAACGTAAAGCAAGTGTGGGTGAAATATTTTCTTTCTTACCCGGAAGCGGATTATTATTATAATACCAGTAAATATCGTGTTCCACTTTTTTATTCTTTCCTAACAAAACCATGCTTTCATCTACACCATCTGACATATAATCTGCAGGCTTTTTTATGTTCACCAATTTTGCAACTGTTGGTGCAATATCAACCACACTCATAACAGCTTCAGTATTTACTTTACCTGCAGGAATTTTTCCCGGCCATACAGCAATAAATGGTTCCCGAATTCCTCCTTCATACAAACTCCATTTTCTTCCGCGCAGGTCACCGGCACTACAGGGTGGCTCTCCTCCGTTTTTATAATAATACGGCCAGTCGGTAGGGCCATTATCGCTGGTTAAAAGGATGATCGTATTTTTTAGAACATCCATCTTTTTTAATTCACCAAGAAAGCGTCCGATTTGATTGTCTAATTCCTTCAACACTGCCAAAAATTTCTGTTGCTCTTTGTTAGATGTAACAGATGAATATTGTTGCTCAGTTCCTTCTTCCGGATTATATGGATCGTGCACATCATTAGGAAAAAAGTTTATAAAAAAAGGTTTGCCTTTATGTGCTTTGATAAAAGCAACTGCGCTATCCACATACATTTCTGTTTGCTTGTGTTGAGGAGCTTCAACAATCCTTCCCCTTCCTAACTTCGCACTTTGCTTGTTGAGGTTATCATCTAAATGAAGTGTTCTATCTCCCAATCCCTCAAAGCTTGTAAACGATTTATCAAAGCCGTATTCAGTCGGCAATGGAGCATCGCCAACATCTCTTCCTCCACCCATGTGCCACTTACCAAAATGGCCTGTAACATAACCGTTTGCCTTCATCGTTTTTGCAAGGGTAGGAACGCTTGCAGGCAGGTAATCGGGCATCAGGTTTTCTCTGTTCTTTTTTCGTTCGGCGAGGTAGGTATAAAATTGATGACGAATAGGGTATTGACCTGTAATCATTGCAACTCTTGAAGGAGAACAAACAGGGCAATCTACATAAAACTGCATAAATTTTGTTCCCTGCTTAGCAAGACCATCTATGTTTTTTGTTTGAACTTGTGTATTGCCATAACAGCTTAAATCACCATAGCCCATATCATCAATAAACATAATTATAACATTAGGCTTATCCTGTTTTTGAGCGTGAGCAACAGTTATAAATAAAGAAGCAAAAACAAAAATACAGATAGAGACAATCTTTTTCATATTAGCTACGCTTTAAATAATTTCAAAATCATCTTATTCTTCGACTGACTCGTTTTTAACTTTGGTAAAACCAACAGCACAGTCTCCTTAATTCATTAGTAGTAACCTTACTTATCTAACCGGTATAATGCAAAATCAAAATTCATATCCTGGGTTGCATTTGTACATTCAATAGCTATACGGTTGGTGCCAGGTATAAGATATTTAATTTTATCAGAAAGATTGATATCATCATAATGCCGTTTGGTTACTATCTTATCCTCCTGCCAAATCAACTTTCCATTCAGGTAAATCTTTACATCTCCAAACCCAAGTAACTTCATTCCTAAACCATCGGGCATGTTAGTTATATTGAAATTCTGATAACTGTAAATAGAGTCTCCTTTTTTTAATGCAACAGGTTTCGAGTTGTCGTCAAAATTGGTACTGGCAGAAATATTTTGCCAATCGTTTGACACCTTGCCCTTAAAAATTTTAAACTTATTTGCCTCTATCTCGCTGCCTTTATTAATGAAGGTAATTTTACCGGCAGGCTCTTTATAAAAAGGAGCATGTAAATCACGAAGTGTACTTTCCGGAATTTTAATTACTTCTCTATCGTACGTCATTAAGCCATTTACCTCACCTTCTACATCTGTTGTTTGCGTATAAATTGCTGCAGATAATCCTCTCGGCACCATCAATTGCATATTAAACATTAGTTGTGTGTACTTTGAAATAAGTGCAGGTTTTTCCATAAATGTTTTGTAGCCCCAATTGCGTTTATTAGGATCCCAAATGTGATCTTTAATCACTAAACCAAGCCCACCAAATTCACCTAAAACAATTGCTCTTCCTTTGTTTGCTAAAGGAGCTTCCATACCAGGACCGGGGTATTGATGTGCATCGTTTACATCTCCTGCACCACGATCTGCCCAGCCACTTGGGGCATCTACCAGGCGTGAAGGATCATAACTTTTTGTCCATGAGGCAAGCCTTTTAGTATCATATTGTCCCCAGCCTTCATTTAGGGGAACCCACATAACAATACTTGGAAAAAATCTTAAATGATCAATAATAGCTTTCCATTCCGCTTCAAATTGTTTTGCAGACTCTGCAGGGCGAACCCAATCTTCTTTAGCATCTGCAGCAACGTGTGATGGACCCGGACCAGCAAAGCCCGAAGGCATATCCTGCCATATCAGTAATCCAATGCTATCAGCCTCATGGTAGTAACGTGAAGGTTCTACTTTAATATGCTTTCTAAGCATATTAAAACCCATGTCCTTTAACTTAACCATGTCAAACAACATAGCTTCAGGCGACGGGGGGGTTAATAAGCTTTCGGGCCACCATCCCTGATCGAGTGTACCATATTGAAAAACCGGTTCATTATTCAACATGATGCGGGTATAGCCATATTTATCAGTACCTAACGAAATTTTTCTCATAGCAAAATAGGAACTAAACTTGTCTAACACTTTATTCTTATCCCGCAACTCTACATCTATATTATACAGATCAGGATGGTATGGAGACCAAAGTTTAGCGGAGGGAATAGTAAGAGCCACGTTATTACTGAAAGCAGTAATGGTATCTTTTATAACCTTGCCTTCATTTTTAATAATCAAATGCAACTGCTCATTTCCTGTTAAACCAGAAGCCGCTGTTGAAATGTTTATTTTATTATTATCAATATCAGCCGTAGGATTAAATTGTAAAATGGAAGTTTTATTTATAGGTTCTAACCAAACGGTTTGCCATATACCTGAAACAGCGGTGTACCAAATTCCCTTGGGATCTAAAACCTGCTTACCTCTTGGCTGCAGATCAGTATCGGTTGGATCAAACACTGATAGTACAATTTGTTGCGTTCCATTTTTATTTAAATAAGGAGTAATATTAAATGAAAACGGATCTGAGCCACCTTTGTGTTCTCCCACCTTTTTCCCATTTACCCATAGCTTGGTTTCCCAATCAACCGCATCAAAATGAAGCACAATATCTTTTCCGGCCCAGCTTGCAGGTACTGAAAATTTTTTGTTGTACCATAACTCCTGCGTTGGCAGAAGTGGCTTACCTACACCAGATAAAGAAGATTCAATACAGTATGGAATTAGTATTTGTCCATCAAAAGCGGCAGGTGCAGATTGACCTTTAGGAAGCACAGCATAATCCCACAAACCATTTAAATTTATCCACGCTGTTCTTTGCAATTGAGGCCGTGGATATGCTGTCCATGCATTTTGTGGTGTAACTGTTTTACCCCATTTTGTTGTTAAGCTAACCTTTGCCGGTTTCCAACTTTGCCCCCTGGCAATTACTGCCAATACTAATAACAGGGGTAACAATAATCTCCGCATTTTTACTTCTTTAGTTATTGATATAATTTTATTCACGGTCTTAAATTCTTTACCTATTTCCTAATTTACTTTTTATAGCACTCAAGCCTGCATTGCAATTAGTCTTCGGCGTTTCTTGTGCCTTTCTTTCCAATAGACTTTTCAAAACTTGCAGGAACCGACTTTGATAATTGTTGTATTACGGCCTTCATAGATGGATTTTTAGCAAGATTAATATGCTCATAAGGATCGGTAGAATGATCGTATAATTCTTCCGATCCATCCCGATAACGAATGTACCTATATCGTTCACTCCTCACGCCGGTATATTGTTCGCCATAAAAAGTTACTCCGTTTCTATCCCATTTCGCTGAAGCATTTTTTAATATTGGCACAATGCTTTTACCATCCAGCTTGTGAGGTGGACCATTAATACCACAATATTCAAGAAGAGTGGGAAATATATCAATGAGGCTTACTGTTTGCGGATATTTATAAGCTTTTCCATTTGGAAGGCGAATAAGGAAAGGAATAACATCCGACTGATCCCAGAGTGTGCTTTTGGTCCAATGGTCTTTAGCCCCATTTTGAAAACCATTATCTGATACAAACACAACTATTGTATTCTTAGCAAATTCACTTTTATCAAGTGCATCTAATACCTTACCTATGTTCCAGTCAGCAAATGAATAGTTAGCGCAATACGCTTTCAGTAATTCTATCCAAACCTGCCTCTTAGTTAGTCCTGCTTTTTTATACGGTAACATAGAGTCAACGAGGTCTCTCCTAAGAGGAGGAACGTCATCCAAATCATTTTCCTGGTAGCCGGGAGGCAATGTTATGTTAGCATCTTTATACATATCAGAAAAACGCTTAGGCGCTGTATAAGGACTGTGTGGGCGAAACAACCCGTAATACATAAAGAAAGGCTTATCGTGCTTTTGCGACAAAAACCCAACAGCAGCATCTGAATTTTTTACATCGGCAAAATCAGAATCGGGACCAGTCCACGGTTGTATAATCATCCAATGATTACCGCCATAACTATTCTGCCTATCGCCGAAAGGACCGTATCCGCCCTTAAAAATTTCGTTATCGAACATCTTCTTTTCCCTGTTATCATTTAACTTCAGGTGAAATATTTTTCCCCGGGCCCAAGTCTCATACTCATTTTTTTTAAAAGTTTCCGGCATTACTTCAGTGGTGGAAAGAATTGTATTCTGCCAGGTATTTTGTGCATTGAAGTAGGCGCCGGTTTTATTTGGAGAGACGCCAGTCCAAAATGAGGCACGTGATGGGATACAAACGGGGGCAGCACAAGTGGCATTTTTAAAATAATAAGATTGGCTTACCAATTTATCGAGAGCGGGTGTTTTAAGTACAGGATAGTTTTTAAGAAAATTATATGCATTCATATCATCTGCTACAATAAATAAAACGTTCGGCTTTTGATCCGACCCTGCTCCACCTTTCTTAACCTGCGCGTATGTATTAAAACAAATTAATATGGCAGAGATATAAAGTATAGAAGCTTTTATCATAATTTTTAATTGATCGTTAGGAGCTTCAAAGTAGTAAGGATGTTTAGTTTAGCCTGTAACAATTGTACATATCTCTGTAATATTTGTAGGTGCATAGAGAAAAACAAGTGGTTTTAATAAAAAAGGTTCCCCTTTTAACTCATTTCTTTCTTAACTGCCACGATTGTCAAAACTAAAAAACTTCATATGAAAAGAGTTACCTCTACTCCTGCTGTTTTGTTCGGTATTATAACCCGAAGTTTTTTAAAACACCTGCTATTTTTATTGGTTATGGTGTTTATTTCCACCTCATATTTAGCTGCACAAAAACCCCGGGATGATATACGGGTTCGGGGAACGATAACTGATAAAGGGGGTACTCCTATAGAGGGGGTAAGTATTAGAGTTAAAGGGAAAAATTTAGGGTCTCCCTCAAATGATAAGGGAGAATTTTCTATCGGGGTTGATCCGAGAGCAGTTTTAATAGTAAGTCATCTTGGTTATAAACCACAGGAAATAGCAGTAGAAAGACGAAACCAGATAGAAATTGCTCTTGAGCCGTCAGTTTCCGATCTGGAGGAAGTAGTGGTAGTTGGGTTATGGTACAATCCGTAAAAGTGATTTATCGCCAGTTTACAATTACGAGAACAAATTAACCCGGTAACCACATTATTATTCTTGTATGTCCTTTTACGGTTTTTATTTCATCTTATGACTTTAAATTACTTACTTGTTTTATAGGAGTTAATGAATGCCCTGATATGATAAGGTATAAAAGCAAAAACGTTCAATTCAATAGATTTTAGTGTTTTTATTGCGTTTCAGTTTTCAACGCATTTGAGGGAGCTTTGAACCTTATCAAATTTCTCTTTTCTTGAAAGATGAAGAAATTCCGCTTTTTATTATAATAACGATTGTCATTTTAATCTTCTATTATTATTTTTAATATTTAATAGCTTTTACAATTCTTTTTAATTGATCTTACTAAATGACTAAAGAGGATTGGGGAAATATTATTAATAATGATCGTGTTGCTTATGAAAAGCTATACATTGATTATTTTAAAAAATTCTATAACTATGGTAAAAAGTTTACTGCAAATACTGCTGTTATAGAAGATTCAATACAAGAAGTTTTTCTGGACATCTGGGTAAACAGGCAAAAATTATTGCAGGTAAGTTCCATTAATAGTTACTTTTTTTCTGCTTTCCGCTACATCCTTTTAAGAAAAATAAAAAAAGAAAAGAAAATGGTTAGCAGTGAAGAATTTGAAACCGAACCTGAGTTTTCAATTGATTATATGCTAATAAATAAGGAAGTTAATGATGAATTGCAGCTTAAATTAAAAAAAGCACTCAAAGCTCTAACCCCTCATCAACGTGAAGCTATTTTCTTAAGATTTTACCAAACCCTATCTTATGAAGAAGTAGCGGAGATATTAAATATTTCGGTAAAGGCTACCTATAAAATTATAGCAAGAAGCTTAAGTGCCTTAAAAGAAAGTATGCTAATTTTTATTGCCTTTGGACTGATTATTCTGAATACAAAAAAGCTTTTTTAAAAAAAGTTTGAAATCGTGGGGTAAAATGCTGCACTGCTTACACTATATAGAAGTTATATGGAAATGCACGATTATAACAAGTACAAGGATTTTACGGAAATTGATTTTATAAAAGATCCTTATTTCCAGGATTGGGTGATAAATTCAAATACTGAAAATAACGCTTTCTGGAGAACTTTTTTTGAGACTTATCCCCACAAAAAAGAAGCTGGTGAACTTGCGGGAAATTTTTTAAAAAATATTGCATTAGAAGAAGACCTGCCTGATGAGAGCTTAATTAAAAGATCATTAGCAAAGCATCTTGCCGATATAGAAAGATTTGAAAACAGTAAAATAATTGACATAGGGGCAAAGTTTCCATTGAAGAAACTTTTAAGAATAGCTGCAATTTTTGGAGGCGTAATTTTAATTGTATTAGCTCTTTTATTTAATAAAAAAGATAAGCCGGTTTTAGTTAAAACAGAGTATGGTAATTTAAAGTCTGTTGTTTTACCAGATAGTTCTTTAGTTGTATTGAATGCAAACTCAACAATAAAGTTTAGTAACAAGTGGGGAAAAAGTAAAAGCAGGGAAGTATGGTTACAAGGTGAAGCTTTTTTTAATGTTCGTCATATAAATCACGATACAAGCCACATAAAACGCTTTGAACAGTTTATTGTTCATACAGAAGATATAACCGTTGAGGTGTTAGGAACTTCCTTTGATATACGGCATAGAAGAGGAAAAACAGAAGTAGCGCTGCAAACAGGTACGATAAAAGTTTCGTTTAAAGACAAAAGAACGAAGGACATAATTATGAAGCCTGGAAATATGCTTGCATATAGTCCCAAAGAAGAGAAAATCGAGACGACAACTATAAGTGCGGAAAATTTTTCGGCATGGAAAGAGAAGAAGCTAATATTAAACGATCCTACAGCAGCCGAAATAGTTCAATATCTTGAGGATAACTTTGGGAAGGAGATAATTTTGGAAGATGCTGAATTAGGTAAACGGAAAATAGAAGGCCCTATTCTATTAACCAACCTTGATGATGCTTTATTTATATTATCTACCGTATTAAATACAAAAATCATAAAAAAAGATAGCACGATCATAATAACATCCAGGTAAACCTTAATATATCACCAATAACTAACGCAAATTCAAAACATGAATGCTCGCCATTTAAGCAGGCTGCTTATTTTACTATTGCTAATTAGCCCCTGCACCTTTGCCCAAAAATCAACATCGCTTCGTGATGCTTTACAAAAAGTTACAAAAGCTTTTGGTACCCAATTCGTTTACGACAAACAATTACTCGATGGTAAAACAACTACTTACAGTCTTGATAATATTTCGGGCAAACCAGTGGAAGAGGTATTAAAAGGTCTTTTATATTCAAATAATCTTGTCTTTCTTTATGTAAAGCCGAACTATTATAGCATTGTTCCTAAGGACAGAGTTAGTACAGAAAACCTAAGCGAATCCAATCAAAGAGTTGCAATTCAACCTACCCTTACCAGCTTTACTGCAAGTAAGGAAAGAACAAGGATTACCGGTATGGTTACAGACAGCAGCGGTAAAGGTGTACCCAATGCAACTATAACTGAAAGGGGTTTTAATAATTCTACAACCACTAATAGCAATGGCAGTTTTGTGATGAGCGTGAATGGAGCAAGTTCAGTTTTGTCTATTTCATCTGTTGGTTACGAAACAGAAGAGGTTACTGTAGGTGCGCAAAACAATCTAACAATATCACTTACCGCAAGGGCGGCAGCCTTAGATGAAGTGGTGGTGGTAGGTTATGGAACAGTAAAGAAAAGCGATATTACCGGTGCAGTGGTTTCTTTAAAAGCGTCAGAACTTACTTCGGGGGCTAATGTAAATGTTCAGCAAATGTTGCAGGGCAGAGCTGCCGGTGTACAAATTACTCAGAAATCAGGCGAACCCGGCAGTGCAATGAGTGTTCAAATTAGAGGCGTTACTTCCATAACAGCAGGAAATGATCCCTTATATGTAATTGATGGTATGCCTGTAAATAATGAGCCTCCCACATCGGGGGTTGGGGCTTTTTTTGCAAATGCTACTCCAAGAAACCCGTTAAATAGTTTAAACCCATCCGATATTGCTTCTATTGAAATATTAAAAGATGCCTCTGCCACTGCAATATATGGTTCTCGTGGGGCAAATGGAGTAGTACTTATTACTACAAAATCCGGATCTTCCAATAAGCTTACAATTAATTTCAACAGTTATTACGGTTTCCAAAAAGTGGCCAAAAAAGAAGAAGACCTCAATGCGCAACAATATCATGATATTATAAACGCAATAATTGCAGAGGGCGGTGGTCTTGTTGCCGATACAGTAACTTCTAATTTTGGTGCAGGAACAGATTGGCAATCTCAACTTTATCAACAACCAGCCGTCATTCAAAGCCATGATTTATCAGTTGCCGGAGGAGCGATGAATACAAAATATTTTCTTTCAGTTGGTTATTATGATCAGCAGGGAATTTTAAAAAATTCGGGTACAAGAAGGTACACTGCAAGGATAAATTTAAATAATACTGTTAGCAAGAAATACAGCATAGGTATTAACTTCAATACTTCTTATATCCAGGATAAGTTTAACTCATCCGGACTTGGAACCAATGAAGACGGCGGTGCTGTTTATGCTGCAATTAATTACGACCCCACGTCGCCTATTTATGCTGCGGATGGGTCTTATTACCGGTCGCCTTACATGAATGTCGACAATCCTGTTGCGCTTATTAATGGCGAGACGGGAATAGGTAATTCTTATCGAACATTTGGAACAATGTATGGGGAATACTTCATTACTCCTTCACTGTCTGCGAAAATTCGTTTGGGAGGAGACATCAACTCAAGCCGCCGCAATGTTTGGGTTGATCCAATAACTCAATCCGCTAAACCATATAATGGCGTCGCTTCTATTATTGATGGTACCAAGTCCTATTATATGGCGGAAGGAACATTTAATTATAATAAGACAATACGTATTCATTCTGTTAACGCTGTAGCAGGGGTTACGTATGAGCACTTTGGTACAAACGCTTTTAATGGTAATGGTCGTGGATATGCATTACCCGACCTTACTTATAATTCAATTGGTTCAGGAGATCCTACCGCTAATATAATCGGCAGTAGCTTTAATGAGAACATCATTACATCCTATCTTGCCAGGGTTAATTACTCTTATAAAGACGAATATCTTTTAACGGCTTCAATACGTACTGATGGCTCGGCACGGTTTGGGCAAAATAACAAGTTTGGCTATTTCCCTTCTGCAGCTCTTGCATGGAAACTGAGTAAGAAGGAATTTATTCAAAACATTAAAGTTATTAATGAATTAAAATTAAGAGTGAGTTATGGACAAACAGGAAACCAGGCGATAGGAAACTATTTATATATACCTACCTTTTCAACTGCTTCAAATGCTGTATTCGGTAATGTAGTTTATACTTCTATTTCTCCCACCCGAAAATCAAATCCCGACCTTCAATGGGAGGTAGCTAAACAATTAGATATGGGGTTAGATTTTGAAATATTAAAAAGAAGGTTACGCGGTAGTATTGAGTATTATATCAGAAGAACATCCAATTTACTGGTAAATCTGCCATTACCCGCCAGTTCAGGTTTTACAGGACAGATTCAGAATGTTGGAAGCATGAAAAATACAGGCTGGGATATTACATTAAATGCGGATGTTATAAAGAATAGAAGTTTTAACTGGAATGTAAACTCAAACTTTTCTTTCTATAAGAATAAAGTGGTTAGCCTGGGATCATTGGCAAATATTATTAATGGAGGCGCAGCTATTAATGGAGGCTTGAGTATTATTGCACCAGGGCTTCCATTGCAGGCATATTACGGATATGAAATAATAGGAACATGGCAAACAAAAGAAGACTTTACAGTTACAAAAGATAAAGTTCAACCGGGCGATGTTAAATACAGGGATGTAAATGGCGACAGCACTATCACCGACCAGGATCGTATAGTGTTAGGTAACCCCTCCCCGGATTACACTTTTGGAATAACAAATACCTTCGCTTATAAAGGACTTAGTTTAACTGCTTATTTGGAAGGCTCTTATGGTGCAAGCTTACTCTATAATAGTATGGTAGATGCTTATTTCCCCGTTAGTTTACGAAGGAATAAACTGGCAGAACCTTATCTAAACCGCTGGACAGCCAACAATCCTACCAACGACTATCCATCCTTTGTTCATCCCGTTGCACAAGGACAACGACAGGTAAACTCAAAGACTGTACTGGACGCCTCTTATCTGCGACTCCAATCCTTAAGATTGGCTTATGATATTCCTATGAAAAGCAGAAAGGCTATTAAAAACTTATCTGTATATGTTAACGCTCAAAATTTGTTCACAATTACAGATTATAAGGGCATTGACCCTATGGCCAATTCATCAGGTAATGCAGTTCAAAGAGTTGATTTTAGTTCTTATCCATTTACAAAAACATATACATTCGGACTAAGTGCCGGATTTTAAATCTACAAGTTATGAAACAGATAAAATGTCTACTTAGCCTCGTTTTGCTAATAACCATTGCTACCAGTTGCGAAAAAGTGCTGGACGTTACACCAAGAGATGAATTGGCCCCCGGCAATGTTTTAACAACTACAGCGGGAATTAAAGCACTTTTGTTTTCTTCTTATTCTAACATACAAAACCAGTCCAATTATCACCATATTATCAATTTTGGTGAGCTGTGTACTGAAACAACCCTGAACAGCGGTGGAAATGCAAACTTAATTTACGGCCCAATCATAAATTTTACCTGGGATCCCTCCCTGGCTCAATTTTACGGTGTTTTCTGGACACCCTATTATAGTGCTATCCGTGATGCCAATACTGTGTTGGAGAACATTAGTAATGCTTCCGGGGTCTCAGACCAGCTTAGAAAACAGTACATTGCCGAAGCCCGGTTTTTACGGTCTTTTGCTTACACGCAATTGTACAATTATTTTGGTCCTGTCCCGCTACGAACATCGATTGAACAGGAATCAAACTTACCCAGAGCCACAGACGATGAAATAAAAGGCTTTATTGAGACCGAGTTGGATGCTTCTGTAGCAGATTTACCCGCACCGGGCAAAGAAGAAGCATTTGGACGAGCAACCAAGGGGTCAGCTTTGGCCGTGCTGACTAAGTTTTTATTGAACACAAAACAATGGCAAAAGGCCGCCGATGCAGCCAAGAAGGTAATGGATCTAAACTATTATCAACTGTATCTTGTATTTAAGGACATGTTCAAAGTGGAAAATGAGGGTAATAAAGAGATGATTTGGGTATCGCCTTGTACCAATTTAAAGGAAAATTTGGGCAATTGGTATCCTTGTGGAGCCATGCCGATAGGTTTTTCTTACACAGAACAGTTGCCGGAATATAAATGGACCCCTGCAGTTCAAAACTTCGCCACCAAGTATAAACTTCGGGATGCTTTTATCAACACCTTCGATCCGGTTGATAAGCGGTTTATTTTGGTAGTAAAAAAATATGTGAATACGTCTGGCGTAACTGTTGATTTGACACGAACACCCAACAACACCTGCTACCTGAAATATTTTGATAACAACGGATTGAAAAATGACAACGGCAACGATATTCCTCTTGTTCGTTATGCGGATATTTTGCTAACCAGAGCCGAAGCATTGAACGAATTGAGCAGCGCTCCAACGCAGGAAGCATTTGATTTGATCAACCAGGTTCGGACAAGGGCAGGAATAACCAATTTAACTATCGCAAATACACCTTCCAAAGAGGCTTTCCGTGATGCCATCTTACGGGAAAGAGGTTGGGAATTTTTGGCTGAAGGAAAAAGGCGGGAAGACCTGATTCGTCAGGATAAATTTATTTCAAATGCATTGGCAAGAGGTATAACTACTGCAAAACCTATCCATGTAGTCTTTCCAATACCCCAGCGAGAGGTTGATGCCAACCCAATGATCGTTCAGACTGCGGGATATTAGTAAACGTAAGTAAGTTAGCCAACAGAACATCGAGCAATCTTACCAATATGTGTAACCTTACGTTTCAGCCCTGTTTGCAACAGCATATTGTGCTGCGCCGGTTTGTCATCTTTCTGGGCTGCATAAACCCGTTTTTTGGAATGATGATGTGATGAAGATTATAAATTTAATTGCCGTGAATAGACTTATTGCTTCCTTTATTTTTAGCTTCGTTTTCAGTTGCCTGCATGCTCAAAACAATCATAAGCAAGCATCAAAAAAACCCAATATTCTTTTCATCATGGCCGATGATCTTTCCATGACCGACATCCAGCCGTATGGAAGCAATCAGGTACATACACCAAACATCGCCCGATTAGCCAAAGAAGGTCTTTGTCTTGACAATATGTTCAATATGGTTCCTGTATGTGCGCCAACAAGACAATCACTTCTTACGGGACTAGGGCCAGTGCGCAATGGTGCTTATCCTAATCACAGCGAAATTTATGAAGGCATTAAAACGCTGCCAACCTATATGAAAGCCCTTGGTTACAATACTGCATTAATTGGAAAAAGACACTATGGCCCTGAGGCTTCCTTCCCATTCGATTTCTTAGGCGGAAGAGAGCACGACGACGGCAGTGGACAGGACATAGACCTGAGCAAAGCCGAAGACTATATCCGGAAAGCAACGGACAAGCCGTTCTTGCTAATGTTTACCAGCAATCAGCCACACGAGCCTTGGACTCGGGGTAATCAACAGGCGTATGATCCCCAAAGGATCAAACTGGGCGCAAACATGGTTGACACAGACCTGACCCGTAAACAAATGGCCAAGTACTTCGCCGAGATTACTTACTTCGATAGCCTGGTGGGTTATTGCCTGGCAATGATTGACCGGTTGGGACTGAAAGAAAATACGGTGGTGATGTTGGCTACCGAACAGGGAAATTCGTTTCCATTCTCAAAATGGACCCTTTACGATCAAGGGCTGCGTTCTGGCTTAATCGTGCGCTGGCCCGGTAAGGTGAAGCCTGCTACCCGTAACCCGGCCATGTTGGAATACATCGACATTACTCCGACACTGATTGACATTGCAGGCGGCGACCCTACGAAAATCAATACCGGCTCGAAAGATACCTATGGTAACATGGGATTTGACGGCATGAGTTTTAAGAAAGTACTCACCGGTGAACGTACACACATGCGGGATTATGTGTATGGCGAGAATACGACCAGAGGCATTATCAATGGGAGCGATGCCTATGCAATCCGCTCCGCAAGGAATATGAACTTCCTATACATTCATAACCTTAATTACCACAACAAGTTCCAAAACACTGTTACCCATTCACCGCTTTTTAAGCAATGGATGGTGAAGGACTCTGCACGGACTTCATTTTATGTAGTCAGGCCAGAGGAAGAGCTTTATGACCTCAAAAATGACCCATACCAGTTAAATAACCTTGCTGGCGATCTAAAGTATCAAAAAATCAAGGCGGAGTTGAAGGCCAAAATTGAAGCATTTATGAAGCAACAGGGAGATGAGGGTGTTCAAACTGAAATGAAAGCGTTCAGTCGCCAGCCAAAAAATAGAACGGAGGAGTAAGGTGTTAATAGGTATAACCCAATTGCACTAGCTCCGTTGTGGAGGGCAACTAACCTTCAAGAATGACAAATAAGGCTTCTTTGGTTGTTATGCTTTATAAAGTATTTGTAACAACTTATTCTTTTGCTTCATGGGAAATATTTAAAGATGCTTCAGCTACGGCTGCAAAAATGTTTATTTATGAAAATAAAACGATTGTTTATAATTAAGATCTGTTACTTATTTGTTTTTATAACGTATGCGAATGTTATAAATGCACAAAAGCCAAACATTATTATAATTATGGCTGATGATTTGGACTCAAGGCAGTTAAGTTGCTATGGGGGCAAAAATCTTGTAACTAAAAATATTGATGCCTTAGCAGTTGAGGGATTGAAGTTTGACCAGATGATGTGTTCTGAAGCCATGTGTGTGCCTACACGAGCTTCATTGTTCACCGGACTTTATCCAATGCGTCACGGTTCTTTTCAAAATCATAAGCGCGTTTATAGTGATAGTTTGAAAAGCGTATGTCATTATATGAGGGACCTTGGTTATACGGTTGCTCTTACCGGTAAGAACCATAGTACAAAACCTGTATCTGTTTTTCCTTTTAAAATTTTAAAAGGATTTGAGCCAAATTGTACATCACCAACTGACGATTATTCATTGAACGATATAAAGAATTTCATTACAAAAAAGGATGAAAAGCCTTATTGCCTGTTTATTATGAGCATCAATCCCCATGCACCCTGGACTATGGGTGATCCTTCAGAATTTGATGCTGATAAATTAGTCTTACCACCACATTGGGTAAATACAAAACAAGTAAGGCAAGAGTTTACTAAATACTTAGCTGAAGTAAGAAGGTTAGATAACCAGGTAGGTGATGTAATGCGGCTACTGAAAGAAACAGGCCAGGATAAGAATACAATTTTAATTTTTTTAGGCGAGCAAGGCCCGCAGTTTCCGGGAGGTAAATGGACTTTATGGGATAACGGTCAAAAAAGTTCTATGATCGTTCGCTGGCCCGGAAAGGTAAAACCAAATACACAAACACAGGCGATTGCACAATGTGAAGATGTAACACCAACACTTGTAGCCATAGCAGGAGGTAAGCCGGTTAATGGCCTTGATGGAAAGAGTTTTTTACCGGTACTGTTAGGTAAAAGCTCAATACATCGTGATTACGCTTATGGAATTCATAACAATATTCCTGAAGGGCCACCTTATCCCATAAGGGACATAAGAGATAGTAAATACAAACTTGTTTTAAATCTTACTCCTGATAAAAACTATCATATCAAGTACATGATGAACACTGATAAAAAAGATAGTTACTGGAATGGTTGGTTAAAGGTTGCCGAAACTTCTCCTTCAGCGAAGAAACTTACAGACCGGATAGTTAAACGGCCTGCTGTAGAATTTTATGACCTTCAGCAAGATCCCTATGAATTAAATAATCTTGCAAATGATCCGTCTCATAAAAAGCAAATTGATAACTATACTGCTAAGCTTAAAGATTGGATGAAACAACAGGGTGATAAGGGAGCAGCAATGGATATAAATTATACAAAAGAAGTTGGAGGGGAGTAATATGAAACATTCTCGCAAATTCAGAAGTGTGATAAAATGCCGGATTTTAATTTCATAAATTATGAAACAGCTAAAATATATACTAAGCCTTGTTCTTTTAATAACCCTGAGTACCGGATGTGAGAAGTTATTGGATGTTACCCCAAAAGATGAATTAGCTCCTGGAAATGTATTGACAACTTCAGCAGGAATAAAAGCACTTCTGTTTTCTTCTTATGCCAACATTCAAACTCAGCCCAATTACCGGTTTATTTTAAACATCCAGGAGGTTTGCACAGATGTAGCTTTTAATACCGGCGGAAATGAAAACTTAATTTATACACAGTTCATCAATTTCACATGGGATCCTTCAGTAGGTCAGTTTTCAGGTACTTTGTGGACTCCATTTTACCTTGCTATACGCGATGCAAACCTGGTTTTAGAAAACATTAGTAACGCTGCAGATGCATCAGAACAACTTAAAAAACAATATATTGCTGAAGCCCGCTTTTTAAGGGCTTATGCTTATACCCAATTATATAATAATTTCGGAGCGGTGCCTTTAAGAACTTCTTCCACTGAAGATGTAAAACTTTCAAGAGCAACAGATGCTGAAATAAGAACTTTTATAGCAACTGAACTAAATGCATCTGTAGCAGATTTGCCTGCGCCAGGCCAGGAAGAAGCATTTGGACGGGCAACAAAAGGCTCAGCTTTAGCTGCGCTCTCTAAATTTTTATTGAATATTAAAGAATGGCAAAAGGCAGCAGATGCTTCCAATCAATTAATAGCGCTGAATTATTATCAATTATATCCTGTTTTTAAAGACATGTTTAAAGTGGAAAATGAAGGTAATAAAGAAATGATATGGGTTGTATCCTGCACAAACTCAAAAGTCAACATGGGCAACTGGTTCCCTTCCGGGGCCATGCCGGTAGGCTTTCTTTATACAGATCAATTACCCGAATACAAGTGGACTGCGGCTATCCAAAACTTTGCGACAAAATATAAACTTCGCGATGCATTCGTTAACACCTTTGACCCTAATGACAAAAGGTTTGTTTTGGTAGTGAGAAAGTATGTGAACACAGCAAATAAGGTGATTGATTTAACACTAACGCCGAATAGTACTTGCAGTTTAAAATATTTTGATAACAATGGTTTAAAAAATGAAAATGGCAATGATATTCCTTTGCTTCGGTATGCAGACATTTTGCTTGCCAGAGCCGAAGCGTTGAACGAATTAAGCGCTGCTCCCAGTACAGAAGCATTTAGTTTGATTAATATGGTTCGCACACGTGCGGGACTGCCCAATTTAACAATTGCAAATACACCTACTAAAGAGGCTTTTCGTGATGCAATATTAAGAGAAAGGGGTTGGGAATTTATATCTGAAGGAAAACGGAGAGAAGACCTTATACGTCATGGTAAATTTGTTTCAAGTGCTTTGGCAAGAGGAGCAGTAAATGCCAAACCAACACATGTGCTTTTCCCTATTCCTCAGTCTGAAATAGATGCTAATCCAAATGTAACTCAGAACCCGGGATACTAAATATGAGAAGGTTTGCTTGGTGAAAGACGCCTTGTTTTTAGCAGTTAGATTATTCAATAATCAATAAAATAAATGGATTGAAAATTATTAGTTCACTTGTCATTCTCTTATTTTTTTTAAAATCTTCAAATGCGCAGCAACGGCCCAATATTATATTGATTATGGCCGATGATATGGGTTATTCAGATTTAAGTTGTTATGGGAGTGAAATTCCAACTCCGAATATTGATAAACTTGCAAAGAATGGAATAAGGTACACCCAGTTCTATAATACGGCAAGGTGTTGTCCAACAAGAGCCAGTTTACTTACGGGATTGTTTCCTCACCAAACTGGTATCGGCCACATGACAGAGGAGCCTGCAAATCTTAATTCTGATAATTGGGGCACACCGGGATATCAGGGATATTTAAACAGAAATTGTGTAACCATTGCAGAAGTGCTGGTAACTGCAGGCTATCATACCTACATGACAGGCAAATGGCATTTAGGTATTCATGGAGAAGAAAAATGGCCATTGCAACGTGGATTTGAAAAGTATTATGGTATTCTGGCCGGTGCAGCAAGTTATCTTAAACCACAGGGTGGCAGAGGATTGTACTATAACAATATTAAGTTAGCTCCTCCCGAAAATAGTTACTATACCACTGATGCTTTTACCGACTCTGCTATTGCTTTTGTTAATGGCCAAAAAGATCAAAAGCCTTTCTTCTTATACCTTGCTTATAACGCACCTCACTGGCCTTTACAAGCCAAGCCTGATGATATTAAGAAGTTTGAAGGTATATATGAAAAGGGATGGGATGCTATACGCGAAGAACGATATCAGAAGCAACTTAAATCTGGTGTTATAGATTTAAAAACTAAACTTTCACCACGCGATACATCCGTAAGAGCATGGAATGACCTTAACAAAAACGAACAAAAAGATGTTGCCTACAGAATGGCAGTGTACGCTGCGCAAATCAGTTGTATGGATCAGAATGTAGGCAAACTAATTCAGTCATTAAACCAAAATGGCAAGTTGGAGAATACCTTAATTATCTTTTTAAGCGACAATGGAGCATGTCCTGAACCTTACAAAGAGTTAGGAGGTGGCACCATGCAGGATATAAACAATCCCGAAAAATCAGATGCAATTTCGTATGGAATGGGATGGGCAAATGCTTCAAATACTCCTTACAGAAAATGGAAAAGAGAAATGGAAGAAGGCGGCATTGCCACTCCTCTTATAGTTTCTTGGCCTAAAGGCATCAGTAAGGTGCAGGAAAATAAAATAAACAATACTCCATCTTATTTAATAGATATAATGCCCACATTCCTCGAACTTGCAAAAGCGCAATACCTTACGAAATTTAATAACAATGCAATACCTCATTTGGAAGGAAGAAGCATGGCACCTGAATTTCAGGGGAAAGAAGTTAACCAGCATAGTTACATGTATTGGGAACATGAAGGTAATGAGGCAATTAGAAAGGGCAACTGGAAAGCAATTAAGGACAGTAATAAAAAGAATTGGGAATTATACGATTTATCTTCGGACAGAATTGAAACGAAGAACTTTGCTAATGAACACCCGGAAATAATGAAAGAATTAATAACGAAATGGGAAGAATGGGCACATAGTCATTTTGTTTTTCCTAAGCATAAAGAGGAAACTAAATAGTTTTTATTCCATTAAATAAAACCGAAAAAACATTTTTTAAATTTATGAAACTGATCTTTTATAGTGGCGTAACTATTTTTTTTGCATTAACCTTTTTGGTTTCCTTTCAACAAAATAAAAAGATTGATAAGGTTGTAAAAAAAGATAATCGTCCTAATATCGTTGTTATCCTTGCCGATGATCTTGGCTATTCTGATATTGGTTGTTATGGTGGAGAAATTTCAACCCCTAATATTGATTATCTCGCATCGAATGGGCTACGTTTCAGCAGGTTTTACAATACTTCCCGCTGCTGTCCAACAAGAGCAGCATTGTTAACCGGGGTATATAATCATGATGCAGGAATAGGCGAAATGACAACTGACAGGAGATTGCCGGGTTATAGAGGTTTCATTTCTCAAAATACAGTAACACTTGCTGAAGTATTAAAAGACGCAGGCTATCATACAGGAATGGTTGGTAAATGGCATGTTTCAAATACAATAGAACAAAAGGATAAACAGGCTCAATTAAAATGGCTTAATCATCAGGAAGAACATCCCCTGTTTTCACCTATTGAACAATACCCTGTAAACAGGGGTTTTGAGAAGTATTACGGAAATATATGGGGGGTGGTTGATTTTTTTGACCCCTTTAGTTTAGTAAGTGGAACAACACCTGTAAAAAACGTACCTTCAAATTACTACCATACAAATGCGATAAGCGATACTGCCGTCAAATATATTAAGGAGTACAGTAAAGAAGACAAGCCTTTCTTTTTATATGTAGCCGAAACTGCGCCTCACTGGCCTTTACATGCTTTACCTGAAGATATTAAGAAATATGAAAGCACTTATAAAGCAGGATGGGATGCCATAAGGGAAAGCCGCTACAAAAAAATGGTAAAGCTTGGGTTAATTGATTCAACCAAAGCTCCTCTTTCTCCCCGTTGGTCTCCAGATCTTAAATGGGAAGATAATAAGGATAAAGATTGGGATGCGAGGGCAATGGCTGTACATGCTGCAATGATTGATCGCATGGATCAGGGCATAGGAAGAATACTAAATGCCTTAAAAGAAACAGGGGAATTGGACAATACGCTGATTCTTTTTTTAAGTGATAACGGAGCGAGTCCTGAAATTTCTGCTCAATATGGACCTGGTTTCGATAGGCCAAGTGAAACAAGAAGAGGTGAAAAGATAGTCTATCCTGTAAAAAAAGATGTGATGCCCGGACCTGAAACATCTTATGGATCCATAGGACCGCGCTGGGCTAATGTAGCTAATACGCCCTATCAGTTTGCAAAAGCAGAATCTTATGAAGGTGGAGTGCGTACTCCAATGATAGCTTTTTGGCCCAAAGGCATTACTGTTAAGAAAGGAGATATATCCGGAAGAACAGGACATGTAATGGATTTTATGGCAACATTTATAGAGTTAGCAAATGCAAAATATCCCTCAACTTATAACGGACATACAATTAAACCACTTCAGGGAACAAGCTTGGTACCGGCTTTTAAAAATAAAAATGCTGCAGGTCATAGCGTTCTCTTTAATGAACATTACGGAGCTAAATATGTACGATCCGGAGAATGGAAATTAGTAGCACATAAAAATGAAAAGTGGAACCTCTACAAAATTGATGATGACGAAACCGAGTTAAATGATTTGTCTGCACAATATCCTGATCAGGTTCAAAAAATGGAAAAACTGTGGCAGGAATGGGCTAAGCAAAACCAGGTTTTACCGAAGTAATGCCAGAAGCTATTTTATAATAATCTAAAATTGTATGGCGCTTACATAATTTTTAGATTCCGCTACAATAATTACATCTCGAGATTTAATTCGAGAGTATAATTGTACAACAATTGTAAATGCTACACAACCTGTTCGTACAGCAATTTCAACTGGAACAATTGAGAATGCTCTAAAAAAAAATTTACCTAAACTGCTATATCTCATACTAAGATAATGAAAAGGTTTCTATTACTATTTCTACTGCTTTCATCTCATATTTTTGCCAGCACGCAAAATCTTCGGGCTCCTGCATATCCGCTAATTACTCACGACCCATATTTCAGCGTTTGGTCTTTTGGTGATAATCTTAGTGGTTCCCAAACCAAGCATTGGACGGGGCGAGACCAGGCTTTAACAGGCGTTATTAAAATTGACGGTCAGTCTTATCAGTTTATAGGAACTTCTCCTTCAAAAATAGAAGACATTCTTCCCACTGCCGGCAAAACTCCTTACGAAGTAACCTATACATATAACCAACCTAACGAAGGATGGCAACAAGCTTCCTCTTCCACTTCTTCATGGACTAAGGGGCCTGCTCCTTATGATAGTACAGTTACTGATGCATCTGAACGTCGTCGTACCAGGTTTGAAAAGGAGGTTTGGTATAAACGAGAATTTACCGTCACCAATACCAATTTTGAAAATCCTCAATTATATATTACCCACGACAGCCAGGTAGAAGTTTATCTAAATGGTGTTAGGGTATTTGAAAGCCCCCGTAGAAGACAATATACCATGGTAAAACTTCCGGCAGAAGCTGTAAACAGCCTGAAACCTGGCAAAAATATTCTTGCAGTACATTCCGCTGCCAGACCAAATGGTACTTATATAGATGTTGGTTTGATTGACGAGCATCAATTGGCAAAACCGTTACCAGCTATACAAAAGGCTGTAAAGCTTACTGCAACCCAAACTATTTATTCATTAGCCTGCGGAAAGGCAGATGTAACATTAACCTTTACTTCGCCACTATTAATGGATGAGTTGGAAGTATTGGCAAGACCAGCATCATATATTACTTATGAGGTACAATCTAATGATGGAAAATCGCATCAGGTACAGTTGTTAATAGGCGTTTCCGGAACTATTAGCAGCAACTTTCCTACACAGGAAGTAGAGATAAAAAAAGATATTAGAGATAGCCTCCTTTTACAATCTGTAGGCACACGAAGCCAAAAAATTCTTGCTACAAAAGGAGATGATGTACGCATAGATTGGGGTTATGCTTATTTGGTAACTCCTAAAACAAATAATGTTTCATCAGTTGATAATAATATAAGCGGCGTTGCAGGTTTTATAACAAACAAGGGTTCTGCTGCCCTTAATCAAAGTGATAGTTCATTAGCAGCCAGTGAAAGTTTTTTAGGAACTGTTGTAAATATGGGAAGTGTCTTAAATAAAAAATCCGGTCATGTTATTTTAGCTTATGATGATTTGTATTCGGTTCAATATTTTGGTAAGAATTTAAAGGCTTGGTGGAAACGTAAAGAAGGCGTAACTGCAGCTACAATGATTGCTGCTGCTGAAAAGGATTATTCAAGGTTAATGCTGCGTTGCAACCAGTTTGATAAAAAGCTTTACCAAGATGCAATAAATTCGGGCGGTAAGGAATACGCCGAGCTTTGCCTATTGGGATACAGGCAAGCAATTGCTGCCCATAAAGTTGTTGCAAAGGATGATGGAACGCTTTTGTTCTTCTCTAAAGAAAATTTCTCTAACGGTTCTATAGGTACTGTTGATGTTACCTATCCTTCCGCCCCTTTGTTTCTTTTGTACAATCCTGAACTGCTCAAGGGCATGTTACGCTTCATCTTCGAGTATTCAGAAAGTGGCCGATTTACAAAGCCTTTTCCCGCACATGATCTTGGTACTTACCCAATAGCAAACGGACAAACTTACCCGGAAGATATGCCTGTTGAAGAATCTGGGAATATGCTAATTCTTACAGCCGCGATTGCCAAAGTTGAAAAAAATGCTGCTTTTGCTAAAGAACATTGGGAAACATTAACTACATGGGCGGAGTATTTAAAAAAAGAAGGTTTTGATCCTGCCAATCAATTATGTACAGACGACTTTGCCGGTCATCTTGCACGTAACGCAAATTTATCTGTAAAAGCAATTATTGGTTTAGCTTCTTATGGAATGCTTGCCGGAATGTTGGGAAAAAAGGATTTGGAAATACAGTACACACAATTGGCAAAGGAGCTTGCAAAAAAGTGGATTCAAATAGCAAAGGATGGAGATCATTATACATTAGCTTTCGAAGCAAAGGGAACGTGGAGTCAGAAATATAACCTTGTATGGGATAAGCTTCTTAAGTTAAATATTTTTCCAAAAAATGTTGCTCAGGAAGAAATTGCATTTTATAAAACAAAGCAGTTACCATTTGGGCTTCCATTAGACAGCCGGAAGACATATACAAAATCTGATTGGATTATATGGACTGCTACATTAGCAAACAATCCATCAGATTTTAAATCCTTTATACTTCCTGTTTGGAAATTTGCTAATAACACTGCTGAGCGTATACCACTTAATGATTGGCATGAAACTACAGATGCAAAACCTGTTGGTTTTAGAGCCCGTTCGGTAGTTGGAGGTTATTTTATAAAAATGCTTGAAGGGAAATTAAAGTGATTGCTATTATAATAATTAATACAACATTTCATACTCTGTAAATCCAACTATCCTGAAAATAAATCTTTTTAAAATAATTTTAATTGTATCTTTTTGATCTCACTTCTCCATACTCAAAACACTGCTATATGATAATAAGACCTTACACTAAAAATCGTCTGCTTTACAATCTTTTGTCTCGTATACATTCACAATTTTCTTTGCAGCTAAAGTTATGGCCCATAAGTATTCTTACTCTTTTATTTTTTACTGTTAACATATGTCTAAACTTAAAGCACTTTTTCTCATCGCATTTTTTTTGATTTTAATACAATCAATAACTGCACAAAAAAGACCGAATATAATCCTCATTCTATCAGATGATATGGGCTATTCCGATCTTGGTTGTTATGGTAGTGAAATTGCTACGCCTAACCTTGATGCATTAGCGAAAGACGGACTTCGTTATACACAGTTTTATAATATGGGACATTGCTGTCCTTCAAGAGCTTCATTAATAACAGGTTTGTATCCTCAACAAACGGGGTTAGGGTGGATGACTGATACTAAGTTCGATCTGCCCGGCTACACTGATGAACTAAATAAAAACTGTGTTACAATCGCCGAAGTATTAAAAGGCGCAGGTTACTCCACTTACATAGCGGGTAAATGGCACTTATCTCATAATATGAGAGAGGATGGTCCAAAGTATGATTGGCCTTTGCAACGTGGATTTGATAAATTTTATGGCATTATCACAGGCGCTGGTAACTTTTATGATCCAGCTTCTTTATGCCGCGGTAATTCAATGATTACACCTTTTAACGATCCTGTTTATCAACCAAAAAATTTTTATTTCACCGATGCTATTACAGATAACTCTGTAAAGTTTATTCAAGAGAATAAAAGCAACAAGCCATTTTTCTTATACACTGCATATACCGCGGCACATTGGCCAATGCAAGCGCCGGAAGCAGCAATTGAAAAGTATAAAGGAAAATTTGATGCAGGTTGGGATGTTTTACGAGCCGAAAGATTGAAGAAAGAAAAGCAATTAGGGGTGATTAATAAGGACATTAGTTTGTCACCATTAGACACTCATACATGGGCAGAAGAAAAAGACAAGCCAGCTATGAAGCGCAGAATGGAAACCTATGCTGCCATGATAACAATTATGGACGAGGGAATTGGGAGAATTGTAAGCGAATTAAAAAAAGAAGGTATTTACAATAACACAATTATTCTTTTTCTGCACGATAATGGCGGCAATGCTGAAGGTGTAGGTTTTGGTGGACCAAATGGTGAAACGAGACCTGTAGCTAAAGATACATCCAGTCGTAAGCCCTTGGGAAAAGATGATATCCAATACAATGTTACTACACCCTTTACCAGGGACGGCAAATTAGTGATGGTAGGTAAAAACGTGATGGCTGGCCCTGCTGATACTTATTTAGCTTATCTTAAACCATGGGCAAACTTATCTAATACACCTTTTCAAAAGTATAAGAACTTTGTGTATGAAGGAGGGATTGCAACACCATTAATCGTGCACTGGCCTGCCGGAATTAAAAGTAAAGGAGAAATAAGAAAAGAGGTAGGACACGAAATTGACATCATGCCTACCCTGCTTGAATTAGCGCAAACTACTTATCCAAAAAAATATAATAACGATACAATAACTCCGGTGGCTGGTGTTAGCTTAGTACCTACATTCACCAACAAGCCTTTGCAACCCCGTGCAATCTATTGGGAACACCAGGCCAACAGAGCTATGCGGTTAGGCAAATGGAAAATTGTTTCACCGGGAATTCTTAATGGCCCTTACGGAAAATGGAAAACCTATACAAGCTTACCCTGGCAATTATACGATATGGAAAATGACAGAAGTGAATCCAAGGACCTATCAGCACAGTATCCCGAGCAGGTTAAAAAAATGTCAGCAATGTGGGAGGCGTGGGCATATAAAGCGCATGTATATCCTATGCCATGGAAAGAAGAAAAACAACCAATTAACGCTAATTACATTTCAACACCATGGGAGTATCCTAATTTTTAGTGATTTTGATTTTTAAGGATCCAAGTATAATTGTAATGCTTGTTGGATTCATATTATGAAAGTTATTTCAATCATCTACATTATAGATGTAAATACTAAGTACAATGATAAATTTTAAAACCATCTTCAAACCATCGTATGTACAAATAAGTGTTTTGATATTATTGGTTTCGTTACTCAGTAAAACTTCGTTTTCTCAGCAAAAGCTTCCAAATATTGTTTTGATAATTGCCGATCAATTTAGAGCAGATGCCAGCAAAAGAGAGGGTTTTGAATTAAATACAACTCCATTTTTAGACAGTTTAGCAGAAACCGGAACGTGGTTTAATAAAGCTTATTGTGCCTCACCCGCTTGTGTACCCAGCAGAACATCCATGATGACGGGGCGCTTTCCTAACGCTACCAGGGTGCGATCAAATATGAACCTTGAGGATGCTACTTATAAAGCAGATTTAATAGAGGTGGTAAAATCAAAAGGCTATTCAACTGCTCTCATTGGTAAAAATCATAGCTATCTAAAACCTGAAAATTTCGATTACTGGAAAGGGTATTTTCATTTAGGTGTTGATGAACCTAAAACTCCTGAAGAAAAAGCTTTTAATGCTTATCTCAAAACCACCAACTATTATGTAAACCTTAAACCAGCTCCCATGCCTGCTGAAATGCAACTGCCTTCGCGCATAGTAAGCGATTCTAAAGACTGGATTACCAAAACGACCAAAAAGCAGGATAAACCGTTCTTTCTTTATATGTCAATCCCCGAACCTCATAATCCTTACCAGGTGTCAGAGCCTTATTATTCTATGTTTCCCCCTAATTCTTTGCCTCCCGTAAAAGCAGGTGCAAACGTATTGCCTTTAAAAGGGAATAAGTGGGTATTACAAAAAAACATGCTGGATATGGGATACCCTGACTATGAAAATAATATACCGAGGATAAGAAGTAACTATTATGGCATGATGCGCTTAATAGATGACCAGATAAGGAGCTTTGTTGATTATCTTAAAAAGAATAATTTATACGATAACACCCTTCTGATTTTTGTTGCTGATCATGGAGATTTTACAGGAGAATACGGCTTAATTAAAAAAGGAGTTGAACTTCCTGAATGCTTAACTCGTATCCCAATGCTATGGCATGGTCCTGAAATCATTAAAAATAAGAAACCTCATTCCGCGCATGTTAGTAACGTTGATATTATGCCAACTATTTGCGATATGCTGAATGTAGATTTACCTGAAGGCGTACAGGGCAGGAGTTTATGGCCATTATTAACAGGAAAAAGCTATCCGAAAGAGGAATTTGCAAGTATAATTGTGCAACAAGGTTATGGCGGACTTCATTATACTGATCTTAAAGAATATGACCCATATACACAGGATGGAAACCTGACAAAAGGTAAAACTGAATTTGATGAATTAAATACCTGGTCGCAAAGCGGCACTATGCGAATGCTACGAAAAGACGATTGGAAATTAATTTACGACATGCAGGGAAGCGGTCAACTTTATAACCTTGTAAAAGATCCGGCTGAAATAAAAAATCTATTTACAGATAAAATCTATTTAAATAAAAAAGCAGAGTTGTTGCAGGATATGCTTGCATGGGAGCTTCGCATGCAGGATCCATTACCGTTACCACATCCCACTAAGGCAAGGCATTATGGTTTTAAAAGAGACCCCAAAAATTATTGGTCGCCATATAAGGATGAGCCACAAAGAAAATTGAAAGATAATTTAATGCCCGATAAAAAGGATGTTGAGAAAAAGGGAATAAAAAAATGAAGCGGTTCCAAAGTCGGGTTTTAAGAATCAGCAGATCAAACAATAATTACATCAAACCATAAGTACGAATCTTTCCTGCACACCGACTTTAAATACAAAATTTACAAACTGTAATACAATTGTGAAAGCCCCGGTGCTTAAGGCTTTGTAATTTGTACTAACAAAATTACTTTCACTTCTAAAAGATATTCTTAAGGGGTCAAAGGATTTTTCTAACTGCAAAAATGCTTATATGAAAAAAAATTATTCTACTTCCGTAGGGATTTCAGGTATTTGTCCCATTGCTTTTTTTCTAAAAAATTTCTTCATTGTAATCGTATTAGCCCTTTTTTCTACCACATATATTATGGGGCAGGTAAAGAGGGGTGATATACGGGTTCATGGAACCGTTACAAATAAAAGCAGTGAACCCTTGCGAGGTGCCAGTATTAAGGTAAGAGGTAAAAATTTGGGGTCTGCTACTAATGAAAAAGGGGAGTTCTCCATTGCCATTGATTCAAGAGCAGTGTTAGTGGTTACACATTTAGGGTACAAAAGACAGGAAGTGCCGGTGGAAGGTCGAACCCAAATTGGTATTATGATGGAAGACTCTGTTTCTAATCTGGAAGATGTAACGGTGGTGAGTGTAGGCTATGGTACACTTCGCAAGAGTGATGTTACGGGTGCAATTAGCAGTATAAAGCTTGAAGACGTAAATGAAAATAAGGTTATTTCTGCAGCAGAGGCCCTGCAAGGCAGAGTAGCAGGCGTACAGATAATAACAAATACTGGTGAGCCAGGATCGGGAATGACTTTTAATATACGCGGTAAAACTTCTGTTACTGGTAGTAATCAGCCACTGATAGTAATTGATGGGCAGCCTATAGAGTCAGGATTGGGTGGAACGAATGCCGGCATTGCACTTGATGGTGGTGGAGAGATTCCTCCTGCTGATCCACTGGCAAGTCTTAACCCTAATGATATAGCATCTATAGAAATATTAAAAGATGCTTCTTCAATTGCTATTTATGGGTCGAGAGGGGCAAATGGGGTTGTATTAATAACCACTAAATCGGGTAAGGTTGGCAAGGATAAAGTTACTTACACCACACGCTTTGATGTAAGCAGGCTTCCTAAAAAGTTGAAAGTGCTAAGCGGTTATGATTATATGAAGTATCGTAATGAGGCCTTAAAGAATGATGGTAAAGATTCTTTGTATAGCAATTTTCAATTAGACTCTATTTCCCATGCGCCAACTACTGACTGGCAAGACCTTGTTTATCACTCTGCAATTTCGCAGGATCATCAGCTTTCTTTCTCGGGAAGAGATGCAAAAAGTAACTATTTAATTTCAGGAAATTATTCAGATCAACAGTCAATAATCAGATACACTGGTTACGAAAGATATGGTTTACGCTTTAATTATGAAAGGCAGATTTCATCAAGGTTAAAACTGGGGCTTCGTAATTATTTATCTCTTGCCACCCGCACTTTTGGGCAACAATCCAACTGGACAGGGATAGCAGGTTCTTCGGTTGTAATGGGTGCAATACAATATAATCCTTTAAACGAACCTTACGATGCAAACGGGGAAGTAGATGAAAATTTGGTAAATAATCCTCTTACAGTTTTAACTGAGGTTAAGGATAAAACTAAAATACGAACTATTATTTCCAACCTTACAATAGATTATAAGATCACCAATAATTTTCAATATGAACTAAGGGCAGGTGTTAATGAACTATATTCATTGCGCAGGCTTTATTATCCTACCGGTACTTTTATAGGAAATACAGCACCTAACGGATCAGCTACACGAGCAGACAACTCCAATTCCAATTATTTGCTTGATAATATTTTTACCTACAAGAAAATTTTTAAAGCCAAACACTCTTTAAATGCAGTTGGCGGCTTTTCTTACCAAACCTGGCGAAGTGCCCAAACAAGTGTTACTAACCAAAACTTCCCATCCAATGCGCTCACTTATTATAATATGGCAAGTGCAGCAGCGCCGGGAAGAACATATACTACAGATCAAACGAGGTCTCTTGCGTCTATTATTGGCAGAATAAACTATGCATTTGACAGAAGATATATAGTAACGTTGACAGGACGCTACGATGGCGCAACACGGCTGGCTGAAGGAAACAAATGGAAGTTATTTCCCTCGTTAGGATTAGGATGGAATGTTTCCAACGAAAAATTCTTCAACAGGAACTCAGTGTTCTCAACCTTAAAACTACGGGCAAGTTACGGTGTTGCAGGAAACGAAAATGTGGCTATCGGCGCAACTCAAGCCAGTTACGGACTTAATTATGTTGTAGTTGGATCTTCTATTTTACCTGGTTATGTTTTAAGCAATTTCGATAATCCTTTACTTCGATGGGAAACAACAACGCAAGTTAATACAGGTGCCGATTTTGGCTTTGCAAAAGATAGACTTACTATTTCAGTAGATGCTTACAGAAAAAATACAACTAATCTTTTACTTAACCTTGCTCTTCCAGGTTCTGCCGGTTACAGCAACTACTTTACCAACATAGGCGAAGTAATGAATAAAGGGGTGGATATTGAAGCGAACTATAATTTATTAAAAGGGAAAGTGAAGGTAGATGTAGCAGGTAACTTTTCCATTTTTGATAATAAGGTCATTAACATGGGCCCATCCAATATTATATATGGAAGGGGTTATCTTGCCGGTGGAGATATAGCACTTAACCAGGCTTTACAAGTTGCTAAACCTGGTTATCCCATAGCTTCTTTCTGGGGTTATAAGACCAATGGTATTTATCAAAATGCAGATGAAATTGCAAAAGACCCGGCAGCAGGAACATCAAAACCAGGTGATGTTCGTTGGGTTGATTTGAATAATGATGGACAAATTACCGATGCTGATAAAACAATTATTGGTAATCCAAGTGCTGATTTTACTTATGGCTTCAACGGTAACATGTCGTACAAAAAGCTGTCATTAAGCTTTAGTATTTTTGGTAGCCAGGGTGGCCAGTTACTTAATGTAACAAGGTGGATTGTAGGAGTTAATAATACAAATGGTAACTGGAATTTATTGCAAAGTGCCTGGGATGGAAGATGGCATGGTGAAGGCACAAGTAATGTACTGCCGAAAGCCACCACAAGTACAGTACGTTTAAACCAACGTTTCCCCGACTGGCTGGTTGAAGATGCGTCTTTTGTAAGGCTTCAAAGTGTAAATCTTGGTTATAGTTTCAACTTACCCCGTGGGTCTGCAATCAATGCTTTTAAAGTATTTGTGTCGGGAACCAATCTTATTACATTAACTAAATACTCCGGTTACGATCCTAATGTAAATGCATTTGGGCAAAACTCTTTAAACAGCGGTGTTGACATGGGTACGCTTCCACAATCGCGTACATTTTCAGCCGGTTTAGAACTTACTTTCTAATTAATAAAAACACTCGGAAGATGAAAGCTTTAAAATATTTTTCCCTCATTCCTTTATTGGCAATACTGCTTGTTATTCCATCCTGCCAGTTAAAAGAAAAATTGGTTGATACACCAACCCCGTCGTTAATAAAAAATGAAAGCGACGTTACTGCTGTTATTAATGGAGCATACTCACAATTCAATGATGCCGCTGCATTCAAATACCAGGGCATGTTGATGTTTATGCTATGTGCCGATGATCTTTATTCTGATGCTGGTAACGAGCTTGGTACTTATTCGAGGCGCACTTATAACAGTGTAAATACATCACCTATGTGGAATAAGTTATATTCTACTATTGCAAATGCAAATGGCCTGATGAAAACACTTGATAATTTAAAACTGGACAGTGCTTTTAAAATTAGGGCTTATGGAGAAGCTTATTTTTTAAGAGCCTTTAGCTATTACTATTTGGTAAGGTTATATGGTGGAGTTCCTTTAAGATTAAAAGCAGTAGATATTAATAGTGACTTTTATCTGCACAGGAATACGGTGGACGAAGTATATGCCCAAATATTTGCTGATTTTAAAATGGCATCAGCAATGTTGCCTTTATTTTCTGCAATATCACAAGCTGAATTGGGAAGAGCATCAAAAGGTGCAGCGCAGGCTTTATTAGCGGAGGCATATTTAACTTACGGAAATCAACTGGCATTAAGAGGAGGAACTGTTATGGCAGAGTATCAAAATGCAGGGTTGTATGCTGATTCTGTCATCAACAGTAACCAATACGCTTTACTTCCTAACTATGGCGATTTGTTTGAAATCAATAAAGAAACTGCGGCTTACAGAGAGGTTATTTTTGGAATTCGTTTTCAAACAGATCAGCAGGCGAGAGCACAGCCCGCTGCAGGATCGGAATTTGCTTTACGTTTCGGTGCACCCAATACACATTTCGTTAGCGGTAATGGAGCAACAGGCCAGGGCGATGGAACTATGCGCCCAATGCCATGGATAGCAGACTACTACCGTACAGGTGATTATGCATCAGGCACAGGTGCAACACAGGTTATAGATTATCGAAACGAAAAGGCGTTTTTTCAAAAAGGCTTTAACAGCACACAAAATAAATACTATGCTGTGTATCCAAATCTTCCTGCATCTGCCGCCGAAGGCACTATTAACACACCATTGATTGCAAAATATATTGACCCAACAGGCAAAGACAGTCGTAATAATGGCAATGATCTTTTCATTATTCGTTTGGCAGAAGTTTATTTGATAAAAGCAGAAGCAGAAAACGAACTAAATGGTGCGACAGCAGTTGCACAGGCAGCGTTTAACGTGGTAAGGGCGCGGGCAAGAAATGCCAATGGTATTCCACGAATAGTTCCCGCAAATGTGGCAACACCTCTTACCAAAGACCAGTTTAGAATGAAAATATTTGATGAGCGTGGATTAGAGTTTATTGCCGAAGGTCAAAGATTTTTTGATCTTGTTAGAATGCGCAGTCCCCTTAGCGCAACACAAACTATGTACGAATACCAGATTAAAGTTGTGTTGCCAACCAAGCCACAGGTAATGCCTACATATAATGCAACTACAAATAAATATAGTAATTCAAACGCAGTTTATGCACCGGCTATAATGCCTTCATTAATGAGTTTTCCTAAGTTTTTGTTGTTTCCTGTACCGTCAACAGAGATACTTCAAAATCCAAATTTTGGTGCTCAAAATCCGGGATGGTAATTTTATTAAGAATGAGAAAACGATTTTTCAAGGTATTTTTTAAAAGTAAAAAGTTACGAATGAAAAGAAGATTAATACAACAGTGGCTGGTTTCTAAAACTTGTTATCTATTTGTTTTTGTAGTGTTAGCTACTTTAAGTAATGCACAGAAGCCAAATATTATAATAGTAATGGCCGACGATTTGGATTCGAGGCAGCTAAGTTGTTATGGAGGTAAAAACCTTGTTACAAAAAACATTGATGCTTTGGCAACCCAAGGCATGAAGTTTAATCAAATGATTTGTTCCGAAGCTATTTGCGTGCCTACAAGAGCTTCGTTGTTTACCGGGCTTTACCCTGTGCACCACGGTTCTTTTGAAAATCATAAACCTGTTTATGACAGCATCCATCTTAAAAGTGTTTGTCATTATTTAGGCGATTTGGGTTATACTGTGGCACTTACCGGCAAAAATCATAGTACGAAGCCGGTGTCTGTTTTCCCATTCAAAATTTTAAAAGGCTTTGAGCCAAATTGTGTATCGCCAACAGATGATTATGAGTTAGATGATGTAAGAAAATTTATTACACAGAAAGATGAAAAGCCCTACTGTTTATTCATTATGAGCATCAATCCGCATGCTCCATGGACGATGGGTGATCCTTCAGAATTTAATGCAGATAAGTTAGTGTTGCCGCCACATTGGGTAGATACAAAAGATGTAAGAGTAGAGTTTACTAAATATTTAGCTGAAGTAAGAAGGTTAGATAACCAGGTAGGTGACATAGTGAATTTATTAAAAGAAACGGGACAGGATAAGAATACAATATTAATTTTTTTGGGAGAGCAAGGTCCTCAATTTCCCGGAGGTAAATGGACACTTTGGGATAATGGTGTAAGAAGTTCAATGATAGTAAGATGGCCCGGTACAGTAAAAGCAGGCAGCGAAACTGAAGCCCTTGTTCAATATGAAGATGTAACCCCTACCCTTTTAGCAATTGCCGGAGGTAAGCCAATAAATAACCTTGACGGAAAAAGTTTTTTACCGGTTCTGTCAGGCAAAGCAGGAGGCCGAGATTATGCTTATGAAATTCATAATAATATTCCTGAAGGCCCGCCGTACCCAAGCAGGGGCATAAGAAGCACTAAGTACAAGCTGTTGTTAAACCTAACTCCAGATAAAAATTATCATATAAAGTATATGATGAACCCGGCAAAGAAAGATAGTTATTGGATGGGTTGGTTAAAGGTTGCTGAAACTTCTGCGAGTGCAAAAAAACTTACCGATAGAATTGTGAAAAGACCCGCAGTAGAATTTTATGATCTTCAAAAAGATCCCTATGAATTAAACAACCTGGCAAACGATGCATCATACAAAAAGCAGATTGATGATTATACAATGAAGTTGAAAGATTGGATGAAACAACAGGGCGATAAAGGAGCGGCAATGGATATTATTTACACCAAAGAAACTAAAGCAGATTAACATGAGAATTACTGTAAGTGTATTGGTTTGTTCTCTTCTTCTAAATATCTCATTGTTTGCTCAAAACAAGAACCAAAAGCCAAACATCATTTTTATAATGGCCGATGATCTTGGTTCAGGTGAATTAGGTTGTTATGGAAATACCTTTAACGAAACACCCAACCTCGATAAACTTGCAACACAGGGTTTAAAGTTTACCCAGGCTTATGCTGCTGCACCAATTTGTTCTCCCACAAGAGCAAGTTTAATGACAGGTCAATATCCTGCAAGAGTTAAGATCACAGATTTCCTTCCTGCAAAAACTGATCGGTGGCTCGATCCTGCAAAATATATTACTATAAATGAAGCCTTATCTAAAGCAGGTTATCATTCGGGCATGTTTGGAAAATGGCATTTAGATACAGATTATAAAACAAATAAAGGAGGCCCAAAGGCACATGGATTTGATGAAGTGATTGGCACCGAAACAAAATACATTGCAGATGGCGATTACTTTTTCCCTTATGATAAGATCAGCACTTTTACAACAGGTGAAGAGAATGAATACCTGACCGACAGGCAAAGTTTAGAAGCATCAAAGTTTATAGAAAGAAACAAGGACATACCATTTTATCTGTATCTGCCTTTTTATGCCGTTCATACAAAGCTTGCAGCCCCTGAGGATATAGTAAATAAGTACAGGAAAAAGTTTGATGAAAAATATGGTGCAGGCGAAGCAGAAAAATTTTATGGCAAGAACAATGAAAGGCATGAAGCCGATCACAGAGATAACCCTTATATAGCCGCTATGTTAGAACGAATTGATGCAGGTGTGGGACAGATAATGGAAACACTAAAAAAAACAGGTTTAGATAAAAATACTTTACTTATCTTTTTTTCAGATAATGGCGCTCCTGCTAAAGTAGGTAACAACGGTATGTTAAGAGCTGGAAAATCGTGGTTGTATGAAGGTGGTATCAGGGAGTGTTTGCTCATGCGCTGGCCAGGAAAAATAACGCCTAATACAGTTACCAATGAACCTGTTTGCAGTGTAGATTTTTATCCAACATTTCTTGATGTGGCAGGCGCCAAAAATCCTGCTGGCAATATTGTAGATGGTGTAAGTATAATGCCTCTTATTAAGCACAATCAGGCTCCTGAAAGAGATGCAATATACTGGCACTATCCTTCTGAAACAGGTAAATGGAAACCAAGAATGGCAAGTGCAGTAAGAAAAGGAGATTATAAATTACTTGAATTTTATCTGGATAAAAGATTTGAGTTATACAACATAAAAAAAGACCCTTCGGAAAAAAATGACCTTGCAGCTACAATGCCCGATAAGGTAAAAGAACTAAAGCTGCTTTTAGAAAATTGGAAAAAGGACGTAAGTGCAGAAGAGCCGGATGTAACTGAAGCAAAAGCGGGTAAAAGTAAAGAAGATATTGAAAAATGAAACTTAAAAAACTATTTATAGCGGGAGCCTTATTTGCAGGCATTGCTTCTGCATCAGCTCAAAATATAAAATCAGAAATAGAAAGTAAGGCCTATAGCGATCCTATAGCTCCTGTAGGTAATAAAATGCTTACCGTTCCTCCCGTCGTAAAACCTATTCTCAATCAATGGATGCGCGACACTTATGTAACTTATGGACCTGATGGTAATTATTATTTAATGGGTACTACAACTTCCCCAACAAGCATTCCTAAAATGAATGATGGGTTGTACCTATGGCGTTCGGATGATATGAAAAGTTGGGAAGCCCTGGGACGAATATGGTCCCTTGAGAAAGATGCAGCAGCATGGCAGAAGAATGGCATACCCATTAAGCCGGGAGGCCACGCGGTAATTTGGGCTCCTGAATTACACTATATTAAAAGCAAAAAGCAATGGCTTATTATAGCCTGTCTCAATGGTAAAAATGGTTCTTTTATTTTGCGAAGCACTTCTGGTAAGCCACAGGGACCGTATGAGAACATAATTGGAAACGCAAACAAACCTATATTCCCTGAGATTGATGGAAGCCTTTTTGAGGATGATGATGGAAAAGTATATGTGATAGGTCACAATCATTATATTGCCCGTATGAATGATGAACTTACTGATTTGGCTGAACCCTTTCAAAAATTTATAGAAACACCTTATCATCCGGAACCTTATATTGAAGGTGTTTATATGGTTAAGTATAATAGGAAATACCAACTGCTGCAAACTGTTTGGTCAGTAAAAAAACCAGATGGATCATACAGCTATTTACGCGCTGCAGGAGAAGATGATAATTTACATAGCTATGATGTAGTTGTTGCAGAGGCAGACAATATTTATGGGCCTTATGGTTCCCGTTACCCGGCTATTCTCCAGGGAGGGCACAATGATCTTTTTACAGATAAGAATGGAGACTGGTGGTCAACAACTTTTTTTAATCCGAGGGGTGAATGTGGTAAAATATTTCCGGTTACTTGTCGGCCTGCCGTAGTTGCAGTAAAATGGGTAGAAGGAAAACTTATGCCCGACCGTGAACGGAACAATAAGTTTTATGGGAATGATTAATAGTAATAGCGATAATTAAGAATTGTTTTTATAATGGCTAATGATCCTGGTGATTACAGGGTTTATAAACTTGCAATACCGAGTTTAAATAAATGCAGAAGAACAAATGTAACTTCTATAAAAAGGTAAAGAAAAGTAATACATGGGTAAGTTGATTTATCTTACTGTTTAAATTGCCTTTATAATTGGTGGCTATTAACATGAAAAAAAATGTGAAGTTTATTGGTAAAGCAGTGTTGCTATTACTGCTGCTGTGTAATCAATCGTACGGGCAGCAAATACTGTTTCGTAATTATTCGGTAATAGATGGCTTGTGTTCTAATACAGTTTGGAGCATCTCTCAGGATGACAAAGGCTTCATGTGGTTTGGTACAAAAAATGGTCTCAACAGGTTCGATGGTTATCAATTTAAATCGTACCAATTTAATAAAGAGGACAAACATTCTATAGGCAATAATTTTATACATACTATCTGTAAATATGATAGTAAGAATTATTGGATTGGCACTGAAGACGGCATTTATATTCTTAACCTTGAGAACGAAAAATTTACACACTTTCCTTTAGCTGAAAATAATTTAGTCTTTGATATTTTCCGTGATAGTAAAGGTATAATGTGGATTGCTACCAAGAATAATGGCTTGTATGGTTATCAACCTACAGATAAGAAAACAATGCATTTTACTGCTGAAGCCCACAATCCAAATACTATTTCTTTAAACCAGGTAAGAAAAATTGCTGAAGATGGTTTAGGCCGTATATGGATAGGAACTTTTGGAGAAGGTGTTGATGTACTTGATCCCGCATCCATGAAGTTTACCCATTATAAAATGGAAGTAAAAGAAGGCAATCTTAATAGCAATAAAATTATTGCGATTTACAAAGATCTTCAAGGTAATATGTGGACAGGCACTTTAGGTGGATTGAATGTTTGGGTAAACAATACGGATAGTTTTAAAACTTATAGAAAGGGCGGTGTTGGTTCTTTAAATGATAATATTGTACGTGCCATTTACCAGCCATCTCCTGACAAATTATATGTAGGAACTGAAAAGGGATTGAATGTATTAAGTATAGAAAACCAAACTTTTACAGCCTACACTAATAAAACCAACGATCCTCATAGCATAAGTGATAATGCGATATATTCAATATATCCTGACAAAGAAGGAGGTATTTGGTTAGGTACTTTTTTTGGCGGATTGAATTACTTTGCTAAGAAGGGTTCGAATTTCGAATTGTATTATGCTACAGGCGAAAAGAATTCTTTATCTGGCAATGCAGTTAGTTGTTTCCTCGAAGATAAGCCTGGCTACTTTTGGATAGGTACAGAAAATGCAGGGTTGAATTATTTCGACTCTCACACCAAAACATTTAAAACCTATCCTTTCAATTCTTCGCAACAACCTTTATCGTATCATAATATTCATTGTTTATTTAAAGATGATAAACAAAACATTTGGATAGGCACTTTTAGTGCAGGCTTAAATATTTATAGTCCATCTACAGGTCGGGTAAAAAAATATCAGCATAATCCACTTGATTCCAATTCAATCAGCAGCAATAATATCTATTCTATTTACAAGGATAAAGATGGGGCGATTTGGGTTGGAACAACCGAAGGACTCAATGTTTATGATCCTCAAAAAGATTGCTTTCATCGTATATATGAAATGGATTTGCAACAAACACTTCTCTACAATATTTATGAAGATGATAATAGCAACATTTGGTTTATAACATACGATAATGGACTTATAGGAAAAAATAAAAAGACAAACAAATGGGTAAAGTATAGTGTAAACGGAGAGCCAAATTCTATAAGCTCCAACAAAATTATTTCTGTGTTTGATGATCATGCCGGCAACTTATGGCTTGGCACCGAAGGTGGAGGCTTAAACTGCTTTAACATCAATAATAAAACGTTTAAAGTATTTAATGAACAGCACCGTGTTAGCCCAATTGTTTACGGGATTTTACAGGATGATAAGGGTGAGTTGTGGCTGTCCTCCAACAACGGAATAATTAAATTTTCTCCACGTACTCAAAACACAAGGCGATATACTAATCTTGATAATTTACAAAGTAATCAGTTTAATTATAATGCTGCCTTAAAAGCTTCTGATGGTAAAATGTACTTTGGCGGCATTAACGGCTTTAATGCTTTTTATCCCGATAGCATAAAGAATGTTGTACTATCAAGTTATGTTTCACTTACTAATTTTCAACTTTTTAATAAAGATGTAATTGTTGATAGTGAAGGTAGTCCGCTCAATAAAATGATAGGTTTTAAAGATCGTATTACTTTATCACACAACCAGTCAGTTATCAGTTTTGAGTATGCAGCACTCAGTTACCTCGCTCCTGAAAAAATTCAGTATGCATACATAATGGATGGCTTTGATAAGAACTGGAACTATGTTGGTAACCAGCGCAAAGCTACATACACAAACCTTCCTCCGGGTACTTATACATTCAAGGTTAAATCAACTGATATTTATGGCAACTGGAATGAGAAACCTGCCGAAATTAAAGTTGTAGTGAGGCCGCCATTTTATCTTACAACTATTGCTAAAATTCTTTATCTCTTATTATTTGTTGCAGGTATTGTTGCTTTCAGAAATTTTTCTATCAGGCAGGCGCGAAAGAAAAATGAGGTTAAGCTCGAACGTTTAAAAAACCAAAGAGAGCAAGAGTTTTATACCCAGAAAATAGAATTTTTTACAACAATGGCGCACGAAATTCGAACGCCTTTGTCGCTCATTATTGCTCCCTTAGAAAAATTGATGAATGCAGAAAAGTGGAAGCCGGAAATAAAGGAGCAATTAACAATTATGGATGAGAACGCTGACAGACTGCTTAACCTCGTAAACCAATTATTAGATTTCAGAAGAATTGAAAGTGATATATACACTATTCGTACAGAAGAGGTGGAACTGATATCTTTTGTTCAATCATTGTATTCCCGCTTTTCAGCAATCTCGTACCAGAAAGGAATTAAGTTTTCCATGGTTACAAATTTTAATCAGTTAGTAGTGCAGGCTGATTCTGAAGCGATGTCAAAAATTTTAACCAACCTTCTTATTAATGCTTTTAAGTTTACCAGAAACAAAGTTGAAATAAGAATTAATGAAATTGTTAAGGGCGAAGATGATAAGCAATTCTTTTCAGTAAGTGTAATGGACGATGAAATTGGAATACCAGAAACTCAACTCGAAAATATTTTTAAAGCGTTCTTTAAAGTTGATTCAGGAAGGCATCAATATAGCAATGTAGGAGGAACGGGGATAGGTTTGGCATTGGCTAAATCTCTTACAGAAAAACACAACGGCCAATTGTTAGTTGAAAGTAAGGAAGGTGTGCAAACAATTTTTACAGTAATGATACCGTATGAAATGCCTGCGGTAATGGTTGCAGAAAATGGAATAAATAACCCTGCAGGTAGCGATGGTGCCCAAGATGATAAGCCTGTTATATTAGTGGTGGAAGATGATGCATCATTACTGGAATTTATTTCTAAAAATCTTAAAGCGGAAAATTATAAAAGCATTCGGGCTACCAATGGAGTAGAGGCTTTGAACATGTTGGAGACAAATTCTGTTGACCTGATTATTTCAGATGTGATGATGCCTGAAATGGATGGAATTGAGTTTTGTAAACAAGTAAAAAGCAATGTCAACTACAGCCATATTCCATTAATATTACTAACTGCAAAAGGTAATTCTGATGCTGAAATAGCCGGTATAGAAAATGGGGCGGATGCATATATGATGAAGCCATTTAAATGGAAACATGTAACCGTTGTTATAAAAAATTTACTTGAATCAAGAGTAAGATTAAAGAACAAATTTACGCAACAACCCTTTGCTGCTGTTGATACTTTAACTACCAATACGCATGATAAGAAGTTTGTTGAAAAACTTATTTCTATTATTGAAGAACGTATTACAGATCCTCAATTATCAGTTGAAGAATTAAGCAGGGAGATGGCTATGAGTCGGTCAAGCCTTCATAAAAAATTAAAAGCAATGTCAGGCCATGTTCCAAATGAATTTATCAGGTTAATACGATTGAAGAATGCAGCTAAAATGTTATTAAGTGGTGAGCATAATATTTCAGAAGTAGGGTATATGACAGGGTTCAATTCACCATCGTATTTCTCAAGATGCTTTATGCAGCAATTTAGTGTAACACCTAGTGAGTTTGCAGAAAAACATCATTCAAAAAAAATAACTGATTACAAAAAAATGATTTAAAAGTTGAAGATGAAACAAAAAGCCAAATAGCATTCCACCTGCTGAAACTGCTGCTGATATAGAACTACAGCCGATGTTTCAACGTCCTGCCCCAATAACGCCAAGTCTATATGTAAAAACAGGTTCCACACAGACAACAGTCGTATTACTTTGTGTACACGCTGCAATGAAGTAAATTGTTTTAAATTAAAAAATCTTCAATTATGAAAACAAAACAATCTTCAACTGTAGTGGAACCTGCTAACAAGGTACATAACACTATAGATTTTTCCAACAAACAATTGTACGTCGGTATTGATGTTCATAAAAAAAGATGGCAGGCAGCAGTGTTTTTAGAAGGAGTAATTTTAAGCAACGTAAGTATAGCGGGTTGTTCAGATGATCTTGTTTGCTATCTGCGCAAGCATTATGGCAATGCTGCCTTTCATTGTGTGTATGAGTGTGGCCCGTTTGGCTTTACACTGTGCAGGCAACTGTGGGCGGCAGGTATGGAGTGCATTGTTGTTAACCCCAACGATATACCCGGCACCGACAGGGAAAGGCGCAGCAAAACAGATCCCATAGATGCCCGTAAAATGGCACGCCATCATGCAGCAGGATTGTTGCAGGGGGTGCATGTACCAACCGAAAAAACGCAGAAGCAACGAAGCATCATCCGCTTTAGAAAAAAGCTGTGGGGCGATCTTGTAAGAGCAAAGAACAGGCTAAAGAGCGAACTAAAATTCCAGGGTATAGAAGTGCCTGTAAACTTTGACAATCCACACTGGAGCCACAACTTCCTTAACTGGATAGAACAACAGGCACATAACGATGAAGACCTTAAAGACACCCTGCTCTTAATGCTCGAAGAAGTAAAGGCACTGCAACTGCTATTGCTTAAAACAGAACGCAATCTCAGGGAACTGATGTGGACAAGTGATTACAAACAAAACAGCAAACTGCTTCGCGAACTATACCCGGTGTAGGTCCGCTAAGTGCTATGTTATTTTTATTGGAAGTGGGCGATGTCTCCCGTTTTAAAACCTTTGATGCACTTAACCGCTTTGTTGGT
>JAABUN010000434.1_pt1 | contig 109302 bp, 122 predicted proteins | sample 5559311 | NCBI WGS metagenome assembly JAABUN01 (sample SAMN10711877, study PRJNA513370) | rock metagenome | isolation source: Antarctica rocks | place: Antarctica: Victoria Land, Siegfried Peak sud | reverse complement strand
GATGCGCTCGACCTCTGTCCCATCGGCGACGCCACGCACGTAGCAAACCGCGTGCATGCATGTGTTCCACACGCCCCTTCTCGGCTGTGCCACGATCGGTTGCAGCCGACGCCGGGTCAGCACTGCCGAGGGCCTGGGCCGCCACTGGTCGCAGGTAATAGGTGCGCCAGCCGGGAGCTCAAAGGAGTGTATGTTCGTGCGAAACGTAGGCGCCATACCGCCAACGAACATCGTCCAGCGATCCTCGATCCAGGCCACGCTGGGATCGCTGAAGCCGAGTACGTTTCGGGCGAAGGGGTAACCCTCACGCATGTCGAACAGCTTTGTGCAGGCGTGGATGGTCGCACTGTCCGACATGTCACGAACTTACCCACCCCGGCAGCCGATTCCGACAACCGCCAGTCGGAGCTTGGGTTGTGACCGCGGCCGGAACGTTCTGCGGCACAGGCCTCGACGCTGATGCTCATCCCTTCGGCGATGTGTCAAAAGGATCCTCAATCGATTGACTGCCATGGATTGACGAGGCTGATGCCAGTTGCGTCGAAGTCGCGCGTGTTTCGGGTGGCCAGCGTCGCCGCTTGAGTGGCACAGATCGCCGCAATCTGCGCGTCAGCAGTGGTAATAGGGCGGCCACCCCGCTCCCGACCAGCAACAATCTGTGCGTACTGGTGGGCGGCGTGTGTGTCGAATGGCAAGGTAACGCTGCGAAAGTCGGCGAACACTTCGGCCGTCATCGCGATCAGGTGGTCCTTGCGGCGGCCCGCAGGCAAACGAGCGATGCCGTACTCGACCTCCGCGACCGTGATTGCCGTCGTGTGCAGCGTCCCTGCTGCATTGGACCACGCGAGGACCATCAGATCCGGTTCGGGACGCATCATCTCCGAGATGACATTGGTGTCGATGATGATCACGGCAGATGAGAGAGGTCAGCCGCTCGGGGCATGTCCTGCCGAGCAGGAATCTGTACCTCGGAACCATCGACTGTGGTGAAGCGCTGTCGCATTGCCTGGGCCAAATTCGGACCCTGATCTTCTGCGTCGAGGACCGCACTGGTCAGGATTGATCGGACTTCGGCTTCCATCGACCGTCCGTGGCGGGCGGCTCGAACCTTCAGTTTGGCCGTGACACCATCGTCGAGGTCGCGCACACTGATTGCTGCCATCGTCTCTCACCTCCTGATATCAATGCTAGCAGGGGTGGAGCCGACGTTCCGGGGCGGCACGAGTGTCGTCTCACTAGTTCAACGCAGCACCGAGTAATGCTGCCAGACGAGGATCGGCGAGTTTCAGCGCGATCATCTCCTCGTGGTTTAACCATGCCAAGTCGTCGTGTTCTCCCGGGTCGAGGTTCGCCGGCTCGCCGACGCGGTCATCGATGACCCAAACGTCCATACGCACGTCCTCACCCACGACTCGGGCGGCCGGATCTCCGGTAACAACGGCGGTAGTGCCCAGTTCCTCACGGATCTCGCGACGCAACGCTGCGACCGAGGTCTCGTCGGCCACGACGTGGCCACCGCGAAGATCCCAGCAATCCGGATACCAAACGGAGATCGACCCTGATCCTGCCGCAGGTCCGACGACCCTGACCACGACGCTCACGGCGACGGAGAGTATCGACGTGCCGCAGGGGCTCACGCAGCCGTCCGGGATCGCGTATGACGGGGAGTCCGAGTCGCTGCTCGTCAACACCGACCAGAGAGAGTTCTTCGCGCTCAGCCCGGACCTGACCGACATACGATTCAAGGTCGATGTCCCGGGCTTCAACCAGGTCAACATCGAGGACATCCACGTGACCGGTCCCGGCCAGGCAGCGATGGTCGTCGAGGACGCCAGCTAGTTTCCGTTCACCTATGACGGCCCCACCTGGTCCTCGGGCGAGGAGATCTGAGCGGCCCTGCGGGTGCCGAGTCGTGGTGTCGGGCTGGTGGGTACGGTGCGCATCGCTTCTTCTCCTGTGGTCATCGGACCGAGACGGGGTGTCTCGATCTGTGCCTCAACGATGCAGCGACCAAGGGGGTGAGCGAATCCTGCGGTGGGACCGTTCTTTTCCCCCGCAACTACTCCCGACGGGGTATGCGCGGGATGCAACGAATCGTGGAATCTGGGACGCTGCTTTTAGAAGGGAGCCAACCAGGAAGATTCGAGAGGCTGGCACGGTGTCTGACCTGTTTCCGTTGTCTACTGAGCGTCTTGAATTGCGTCTTCATCGCCCAGCCGATATCGACTGGCTTGTCGAGGTCTACTCGCAGCCTGAGGTGGCACGGTTCCTTCTGGATGATCCCTGGACTGAGGTCGATGCGGTTGAAGCGCTGAGCAAACGTCTTGCGCGTACGGATCTGTACGGGGATGCCGGCGCGGTGGATCTGGTCATCGAGCGTGACCATCAGCCGATAGGCGGTGTCGCCCTCTGGCTCACTGACCGAGAGCGCCGGGTAGCGGAGATGGGGTGGGTGATCGACCCAGTGCATGGACTGCACGGTTTTGCGTCGGAGGCTGTTCGGGGCGTTCTCGTAGTTGCGTTCGACCACTACCGACTCCACCGGGTCACAGCACAGATGGATGCTCGCAACACTGCTTCGGCGAAACTCGCGGCAGCAGTGGGTATGCAACTCGAAGCTCAGTTCCGACAGGACTGCTGGAGCAAGGGTGAGTGGACAGACACCTTTGTCTATGCGCAGTTGGCGAACGATCCGAGGTAGCGCGCGGCCAGATACGACCGGGGGCAACGTGAGCAAGCCGAACCTCTCCCGGCCTCTTCACACTGGCGGCACGGTGATGTGCCGGATCTGTAGGGCCACCATGGACAGGTAGTTGGGCCGGCGACCCGGCGGGTAGCCCACATCCTTTCCTCTTCGAAGCGGTCACCCTTGAGTGGGGAGTCCCTGCCGAACTCCTCGCCGACGTGGCGGGTCCCATCTGTGATTCATTTGACCAAAAGTCCTGGCGTGGGACCGAATTGCCTTTCTCGCCAACGGTTCCGAGCCCAAACGCACATCCTTGAAGTTGCTCTTGCCTCCCTAAACCTGGTTGTTGGCTGCCGGCATACATCCCAACGTCAGGACGCCACCGACCTGAATAAGTACTTTCTACTGCCAGCGGCAAGGCGCGCGAACGAGGGGTTTCCGTGCACCTGCAGAATCGATTCAACGACGCCAAAGAGGCGCGGGGTCGGCGCGGGCTTGCAGCTTGTCTTGCCGCAGATCCGTAGTTGCGTCCTGAGCGAAAAAACGAATCCTGACGTTAGTTTGGTGAACCCTGACGAAACTATGAACCACCTGGCGATTCTCCGCAGAAGGCACCAATGTGACAATATCCACTGTGCAATAGTGAAGTCCGTGAATGCAGCTGAGTGGCAACCGATGAAGGAGTGGTAAATATGAACGAGCCGATAGCACTTCTAGGATTCGGGGCTGTGGGCGATAACGGTGAGGTAGTGGTGCAACGAAGACTTTATTCTACCTCACCCGTTACTTCAGTACATTATTCAATACCTTCCCTTGAAGAAAATAAGAAAGTCATACCTGTTGTATAAAGATTGTCTCAAGAAGTTACCTCAAGCAGTTCAGTCACGACGAAGGGCAACACATGGAACGCGCTAGGTCGCTACTTTTTGTTGCAGACGCAACGGCACAGTCAGGGCCAGTTGTTGAGGTGCTGCGCGGTGAAGGGCACCGGGTAGACGTCGAGGCACACTTCGCGCGGGGGGTGGCGCAGGCGGCGCGTGGGTTGCATGACTTGGTCATCTTGGACCTGAAGCGGGCCGACCTGGACGGGGCAGAGCTGTGTCAGAAGATGCGTACCGCTGGTGTCAGAGTGCCGATTTTGATACTGGCCACCCGGGCAGGGGAAGCAGACATGGTGGTGACCTTAGATGCAGGCGCTGATGAGTACGTGATCAAACCGTTCCGTGTCGCTGAACTTCTGGCTCGGGTGCGAGTGTTGTTACGTCGCGACGTTGACCTACACGCGGACGGTGAGCGGCCAGTCGTCATAGACGCCGCAGCCCGGCGCGCGTTCCTGAACGGACACGAACTGACGCTCACCGCGAAAGAGTTCGACCTGCTCGCAATGCTTCTGCGCGAAGAGCAAAAGGTCGTTCCTAGACAGGCCTTGATCGCCGAGTTGTGGGGTGACGGACGAAAGACGAAAAGTCTAGATATGCACGTTGTGACACTGCGCCGCAAGCTCGGTGACGACGCCATCAAGCCACATCACATCACCACCATCCGAGGTGTCGGTTTTCGCCTAGAGAACTCACCGCAGGAGTCCACATCACTCGCTCGCGCCTGATCCACCGCACCCAAACTCGCCGGATACACCGCGCACATCCCAAAGCCTGATACGTCGAAACAGCCGGGACCGAAAGAAAGAGAAGCAGCCGACCATGACCCGCAATGGACACCAGGATGAGTTGAAACGCTGGAACCTTCCCCAACCCGCGGACTGTCATAGTTCGCTGGCTTCTAAAGCCACGGTTAGCTCCTCACAGACGGACATTTTCTCGGCTATGCGGACCGTTCGCTTTACGTGGCCTCTGCCATGGCAATCAGCCGACTACTGTGAGAGGCAGATCAGCGACTCCGAATTGGCGGCTGGGACGTTTACCCCGCCAGACGCAGAGTTTCCTGGGCTTCCCGGCGTCTACACGCGCCTGCGCGCGGAGATGGCATGGGCCATCGACCCTGAACACCCGCTGCCGACCTTCCTTCACGAAAGCTACAAAGCGAACATCGAGACCTGGACGCTGTCAGTGGCCGACCCGGCCGATGAGTTAGCGGGGATCGAGGAAACGCGGAACTCCCTGACCGAGTTGGTGGAATACCGCAAGAGAACCCTTCCCGGCTCCTTCCTTGTGTCAGCGGTCATGACTAGCACAGACCAAACAAACAGCACCCTCAGAATCTGGGGTCGATGCGTCATGGCCCACCCCGCCTAAGCCACCACACGCGAAGCCGCCCTGCAGGATCCACCTTCCTTGATGGATCCGTGGGTGTGCTCGCACGAGTGGACCATGGCGACCATTCGGTGGTGTCCGGGGGGTCACTGACTCAGTGAGTTCGAACTCTTCGAGTCGGCGCTAGGTGCCGCGCAGAGCCATGCCTCGCTCGTCGTGTCGCACGTCCGGCCACGGCCCGCTAGCCCACGCGAGCCCGTCTCGGGCCGCATCGACGATCTCTTCGGCCGACTCCCTGATTGAGGCAACCGCCCCACGGTGGCGCTCGACGTCCGGCATACCGGCCCGCTGGAGAAGCGCATCGACCTCGTGTAGCCGGTCGGACAGCCAGGCCGCCGAGTCCTGCCGCATCGCCTGATCGAACGTTCGATCACCTGGCTCGCCCTGCGTCATCACCGGGTGCCAGTGCATCCGATCGGCTGCCCCCGGCGCAGACTCCAAGAGGTCGATTCGGCATACCGCCGGGGCCAGCGACAACGCGGGAGAGGCATAGACCGTACCGCGGAAGTCCTCGGTCATGGGGCGGATCTCCACCCGGACGCCGCGCTCGCGAGCACCCGGGGACCCGGCCAGCGCAGGGTCGAGAAAGTCGACCCGTGCCAGCGTCACCGCGAGTGTGGCGAACAACCAACAGCGTTCGGTAGGTCCAGTCATGAACCCATCTTCGGCGAGCACGGCCAGTCAATCAATGCTGGGACGCAGCAGACTACCCACGGCAGCCTGCTCAGGTCGCCCACTACCGAGAGTGCCCGTACGGTTCGCTTCACAAATACATAGACGCGAGTCACGGGAGTGGTGGGTCACCATGCGGACGGTCAGATTCTGGGTAGCACCCGTGGTGGGCCTGATCGTGGCCATAGTGCTGGCCACCACATCCCTCATCATCGATAGTGCGCTCACCTGGCCGACGGCTCCGCCCCCTCCGTTGTTGGCGGGATCGGCGAGCACGGCGGGAAGCCTTTTCTCGGCCATCGCAGGAGCGGTGACCTCGTTGCTCGCGCTCGTGTTCACGATCATCACCGTCGTCATCCAGTTGGCCACAGGACAATACTCGGCGCGCGCACTTCGCACCCTCTACATGGACCGCCCGACCCACTTCACCATCGGTATCTTCGTCACCACCATTACGTACTCGCTGATGGTGCTCCCGTCCGTCAAAAGCGAGGGTGACCCCCTCGGAGTCACCGTGATGCTGGCCGTGCTCCTGGCCGTACTTTCCGTGGTTACCTTCGCGATCTTCGCCCACCACGTGGCGCACCTCATCCGGGTGGGATCCCTGACCGCAGCCATGGCTGGTGACACGAGATCGGTCATCGACCGCGAGATGCCCCATCCGGTGTCGCACGAAACGGAAGCACCCGCAGCGCCCGGACCACCCAAGGAACGACCATCACAGTCCGTCTGCACCACGACGTCTGGATCGCTGGTGGACGTGGATGAGGAGGCGCTCCTACGGGCCGCACAAACAATAGACGGCGTGATCGAAGTGGTGCCAGCCATCGGGGACTACCTCCCTGAAGGGGCCACGCTCTTCCGGATCTGGGGTCCGGATACCTCACACGACGTGCTACGTCAGTCGGTGACCTTAGACGTTGAACGCACTGTGGACCGGGACGTGGCGTGGGGACTACGGCTCTTGGTCGATGTCTGCGTCCGGGCCCTGTCACCCGGGATTAACGACCCTACGACCGCCGTTCAGTCTCTCGACCGAATCCACGATCTTCTGCGCCTCCTATCCACTCGGGCGATGCCCAAAACCCAGTGGTTCGATCCAGAGGGCGAACTCCGGGTGTTGACGCACTCCCCCAACTGGGAGGACTTCGTCGCAATAGCCACCGACGAGGTACGTCAGGCCGGGGCGCAACAACTCCAAGTGATGCGGCGCCTGCGAGCCCTGCTCCTCGACATACGAGACGTCGCGCCATCGGGGCGGCGTCCACCGTTGGACCGGCGCCTCGCGGTGCTCGACGCCACCATAGAGCGAACCTTCGAAGACGAGGACGATTGCCGACTCGCAGCCCAACCAGACGTTCAAGGGATAGGCGGCGGGTTTCCTACCGCCTACGAACGCGACGTCTGATCGGCCGTGAAGTACCTGTTCGAGTCTGGGCGGTACAGGAAGAAGAGGATCGCTATCGACAGCGCGAGACTCACCACCGATATAACGATCGAAATCGCTAGCTGCGCGCCCAACAGACCGTAGAGATTGAACGCGATCCCGAGGACGATGAGCACGGTGTAGATGATGCGTGCCCAGTTGGCGCCCTTGGAGATGAAGTAGGCGAACAACGCCGCGATCGCAACGCTCACGATGAGGCCGACGACGGCTCCGATGATGACACCGAGCCGGGCTGAGTCCTGGTCCACTCCGCCGGTTCCGGCGGACTCAGCGAGGTCGTCCAGGAAGACGAAGGTAACGATGGACGAGATGACGCCGAGGGCGACGCTTGCCCAGATCAGCGTGACGGCGGTTTTCACCGAGGCCGGGGGGCGGCCTTTTGGCGGAGTCGTGTGTTCGGGTTCGGAACTGGCGGGGTAGGGCTCCATGGCGGTCCTTTCGTCGAGTAGCCCGGGTCGCAACGGCGCCCCGGGCCGGTTCGGCCAAGCCTGCCGTCCCGAGAGACCCGCGTTCGGCAGAAACGCCGGGCCTCGGGTGACGTATCGATATCACCGGCGAGTGTCTTTACTTGATTCGTTCAAGATTTGGGTTCATGCTGGGAGCATGATTGCCGACGCCGAGCACGCCCTTCGCGGTGCCGCTCTGCGAGTGACCCGGCCCCGACTCGCGGTGCTCGCGGCGGTAGGCGCCCACCCTCACGCCAGCACGGAATCGGTCATTCAGGCTGTGCGGCAAGACCTCCCGAACGTCTCGCACCAAGCCGTGTATGACGTCTTGCGCGCCTTGACCGATGCTCGACTCCTGCGCCGCATCGAGCCCAGCGGCTCGGTCGCGCGCTACGAAACCCGGGTCGGCGACAACCACCACCACGTCGTATGCCGCTCGTGCGGCGAGATCGCTGACGTTGACTGCTCGACTGGGGCGGCCCCGTGCCTGACCCCGTCCGAAGACTACGGATTCGTGATCGATGAGTCCGAAGTCACCTATTGGGGAGTGTGCGCGACGTGCTTGACGCATACCCCCTCCACGAAAACTCCCCGGCCAGACCACTTCACCCCAAGAAAGGCACATCGTGACTGACACAGACCACGTCACCGTCGAAAGCAAGATGAGCAAAGAGGAAGCAGGAGGGTGCCCCGTGGGGGGTCACTTCCGCTCCCCGACTGAGAACGGCGGCAACCAGGATTGGTGGCCGAAGCAGCTCAACTTGAAGATCCTGCGCAAGCACTCAGCAGACGCCAACCCCCTGGGAGCAGACTTCGATTACGCCACCGCGTTCGCCGGAGTTGACCTTGATGCGCTGACCGCTGACGTCGATGAGCTGATGACGTCGTCACAGCCCTGGTGGCCGGCGGACTTCGGTCACTACGGCGGCTTGTTCATCCGGATGGCCTGGCACAGCGCGGGCACCTACCGCGTCAGCGATGGCCGCGGCGGTGCCGGCGCGGGTATGCAGCGCTTCGCCCCGTTGAACAGTTGGCCCGACAACGCGAGCCTGGACAAGTCCCGTCGCCTTTTGTGGCCCATCAAGCAAAGGTACGGCGCGTCGATCTCCTGGGCCGACCTCATCATCTTCACCGGCAACCGCGCGCTGGAGACGATGGGCTTCGAGACCTTCGGGTATGCCGGTGGCCGGGCGGACGTATGGGAGCCCGACGAGGACGTCTACTGGGGATCGGAGCAGACCTGGCTCGGCGACGAGCGCTACACCGGGGACCGAGAGTTGGAGAGCCCGCTGGCCGCCGTCCAGATGGGTTTGATCTACGTCAACCCCGAGGGCCCCAACGGCGTGCCCGATCCGCTGGCCTCGGCTCACGACATACGCACCACGTTTGGCCGGATGGCCATGAACGACGAAGAGACGGTCGCGTTGATCGCGGGTGGTCACACCTTCGGCAAGACCCACGGCGCTGCCGATCCCGACCCCCACGTGCAGGCCGAGCCCGAGGGCGCGCCGATGGAAGAACTCGGCTTGGGTTGGCGCAACACGTTCGGCACCGGTGCCGGTCGGGACGCGATCACCAGCGGCATCGAGGTCACGTGGACCTCGACCCCGGTGCAGTGGAGCATGAAGTACTTGGAAAACCTGTACGCCTACGAGTGGGAACTGACCAAGAGCCCGGCCGGCGCACACCAGTGGCGCCCGCAGGACGGCGGCGGCGCGAACACTGTGCCCGACCCGGAAGATGGCACGCTGAACCGCACTCCGATGATGCTGACGACCGACATCGCGCTGCGGGTCGACCCGGCATACGAGCAGATCACCCGCAATTTCTTGGCCAACCCGGACGAGTTCGCCGACGCCTTCTCCCGCGCCTGGTTCAAGTTGACCCATCGCGATATGGGCCCGATCCAGCGTTACCTCGGCCCGTTGGTGCCCCAGGAACGCCTGGTGTGGCAGGACCCCGTCCCGGCGGTCGAGGGCACCCTGATCAATGACGATGAGGTTGTCACCCTCAAGGCGGCGCTGCTGGACTGCGGCTTGTCCGTGAGCCAGCTCGTCTCGACGGCCTGGGCCTCGGCCTCCTTCTTCCGCGGCAGCGACAAGCGCGGTGGCGCCAACGGTGCGCGTATCCGTCTGCAGCCGCAGAACGGGTGGGAGATGAACAACCCCGACGAGTTGTCGATGGCGCTGCGTGCCATCGAGGGCGTGCGAGAACGGTTCGATGGCACTGTTTCTACGGCCGACCTGATTGTGCTCGGCGGTTGCGCCGGCATCGAACAGGCCGCGCGCGATGCAGGCTCTGACATCACGGTGCCGTTCACTCCGGGACGCACCGACGCCACCCAGGAGCAGACGGACGTCGAGTCCTTCGACTCGATGGAGCACTCTGTCGACGGTTTCCGTAACTACATGGGCGCCGGGCAGCGGCTGCAGGCCGAGTACCTGCTGGTCGACAAGGCCAACCTGCTCAACCTGAGCGCACCCGAGATGACGGTGCTGGTCGGTGGGCTCCGAGTCCTCGAAGCGACCCAGGGACAGTTCGGTGTGCTGACCGACCGCCCCGGCACGCTGACCAACGACTTCTTCGTCAACCTGCTCGACATGAGCACGACGTGGACTCAGGCTTCGAACTCCGACGGCCAGGAGACCTTTGAGGGTCGCAATGACACCGGCGAGGTGCTGTGGACCGGCACCCGGGCCGACCTCGTGTTCGGTTCGAACTCTGAGTTGCGTGCCGTGTCCGAGGTCTACGCGAGTTCGGACGGGCAGGAGAAGTTCGTCAAGGACTTCGTCCAGGCGTGGAACAAGGTCATGATGTTGGATCGGTACGACATCGGCTGACCTCGAACGCCCAGGCCGAGCTCGACCGCTCGCCCTGGGCGTTCGTCATGGATGACGACGTTGGGCTCAAGATGAGCGGCTCCGCCGAGGCTACGAGTCGTCTTCGAATCCTTCGCACGTCTCGCCCAGGAAGTCATCTATCGGTGTCTCGATGAGTCGATCACTGTCCAACTCATCCTCATAGACGGTCCCCGGCTCGAGTTCGGCCATTTGGGCTCCCGTTAGCGCAGACTGCCCGGCGCTCATATTCTTATCAGCCGGGTACGAGCCGACGATCTAGAGCAGGTCGTCCTCGAAGACGACGTCTGGGCCTTGCCAGGGAGGCTCCGGGCTGACCAGGTTGATCTGTACCAGTCCGGATTGAGGCTCCGCGGCCGTCCACATCCCGACCTGGACGTTCTCCTCATCTTCAGTAAGGCCCTCGCGGCCCAGTGCGATGTCGATAACATCCAGGTAGTCGGAGCACACCGCGATGACCGCTATCGGCTCACCGTTCGGGGACACGGCTATTCCGGTGCCGCCAATGATCTCGGTGGTGATGAGATTGCCGCATCCGGAAAGCGTCAATAGTGGCAATGCCGCGAGACACAACGAAGTCGCAGTGAGAAAGCGCGGACGGTGTGGCGGGAGCATGCCTAGCAACATACGGCAGCCGGTGACGCGGCTGGGTCTTCTTCGTACAGGCCAGCGCCACCGCATACCCCGGTCTCGGGCAGGGTGAGCTCCACTCTTGCGGCCGCTTCGTCGTGACCGTCAATCTTGGCCACGATGCTGCGGACTTGCTCGAACCCAGTCATCGCCAGAAACGACGGCGCTCGCCCGTAGGACTTCATGCCCGCAAGGAACAGTCCGAGTTCGGGTTGCGCCAACTCCTTCGCCCCGTGGGGGTAGACGGTGCCGCACGAGTGCTCGTTGGGATCAATCAACGGGGCCAGCGCACTGGGCGCCTGCAGGATCGAGTCGAGATCCAAGCGCACCTCACCTAAGAAGCCCAGGTCGGGACGCATGCCGGTCAACGCCACGATGTCGTCGACATCCTCGACTTGCTGCCAGTCAATCGACTCCACGCAAAGTCGGCCGTCCTTCTTGGTGATGGCCTCAGTGCGGAACGAGGCTAAGGTCGTCACCGCATCAGAGTCGACGGCAACACCGGCAGCAGCACCCAAGGCACCGCGCGCGACGAGCTCGTCGTTGTCGCCGCCCCCAAACGTTTGGGCGGCAGCCACACGGCCGATTCCTCGGGTGGCTCCGGTCATGACGATGGTCTTGTCCATGCGCACGCCTCCTGGCCGCCGTAGGCTCATTCTCGGTCAGCCATCCCGCACCGACACACCAAGTGGGGCCTGTAGCGCAATGCGCTACAATCGTGATGTAGCCAATACGCTCTGGTGGGAAGAGGAAGATGCCGCGCATATCCGCAGCAGATCATCTCGCTATCCGGGTGCAACAGACATAGAGCCCGACTGGACGCTGGAAGCGGCCATCGATCCAGCGCGGGTGCTACTCGATCCGGACCCGAAGAGTAGAGCGGCCTACCTTCGGTTGGTTGGGTACTCGCCAACCGCCGAGTTCGTGTTGACCGTGATCATCGACCCGGAGGACTTCTCCGGAGTAACGGCGTGGAAGACCCGCGGGATGGACCTGCGGCACTACCTTCAAGGACGGGACATCTGATGACTGATATCACCGAGACTGCACGAGCCAACCGACGCGCGCGACACGACGCGATCCGCGCTGAGGTTTCCATAGAAGAGGCTGAGGCCGGCGAAGCCGAGGCTGTCGAGAAGGCGAACACGCTGGATGTACCCATGCACCTGCGCATTGACAAAAACCTCGACGCGCAACTGCGTCAGCGGGCCAATGGCGAAGGTATTCCAACCTCAGCACTAGTCCGTAGGCTGCTTCGCCAAGCAATGCAACAAGGCTCAGATCTTTTGTCTCAGGCTGATGTCGAGGACATCGCCCGTCGCGTTGCTCGAGAAGAGCTCCAAAGTCACTGAGCGGGTCTTACCCCCGGCGACTGCAACACGTCCCATTCGCCGACGGCGAGTTCAGTCGGTCGTGACAACTCTTTCGGCACTACCTTGATGCTCGCGGGCGACGGTGCCACGTTGGCTGGTGCCCACCCCTTTGGACCTGGAAAGCAAATCTTGGGCATATCTTCAGGTGTACTGCACACCGCCGGCATCTGCCGATACAGCCGCACCCGCAGTATCTGGGCATTGGCCTGGCCGCGACCGGTGCGGCGATCGCGACGCGATCGGCCTTCGCCATCGTGCTCGCTGCGGGCGTCTGGGTCGCCTACTGCCGGTGGGTTCTTACCGAGGAAGATCACCTTGCCCGGGCCTTCGGCACCGAGTACACCACCTACCAGACAGACACCGTGCGCTGGATCGGCCCACCAGGATCTGCTAGCAAATCGCGGCGGCCAGCCCAGTCACACCCCGCCGATCAGCCTCCTTTGGTTGGCCGAACCTTCTACGAGAATGGCGCAGGTCAAGACGGGTACGAATGAGTGGGTGCCCCGTATACCCCGCTCGCAAAAAGCCCGTTGAAGGGGCGGCGTTAAGTGGGACACTCCGCGCAGGTCCACCGAGGTCTATCGATAACACGTGGGGGTCAGCCCCCCCCAACTCAACCCTCAAGATGCGTCTATCTTGCGTGCGCACGAGCGAATGTGACCACGCATCACGTGCGTCTGGTTTAGATGAACAAACGCGTCTCGTCTACATGCGCACAGTCAGCCAGCCAGCAGAGTCTGGACTGCTTCAAGTGGTCGGCGACGGCTGCGATCGCCTTACCTGACTCGGCTCAATCGCTGAGTGCCCACGTCGGCTTCAAGGATGCGAACCGAGGTGGGTCAGACGTGAATAGTTTGACCGACGGGCATGTTTGACCTCGACATCCCGCGACACCCTCGAGATCGACCGGCTCAGTCGTGCACGTGCGCGGTTGAGCCGCTTTTGGCGGGCGTGTCGGCGGACGATAAACGCCAGTGGTGGCGCTCCATCGAACAGCGCGCTCAGCGCCCTCGCGGTCGATCACCCCGATCATCAGCAATGATCAGAGCGTGGGTTCCATCGGAACCTAGCGAATTGGTCGACCCACTGCAGAAGGTGCCGGAAACAAACGTGTTCCGGCGGAAAGGATCACTCTGTAGGTATGCGCCGGTACTGCATCCCATACTTCCTTTCCATGAAACGTCGGACCTGTCACCGTGCCGATCATGCGTGGGCAAATACGACTTACAGGCCGTCGGGGTCTTGATCGGCCGCGTTGGTGCCCTCGCGCCAGGTAGCGCCGACGTTGCCGCCCACCGGGAAGCCGCCTTGCGCCGACAGCATTGCCGCGGTGTGCATCAGGTTCCAGGCCATGGTCGTCGCGTTCATGTTCGTGAACTCACTGTCGTAGCCAGCGGGCACATCCGATCCCGGTATCTGGTCGCCATAGCTGGGGCCGGGTCCGATCTCTCCCAGCCATCCGCAGTCGGCCTGCGGCGGGATCGTGTACCCGATGTGTGACAGGGCGTAGAGCGTCTCCATCGAGCAAGCCTTCACCCCGTCCTCGTTGCCCGTGACGACACAACCCGCAGTCTTGCCGTAGTACAGGTACTGGCCCTTGTCGTTGGTCTGCCCGCTGTAGGCGTACAGCCTCTCGATGGCTAGTGAGGCCACACTCGACTTCACCCCCAACCAGACCGGAGTGCCCATGACCAAGATGTCCGCCGCCATGATCTTGGCGTGAATCGCGGGCCAATCGTCGCGGTCGTCACCAATGGTGGTGGAGTCCTCGACCATCCCGAAGCCCACCTGGTGCTCCAACATATGAATGGACTCGACGACTACCCCCTCCTGGCGCATGATGCCGCCGACTCGGGACATCAACGTGCCGGTATGCGACCGTTTGGGGTCGCGCTCTAACGAGCAGTTGAGGAAGACAGCGGATAGGTGGGAGAACTGGCTCATAGGCTGAATCGTATCGGGCGCGACCCCGCCGTTTGCACTCTGGGGTAGATAGTGCAAAATAGTCGCGTGGCAATTGACGCAGTGAGAAGCCAACACAGCGCGCGACGACGGCAGACCGCCGCGTCGATCACGGCGTGCGCCCAGGATCTGGTCATTAGCCGAGGACTGGACGGCTTCACGCTCGATGAACTGGCCGAACAGGCGGGCGTTTCCCGGCGCACGCTCTTTAACTACTTTCCCGGAAAACTTGACGCGGTGGTCGGGGTCAAACCGGGTCTCGGCCCCGACGACGAGGCCCAGTTTGTGGGCGGCGGACCGACCGGGGACTTCATCGAAGACGTCATCGCCATGACCCGGCGGCTCGTCGACACCGGTGAGCTGACCCCATCGGAACTGGCGCGCACCCGGCACGTCCTGTCGGCCGAGCCTCGCCTCACCATCCACGCGAACGAGCGCTTGGAGCACGACTGTGCTCACCTCATTGACCTCGTTGTCCAGCGGCACGGAGCCGACTTCGGCCAAGACCGCGCCGAGTTGTTAGTGCGGGTCTTGGCCTGCGCGCTCGACGTCGCCCTTAGCCGCTTCCTGGTGCTGGACGAGCAGGCGGGGCCGTCGTGGGCTGACGTTCTCGCCGACACCATTCGCGAGGTGCGCGGGCTGTTCACCTAAGCCGCCCGCTTCAACTCAGGCCGCAGCGTCGCCGCCAACTGCACCACCCCACATACCGCGCATCACCTCTGTAGGAGCACACCTCATGGCAACATTCCTCTACCGACTCGGCCGAGGCTCGTTCCGTCGTTGGCCCATCGTGATGGCCGTCTGGCTCGTCGCGATGGTCAGCGTAATCACGGTGGCGGTCACTATGTCGGAGCCGACCAGCGACGAATTCACCATCCCCGGTATCCCCTCGGAAGAGGCCGGTGAGTTACAGCAAGAGCTGTTCCCGGGGGCCACGGACGCCTTCGACCAGGCGACCGTCAACGTCGTGGTTGCCGCGCCCGAAGGGGAGACGCTGGCGGACCCCGCGAATAGCGCCGCCATCGATGCGCTGATCGCCGAGTTGGCGACCATCGACCAGGTTCCGGCCGATGTGCTGGTGAACCCGGCAATCGCTGGGCCCGCGCAGACCGAGGACATCGTCGCCCAAAAGACCGAGGCCGGGGTGCCGGTCGAAGCCGCTGAGCAGGACGCCGCCGCAGTGTCTCCCCTATCAGAGGATGGCCGGATTGGCGTGATGAGCTTCGCCTTCGACGTGGAAACCATCACCGACGTGTTGCCCGCTACGCAGGAGGCCGTGCTGGATGCCTTGGACGTCGCTCGCGACGAGGGGTTGCAAGCAGAAGCCAACGGCCAAGGTATGACGAGTCTCGAGCCCCCCGGCCTGACCGCCGAAGCCATCGGTATCGGTGTGGCGTTGATCGTGTTGGTGCTGACCTTCGGCTCGCTGGTGGCCGCCGGGCTGCCGATCCTTTCGGCGCTGATCGGGGTGGCCATCGGGGTCACCGGAATCACCGCCGCCACCGCCTTCACCGACGGCATCGGCTCCACCACGCCCATTTTGGCCAGCATGATCGGCCTCGCCGTAGGGATCGACTACGCACTGTTTATCTTGGCGCGGTACCGCTCCGAGTTGGAGCGCACGTCTAACCGCGCCGAAGCCGTCGGCCTCGCCGTGGGCACCGCTGGTTCAGCCGTGGTTTTCGCCGGTCTGACCGTGCTGATCGCCCTCTCTGCGCTCTCCGTCGTCGGGATCCCCTTCTTGACCGCGATGGGTCTGGCCGCAGCCGCCACCGTGTTTATCGCCGTGCTCGTCGCACTGACCTTGCTTCCGGTGGTGCTCGGCTTAGTGAAGTCCAAGGCGTTCGGCGGCGTGGTGCGCCGCTACCAGCCGAAGCGCGACGCCGACCTGTCCGTGGTCAACAACGGAGTCCGCTGGGCGCGAGTGATCGGTCGGCGTCCGGTCATCGCCACGCTCATCGTTGTCGTGGCCCTCGGCGGTCTCGCGATCCCGCTCAAGGACCTGTACTTGGCCTTCCCGACCGATAGCACCGCCTCCACCGACACCAGCGCCCGCCAGGCATCGGACTTGATCACCGAAGCCTTCGGGCCGGGCCGTGAGGCACCGTTGCTGGCCGTAGTCGACGCGCGAGAGGTGCCCGAAGCCGACCGTGGCGCGGCCTTCGGTGAGGTCGCGGCGTGGGCTGGCGGACAGCCGGGCGTGGTGAACGCGCAGGTCGCCGGCACCAACGACGAGGGCACCGGCGCCCAGGTGTTGATCACCCCGGAAGCCGCACCGGACAACCCCGCTACCCAAGATTTGTTGACGGCGCTGCGATCGACCGAAGCGGACACCGAAGCATCAACCGGTGCGACGATCGGGATCACCGGTCTGACCGCCGTGACCACCGATGTCTCCGACCGTCTCAACGACGCCTTGCCGATCTACCTCGGGTTGGTGATCGGTCTCGCGTTCATCTTGTTGGTCGTGGTGTTCCGCTCGATCCTGGTGCCGCTGACGGCAACGCTGGGCTTCTTGCTGTCCGTGCTGGGCACACTCGGTGCCACAGTGTTGGTCTTCCAGCAAGGTTTCTTCGGGCTCCTGGAGGAACAGCCGATCATCAGCTTCTTGCCGATCTTCGTGATCGGTGTGGTGTTCGGGTTGGCGATGGACTACCAGGTCTTCCTCGTCACGCGGATGCGCGAAGCCAAGGTGCACGGCATGAACTCGCGGGACGCGATCGTCGACGGCTTCCGCAACAGCGCCCGGGTGGTCGCTGCGGCAGCGGTCATCATGACGTCGGTCTTCGCGGCCTTTATCTTGCTCGACGACCCGATCATCTCCACGATCGGATTTGCCCTGGCGTTGGCCGTCGTGTTGGATGCGTTCGTCATCCGCATGGTGCTCATCCCCGCGTTGCTCTTCATCTTCGGCGACGCCGCGTGGTGGATGCCGAAGTGGCTGGACCGCATCGTGCCGAAGGTCGATGTCGAGGGCGAAACGTTGGCTTCGGTGCGAGCGGGAATCGCCGACGATCCCGTGGTCGAGAAGGTGAGCGTCGGTCGCCACCGCGCGGGAGTCTCGGCTTCGGTCTAGAACTGGGCCGGCGTCGCGGTATGCCGACCTAGGCGGTTGGCATGACCGCGTCGCCGACGTTGATGGTGCCGCCGCCCATCGGGGTGAGGCGGATACCAAACCACGTTGCTCCGTCCCACCGGCGGTGTCGGGCGAGCGTTCGGATCGGTTCCTTGCTGCGGTCGAGCGTCACCGGATCGATCGTGGTCATGACGCAGCGATCACACAGTTCGGTGGTTCGGAAGTCGACCTCACCGATCCGCACTCGGCCCCAGCCGTCTTCGGCGAATGGTGTGGCTCCATCAATGACGACATTCGGGCGGAAGCGCAGCATCTTAACGGGGCCAGTGTCCTTCTCCTGGCAAGCAATCCAGTCGTTCAACCGAGCCAGCGAGCATTCGGCGGTGAGCAGCAACGGTCCCGTATCCGCCATCGACACGACGTCGCCCGGCTGGCCACCGTGGGCCGCAGAGATGCTGCGCGAGGCCGGGTCGTGCTGCCAGACCAACCGAAGGGGACGACCTACCCTCTTGCTGATCCACGCACCCGCGTCTGGGTGGGCTGGGGCGGCGAAGGGCAGTCGAGACATCGTGATCGGCACCACCTGCGCGGTATGTGGAGTGCGGACGCGAATGCTCTGCCCGTCGGCACGATCTGTGAGCTCGAGGGTGTGCTCGTCGATCGTTTCGGCCGTCAATCGCAGCAAGCTGTGACACTCCCGGGCCGTGACGACCTCGGCGTCTTCGTCGACCAGACACCAGCGTCGGTCACCGACCAATCCCTGCGGCTCGACCGCCGCCTGGTCGACGGGTGTGCCGCCGAGAGACTTCACGGGGTAGATGCGCACCCTGGTGACCTTCATGGTCACGATCCTGTCATTCGGGTCAGGCCCCGCCGCGTCGGGCGCGTCGGCATACCTGGCAAGATCGGTGGGTGAGGTTCCAGATCATCTGCGCGGGCGGCGGTGGAGCTGCTACTGCGGTCTTGCACGGCCTCGCCGACCTAGACCTCGCTGGGGGACTGGACTGCGACGTCTCAGTTCTGGTGGTAGATCCGGTGCCGCTGGGTGATGCTGCTCGGCATCGGACGTGGAGTTTTTGGGCTGAGGGTGCTCCCAGCGTGGCTCCGGCCATTTCTGCGTCGTGGCGTCACGTTCGAGTTGCTGGGGCAGGCTTTGACGAGATGCTGGATCTCGACCCGATGCGCTATCACTTGGTGCGCTCCACGGACTTTGCCGCCTTCGCCGACGACCAGGTAGCGCGGGCTCCCCGCGTCCGGGTCAGACGGGTCGAGGCGCACGTCGAGTCGGTGACCCAGCACGGTATGACGACCACGGTCACCTGGGGTGGGGGGCAGGCCACGGCCGCCTTGGTCCTGGATTCTCGACCCTGCGCCCCGACGCGAGCGCCCACGGTGTGGTGGTGGCAGCACTTTCGTGGGTGGCTCCTTCCCGCTGGCGCGGTCGAGGGCACCCCGGCGAGTCTGATGGACTTCCGGACGCCACAACCCCATGCCGGTCTGTCGTTCGGGTATCTGCTCCCGCTACCCGACGGGCGTGCCCTCGCCGAATACACCGAGTTCTCGCCCACGCGACTGGAGGAGTCGGCATACGACGACAAAGTGCGTGTGTATCTGGACCTGTTAGGTGTTGACCCCAACGTCGAGCCCGAGCACGTCGAGACCGGTGCGATCCCGATGACCAACGCGGTGTTTGCCCGGCGTCCGTCGTCGCGAGTGCTGCGGATCGGGACCGCCGGGGGTGCGACCCGTGGCTCGACCGGCTACACCTTCAGCGCGATGCTGCGCGACGGTCACGCGATCGCACAGTGGGTTGCCGGCGGGGGTCTCGCCGGGGATGAGTCGATCGAGATCCCCGCGCCCTACCCCACCCGCCACCGTTGGTTGGACTCGGTGCAACTTCAGGCGCTGGCCCATCAGCGGGTCAACGGGCCCGACTTTTTCACCGGACTCTTTGCCGCCCAACCCGCCCCTCGGGTGCTGCGCTTCCTCGATGGGGCCAGCACGCTGGCCGAGGATGCGGCGGTGATCGCGTCGGCTCCCATCGTGCCGATGATCCTGGCTGCGTTCGACGACACTGCCGCTCGCGTCCGTTCCGCCGCGCGGTCGCTGCCCGTGGGCGCAGGCGATCTCGATCACGTGGTCCCGGTCAAGCCCACGCCGGGACACAGCAGCGATAGCTAGAACGCGACACATCGCTGGTGAGGGGCGTGGTGTTCCTCAGCACCACGGCGCAGGACAACGCACAGCCCGTATATGCAGATGTGTACCGACGGTATGCTAAACCATATGCGGACCACGATCATGTTGCCAGACGATCTGTACGCCGAAGTCCGCCGGAGCGCCGTTCGCGATGGTCGAACCATCACGTCGCTCATTGAGGAGGCGTTGCGGGCGCAGCTCAGGGCTGACGCTGAAGCCTGTGATCGCCCACCCTTTCGAGTCGACGTCATTGAAGGGCGAGGATTGCAGCCCGGGGTCGATCTTGACGACAACTCCGCGCTGGCAGAACTCATGGGTCGTTCGTGATCGCTCTCGATGTCAACGTGCTGGTCGCTGCGGTGCACTCGTCGGCGAGCGCCCATGATCAGACGCGAACGTGGCTTGAGCAGGTGATCGCAGCACCGGAGCCGGTGGGGATCAGTGATGCCGTGCTGACGGGCACCCTGCGGGTCTTGACTCATCCGCGCGTTTTTGACCCTGCGGTGCCGATCGACCGAGTGGTCGCGGTGTTGGGGCAGATCCTGGATCACCCAGGCGTCGTCATACTCACCCCGCTGCCGGGGTATTGGGATCAACTCCGAAGTCTGTGCGTCGAAAGTCAGGCCAAAGGCAACCTTGTCGCTGACGCCGGGCAAGCGGCGCTCGCGATCCAGCACGGCGCCGTCTTCGTCACCCGTGATCGAGACTTCGCCCGATTTGCGGGGCTTCGGTGGCGGCTACCTGGAGAGTAAATTGGCTTTAAGCGACGCGACCCGTAGGTCGTAATGGCCATCAGGCCGGGTGCCACCGGTGACGCCGGCCCGGTGATCGCGTCCACGACGTCGTCGCGTGCGATTGCGGCGCCGGTTGACCCAGGGTGTACTTGTGATGTGAGCCAAAATAAGTGGGGCGGAAGGTTGGATCGTGTGAAGGGGTGGTTGTCGTCGCCTCTGACACACACTGACGTCATCCAGATGGTCAAGACGACGCTCGCCGCTGTGCTCGCCTGGGTCTTAGCGGAGTTGGTCCTCGGGCTTGAGCAGGCATTTCTCGCCCCGTGGGTGGCTCTGCTTACCGTCCACGTCACCCTTTACCGGACGTTGTGGCGCGGTATTCACACCGTCGCCGCAGTGTTTATCGGAATCTTGCTGAGCGTGATCCTCGTTGAGGCCTTCGACACCAGCGTCTGGTCCCTGGGCGGGGCTCTGTTTATCGGGCTTTCCCTGTCACGAGTCAAGGTGTTGCGCGACGATGACACCACGATCGCCACGACAGCGATGGTGGTGATCGCAACGAGCTATGGCCTCACCGATCAGCGAGCGATTGAACTACTGCCTGACCGGCTGTTTGGGACTGCTATCGGGGTGTCTGTGGCGTTGTTGATCAACACCATCGTGCTGGCCCCCTTGAACGATCGCAGCGCTCAACAACAGATCGATGAGGTCGATCGAATGCTGGGGCAGCTGTTAATAGATATGGCGCGGGAACTTCGAGAGCCCGAAGCCCACCAAGATGAGGACGACTGGATTGATCGCACCCGTTCCATCGACGCCAGCCTTCATCGAGCGTGGTCCTTAGTGCACACCGCGCAGGAAAGTAGGTCGGGGAACCCGCGCCGTCGGCGTCATCCGAATGACTACGTCGAGACATATCCGAAACTCCTTATGCGCTTGGAAGAAGGAGTTTCTCAAGTGCGAAGTATTGCTCGTCACGTGCGCGAGTCCAACCGAGAATCACAAGAATGGGACCCCCGCTTCCGCGATCGATTCATCACGCTCTTGGAAGAAGTAGGCCATCGCGTTGCCCGTCCCGACGCCAATGTCGCTGCTGTGAGAAAAGACCTCCAAGCGCTCGCTCACGACCTGTCGAACGAGAACCTTTCGGGTTTGAGGTGGCCGCTTTACGGGGCTTTGATCGCTAACCTTCAGATCATCGTCGACGTGGTCGACGACGTCGCGACCACAGGGTCAGTACGGGCGTCAGCGGGCCGATAGCCTCGCGGTGACCCTGATCGTCTGCGCGGGCCCGGGGTTATCGCCGGCTTGGGCGCCACCGGCGAGTTGCGCAACCAAATCCCGGTCGCCGACGCCATGCGGGGCTCCCCTAACGGACTCTCCGGGCAGGCAGACTGCATACGCATCGCGTTGTGACGACGACACGCCCGATGAAATGCGGCCACAGCGCGCACGTGAACCCGAGAGCCGATTGTGACGGGCGTGTCGTCGGGACGCTGCGGGTCTTGGCTCTTCCCTACACGCTGGCCCGCGCGACTGACCGGACACGGGGGTCAGAATTTTCGTGCGTCGCCAGGTGCAGTGCCTGGTTCGCCGCCGGGTGCTCTCTGAGCTCGCGTAGGGCCATAGCTACCCCAAGCCGGACGTCGGGATCCTCGTCGGTGAGGCGTTCCACGAGGGCGGGCAGAGCGTCCATCGACGCTGGTGAACCGATCTAACACAGCACCTCTGCCGCGTGCGCCCGGACCATCGGTTTCGGTGCCTTAAGCGCTATGACGAGGGCGGGCACGGCATCTTCGCCGAACTCGGTCAGGGTTCTGGTCATGGCATCCCGTGTGGCCAGATCGACATCGCCGAGCCGGTCGACCAACTGGGGTATCACTCGCGGATCGCCGATCCGGGCCAGGGCGTAGCGTGCCTTCTCCGCCACTGCGGGGTCGGGATCGTCGATGTAGTCGGCCACGGTGTCGACGGTGGTGGGACCGGCCACCTTGCTCAGCACGTGGAGTGCCTGCAGACGAGTGGCGCTGTCGGCTTCGCCAAGGATGCGCTGCGCAGCCTCGACCGCTGGGCCTGGGGTCTGGATCAGCACCCAGGTCAGAGTTTCCCGCACGAAGAAGTCAGGTTCCTGCCACAGCGCGCGGGCGATATCGGCCGCGCGCTCGGGGTCGGGTCGATGTCCTAGCCCGAGGGCGGTCTGTTGGCGTACGTCCTTGTCCGCGTCCATGAGTCCGGCCAAAGCAGGATCGAGGTCGCCGATCTGGTGGTGGGTGCTTTCGTCCATGAGCACGACGGTAGGACCTCACGCCGCGAGATAGTCAAGTGGGGCTGTAGATCACCGAATCGTGCACCGTCACGGCGTGCCCTTTGTAGGGGTCAGTGGATCAGCGGCCGACGGGGGTACAGATACACGAGCGATTTCCGTCGTCGTCTTCTAAGACCCAATAAGCCGGTGCCTCGGCGTCGCTTACGAGTCGGCCGCCAGCATGGAGCGCGGCTTGCACCCGGCGCTCGGCCTCGTCGCGGGCTACCCATACGTCGAAGTGCCATCGTTGCTGAGGTGACTGATCCGGAAGATCTGCGACTTCGTCCGATTCGTGTGGGTCTTGCCACCACAGCGTCGGGACCTGCCCGGTGGGGTCGACCGGTTCGCCGTCGACCAGCCCTGAACCGAGCAAGGCGGCGTAGAACGGCGCAAGGTGCTCGCCGGCGGCGGTGTCGAGACCCAGTTCGAGTTGGGTCAGCCCGGAAGGCTCGGACGGGACCTGGAGCTCGGCGGCAAACGCGGTGATCTGTCGGGCCAGATCGATGTCGCGGCTGGTGATACCGCGCACGTCGTGGCTGCTGAGCGTGACGACGAGATCGGTGTAGGTGAGGGTGATGTCAGGGTGGTGATTCGCCTCCTCAGCGGCAGCGCCAATTCGATTCACTAACGCCAACCCCGTGGCGAAATCGCGAGTGCGAAAGCGTGCCTTGATCCGGCCCTGGATCTGACGCCAATCGTCGAGATCGGCCTCCTGAACCTGTGCTGCGTTGAGTCGTTCGCGTCGGTCAGTCATCGTTCCGCATTCTAGGAGGCGTCGAGCCGGGCCATCTCGTCTTCGCTCAGAGACAGGTCGGCAGCGGCCGCAGAATCAGTGACGGATTGGGGCCGCTTTGCCCCGGGGATGGGTATGACGACCGGTGACTGAGCGAGCTCCCAGGCCAGGGCCACCTGTTGTGGGCTGATGCCGCGCTCCTGCGCGACCTCGGCGAAGGCCGGATGTTTGGCGGCCAGGTCCTTGGCGTCAGCGAGCCCGCCCAGCGGTGACCAAGCCAGGAATGCGAGCCCCAGCTCACGGCATACCTCAATCTCTGGCGCACTCGTTCGGAACTTTGGGCTGAACTGGTTCTGAACGCTCACCAGCGCACCGCCAAGCACCGCTGAAGCGGCTCGGATCTGGTCGGGGTCGACGTTCGACAGGCCGATCATCGCGACTTTGCCAGAGTCGGCGATCTCCTTCAGCGTGGCGAAAACGTCGTCATCGGGCACGGATGGATCGGGTCGGTGGTGCTGCCAGAGGGCGATCTGATCCACACCGAGCCGGCCCAGACTGTCATCAACCGCCGAGCGCAGATGCTTCGCGCTGCTGTCCATAGCCCAGCCGCCGTCGGACGTGCGCACATGCCCGCCCTTGGTGGCCAGTAGGACGTGGTCACGGATGCCGAGCTCGTCCAGCAAGGAAGCCACCAAGGTTTCGTTCTGACCCTGGGCGCGATCGCCAATGTCCTCGGCACCGTAGGCATCGGCGGTGTCGAAGAGCGTGACCCCCGCATCCACAGCGGCCCGCATCGTGTCGAGTAACTGCTCCCTGGGGTATTCGCCGTCCTGGCTCATGGTCATCAGGCCGAGCCCGATGGCTCCTACGTCATGGTGACCCGTGTGCTCGTTTCCAATCGTCCGTGTATGCATGCCTTCGACCCTACGCAACCGGTGAAGCGCGCTGATCGCCGAGTCCATGGTTGGTGGGGTAGGACGTGCAGGATCTGTGCCCAGTGACCCTCGGAATACTTCTCGAAACGTGTGGGCAGGGTCTGTCGGTGACCTCTGCCATAGTGGACATATGTTCGATACCGGCCTTGATGATGACTCCCCCGAGGGAGAGCCGTCGGTGGGTCCGGACGATCCCTGGGTGGGGCCGGGCGAGGCTTTGCGGGGCGGTGTGGGAGACGGATCACGCGCCGTGGACGCAGCGATCAGCGCGGTGGCGGAGGTCGCGCCGCAGGTGGGTGAGGCTGATCTTGTCGGCGGGCTGGAGGACATTGATCGTCTGCGGGCGCGCACTGACACATTGACCTTGCGGCTGGTGATAGAGGCAATGGATAGGGGCGTGCCTTCTGTCAATGGAGGGAATCCACACGATTGGCTGGCCCACCGCTGCCCGTGGATGGCCCCAGCAGCCGTCGGCGACATGGTGACGGTGGCCCGGGGTGTCGGTGGCCCGCTGCACGCCGACCTTCGTGAGCAGGTCCTGGGTATGGATGTGTCGGTGCGTAGGACTGCTGCGGTGTTGCGTGCGCTGGGGAGAGTGAGAGCGTTCCTAGGCACCGGTCCTGACGATGGTGTGCCCGAGGAACGGGGTGAGAGCGAAGGGCAGAGTGAATATGAAGTCGCTGCTGCCTCGTTAATGGCGGTCGCCGCTGACGTGAGGTTCTCCGACAAGGCCCTTCGTCGGGTCACGGACTGCTTGGCGGCAACCGTGCTTCCTGAGAAGGACCACAACGCTCGTGAGAAGGCGGCTGCCGAGTTACGCGGGGTGAATGAGTCCTCGTTGGCTGATGGGTCTGTGATTCGGTTTATCGTCTCGGCCGAGACTGAAGGTGCGGCGTTACTTCGGGCCCTCTTCGCCTCTCCGCTTGCTGCACCGTGCCCTGATGAAACAGGCACAGACTCGCGGACTGCGACGCAGCGACGGTATGACGCCTTGGTGGCCACCCTGAAGCGGGCGGTCGCGGGTGGGGACAGTGTGCCGACCACTGCGAAGGCTGCGGTGAACGTCACGGTGTCCTACGAGGAGCTGAGGCGGGGCTCTGACGGGCACGGGAGTCACCGACACCGGCGACGTGCTATCTCCAGAAATGGTCCGGCGTTTGTCGTGCGACGCGGACATCATCCCGATGGTGCTGGGCACCGAGCGCGAGATCCTGGATCAAGGACGGGCGACACCATACGTTGGTCCATGACCGCGACCTGACGGCAACTGTCGATTCCACTGGTGTGACATGGCACGTCTGAGCGCCTCGCCCCACACCCGGCCACGACGGCCGGGTCCACGGCCTGCCTGCTGTCTATTGCATGACCCGGATGCGGATGGGTCCTCGTGCTGTGGAGGGGTCGACCACCTGGCCGCGTTGGGTTATCTGCACCCGCCCGGCCGCTACGAGTCGTCGGGCTGCGCGTCGAGCGGGCTCCATCAGTTCACGCCAGGCATCGTCCTCGCTCGATCCGTCGTGCGAGCGGTCGCGAGAGGCGTCAGCCGTGACGGCCCTGGCAGCTTCGGAGGGGCAGATGGTGCTCTTCGCCGAGCGACCGGCCAGCAACTGCAGGATCGATTTCTCGAGTTGGCGATCAACATCGGTCACCCCGTGTCGGCGACAGGAGGTCGAACAGAAGGTGACCTGATCCCAGTCGCGCTCCCACTTTTTACGCCACTCGATCCGGCGACCACACGACGCGCAGATCTTCTCTGCAGGCTCAGGTGCGGCGGATCGCGACATACCGCCGAGTCTTGCACCGCCCAGCCTCGCTGCCCAGGTTGGGGGGCACGGCAAAACCCGCGGTGCACACCCATAGTTTCCGTGACCTACACCACATACACTCGGTCATCGGTCGTCATTGGCGGAGCGGCCGTAACGAAAGGGCTTCAGTGAGCGCGCAGACCGACCAGGGGACACGAGCCGAGACGGTGCGCTCGATCGCGCTCGTGCTCATCAAGGAACGCGGCCCCTTGTTGCCGATCCTGCATGCGGTGCAGCACGAATTCGGCTACATCGATGCTGGTGATGTGCCGGTGATCGCCACGGTTTTGAATCTGTCGGTTGCTGAGGTGCACGGGGTGGTTTCCTTCTACAAGGACTTCCGCACCACACCGGCCCCACAACACGTCGTGCAGGTATGCCGAGCGGAGGCCTGCCAGTCCGTCGGCGGGCAGGCGCTCTTCGACGCTGCGGAACGCACGTTCGGGCCCCGCGAGGACATCGAAGTCGAAGAAATCTTCTGCTTTGGCAACTGCGCCCTCGGCCCCACCGTCGCCATCAACGGACGAGTCCACGGCCGCGTCACCACGAAAAGACTCGACGCATTGACCCGGGAGTTTTCATGAGCAGCACCACGATCTACGTGCCCTGCGACTCCAGCGCCGTCGGGGTGGGTGCCGATGAGGTTGCCGAGGCGCTCGCCGCCCGCGACGGCGTGACGGTCTTGCGCAACGGGTCTCGCGGGATGCTGTGGGCTGAGCCGTTGGTCGAGGTGGTGACCGACCGAGGCCGCGTGGGCTACCCCAACGTGACCGCCGATGACCTCCCCGCCCTGATCGAGGGCGGCCTGCTGACCGGCGAAGACGTTGGCGGCTGCCTCGGGGTCGTCGAAGACTTCGAATGGTTCGCGAGCCAGCACCGTGTCTCCTACGTCCGAGTGGGGGTCATCGAACCCACCAACATCGCGTCCTACGCGCAGCACGGGGGGTGGGTCGGGTTGACGCGAGCCTTGGCGATGGAGCCAGCCGACGTCGTTGAAGAGGTCGTCGAATCCGGGCTGCGCGGTCGCGGCGGGGCCGGCTTCCCGACCGGGATCAAGTGGCGCACGGTGCTGGGCGCGGAGTCGGACGTGAAGTTCGTCTGTTGCAACCTCGACGAAGGCGACAGCGGCACCTTCGCAGACCGGATACTCACCGAGGGCGACCCCTTCACGCTGATCGAGGCGATGATCATCACGGCGCACGCGGTCCGCGCCGGTGAAGGGTACGTCTACATCCGCTCCGAGTATCCCGATGCCATCGCGACGCTGCGCCGCGCCATCGACATTGCCTACGCGCACGGCTACCTCGGCGAGAACATCCAAGGCAGCGGCCTCACCTTTGACCTGCACGTGCGAGTCGGCGCGGGGGCTTACATTTGCGGCGAAGAAACCTCCATGCTCGACAGCCTGGAAGGCAAGCGCGGTGAGGTCCGGGCTAAGCCGCCCATCCCCGCACTGACCGGCCTGTTCGGCAAACCGACCGTGGTCAATAATCTGTTGAGTTTCGCGGCGATCCCGATGATCCTGGCCGACGGTGGGGCTGCCTATGCCGCCCTTGGCGTCGGACGATCCCGGGGCACGCAGGTGTGCCAACTGGCCGGCAACATCGCTCGCGGCGGGATCGTCGAGGTTGACTTCGGGATCAGCATCCGCGAGCTCATTGAGGGTTACGGGGGCGGCACGCGCAGTGGCCGGCCCGTCCGGACCGCTCAGTTGGGTGGCCCATTGGGGGCCTACCTGCACCCCGATCAGTTCGACACTGCGATGGATTACGAGGCGCTCGCAGAGATCGACGCGATGGTCGGACACGGCGGCATCGTGCTCTTCGACGACACGGTCGACATGTCGGGCATGGCCCGTTTCGCGATGGAGTTCTGCTCGGTTGAGAGCTGCGGCAAGTGCACCCCGTGTCGGGTGGGTTCGGTGCGTGGCGTCGAGACCATCGATCGCATCCGTGCCGGTCAGGACCGCGACAAAAACTTGGTGCTGCTGCAGGACCTCTGCACCACCATGACCAAGGGCTCGTTGTGCGCGATGGGCGGTCTGACCCCCATGCCCGTGCTCAGTGCGCTCAAGCATTTCCCGGAAGATTTTGAGCGGAGCACGACATGACACTGGCGATTGATCGTCCAGCAGGTCCCATCGGTATGCCGATCGGCACGTCCGGCTCCTCGCCGGGCGGCGCGGCCTACGCCCCGGAGATCGACTACGGCACGCCCGCCTTGCCTGGCCCCGCCGATGCCACCGTGACCATCGACGGCCGCGAGGTCCACGTGCCCACGGGCACCTCCGTCATGCGGGCCGCCAAGCAAGCCGGGGTCGACATCCCGAAGTTGTGCGCCACCGACTCCCTCAAAGCGTTCGGCTCGTGCCGGTTGTGTGTCGTCGACGTCGAAGGCGGTCGAGGTACTCCGGCCTCGTGCACCACCCCCTGCGCCGACGGCATGGTCGTGGCGACCGAGACCGAAGAACTCACCAACCTGCGACGCGGTGTCATGGAGCTCTACCTCTCGGACCACCCGGTCGACTGTGCGGGCTGCGCGCGTGGCAACTGCGAAATGCAGGATCTTGCTCAGCGCACCGGCGTCGCTGAGGTGCGCTACGGCATACCCGGCACAGGCGGCGAGACCACACGTGATCTGCACACGCACGTCGACGGCGGGGCGGCACTCGACACCTCCAACCCCTACTTCGACTACGACCCGCAGGCCTGCATCGTCTGCTCGCGTTGTGTCCGTGCGTGCTCCGAAACTCAAGGCACGTTTGCGTTGACGGTGCAGGGTCGCGGTTTCGACTCTCGCATCGCGCCCGGGCCGACCGACTTTCTCGGCTCCGAATGCGTCTCCTGTGGCGCCTGCGTGCAGGCCTGCCCGACCGATGCGCTGACCGAAAAGTCCGTCATTTCCCTGGGTATGCCGACGCGCACCGTCGACACCACGTGCGCCTACTGCGGGGTTGGGTGCAGTTTTAGGGCTGAGGTCAAAGACGAACTCGTAGCTAACGCGGATGACGGCGACGGCGAGATCACCAAGACCACCGTTGTGCGGATGACTCCCAGCAAAGAAGGCGGTGCCAACGAGGGCCACTCGTGCGTCAAGGGTCGCTTTGCCTACGGATACGCCAACCACGACGACCGCCAGTTGGACCCGATGGTGCGCGATTCCATCGACGACGAATGGCGCGTCGTCAGCTGGGACGAGGCCATCAAGACCGTGGCCGACGGCTTCACAAAGGTCCAAGCCGAGCACGGTAGGGAAGCCATCGGAGCTATTTCGTCTTCCCGCTGCACCAACGAAGAGGTGTATGTCGTCCAGAAGATGGTGCGGACGGCTTTCGGCAACAACAACATCGACACCTGCGCGCGGGTCTGCCACTCACCGACGGGCTATGGCCTCAATCAGACCTTCGGCACCTCGGCCGGCACGCAGAATTTTGCCTCCGTCGAAGACACCGACTGCATCCTGCTCATCGGCGCCAATCCGACCGATGCCCACCCGGTCTTCGCGTCCCGGATGAAGCGCGTGCTGCGCCAAGGCGCGGGCCTGATCGTGGCCGACCCACGGGCCATCGACTTGGTCCGCAGCCCGCACGTCGAGGCTCAATTCCACCTGCCGCTACTGCCCGGCAGCAACGTGGCCTTCATCAACGCGATGGCGCACACCATCGTCACCGAGGACTTACACGACAAGGCATTCGTCGCAAGCAGGTGTGAAGACCCGGCGGCTTACCTGGCGTTTGTTGCCGGCGACGAGAACAGTGCCGAGGTCACCGAAGCGTCGACCGGCATACCCGCTGAGCAGTTGCGTCAGGCCGCTCGCGCATTCGCTTCTGCTCCTAACGGGTCGATCTACTACGGCCTGGGCGTCACCGAGCACAGCCAGGGCTCCACGATGGTGATGGGCATGGCTAACTTGGCGATGCTGACCGGCAACATTGGTCGCTCCGGTGTGGGCGTGAACCCGCTGCGCGGACAGAACAACGTGCAGGGTTCCTGCGACATGGGGTCCTTCCCGCACGAACTGCCGGGCTATCGCCACATTGCGCTCGATTCGGTGCGCGACATCTACGAGTCGCTGTGGGGCGTGACCCTGGACCCGGAGCCTGGGCTGCGCATCCCCAACATGTTCGACGCCGCGATTGGCGGGGAGTTCAAAGGGCTTTTCGTGCACGGCGAAGACATCGCCCAATCCGACCCCAACCTCAACCATGTGCGTTCAGCCCTCGGGGCGATGGATCTCGTGGTGGTGCAAGACCTGTTCTTGAACGAGACGGCGAAGTTTGCCCACGTGTTCCTGCCGGGTAGCAGTTTCCTGGAGAAAGACGGCACCTTCACTAACGCCGAGCGGCGGATCAATCGGGTGCGCCCGATCATGCCGAGTGCCGTCGGCAAGGACGAATGGCAGATCGTCTGCGACATCACCACCGCCATGGGCTACCCGATGGACTACGACAGCGCCGGCCAGATCATGGAAGAGATCTCCTCGACGACCCCGACCTTCGCGGGGGTCTCCTTCGCGCGGCTCGACGCCGAGGGGTCGATGCAGTGGCCGGTCAACGACGACGCTCCCCAGGGCACGCCGACCATGCACGTCGATGAGTTCGTGCGCGGCAAGGGCCGGCTCATGCCGACCGTCTTCGTTCCGACCACCGAGACCACCAACCGGCGCTTCCCGTTGATCTTGACCACGGGGCGCATCCTGACTCAGTACAACGTGGGTGCGCAGACCCGCCGGACCCCCAACTCGACCTGGCACCCCGAGGACATCCTCGAGATTCACCCCGCCGACGCGGAGCCACGAGGCATCCGCACCGGCGACCGGGTGGAGCTCGGGAGCCGCGTGGGCACGACTGCGCTGCACGCGCTGGTGTCCGAGCGGATGCAACCGGGCGTGGTCTATACGACGTTCCACCACCCGGTCACCGGGGCCAACGTGGTGACCACCGAGAACTCGGACTGGGCCACCAACTGCCCCGAGTACAAGGTCACCGCCGTGCAGGTCGGGGTGGCCAACGCGGGTGAGCCCCGCCGCGATGTCGAAGGCGCGCACGCCGGCGATAGCGTCGACATCGGGCAGACCGTCGAGCACGGTCTGCTCAACGCAGGCCAACGGTGATGGCGCCAGCCGGCACCGTGACGGGCGATCGTCGATGAGCGACGAACCTTCGGAAATCCGTATGAGCCGCGACATCGCGCGGCACATGGGGCATCTGGACCCGATCAATGCCAGTGAGCAGATTGCCACCCATCTGCGGAAGTTCTGGCCGCCTCGGATGCGCCGGGCGCTCGTGCAGATGGTCCGCTCCGGAGACGACCGGGTGGATCCGCTGGTCGTTAGTGCCGTGGACGACTACCTGGCCGGAGATATCGACCGCGCCGAGGTGGCCGAGCCGTCCGGAGGCTAGCGCCAACGCCAGGAGGCTAGCGCTGCCCGACGGGGACCAGAGCGACAGTCGCAGCACTATTCTTTGCCCCCAAATAGGGGGCAGAGAATAGTGTCACGCGGCAGACTCACCTTCCCCGCACCGGGCGAGCATCGTCGCGTTTTCAGGGCAAACCCGCGCGGTAATGTCCACAGATAGGTATGGAGTTGGACCAAGAGATCGGCTTAGTCGCTCCGTGGTGGGCGATGCTGGTGCTTCTCATCGGCAGTCAGATGAACTGGACGGCCTAGCGCTGCGATTCCACGGCGGTCTCCAGGTCAGACATCGTAGGTTGACCAAGTCAGGTTGGTCGACTTATCCTCGACCATGGAAGTAACGGTTCAAGAAGCCAAAACCCATCTGTCCCGGCTGCTTCGCAGAGTGGAAGCGGGCGAGTCAGTTGTGATCCGGCGGGGCTCTGAGCCGATCGCCGTGCTGTCGGCCGTGAAGGCCACACGTGACCGACGCTCCCTGTGGCGCGATCTGGAAGGGTCCATGGCTGCCGATTTCGACGACACTCCCGACGACTTCGCGTCCTACCAGTGACCTCGACCTTCGGCTCGCCACGGCTGCTGCTCGATAAGAGTGTCATCGTCTGGTTGTTGCTCGGCGATCGTGCCTCCGTGTCCGACACCGCGCAGGCGGCGCTCGAAAACCCGGACCATGAGCTTCTCATCAGTGCTGCCAGTGTGTGGGAGATTGCGATCAAGCGATCACTGGGCAAACTGACTATCGAGAAGAGGTGGGCTTGGGAGGTCTCCCGTTTGGGGGCCACGAAGATCCCGGTCACTGCCGAGCACGCTGCTGCAGTCGAAGCCTTACCGTGGCACCATCGCGACCCGTTCGACCGGCTATTGCTGGCCCAAGCCCAGGTTGAGGGATGCCACCTGGTGAGCGCAGACCGACAACTCTGTAGTTACGACGTGCCTATCCTCTGGTGAGACCGACCCGCAGTGGTGAGCGTGACCCCGTCAAAGGTGACGAGATCGCGCTCAGCGAAGGCGTCCAACCAGCCGCGCATCGGCCACTGACCCCACCGGTCGTGGAAGAGCCGAGCGTTGCGCACGATCGCCTCGACATGCTCGACCGGCGGCGACGAAATGGGGTGGTGCTGGTGATACGCGTCCGCACCGCCGACCCACACCAGGTCGATGCCGCAAGCGCGCGCGAGGTAGGCGAAGTCCGTATCCTCGCCGCCATAGCCCACGTAGTCCTCACAGAATCCGCCGATCTGAGCCCACGTGGCCGGGGTCAGTGCGGCGCTGAGCGACCAGAACAGATCGTGGCTTTCACCGATGGCGAGTTCTCCCACATCCGGGTCGGGTCGAGCGGGGTGCGGCCGCCGCAACGCGGTCAATCCCTCGGGTGCCCGCGGGATGGCTGTTGCTTCGGGCAGGTACGTCACGGGTCCGCAGAGCAGCGCCGCCCCGGAGGTGGAGGCGGCTTCGGCATATGTGCGCAGCGTGCGTGGCCCGACCGCGCAATCAACATCGAGCAGAACGAGAAGGTCTGCACCTCGAGCGACAGCGTGGCGGACCCCCCGATTGCGAGCCATGGCAAGGGGCAAACCTTCGTGTCCAGCACTGACCGAGAGGACATCGACATCACGCCCGCCGCGATGCTGCTCGACGACCCCAGAAATCTCGTGATCATCGATGGCCACCACCACGTGGGCGCTCTCGGGATCGGACTGCGCCAGCAGGTGCAACTGATGACCCAGGTGGGTATGCCGACCGTGAGCGACCGTGACGACGCACGTTTCAGACACCGGAAGCGTCCAGAATGAGGTCGGCTGCTCGCGTCGATGCCGACGCGGTGCGCCACCGGTTCCATTGCGAAGGAGAGTCGATAGCGCGCTCGACAATGGGAGACCAGTCCGTGGGGGACCAGTCCGTGGGGGAGTCACGGTATGCAGCCGTCACCTGCGCCAAGCCCAGACGGGACATTTCCGCGCTGAGGTGTTCCTGCTCGGCGTGGGGTCGAGGCTGAGGGCACAGCACGGCGGGAACGTCCAGGGCGGCAAGGTCTGCGACGGCGTTTTGGCCGCAGTGACTGATGACGACCGTCGCACGTGCCAGCAGAGGCCCGATTTCCGCGATCCACTGCCGACCGCCGGCCTCGACCCACGTCATACCCGGCAGGTCCGCTCGAAGAGACTCTACGATCGCCGGCCGCCCGTCGCCCCCGCGACCCGTCAGCACCACCCCCACCTGGGGGGTCCGCTGGTGAACCTGGAGTCCGGAGATCCCGCCGGTATGGGTGACCTTGTCGGCAAAGGGTCGCAGCGCGGGGCACGGGTCGGCCTCGGCGGGCCACGGAGCCAAGATCGCTGTGGCGCAACGGTAAGCCGCAGTGTGCGCATCATCGGCGCGATCCCCCGGCTGTGCGACCACCACGGTAGGCACCCCTAGCAGGCGCAGGAACGTCACGACTTCGACCGAAACGTCGACCACGACGACGCTCGGATTGTGGGCCTTCACCCACGCGGCGATGGTCTGCATACGCGCCGAAAAGCCGGGATGGCCCAACGGCGCCCAGTGCAACGCCCCCGAGGCTTGTGGATCGACAAACGGGTCGACCCCGTCGTTATCACGGGGCAACGTGACCCCGGCCGCGCCGCGAAGGTCCGAGCCCAAGAGCACGACCTCGGCCCCGCGCGCCCGCAACACCGAAGCGATGACTCCGGAGCGGGTGAGGTGCCCGGCGCCGTGATGGTGCACGTAGTAGCCGATCACCATCGGGCCACCGCGTGGCGGTAGACGTCCTCGTAGTCGGCGGCCATCCGGTCCACGTCGAAGCGGGCGGTCGCGCTGGCCCGGACGGCGGCTCGGCACAGGGCGGCAGCCTCATCGAGTGACCCGGAGAGCGCCGCGACAGTGTCTTCTTCGGTATGCCGAGGGCGCACCATGACGCCCATGTGCTGGTCCACTACTTCGGCCACGCCGCCGCGGTCGATCGCCAGCACGGGCGTGCCGGTCAACGCAGACTCGACACCAATGAGACCGAAGGGTTCGTCCCAGCGTGGCGTCATCAGCGTCACGCCAGCGTTGCCCAGCAGGTGGGCCATATCGGCGTGATTGAGGTGGCCTTCGTAGGTGATGTCCTGACCAAGCAGCGGCCGCACCCGTTGGTCAAACCACTCCTGATCGCCGAGGGGGCCTATGAGTCGCAGGGGCCGACCAGCGCGTTGCGCAGCTCGGACGGCGAGGTCGGCGCCCTTTTCGGGGACTAGCCGCCCGGCCCAAACGGCATCGGGACCTCCGGGACCCGCAGCAAAGGCGCGTGCGTCCACACCACTGGGTATGACGTCTGGCTGCTCGGCCAGCGTGGTCCACTGGGCGGCAAGGGCGTTGCTGACTGTGACAAAACGGGCCCGGGGGTCCGCGAGGGCTACCCCCAGTTCCATCCACGGGAAGGGTGGGGTGTGCAAGGTGGTGACCAACGGAAGTCCGACGGCGTGGCTCGCCACGAGGGGTAGGTGGTGCAGAGAGTTGTTGTGCACCACGTCGATGTCGGCGCGGTGGGTGATCAACTGGTCGATGGCCCAGAGGAACGCGTGTTGGTCGCGCAAAAAACCCGGCTCGGGCAACTGGAAGTCGAGCGCGGCCACCGCAGAAAGGCGAGGCAGGTGCGGGTAGGTCAGCACCGTGTCGGCGAGCGAATCATTCGAGCCCGATGCGGCATACAAGGTGACGTAGTGCCCGCGATGACGCAAAGCGGCGGCGAGGGTGGCAACGTAAGACTCTTGGCCGCCGGCGAAAGGCTCGGCGACCGGGTGGCGGGACGGCCCGAGCAGCGCAATCCTCACTGCAGATCGCCCAGAACCTCGAGGTAGTCGGCGAACCCGCCGGCAGCCCGCCCGTCGAGTCGGGCTGAGGTCGTCACCCGGGTGGTGTCCGTCGCAACCCAACGGTCGGTATCGGACTGAGCCCGGGCGACCAACGCGACATCCTCGCCCAGCGCACGTCGGCCAAAGCCCCCTGCGGCACGCCACGTGTCGGCCCGCATCCCAAGGTTGGCGCCGTGCACGTAAGGGTGGCCCTCGGCGAGCCGATGCCGGCTATGCCACGCGGCCAGAACCGCAGGATCGCCATCGTCGATCGGTTCGACGGTGCCGATGACAAGGTCCATCCCGCTCTCGGCCCACATCACCTGTCGAATCAGCCACGTCGGGGGCACCACCGTGTCGGCATCGGTGCAGGCCACCCACGTGTGGTGCTCAGCGCGCTCATCAGCCACCAATGCGTTGCTCACCAACGACAAACCGTGACGTATGGCGGCATCGCGCGTCGGTCCCACCCCCTCGCGATGCAGGGCGATCGTGTGGACTGCGGCGCGGACGGCCACAGATTCTGAATGGTCGGTGCAGTCGTCGAGGCCAACGACGACGACGGTGTGTACGTCGGGACGCACCTGATGGAGGGCAGCAACCGCCCGCTTGGTGCTATCTAGGCACGTAGCAAGCAGCACCTCTTCGTCGCGAGCGGGAATGGCCACGACGACGCGGCGAACGGTCTTCATACCCGACCCTCGAGGGCCGCCACCGACGGGGCGTCCCCCCAAATATCGATGCGGAGATCACCGTCACGGTGTTTTGCTCGAGGCTCGACACCCATAAAGTCGCGGGCCTGCTCGTGGACCAGGACACCGTCCAGGGGCACCCGGTGGGTGGGGTGTTGCCAATGGCAGAGCACCAATTCGCCCGCTGGATTCAAGGCTGCCCGAGCCCGCCGGAGCGTGGCAAGGAGTTCGGTGGCGGTGAGGAAGTAGCCGACTTCCGACAACACGATGAGGTCGAACCGTTGCACCGCAGCGTCGGAGAGGAGGTCCGGGAGGTCACCCCGCTCGACGGTGGCCGCTGGAGCATTAACCCGGGCGGCGGCCACAGCTCGACGGCTGGTGTCGAAAGCGAGCACCGTGTCGGCACGCGCGACCAACGCTGCGGTCAGGAAACCGTCGGCGCACCCGAGTTCCAGCACCCGGGCGTACCGAGCCGAGCCCAACATGGCCAAGATCAGTTCCCGGCGGCGCTTTTCGTAGAAGGACCCGACGTTTTTCCACGGATCAGGGCCATCGTCATACATGTCGTCGAAGCGGTCACTGCGGTCGAGGTGCAGTTGGGTGTGGTGACTAGGCGAAAACACCGGCAGGGCGTGGTGTTCATCAATGAAGACCTCGACGAGGCGCCGCGATCTGGCCCGCATCGACGCCCCAATGATGGGTGGGACGTCGGCCTCTGCTTGACCCCCGTTGGTGGGGTGCAGCTGTGAGGTGAAGGCGCCCACCGCACCACGCTTGCGCCAACAGCCCACGAGCGACGTCTCCGCCGCGACGAGGTGCTCCCACGCCAGCATGTCCGGGGTGCCCCAGTGCCACAGCCAGATAGGGAAGTGCGCGATCGCGGACCCGTTGGCGTGGCTAGCCGCGATGGCGGCCCGACCCAACGCGTCATGATCGGCGTGACCATCGCCCGTCCAGGGCGCCAGAATGAGCGTGTCCGCACCGCTGAGTTCGGTGATCTCACGGCACAGGTGAGGCTCGTGCAGCGCCAGATCACCGTCGGGCAACTCGAAATGCACCAGGCGGGCCTGCGAGGTCAGACCGCCGATGGCTTGCTCGACTTCGCGTCGCCGGCGCACAGCCATCCGTTGTTGCTGCGACGTCGACAGATTCGGTTGGCACTTCTCTCCTGCGGTGGCCACCGCGACGGTGATAGAAACGCCTAGGTCGGCCAGATCGGTCATCAGTCCTCCGGCCCCCAACGTCTCGTCGTCAGGGTGCGCGGACACGATGAGTACATTCCGATATCGCGCAGCGATAGCGGAAATATCGAGGGTGGGCACGTCATCCCATTCGCGCGCCGACCACCACACCGACTCTGCGGTTCCGGGATCGCGATGTGTGAAAGCCGGAGGGGTGACCGTCACAGACTGCCGCCTTCTGCAGAGCCCAACACCAGGGTGCCCAGGTGCGCAAGGTCGCGTTCGGCGTGGTGTTGGCGCAGGTAGAGCGTGAGGTCCGCGACGCGGGTGGCGTGGGCCCGATCGAAGGCCAGCGGTGCCGGGCCCAGCGCGTGACCCACGGTGGACATCACCTGCTCGGCGACGTGCGCCACGATGGCCCGGGTGCGGGTCGCGACGACCTCAGCCTCGGTCATTGTGGTCTTGGGGTCGTCCATGGTGACTGCGGCGGCACGTAGACAAAGCAGCGCGGTTTCTAACGCGATGTCGCACGAGCCCACGTGCATCAGCGCGATCTGGTCGGGGGTTCGCCTACTGGCTGCGGCCCACAGTTGGCTGGCGAGTGCGGCGGCAGCTCCGAACCAGATGGCGGCCACCGCGATGCCGCCCCAGGCGAACCCCGGTCGGTCCAGATACCACCCGGGCTCGCCAACCGGGTATGCGCAGGCATGGTCGAGGTGCACGGTGCCGGTGGTGATGTCACGCAGACCGAGGGCTTTCCACTGCGACATCTCGACGCTCACCCCATCGCTGGCCAGGTCGAGGGCGAAGAGTTGGTGGTGGCCGTCCGGTGCGGTCGCGGTCAGCAGCGCGTGCGAGACCCGATCGGCGAGGGAGCACCAGTGCTTGGTGCCGCTCAGCGTCCAGCGCCCGGACGGATCTGTCGTGCCTGGGACGGCGTTCACGCGCGCGGCGGGGGAGTGGGCGGCATACACCCCCCACGTCTGGTGGTCCTCGACGGTGAGAATCGACGTCGCAACGGCTCGGGCCTGATGCAAGATTGCCCGCGCGTCGATGTGCGGCTCAATCACCCGAGCCACGCTGAGGTTGATGCTGCCCAGGGTCGCCATGGTCGACAGAGCGTTCCACGACGATGTGCCCATCGCTGCTCCCACATCGGACAGGCTGCGGGCAAGAGCGAGCGAGGATTGGGTGTCGAAGGTGCCGTCTACTCGGTCCCGCAGACCGTGATCGCCCCACACCTCCCATCCCCACGGCGCAGTTATCGACATGATGGTGACGCTAAGAATTTACACCGTACATCGGTACACCCCTGTGGGTGGCAAGCCCGGCCGCGCTCGTGAGTTGGCTCGCACACCACCTCTCTACGGAGGACGTTGTCGCAGGCCAACTTCATGATGACTTGCGGGTAGCGCTCTGCAACACGTGGTCTCACCCTTGAGGGTGAAATGTGGCTTTTGATGCGAGAACTTGGGCGGCGTGACACATACTTCCATGTGATGACTGTCGAAATAGAACCTATGACGGTCGCCCTCATGAATGACTATGAGGTGGTGGTCCGCGGACTTGCGAGTCTGCTCGAAGGCTTCACCGACGAACTCACCATCGTTGAACTCGATGTCGCTACGCCGACCTCGGCCGTCGTGGACATCGTCCTTTACGACACTTTTGCCTTGGGCGACGCCGGTGACGATGCGTTAGAGAAGGTTCTGAGCGCGAACCACGAATCGGCCTTGGTCTTCTACACCTGGAACCTTGCGCCGCGGGTCGTCGTCGAAGCCCGAGCGCGAGGGGTGCGCGGCGTCTTGTCGAAGGCGCTTTCCGCCGAAGAGCTAGTGAAGTGTTTGCAAAGGATTCGTCGGGGTGAAGTCGTCATCTCTCCCGAGCCCACCGAAGGCTCCGAATTGATGACCGGTGATTGGCCAGGAAAAGACCGTGGTCTAACGCCGAGGGAGGCTGAGGTCGTTGCGCTCATTGCTCAAGGTGTGTCGAACAAGGAAATCGCGGCCACCACATACCTGAGCATCAATTCGATCAAGTCCTACATCCGCTCCGCCTACCGCACGATGGGGGTAACGACCCGAAGCCAGGCGGTGCGGTGGTGTCTGGAGCGGGGGATCGGGATCGAGCCGATGCGCGTCTCCGTCGACCGGTCACGGGAGTAGCCATCCGTCATACGCGCTTAGTCCTGGCGAGGGCCGATCGCGTTGAGATAGTCAGAGACGCGCTCACGCGACCACTCGTCGGAGAGCTGGTCGGCGGTCTGTTGGGCGACGTCTTTCGGGGAACCATCCGTTTCGGTCCACGGGCTGCGGTTAAAGCCGTCGAGGTAGGCGTCGCTGCCGATATCGCCCAAGCGCATGGCCGCTTCGTCAATGGCTCCCTGCAAACGTCCCGCGAGCTGCACCTTCGCCACCTCATCGCCCTCGCGAGCCACGACCATCGAGGGCAGATCGCGCCAATACGTCACCTGATATTCGGTCATCGTGGTTCCTTCCAGCCATGAATGTCGAGTGAAGACTAGCGATGAAGTCGCTGCTTCGATAGGGGGCTCGTCCTGACGACACGCCCGTCCCAGCGGCCCTCGCGCGCACGTGCTCACGAGAGCCGTTTTTGCTCGGCGTGGCGCGGGCATGGGTGCACACTGAGCCCTACGAGGCGGGCAACATTTGACCCTGACACGGTGTCAGAGGGGAGAACGGTTTTTGTGATATCCATTGGAGACTTTGCTCGGCTGGGCCAAGTATCGGTGCGGATGCTTCGGCATTACGACCGCATCGGATTGCTGACCCCTGCCGACATCGACCCACACTCCGGCTACCGCTGGTATGCCGCCGAGCAACTTGCTCGACTCAACCGGATCGTCACGCTGAAGGACCTCGGCTTCACCTTGGAACAGGTGGGCTCGGCCCTGACCAGTGGCATCGATCCGGAGGAGTTGCGCGGCATGCTGCGGCTGCGCCAGGCCGAGTTGGAGGGTGAAGAAGCGTTGGCTCGGGACCGTCTGAGCACGGTCGAGCATCGTCTCCGCCTCATCGACAAGGAGCAAAGTATGTCTGACACCGAATACGTCGTGAAGTCGCTACCCGCCCGGCGCCTCGCAGCCAAAAGCACCTCGGTCGACGCCCAACCCGACATCGCCGCGTTTGTGGGCACCTCCTTCGGCGAACTTGCTGGCCGGGTCATGTCGGCGGGAGGTTCGCTAGACGAAGCGGTCGCCGAATACGACATGAGCGACGACGGCATCGGCGTGACCGTCGGGTATGGCGTCAGCTCACCGGTCGCCGGCACGGAGACGGTCGATCTGGCTGCGGTCGATCGTGCAGTCTGCGCGGTGCACCTCGGCTCGATGGACGGCATCGGCGCTGCGTGGCAAGAGTTGGCGCGCTGGGTCGAAGGCCAAGGCTGGAGTATGGCGGGGCCTGGTCGGGAGAATTACCTGGTGGCCTCGCCGGACATCGACCACTCGGAATGGGTCACCGAGCTGCAACAGCCGGTCACCACGCCTGAGTGGGCGGAGTAGATCGGTATGACGTCGCACAGCTTTCGAGGGTGGGTCTTCGTCGGGACAAGCCTGGACGGCTTCATTGCCCGACCCGATGGCGACCTCGAGTGGCTGACCGACCCTGCGCCTGACCCTGGCACTGGTCACGATCGCAGCCACACCCCGGGCCAGGACGGCAACGCCGGCGCGGAGCGGCCGACCCAGCCGCCGGCATACGAAGAGTTCATGGCCGGGATCGACCACCTGGTGATGGGGCGGGGGACCTACGAGAAGATCCTGACGTTCGACACCTGGCCGTATGCCGACAAGCACGTCATCGTGTTGGGCTCGACGATGGTCATCGCCACCGCGCCGGTGTTGCTCGGCAGCGGCATCCGGTTGTTCGGAGCGCTCGGTGCCGACGTGCTCCTCGAGCACGTCGGCACCTCCTACGGGGACTCAGGGATGGTCAGCAGTCACTACTGCGTGGTGCACTGACGTACCTCGATCAATACTCCGGCAGCAGGGTTGAGCACCGGCATCGACAACCCGTGCCGCATCAGCGCCTTGCCCGGCAACGCCACTCCCTCGGCGCACCAGGGCGGTTGGCGGTGCGGATGGCCATTGAGGTGCACCTGTTTGCGACCGGTCGGGTCGAGCGCTCGCACGGTATACCTCCGGTCTCGGTCAAGGCCCGGTAGTCGCACCAAGCCGGGCCGCGCCTGTGCTCCGGTGGCCAAGCGCACGTAGGCAAAGACCGCGTGGTCACCGCTCGCCGAGACCACGCCGTGCAGCCATGCGTTGTCGCTCGCATCGGTGCGGACCGTGTGACCGGCGTGCAGCAGCGGTCGCAATCGCTGATGCAGGCCCACCCATCCGGTGAGCCGCTCGAGCTCCTCGGCATCGAGTGCGCTGATGTCCCACTCGATGCCGGCATGGCCGAATAACGCAGTCAGGCAGCGGAAGTCCAGATCGGTCACCCGTCCCGTGGTGTGGGCCTTGGCTGGCCCGACGTGGGTGCCTTGCAGCTCGGGAGGCAGCAGAAGACCGGTCCAACGCTGAACGGTTTGACGCTCCAGCGGGTCGTTGCAGTCGCTCGGCCAGACCCGCTGTGTGTGCTCCAGCACCCCGAGGTCGACGCGCGCGCCACCGGAGGCACACGACTCGATCTCCAAACCCGGATGCTGCGCTCGCAAGTGCGCCATCAGGGCGTATGCCGCCAGGGTCTGTGTGTGCACTGCGGCACGTCCGTGTTGGTCGACGGCTTCGTGCAGGTCCCGATTGTGGTCCCACTTGATGTAGTCGACGCCGACCTCGGAAATCACCCGATCAAGGAGGCTGGCGACGTGATCGAATGCTTCCTCATTGGTGAGATCCAGCACCTGTTGGCGGCGCCACGCCCTGGTGCCGGAAGACGTGGTGTTAGACGAGGTCGCCCGATCGGGGGCAAGCAGCCATTCGGGGTGGGCTCGTGCCACGTCCGAGTCCAGGTTAACCATTTCTGGCTCGACCCACAGGCCCATCTGCATACCGTGCCCGTGCACCCGATCGGCCAGCGGACGGAGCCCGTCTGGCCACACGGCGGGGTCGACCTGCCAGTCGCCCAACCCCCGGGAGTCATCGCGCCGCCCGGTGAACCAGCCGTCGTCGAGCACCAACCGTTCGGCACCGATCTGCGCTGCAGTGTCGACGAGGGCGTTGACCCGACCGTGGTCGTGGTCGAAATACAGCGCCTCCCACGAGTTGACCGTCACCGGCCGCAGTGTCGTCGGGTGGCTCGGGCGCCCGCGCACATATCCGTGAAGGGCCTCGCTCATCCCGTCGAGACCTCGACGCGAGCGGGCAAAGATCACCGGCGGCGCGGCATACGTCGCCCCCCTGAACAGGCGCATCTCACCCGATCGCAGCAGCTCGCCGCCGCCGATGACGCCGGTATGCCGACCGGCACCCTCGGGCGGTTGGTCCACCAGATGCACGTGGTCACCGCTCCAGGCGACGTGCACCCCCGAGACCTCGCCGCGACGGAAGGTGAAGTCGGTCTCCCCGGCGATCATCAGGAGGGTCGCGTCGTGACCGGTGCGGCCCCGACGGGACTCTCGGATGCGGCCACCGTGCTGCAAGGCCAACCGTTGGGGGTGGCGCTCGCGGCACCAACGACCGGTGAGGTCGAGGACCTCGGCGGCGTTCGAGGGCAGCGGCATGATCGCGATCAACTCGTTGACGTCCAACGTCTCGTCGGCGGTGTTGGTGATCTGGTGTGTCATGGTCAACACGCCGTAAATGTCGATGGCCAAGGTGCACTGCCAGTCGAGGCCAGCGGCGGCGTCGGTGGCCGTGACCACCAGGAGGCTGGGACCGGTTTTGTTGCCGACGAGGTGCACGTCGGCCTCGCCGAAGTCGGTGATGACCGTGCGGCCGCCGCGGTGGGCTGAAAGGCTTGGCCGCCCCGACCACCCGTCGGTTTCGCTCGGCAGCAGCGTGAGCGGCCACGCCTCGTCCAGCCCACTTTGGGGCACGGGCGACTCACCCGCCCGCAGCAGTTCGGCTGCGTTCTGGATTTTGCCTAGGTCTGCGCCCCAATGCACGATCTCGGGCAGCCCATCGGGACGGCGCAAAAGGATCACACTGCTGCCACCGCCCCGAAGGACCACGAGACCATCGGGACGCCACGCATCGGCGTCCGTTTGGCTCATCCTTTGTCGGCTCCCAAGGTCAGGCCGGAAACAAACTGCTTCTGCAGTACCAAGAACACCACGATGGTGGGGACCGCCACCAGGATCGATCCCGCGCTAAGCAGGTTGTAGTCGGTGAAGAACTGACCACGCAGGTTTTGCAGACCCGACGTAATCGGGAACTTCTCGCCGCTGTTGAGGAACGCCACCGCCCAAAAGAAATCGTTGTAGATCCAGGTCACTTGCAGCACCGCGAGCGCGGCCAACGGCGGACGGCACAACGGCAGGACGATCTGCCAGTATTGACGCCACACGCTAGCCCCATCCACCAACGCCGCCTCGGTTAGTGACTGCGGTAAAGCCTTCATAAAGTTGCTCAGGACGAAGGTGCAAAAGCCGGTCTGGAAGGCGACGTGCACCAAGATCACCGACAAATACGTGTCCAGCAACCCGACCTCCCGGAAGAACCGGAAGAGCGGAATCAGCAACGACTGCTGGGGCAGCAGGTTTGCCGCAGTGAACAAGATCAGCATCGGCAGGTTGAACCAGAAACTGAAGCGAGAGAGCACGAACGCCGCCATAGTGGAGAACAACAACGTGAACGCCACCGCCGGGATCGTGATAATCGCCGAGTTGAGGAAGAGCTGGGTGAAGTTGCCGCTGGACCAAGCCTCCGTGTAGTTCGAGAGCGTGAAACCGCCGAAGGACACGTAACCGTTCGCTGCGGTGTAGTCGTAGTCGCGGAACGAGTTGTACAGGGCCCACGCCACCGGGAACAGCCAGCTGAGGCTCATCACGGTCAGGAAGACGTACAACACGACCCGACCAGGCGTTATCCCTCGCTTCGAGGGGGCCTGTTGATCGGAGGCAGTCGAGGAAGACGATTCGGCCGGGTTGGTCGTGGTGGTGGAAGCGTCGGTGCTCATTCGGGGGCATCCTCACGGTAAATCGAGATCATGTAGACCACGATGAAGACGAGACTGATGATCAATAGGATGGTGGCGATGGCCGAGCCGAATCCGACCCGTGAGGCCTCGCCGATGACGTTGGAGACCACCAAGGTGCTGAGAAGTTCCAACCCGTTGGTTCCTTTATTGATCACGTAGACGATGTCGAAGGCTCGCAACCCCTCGATGACCGTGATCACCAGCACCACCACGTTGATGGGGCGCATAGCCGGCAGGATCACGCTGAAGAAGGTCCGGACCTCGCTTGCGCCGTCCATCGCCGCTGCCTCTCGCAACGCGGGGTCGACGCCTTTGAGGCCAGCTAAATACAACAACATGATGTAGCCCACATGTCGCCACGAGGCGGCGACCAGCACGGCATAGATGTTGATGTCGGCATTGCCAAGCCAGTCGATCCGCGCCGAACCCTCCAGGCCGAGCATCGCGTTGAGCAAACCCTGGTCCCGGCTGTAGATCAACTGCCAGATGAAGCCGATCAGGGCCAGCGACAGGACCACCGGAAGGTAGAGCGAACTTTGGAAAAAGGTGGTGCCCCGCACCTCCCGGTCCAACAACGTGGCCAGGAACATCCCTAACGGCGTCGCAATCAGGAAGAACACCGCCAACCACAACAGATTATTGGTGATTGCCGGAACGAACGGCGGATAGATCGTCACCAGGTCGGTGTAGTTCTGTAGGCCGATCCACTGAATATCGCTGATCGGCCCGATGCCGTTCCACTTGGTGAACGAGAGCACGACGCTGATCAGCGCTGGAATCCAGACGAGACCGAGCACGAAGATCGCCGGTATGCCTACCATCAGCGCCAGGACGGTGCGATCCTTGCTCGTCAGTAATTGAAGCTTCTTGTTATTCGGCGGCGCTGCCGAAGAACGGTCGTCGGCGTCGGTGGGGGTTCCTGGTGCGGTAGCCATTCCTAACTCCTCAGGTCAGCTCTGCGGGAAAATGGAGTCGGCTTGCGCCTGGATGGACGACGTCACCTTGGTGATGTCGTTCGGATCAGCCAAGAACCGTTTGAGTTCGGGGATCATCACCGTCGCCGCAAAGTCCGGGCGGGTGTCCCGGTCCATGAACTGCGAGATATTGGCCGCGTTGGTCACCAAGTCGGCCGACTTGCGCTGGAGTTTGTCGTACGTGCTGGTGTCGGTGTCTTGGTGAGCACCGATCTGGGCATCGATCGCCACGTACGTGTTGACTGCCTCAGCAGTGCCCAAGAACGTCAAGAGATCTTTGGCCCTCTCTTCGCTGACCGGATCCGAGCGCATCATGAATCCGTCGATCGGTGCTTCGACCGCGTCCGCACCGATGGCGGGATCGATCTGCGGGAAGTTGAAAAAGTCCAGATCCTCTCGGTCTTCACCCTCGGCGAACTGCTGGTTGATGAATAGACCCATCACGATCATCCCGCTCTCGCCCTGTTGCATCGACTGGGCGGCCGTCTGCCAGGTGCGCCCCAGCGGGCTCTGCTGGTGATAGGGCAGCAGACCCGCCCAAGTGTCGAAGACGGCCCGGACCTCATCGCTGTCCCAGCGCCGATCGCCGGCCATCAACTCGACGTGGAACTGGTAGCCGTGCATGCGCATGTTGAGGTAGTCGAACGTGCCCATCTGGGGCCAGCCGTCGGAAGCGCCGAAGGCAATGGGCGTCAGCCCGTTCGCCTGCATGTCCTCGCACAGGGCCACGAACTCCTCCATCGTCTCCGGGGGTGTGTAGCCGTTCTTCTCGAAGACACTCGGCCGGTAGAACACGGCCCAGGGGTAGTAGTAGAAGGGCAGAAAGATCTGCTCGCCTTCAGCGTTGGTGGAGGCCTTCTTGAAGGCGTCGCTGAACCCGTCACCGACCTGGTCCCAGACATCGCTGATCTGCCCCACGAGTCCGTTCTCGTAGAAGAAGCGTCCGCGGTAGCCGGCGAACCACTGAAAAACGTCGTCGGGCTTGCCCTGTAGGTAGGAGTTGATCTGTTCCTGCCAAGTGTTGGGATCGGTGGCGTTGATGTCCACCTTGACCCCCGACTTCTGCTCGTAGAGGTCCATCGTGGCCTTCAGCGCCCGGCCCGGGACATCCTCGGTCGCCCGTGAACCGAGCGACATGCGATTGGGGTCCGGGTCTGAGCCGCAGGCACCCAACGTGCCGAGCGCTCCGACCCCCGCGACCCCCTGCAGCAGACTGCGGCGTGAAAACGGGGTATGCAGGCCCTGATGTCGGCGCACCAACTCGGTCGGACTCGGAGGGCGGGAGAGGTGAGAACGGGCTGACATGCGGGCCTCCTAGGCTCACTCGTCGTTGAGTGGGACGCGCTCCGCATCGATGGTGCGACCCTCACGGGCCCACCATTGTTCAAACACGAAGTACGCAAAGTGTGTCTTTCTGTGTCGAGTCTGTCAAGAGATCCGATAAAAATAGAACATCGTTCAACTAAAAGGTTCTTCGTTTGTTGGAATCTGTTGACTTCGAGGAGGGGTGGTGTCAGAGTCGTGGCTATGAGGCAGTGGCCAACCGATCGCGTGCTTTTCGGTGCCGACTTCAACCCCGAGCAGTGGAGTCCAGAGACCTTGGACGATGACATCGCGCTGATGGGGCAGGCGGGCTTCACCGTGGCCACGGTTGGCGTCTTCGGGTGGGCTCTGCTCGAGCCTGAGCCGGGGCGTTACGAGTTTGAATGGCTGGACCGTGTCCTCGACCGGTTGCACAACGCGGACATCGTGGTCGACCTCGCCACGGCCACTGCGTCCCCTCCGCCCTGGTTTGCGCGCATGCATCCGGAGGCGATGCCGGTGAATCGTGACGGCCTGCGGCTTTCGCACGGCAGCCGGCAAACGTGGTGTCCGTCCAACCCGGACTACCGTCGACGCGCCCTGGCCTTGGTCGATCAACTCGCCCGCCGCTATTCAGGCCACCCGGCCCTCGCGCTATGGCACGTCGGGAACGAGTTCGGTTGCCACAACCTGATGTGCTTTTGTGACGTTTCTGCGGCACATTTCCGCACCTGGCTCCAGGATCGCTACGGCCCTCTCGATGAACTGAACGAGGCCTGGGGCACCACTTTCTGGTCGCAGCGCTACTCCGAGTGGATCGACGTCGTCCCGCCGCGCACCACCACGGCCATCCCGAATCCGGGCGCGGAGCTGGACTGGCAGCGGTTCAGTTCCCACGCGCACCTCGAGCATCACATCGCCGAGCGTGAACTGCTGCATGAGCTGTCACCGGGAGTGCCGGTCACCACGAACTTCATGGTCAACCATTCGGTCACCGGCCTGGACTACAACCGCTGGGCGCCGCATCAAGACATCGTGTCTAACGACCACTACCTGGCTAACCATTTGCCCCACCCGGCAGCAGAGTTGGCGATGTCGGCCGATATCACCCGCGCGCTGGCGGGCGGTGACCCGTGGATCTTGATGGAGCACTCGACCTCGGCGGTCAACTGGCAGAGCGTCAACACGGCCAAGGCGCCCGGGCAGATGATGCGTGACTCGCTGTCTCACGTCGCTCGCGGCGCCGACACGGTGGCTTTCTTCCAGTGGCGGGCCTCCCGTGCTGGCGCGGAGAAATACCACTCCGCGATGCTTGGCCACGCGGGCACAGACTCGCGGGTCTTTCGTGAGGTCGCCGAGTTGGGAGAGGTGCTGGCCCGATGCGCGCCGCTGGCCGGTAGTCGCACCGTGGCCAAGGCTGCTTTCATTTTCGATTGGGAATCAATGTGGAGCACCGATGCCGCGTCGACTCCGAGCGAGCAGCACCGATACAACGACGAAGTACGCGGTTGGTACGACGCGCTCTATCGGGCCGGCGTAACCTGCGATGGGGTGGGCCCAGAGGCTGATCTGAGCGGCTACGCGTTGATCGTCGCCCCGTCGCTGCACCTGGTCACCGACCGCACGGCCCAGGCGATCATCGGTGCGGCGAACGCGGGCGCGCAGGTGGTTATCACCTACTTCTCCGGCACCGTCGACGAGCGCGATCACATTCGGCTCGGCGGATACCCCGGCGCTTTCTGCGACCTGCTCGGCATACGGGTGGAGGAGTTTGCGCCGTTGCTTCCCGGTCAGACCGTGTCGCTGAGCGCCGACGCCGACAGTCCCGTGTCGCAGTTGGACCAGCAGACCGCTTCGGTATGGAGCGAGCGCGGTCGAGCGATTCCCGGCACCGACGTGGTGGCACGGTTTGCGGATGGCCCATCGGTCGGCGACCCGGCGATCACGCGTCGGAGCACGGGTTCCGGATCAGCGTGGTACGTCGCGACCCGCCTGGACGGCGCCGGGTTGGATGCCCTGCTGGCGCCGATCATCGACGGTGCGGGTATCGAGGCGGTGTGGCATTCGCGACCAAGGGGCGTCGATGTCGTGCAGCGCCGGAACGAAACCGACACATGGACGTTCGTCATCGACCAAGCAGGGCTCGGGGTGAGCGTGCCGCTGGAGGGTGTGGACCTCGTGTCCGGCGAGGCCAGCAGCGCGGATCAACCGCTTAGGGTGGCTCCGGGCGGCTGCGCGGTGGTGCACTGGCACCCGCCGACAGGAGATGACAGATGAGCACGATGGCCCGCCAACGCCGACAGGTGATCCTCGATCGAGTGCGCCGTGACGGGTCCGTGCGCGTCGGTGAGCTCGTCGACGAACTCGACGTCTCCGACATGACCATCCGCCGCGACATCGCCGAGCTGGCGGACCGCGGACTGTTGATGCGCGTCCACGGCGGGGCGACCGTCACTGATGCGCCGTATTCGAGTCACGAGCCGATGTTCCTGACCAAGCTCGGCGAGCAGGTGCAAGAAAAACTAGCGGTCGCCCGTGCTGCCGCCGAATTGGTGCCACCCGGGTCGTCGGTGGCCCTATCGGCCGGCACGACGACGTTGGCCCTGGCCGAGGAATTGCGCAGCGTCGAAGGGCTCACGGTAGTGACCAACTCGATCCCGGTGGCCAACGCGCTGCACGACCCTGACCGCCGCGACCGGGTGGTCATTCTGACCGGCGGCTCCCGCACCCCGTCGGACGCGTTGGTGGGGCCTGTCGCGGTCACCGCCCTGCAGAATCTGCACGTCGATCGAGTCTTCCTCGGCGTACACGGCTACAGCGAACGCACCGGGTGCACCTCGCCCAATATGGTCGAGGCGATGACCAACCACGCGCTGATCCAGGCCGCCGCGGCCACCGTGGTGGTCGCCGATCACACGAAGCTGCGGCTGATCGGCCTAGCGACTTTCGTCCCCCTCGACGACATAGACGTCCTGGTCAGCGACGACGGGTTGGCCTCCGACGACCAAGCGATGCTGCGGACCCATGTGGGTCGGCTGATGATTGCCCCTGCGGAGCGGGACCCGGTCCAGACCCTCAGGGAGCACGCATGAACGCCACGACGCCCGTTACGGACTCGGCGCCGACAGATGTCGTAGCCCGGCGCACTCACATGCACCTGGCGGACGGGCGGGACCTGTTCTACTTCGACGATCTCGATACTGTCGTCTCGTCCGAACGCAGCGCTGTGGACACGCGTGATCTTCCCTCGATGCCCGGCGCGGCCCGGATGCGCCGTGACCCCCTGACCGGCGAGTGGATCCCGTTGGCCTCGCACCGGATGAATCGCACCCACCTGCCGGCCCGAGCCGACTGCCCGCTATGCCCTAGCAAGCCCGATCAGGCCCCCAGCGAGATCCCCGCCGCCGACTACAACGTGGTGGTCTTCGAGAACCGCTTCCCGTCGTTGAACGTGCGCGATGCCGAGCCGCCTTCCACCGTGGACGGCCAGTCGATCTGGCCCGAGCGAGCCTCCGACGGCCGGTGCGAAGTGGTCTGTTTCACCAGTGACCATGAGTCCAGTTTCTCGGCGCTGACCCCCCGCCAAGCCCGCACGGTCATCGAGGCGTGGGCCGACCGGACCGCCGAGCTCATGGAGATACCTTCGGTGCGCGATGTCTTCTGTTTCGAGAACCGCGGCGAAGAAATCGGCGTGACCTTGGCGCACCCGCACGGTCAGATCTACGCCTACCCCTACGTGCCCCCGCGCACTGCCCAGCACGCCGCACGGTCGGCCGAGCACTTCGCCGACACGGGCCGCGACCTGCTCGGTGACATCGTGGCCGCCGAGCAGCGGGCGGACCGCCGGGTCGTCATGACCGGCGAGCACTGGACGGCGTTCGTGCCCGCCGCCGCTCGGTGGCCGGTCGAGGTGCACATGGTGCCGCACCGCCACGTCCTCAACCTCGCCCAGACCAACGACGAAGAGCGGGCCGAATTAGCGACGATGTATCCCGCGCTGCTGCGCGCCCTCGACCACTTCTTTGTCGACGCCGACGGTGCACCGATCCCGTTGCCGTACATCGCAGGCTGGTTTGCCGCCCCCAAGGAGGAAGCCCACGCTGATCGTGCAGCAACGCCGGATGCCGCGCAGCCACGACTGCACCTGCAGGTCATCTCGGTCATGCGTGCCCCCGGCAAACTGAAGTACCTCGCGGGCTCGGAGTCCGCCCAGGGCGCCTGGGTTTCCGACACCACGCCCGAGCTCATTGCTGATCGACTCACATCGGTCGTTGAGTTCGCGGCGGCGCAAGCGTGACGTCGGTCGTGCCCGAATCGGTTCACCCCGATTGGGTGCAGGCTGCCGATCGCGCGGAGCACGCAGCGGACGTCAGCAAGGCCTTCGTGGACTGCTTTGGCTCTGAGCCCGCCGGGGTGTGGGCGGCGCCGGGGCGGGTCAATCTGATCGGTGAGCACCTCGACTACAACGGTGGCCCGGTCCTGCCGATCGCCATCGGCCACCACACCATGGTCGCGGCGGCTCCCCGCGCCGACGGCCAGATCCGGCTGCGCTCGCGGCAAGTGAACTCGACGTGGGACGGGTCGTATGCCGAGTTGGCCCCTGAGTCGATGCCCGGTTGGTGCCGGTATGCCGCCGGGGTGCTCTGGGCGATGACGGAGTCGGGTCAGCAGCTGCCCGGGTTCGATATGGTCGTCGACGGCCGGGTGCCTTCGGGGGCAGGGTTGTCGTCATCGGCGGCGTTGACCTGCGCCATAGCGGTTGCGGTGGCCGACCTCGTGGGGCTGGAACTGGACGGTCCGCAACGAGCCAGAGCCTTGGCTACGTGGTGCGTGCGAGCCGAGAACGACTTTGCCGGGGCACCGACCGGCGGGATGGACCAGTCCGTCGTGCTTCGAGCCGAGGCTGGCCATGCCTTGTTGCTGGACTGCTCGACGTTCGATGCTGAGCAGGTGCCGTTGCCCGATGGCGGTGAGTTGCTCGTGGTCGACACCCGCACCCACCACGCCTTGACCGATGGTCAATACGGCGGGCGCCGCGCGGCGTGTGAGGCTGCCGCCGTGGAACTGGCCGTGCCGACCCTGGCGGCGATCACCCTCGACGAGCTGCCTGGTGCGTTAAGCGCACTGTCCAGCGACGAGTTGCGTGGGGTGGTGCGTCACGTGGTGACCGAAACCGCCCGGGTCGCCGAGGTGGTCGCTCAGTTGCGCGCTGGCCGATTGCTCGAGGTCGGCCCGACCTTGTTCGCCTCGCACGCTTCAATGCGCGACGACTTCGTCATCTCGACCCCTGAGCTCGACCTCGTGGTCGACACGGCGGCCCGCGTTGGAGCCCCAGGGGCTCGAATGACGGGCGGCGGCTTCGGCGGATCAGCCGCGGTCGTATGCCGACCGGGCGACCGGGAGCGGATCGCCGGCGCCATCGCCGCCCGGTTTGCCGAGGCCGGGTATGCGACGCCGGGGATGCTCGCGATCGAGGCCACCGGCAGCGCGGCCCGCATTCGCTGACCCGCGCTCTTTCCGTCGATGAACCCGCACACGCCGCGTCGTCTCTTCATCGCTCCGCGTGCAGACCGTCATCGGTAGTTCACAGCATCGCGCTATAGGACCATGATGTGCGCCGAACTCGGACGCCTGGAACGATGCCATGAGGCCGCTGTTGCTGCAAGGCATTGTCGGGGCGGTAGCCATCGCGTTGCTCACGCTGCTCGCGGCCATTTTGGGCGAAATCGCCGGAATGCGGTTCTACCGCAAGGTTGACAAGACCGGCCTCGGTCGATAGCTCCACCGTCAGACGCAACGGCCTTCGTGCCCTCGTTCGTATTCCGGGGGTACCAGAGAGGATGCGTAGGGCGCAAGCGCCGGTGCGCTCGTGGTGAGGCGTGGCCGGACCAAGATTCGCCATGTAGATTCTGGTGGATGATCGTCACTAGTTGCGCCCGCCTCTAGTGGGTCTGAGTTCCTGCCAGTCGAGCGCTGGCCCAGTCGAGCGCGACCGCGCGGACCTGACCGTCTCGGCCACCGTGCAACGGGCTGATCAGGTGGTCGACCTCGCTGTCGGAACTCTGGCCTCGTGGACGCTCGTTTACCACGTGTGCCTCGTGGCCGGGCTGGAGGTCATTTGGGCTATCGTCCTCGAGATCCTATTCCTGACCGGGTGGGCGGCGCTGGCTCTTTTCGTGCGTCGCGAGCCCAACGAGGAGAGCGCTTGCTCTACTAGCGCTGGAGTTCGACGAGCACGTTCGTCCCGCTCGCGCCGTGAAACCCAACTGTTGGTCGCTACCGTGGTTGTTGCCGGCGGTGCCGCGATCACCTTTGCCACCTACGTTGTGTGGCCCGTCGTCGCGGCGTTGTGGTTGATCTCCGGCCTCGGCGCCGCGACACTTGCCTGGTCGCGCCTCGCAGGGGGTGCCGAGCAGCATCTCAGACCCCGGCAAGGCGATGGGTCGGAGGCCGCGTGGGTGGCGCTGACCTGGGGGGTCGTTCTGGCCGTGTTGTCCCTGTTCATTCTGCGCGCCAACCCCGACGACCTGTTCTACGTGAACCTCGCACAGTGGGTCGTGGACCAAGGCACCTTTCCGGTGCGAGACACGATCTTCTCCGACCAAGTCTTCCCGATGACCAACTGGCCGCCGATGGCTTCGTACGACGCGCTCGTCGGCACCCTGGCCCGGCTGCTCGGGGTTCACGCCGCTTCCGTGGCCTATGTGGTCATCCCACCGGTAGCTACCTTCCTAGCCGTGCTCGCATTGTGGCGGTTGCTGCGCGCCTGGGGGGTCCAACCGATCTGGTTGGCCCTCTCTGTCGCACTGACCTTCCTGTTGCTCGATGCCGTCCCGGGCTACGCCGCCCCCGGCGATCTGTTCCTGACCCGGATGTGGCAGGGCAAGGTCATCTTGCTCTGCCTCATGGTGCCGACGTTGCTGGTCTATGCCCTGCGCTACGTGGAGCGCCCGACTCTGGGACGGGCGGGTTGGCTCCTCGCCGGCGGCGTGGCCGGGATCGGCCTGAGTACGACGGCGATGTTCTTGGTCCCGCTGCTTGCTCTGGCCGGGGCGGCTCCCCTACTGCGGACCCGGCGCTGGGCTGCGCTGGGCGGGTTCGCGGCGATGGCGGCCTATCCGGTCGCGGCGGGGGTCTTCACCGTCGTGACGGGGGGACGCTCGGCAGACGACTTCGAGTCCCGGAAGCTCTATCGTTTCGAGCCTTCATGGTTCGGTCACGAGATCTTCTCCGACGGTCTGTTGGCGCTGGTCGGGGTGTCCGGCGTCCTGCTGGCCACGGTGCTCATCCCGAACCGAGCCGCCCGGCTAACCTCGGCACTGCTGGTCGTGGCCACTGGCATCACGTTCGTGCCCGGGGTCACCCATCTGTCCTACGACCTGGTGGGGCTCGGGCCCACGCTGTGGCGGGTGTCCTGGGTCTGCTCGGTGGGCGCCTCCGTCGGGGTGCTGGGTTCAGTGTTGGCCACCTGGCCGCGGGCGCGATCGGTTCGGGTGCTCGCCCCGCTCGCTCTCGTGGTCGCCCTGATCGTGGGCGGTCAACCTATCTGGTCTCGAGCCGCAGGTGTGGGCCTGGTCAACCCCCCACACTGGCAGCGCTCAGTCGCGTCGGTCACTCTTGCCGAGGATGTGACCGCGGCCCTCGAGCCTGGCGATATCTTGCTGGCTCCGCCCTACCTGGGCATCACCGTTGCGGTGATGACCACTCGGGTCAAGACGGTCGCCCCCCGCAAGTACTACATGGACCCGCTGAGCGCGATCCCCGAGTTCCATTACACCGAACGTGGCATCCTGATGGACTTCGTAAACCCCCCGCCGGGGCACCGTTTTGACCCCGAGGAAGTGGAACGGGCCTTCGAGGTCGTGGACGTGAGCATGGTGTGCCTGCCTTATGCCCAGCGCATCCGGCTGGATTTCCTCTCCGAAATAGGGTTCACCCCAGACCTGCGTACGAACGGGTATGCCTGTGTCCGCCGTTGACCCGCGGGTCGGATCGCGGCGCGCTTTGAAGCGCAAGGTACTTCGTTACGGTGCTTCTTCCCTGGTAGCCACAGCGTGCAGCGAGGTGACCTTTCTGCTGCTCTACGGCGTAGGGAACACCTCCACCACGGTGGCCTCAGTGCTCGGTTGGTTGGCCGGGGCCGGCCCCAACTACTGGATGAACCGGAGTTGGGCCTGGGGTCGTCGGGGCCGACCGAGCCTGCGGCGCGAGGTGTTGCCCTACCTGGTAGTCGTCCTGACGACCCTGGGCTTGGCCGTTGTCGCCACTGGTGCGGCGAGTTCGGCGTTAGACTCGATGGACGTGTCCGACTTGGTCCGGACGGTCCTGGTGGGAGGGGTCTTCCTGCTGGTGTATGTTCTGGTCTTCATTCTCCGCTTCTTCCTCTTCGACCGATTGTTCGCCACCCCGGCCGTAGACCATCCCGACCGGAAGCCCTGAACCGGCATACATCTAGGAGACACCGTGACCGAATCCCTCGCCAGTGAGCCCGCGCACGGTGACTCCGGGACTGGTGCTTTTGTCCAAGCCACTGGTCGCACGCTGGAGGACTCTTCGGGACGCCACCAGCGCCGATACCGTGCCTTCCAGTTCGGCCTCATCGCCCAACACTGTGGCCGCAGCGTCCTAGAGGTCGGGGCCGGACTCGGCGAGTTCGCGAGCCAGTTCTCGGGTCTCGACCGGCTCGTCGTTACCGACGTCGACCCTGACGCGGTTGCTGGGATGGCTGGGCGTTTCCGCGACCGTCCCGAGGTCGAGGCCCGAGTGCTGGACCTGGCCGGGCGCGTCGAGGCCATGGGCGATCTGGTATCGACGGTGGTCGCGGTGAACGTCTTGGAGCACATCGAGGAGGACAGCGCCGCGCTCAGGTCATTGGCTACCCTGGTCGAGCCTGGGGGCTCGATCGTGCTCTGGGTCCCGGGCTACATGCAGCTCTATGGTGACTTCGACCGTGCGGTCGGACACGTCCGCCGCTACACCCCGGACACCTTGCGACAGGCCATCCTCGGGGCGGGACTGACCTGTCCGGAGGTCCGCCCGGTCAACATGCTGGGCGCGCTCGCCTGGTGGGTTGCCGTGCGACGGGGTGGGGTGAAGGCGCCGAACCCCTGGATGCACCGAATCTACGACACGCTGCTCGTGCCCACCACGCGTCTGCTGGAGCGTCGGCTGCGACCGCCGTTTGGTCAGTCGGTGTTGGCGGTCGCCTCGGTCCCCGCAGCCCCAGACCCTGGCTGACGCCCGCCACCTCCACGGCGCAGCATGGTCCAGCCCAGCGCGGCAGCCGCAGGGACCAAGGTCAGGGCGGGCAACTGGTAGCGCCAGACGAACTGTGCGGTGACTGCGGGGGCGGCCAGCAAAATCAGCCCGGCCAATAGCAGCATGCCCACCACCGCCCTGGCCCGGCGGTCCTCCGGTCGCGCGGCACCCCCCCTGCCCAGGGTGGCGCCCAGCGCCACCACGATCGCGGCGAGCAGCACCGGCCCGGGCAGATATATCACCCACGCATAGACCGCCAGGCCGTCCGCGAAAGGTCGCACCGATTGCAACTGACGTCCCCCGTGGGCAGCGTAGGCCGGACCGGTCCAGTCGGTGGGCTCAACGGTCACGAAGTGCTTGAACCGCCACTTGTAGGCGGTGTCGTAGGAAAACCGGTTAGCTCGCCAGACGTCGAAGTTCAGGGCGAAGTCCCGGACCACGATCCAGGCGTAATCTAGCGGCTGCGTCCGGATCGCCTCGATTGCGAACTCGCGCATGGCTTGGTCGGTCGTCACACCCACCGGAGGTCGGAGCATGGGGAGCGTAGTGGGGTCATGAAAGGCGTAGTAGGTCGGGTCTTGTCGCTGCGCAACGGGCTCGCGGGGACACAGCACGCGCTGATACTCAGGGACCGAGATCTGCTCGCAGTCCACGAACGAGGTGGACCTCACGTAGAGCGCCTTACCGGTGAATTCCGCGAGGGTGAACACACCTCGCTCCTGCTGGTACCACGTCATGTAGGTACCCACCGGTCCCGCGAATCCCACGCCGACCAGGACGATGGCGGCGACCCGACGACGCCAGCCCGGCCCGGCTAGCAGCACGCATCCGATCACTGCCACCACCACCAGTGGCTCGCCGACCAACCGGACCGTGGCGGCCAGACCTAGCAGCAGCCCTGCGCCGAAGGCGTTGAACAGTCGCATCCGCCGGTGCCAACAGAGCAGGCACAGCGCGCCGAACACCAACACTTCGAACAGCACGTCGGACAACACCGCATGCTCGAGGTTCAACTGCATGGTGTCGAAGAGGACGGGTAGGGCGGCGACCGTGGACACGCGTGGCCCCACCCCCCAGCGGCGCAAGAAGACGTAGAGGAGCACCGCGAGCGCCAATCCCAGGGCATGTTGGATGAACGCCACCGCCACGACGTCCGGGGTAGCCAGAGAAGCGGGAAGCAACAGCAGGAGCACGTAGCCGAGGGGACGATCGGGTGCGGGCACGAGGTCCTCGATCGCGGCGAGGTAAATCGGCGCGTCGCTGTGGATGAGGGCAGGCATGAAGGCGACCTGCACCCACACCCGAACCAGGACACCGAGTGCCAACGCGATGAGAAAGGCTCGGTGATCACGCAGCAGCGACCCGGAGCGTCCGTCACCCCTCCCCGGTGGCTTAGCAGGACGGGCGGCGGACGGGGCAGTCACGCCCGGCTGCCTCGGGGAAGGTCAGGACGGGAACGGGACGCCAGGGCGAGCGCCCGGTCCGCCACGGGGGACGGACAGCCCTCGCGCCACCAGGTGCCGAGCACAACCCGGGCGTAGCGCGACCCGTAGAATACGTTGCCACCTTTCTTTGACGCCCCGGTCGCTCGGACGCGCATCCGCCCAGGAACCTCCCGGACGCGGAAGCCGTGCGAGAGCACTCCGATAAGAAGCTCTGAGGACTGGTACTGCGGCTGATTGAGGGTGATGTCCGCAGTAATTCCGGCCCGCATCGCGCGTAGACCAAAGGAGGTATCAGTCGCCCAGTGACCGGTCAGGACGCTGACCGTCCAGGCGAAGACGTGCACCCCGAGCCGCCGGACTCGATCGCGGGTCTCCTGACCGCCGAGACGTCGCGAACCCGTAACGAAGTCTGCCGAGCCGTCCAGAATGGGGGCCAGAACCACCTCAAGGTCGGCCGGGTCGTACTGGCCGTCCGCGTCGGTGGTAATGATGAACTGGGCCCCGTGCTCACGGGCGATCCGGTAGCCGAGTCGCAGTGCCGCACCCTGCCCGCGGTTGACGCCCGGGGCCACCAGCAGAGGTCGCGGATGCGCCTGGACTGCCTCGGCGGTCCCGTCGCTGCTGCCGTCATCGATCACCAGCACGTCGACGGCGAGACCGGCCACCGTAGCGGGCAACTCATCGAGGACGGCCCCGAGGCCGGAGGCCTCGTTATAGGCAGCAATGACTACGGTGACGGGGGCGAGAACCTGGTCGCCGTACCGCCCCCGGAAAGAAGTGGAGGCGGCGGCGTCGTGCTCGTCGATTTGCCGGCGGTCGGTAGCCCTTCCCCGCCGACCTCGCAGCAGGGCGGTGGCCCCCAGTGACCCGGCGACCGGCCACAGCGCCACTGCGAGGTGCTCGCCCCACTGGCCCGTCCCGTATGAGATCGCCTCGCCGACGTAAGCCACGAGGGGGACCAGCAAGGTCAGGCCGCAGAGCATCTGCATACCCGACCCGCGGGCGCGACCCACACCGAGGGCCGCCGCCGCAGCCATCAGCGCCCCGAGCACCAAGAACCACGGAACAACGGTGCCAAGCCCTTCGGTCGCTGAACGAGGCATGATGGCGGACAGCGCCGCCACTATGACCAACAACGTCGCTCCGGCCGGGGCGAGCACCCGCGACGCACGCCACGCGAGCACGAGGAGAGCTACGGCGGCGCAGAACACCAACACCCCGACGCGCAACGGTTCTGGGCCCCCAACGATGATCAGAGGGCTCAGCACGGCCGGGATGGCGGCCACTGCGCATAGCCACGGCCAAACGCCCCAGCGGGCGGTGAGGAGCTGCAGAGTTGCTGCGGTGATCACGGCGATCAGGACGGAGGCGACGGACCCGCCCACTAAAAGACCGAGGAGCAAGCCACAGATAAGCACCACTGCCGACGGCAGATGTCGGACCCACCGTATCGGCGTCGGAGGCACCGGGCTCAGTCCGGCGGATCGTCGGGTGCGAAGTCCACCCAGACTTCGCGCATGCCCTCAACGAGCGAGACACTCGGCTCGAACCCCCGAGAGCGGGCTCGGGCGATGTCCACCACCACGGCCGGCATCTCACCGGGCTTAGCAGGAACGCGCCTGGCCGTAATCGGTTTGCCGGTCGCGTCACGGGCCGCTTGGGTGAGCGTGTTGACGCTGTATGAACGGCTACCGCCGATGATCACCGGACCTGAGGGCCAGTCGAGCACGGCGAGGGCCATAGCGCGGGCCACGTCACCAACGAAGACCAGGTCACGGCGCTGTTCCCCGTCGCCGTAGATCTCTACCTCGCCGCCGCCTGCGGCAGCGCGCATCAAGCGCGGCACGAAACTGTCCTTGTGCCCCATTCCGGCACCGTAGACGTTGGTCAGTCGCAACACCGGGCAGCGCATTCCGAAAGAGCCAGCATACCCAGACAACAGCATTTCGGCCGCTGCTTTAGTCCCTCCGTAGGGCGTCAGCGGGGCGGACGGCATCGTCTCCACGATGGTGTCCTGGCCAACGTCGCCGATAACGGCGTTGGTGGAGGCGAACACGAACGTCTCAACACCGGCGACCCGGGCCCGTTCGAGCAAGCCTGCGGTCATCTCGACGTTGGTGGCGTGCACCTCGGCGGGCTGCTGCACGGACCTCAGAACAGAGGTGAAGGCAGCTAGGTGCACCACCGCATCGAGGTCTGAAGTGATCGCGCGTTGCCGTACCTCGGGGTCACAGAGGTCTCCCGCGACGGTGACAAACTGATCGTCGGGGAAGGTGTTGAAGTCAGCCACTACGACGTGGTGGCCTTCGCTATGCAAGGCGGCAACCACGTGACGCCCGATGAAACCGGATCCACCGGTGACAAGGACCTTCAATGCGCTCTTCATTGATGGATCCCACATTCGGTCTTGTCGGTGCCAGCCCAACGGCCATCACGGGGGTCCTCGTCGGGGGTGACCCGACGGGTGCAAGGCTGGCATCCGATGGACGGATAGCCGTCACGCTGCAGCGGGTTCACAGGCACGCCGTGATCCTCGGTGTAGCGGATGATGTCCCCAGCGCTCCACCGGGCCAGTGGGGCGAGTTTGATCTTGCGTTTGGTCTGGTCCCAGCCGATCACCGGCGTGTCAGCCCGGTCTGGAGTCTCGTCGCGCCGTAAGCCGGTCGCCCAGGCGTCGTACCCGGCCAACTGCGCCTCCAGTGGCTTCACCTTGCGCAACGCGCAGCACAAGTCGGGGTCACGAGCGAACAGGTCCTTACCGTATGCCGTGTCCTGCTCGGCCACCGTCTGCTCCGCGGTCACGTTCACGACGTTGACCGCAAGCGTAAACGCAACCGTGTCACGGGTGTCGAGCGTCTCGGCGAAGTGGTACCCGGTGTCGAGGAAGAGGATGTCGATGTCAGTGGCCACGGTGGAAGCCAGGTGAGCGAGCACGGCATCGTTCATCGAGGAAGTAATGGCTAAGCGGGCACCGAAGGTTGCCACCGCCCACGCAAGGATGTCCTGAGCAGGGGCGAATTCGAGGTCCTCGCCCACGTGACTTAGGAGGCGGCGAAGCTCGGCCTCGGAGCGACGCTCGGTCCCAGCAGCGAACGAGCGCTGGGCTCTCCCGGTATCCGCAGTCGTCACCAAGGCCTCGCGTCCTGGCCAGGCCTACTCGCCGCATGGGCCATGCAACTCATGGCAGCGCCGGCCGCGGACGATGAAGCCGCGCGTCCGCCGACCGGTGCCGCGCTCATCGGGTCATCCGCCGACATACTGCGGCCCGGGGGCCACGTGGCTCGCAGAGTTGGCCGAGGCTCGCCAGTTCACTCCGGGCGTCAGCGCCGACTGGTCCACCCGGTCACGATGCTGTTCGATGATGTCGTACATCGAGGTCAGCAAGGTGTTCGAGAGGAGGTGTGGCGACAAACCCAGGTCTTCCAGCGCGGTGTGCACGACGGAGAAATGGTGGTCTTCGATCTCCACGCGGGGGTTGTCCAGGTTCACGATCGAAGACTCCCCAGGGAAACTGTTGGTCACCGTCTTGGCCATCTCCATTAGCGACATCGTCTCCGTGGTTTGGTTGAAGACCCGGAACTCCCCGCTCGCGGCGGGGTTGACACAGGCCAAGCGAACGCACTCCACCGTGTCGCGGAGGTCGATGATGGCGCGGGCTTGTGACCCACCGCCGTACACCGTCAGCGGCAGGCCCAGGACCGCCTGGATCGCGAAGCGATTGATTACGGTCCCGAACACTGCGTCGTAGTCGAACCGAGTGACCAACCGCGGGTCAGCTGCGGTCTGCTCTGTCTCTTGGCCGTAGACGACGCCTTGATTCAGGTCGGTGACCCGCAGGCCCCAGATCCGGCAGCCGAACTCGAGGTTGTGCGAGTCGTGCACCTTCGAGAGGTGGTAGAACGAGCCGGGGCGCTTCGGGAACAACACCCGGTCGCTGCGCCCCTTGTGGGTGATGTCGAGCCATCCCTCCTCGATGTCGATGTTCGGGGTGCCGTACTCCCCCATCGTCCCGAGCTTCACGATGTGGATGTCCCGGTCGATCTCGCCGACGGCATACATCAAGTTCAGTGTTCCCACGACATTGTTCGTTTGGGTGTACACCGCGTGCTTGCGGTCAATCATGGAATAGGGCGCAGCCCGCTGCTCCGCGAAGTGCACGATGGTGTCGGGCTCGAAGTCCCGAATCGTTGCATAAAGGAAGTCAGCATCGACCAAGTCACCGTAGTAGGACGCGATCGAATCTCCACTGATGTCGCGCCATGCCGCCAGACGAGTGGTGAGAGTCTCGATCGGCGCTAAGGAGCCTGATCCCAGTTCATGATCGTAGGTTCGACGAACCATGTTGTCGACGACGCCGATTTGGTGTCCGGCCGCCGAGAGGTACATTGCGGTGGGCCAGCCGAGGTAGCCGTCACCGCCAAGAACGAGGATGCGCATCTGCATTTGCCTTTCGGTAGCCATGACCCATCCGGCCATGTAGACAGTAGACCAACTACAGGTAGGACCCCGAGAGGTCCAGACCTTGAGTGTCGGGTGAGATTAGATTAACGATAGAGGGCAAGCCCACCCGACATCGGGCGAGAGTCAAGGCCAATGAGGGATAAACGCCGTGTCGAACGACGCCCCTGGCCGTCGCGACCGCAGTCATGGACAGACCGGAACTCGGGGCGCGGTGAGTTCCACCGGTGCTCGCAGACGCCCCCACCGATCTCCATGCCATACGCACAACCTCCAGGTGGGGAACAGAGCCAACGGACACTAACGCGAATCCCTAACCTTACACTGTAAGGGCTAGGTGGCACGTACGTTCTCAGAGATAACTTTGTGGCCGACGGGCGGTTAGCGCACAGCCTTGTCCTTGCGAGGGATCACGTGCATCACCGCGACGACGAGGCCTCCCCAGAGGATCCCAATAATGGCCGAGGCCAGCGTATTGGTCAGCCATGCGAACCCGCCGCCCAAAGCGCCGGTCGCCTCGTGCATCCACTCCTCGGCGTGATGCACGATGTCGTACGGCGCAGTCAGGCCGAGCTCGTCGGCGCCGACTAAGAGGATGTGGCCACCGACCCACAGCATGGCTACCGTCCCGATGACAGACAAGAAGACCATGACCTTCGGCATACCCTTCACGAGGCCTCGGCCAACGGTCTGCGAAACTTTGGAGTCGCGCTCGGCCAGATAAAGCCCGATGTCGTCCATCTTCACGATGAGCCCGACCGCCCCGTAGACCAACGCCGTGATGAAGATAGCCACGACGATCAAGATCATCGCTCGCGATACGAACGGCTCGTTGGAGACCTCGTTGAGCGAAATCACCATGATCTCGGCGGACAGGATGAAGTCGGTGCGGATGGCCCCCTTAACCATCGCGTCCTCGTGACCCTTCGGCTGGGTAACCACCGGAGCCTTCTCTTCTTCATGATGTCCGCTGACCTTCTCGTAGATCTTCTCCGCACCCTCGAAGCACAGATAGGTCCCACCGAGCATCAAGATCGGGGTCAGCAACCATGGCAGATACTGGCTCAGCAGTAGCGCCGCCGGAAGGATGAACAGCAACTTGTTCTTGATCGAGCCGATCGCGATCCGCTTGATCATCGGCAGCTCGCGCTGGGCGGCAAAGCCCCGCACGTAGCGAGGGGTGACGGCAGCATCATCGACCACCACACCAGCAGCCTTGGCCCCGGCGCGACCAGCAGCAGCGCCGACATCGTCGACGGATGCGGCGGCCAGCCGGGCTAGCGCCGCCACGTCGTCGAGGAGCGCGACCAAACCGCCGCTCATCGAGATTCTCCCGGGACGGTGGTGGTCGAGGACGTGACGGTGGTTGGCAGCACGTCCTCAAGCCTACGGGGTGGGCTGCGGGTTGGCCCCGATCGTGGTTGCGGGAACGACGGTGGGGAGATCGGGAGGATGATGGCGGTCGGCGTGTCGGGTGGCGACCCTGGCGAGCGCGACCGAGGTTGCGCCGATCACCAGCCCGGCGATGTCGTCGATGATGTAGTGCCACCCGAAGTAGATGGTCGAGACAAGCGTCAACGCGAGGAAGATCCACATCGAGACGCGCACGACCCTCGGCAAGCCGGCGAAGTGCACGATCAACGCGGCGGTGAAGACGATGGAAGTGTGCAGTGAGGCAAAGGCCGCGATGCTCTGCACCGAAGACGTCGCGTGCGGGTCGGCCAGCACGCGTTCTCGCGCGTTCAGCATGCCTTGTTGCAAAGAACTGACCCCGGTGTCCGGTAAATGCGCGAAGTCCCAGCTGCGCTTCGCAAAGGGGCCCAGCGCCGGCAGCAAGTAGTAACTAAGCGTTCCGAGAGCCCAGTTCAGGCAGAGGGCTGTGGTGTACCAAAGGCCCAGGCTTACGTCACGGGACCACACCAGGAAGGCAGCCAACGACAGCGGCACGAAGAAAAGGAAGGAGATGTAGACCCAGGAAAGCACGTAGGCCGAGACCCCGACTCCCAGGAGGTTGTGCAGCACCTCGGCAGGGTTGGCGCCGAAAAACAGAAAACTGTCGGTGCCCCGCAGCGACAGGTCTTCTGACTGCCGTCGCGCGAACGGTAGAAAACTCTTTAGGTTCCGGTACCCCACGTAGGTCACGTAGAAACTACTCAACGCAATCAGCACGACCACCAATCGTCGAGTCGGCCACCGTTCGGTGAACACCTCGACCAAGGCCTGGCGTGCTGCGCGGATGCTGCGTGTCCCGGTGCTGCGACGGAGGCGCGCGATCATTCGGGGGACCAGGTCGGCGGCCATGAACAGAAACAGAATGAGGGGAAGTCTGGTCCAACTAGGACCGAGAAAACCATCCGGGTCGCGCAGCGGGAGGTCCATCGAGATCGAAAAAATGACGGCTAGGCCGCCGGTGATTGCCGCCGTCAGAACGGCCAAACCTACCCCTGCGCCCCTGCGGGTGAGCCAGTCGGCGGAGGAGGTCACGAGAGTAGTATTCCCTGTTTACCTTGACTTACCCTGATACCCCCCTGGTAGACACTGTGAATTCGCTCACTTAAATCAGACAGGTCGTCATACATCCCGTGCAGCAGAACGACATCCGCGATTTTTCTTGGCTCGAGAGTGCCGTAGTCGTGATCGACTCCAAACAGCGAAGCCGCCGACGATGTCGTCGCGACCCACGCATCGAGTGGGCTCATCCCGAGAGAAGCCATCAGGGCCAACTCGTCCAAGTTGGCACCGTGCGCCCCCACCCCGGCGTCGGTGCCCATCGCGATCTTGACGCCGGCGGCAAACGCCCGTCGTATCGAGTCGTCGTGGGCCTGCGTGACCATCCGGGCCTTGGCCACCACTGCGTCAGCCAGCGGAGCCCCGGCGTCAGCAGCGGCAATCACCGCACGCGGTGCCGATAGAGTCGGCACCAGCCAGGTCTCGTGCTCGAGCATCATCTCGATGGCCTCATCGTCCAGATAGATGCCGTGCTCGATCGACCGTATGCCGTTGCGGACCGCCACCTTGATCCCGTCCGTCGCTTGCGCGTGGGCCATCACGAACAACCCGGCCGCGCTCGCCTCGGTCACCAACGTCTCGATCTCGATGTCCCTAAAGTGCCCGTGCCGCGGGTCGCTACGAGCCGACATCACCCCGCCACTGGTCGCCACCTTGATCACGTCGGCCCCGGCCCGGATCAGCTCGCGGACCGCCTTGCGCATCTCATCCGGCCCATCGACCACCCCGTTCGGACGCCCCGGGTGCACCCCGAAGAGCGGCACGTCGACGCCACACGCCTGCACCCCATCACCGTGGCCTCCGGTCTGCGAAAGCATCGTCAACGCCACCTGCATCTGTGGTCCCCGGATTAACCCGTCGCGCACCGCGCGGGCCACCCCCAGGTCAGCGCCGCCAGCATCCCGCACCCAGGTCACCCCCGTGTCCAGCGTCAACGAAAGGTGAGCAATCGCCTGGTAGTACGGATACGAAAACGGCGTCTGCAGCATCCGCAACAGGTTGATCTGATCAAACAACACGTGCACGTGGGCGTCAAAGAGACCCGGGAGCACCGTCATACCCGTGCAGTCGACCACCTCGGCAGCTTCAACGCCGAGACGCGGCCCCACCTCGACCACCCGGCCATCTCGCACCCACACATCGGCAGCGCTCGGCGTCGCCCCCGTGCCATCGAGCACCGTACCGCCAGCAAAAAGAATATCGCTCATACCCTCACGCTATCGGCGACGTGGGCGGCCCGTACTCTCTCTCAATGGCCACGTTGCCGCTTTTCCCGCTGGGTACAGCCCTCATGCCGGGTGCCCTCTTGCCCTTGCAGATCTTCGAGCCGCGATACGTCACGCTGCTGCAAAACCTCATCAGCACTCAAGAGGAGCAACCGCCAGTCTTTGGCGTCGTGGCCATCCGCAAGGGTTTCGAGGTCGGCGAGCACGGCGCTCGCGCGTTGCACCCGATCGGCTGCTCGGCGCAGATTCGACAGGCAACAAGCCTGGGCGAAGGCCGGTTCCTGATCATCGCCGAGGGCCGGACCCGCTTCGAGCTCGGTGAGATTGAGAACGACAGCACCACGCCGTATGCCGTGGCGCACGTCAACTGGCTGCTCGACGAAGACGGCGACGCAAACGAGGTCGGAACCCTGGCCGCGATGCTGCGCCGGGACCTGGCGGCCTACCGCGAGAGCCTCGGGGAGGACGAGATGGAGGCGCCCGACGAGGACCGGGAGTTGTCCTACTGGTTACCGCAAGCCCTTGACTTGGACCTCAGCGACCGGCAGCAGATGTTGGCCAGCAGCAGCACCGAGACCCGGCTGCGGCTATGCCGTCAGATCGTGCGCCGTGAGCGCACGCTGACCTCGTCGTTGGGCACCATCGGGCATTCCCTCGGCGGCCTTGGCGGGCCAATAAGCCCGAACTAAGAGCCCAGTAGATCCAGTACCGCGCGTTCCAGCGCGGCTTGACGCTCGTCATACGTGGGGAAGTCTTCTTCCGGCGCGACCGAGATCGTCCGTCCGCCCTCGTAGGCCTCGATCACCCGCGGGTCCACGTACGACGATCGTGCCAACGCCGGCGTGTTTCCCAAGAACGAGGACACCTCCTTCATCGCGGCGCTGACCGCACGCTTGCGCGAGGCACCGCTCTCACCGTGTTCAGGGGTATTGGCCAAAGCGGCACTAGCCAACACCGTCGCGTGCCACGTGCGGAAGTCCTTTGCGCTGCCCTCGACCCCGGTGCCCTCGCGGAGGTAGTCGTTGACCAGCGCCGGCATCACCCCGTGCCACGACCGCGAAGCCTTATAAGCCAGTAGGCGGGGGTCGTCGGCTCGGCGTCGCCGCATCACCGCAATAGCCTCGATTACCGACGGGTCATCAATGGTGATGCGGTGGGACACCCCCGACTTTCCGACGAACGAGAAGACCAGCATGTCGTTGGTGCGACGGACATGGCGACGCTCCAACGTGGTCAGGCCGAAACTGCCGTTAGCGTCGGCGTAGATGTCGTTGCCGATCCGGAAATACCCCAGGTCGATGAGGCGGATCGCTGCCGCGCAAGCCCGTTCCATGGGCATACCGTCCTGGCCCAGGTCGTTCAAGATCACCGATCGAGCCTTCGTCAGGTTGTGCCCAAACGTGAGCATCCGATCGAACTTCTCGGCATCTCGGCGCACGCGCCAGTCGGGGTGATAGAGATACTGCCGCCGCCCGGCGTCGTCGGTGCCGACCGCCTGCAGGTGGCCGTTCGGGAACGGCGTGATCCAGACGTCCTGCCAGGCCGGCGGGATCACGAGGTCCTTCACCCGTTTTGTCTGCTCCCCAGGCAGGCGGTGACCGTGCTCGTCGAGGTAAGCGAAGCCCGTGCCGGCGCGGCGGCGAGTCCACCCGGGGCTATCCGGTGACGTTCTACGCAGCCTGACCATGGGGCGACGCTAGACCCCGATCGCGGTGGGTGGCGCGCCGGGTTGGGCGAACCCCGCCTGCCGAGCAGTCATTCGGCCGCGCGACGCAAGAAAGGGCCGGGCGCTCGCAGTGCGAGAACTCGGCCCCTTCATGGGTTCAGCGGCGGGGTTAGCCGTCGATCAAGCCCTGCTCCATCAGCCATTCTTCAGCGACAGCCTCAGGCTGTTCGAGGTTGACGGAGACTGCTTCGTTGAGCATGGTCATCTCTTCGTCGGTCAGCGCCTCGGAGATCGGGTTGAAGATGGCGTCCAATGCGTCGCCGTACTCGTTGTAGACCTCGGCGCGGAAGACTGGGCTGGGGTTGTAGAGCGGGAAGAATCCCTCGTCGTCCTCCAGCACCGTCAGATCCAGACCGGAGATCCGGCCGTCGGTGGTGAAGACCTCACCGAAGTTGCAGGGGTCACGCTGGTCGGCCTGGGTATAGACCAGGGCCGTGTCGAGCACCGACACGTTGTCGTTAGGGAACTCAAACCCGTAGGCCTCTTCCATACCCGGCAGGCCGTCGTCGCGGGCGGAGAACTCATTCTCCACACACAGCGTGGCCTTGTCGGGCTCCTCCTCAATGAGCGTTCCTAAATCGCTGATGGTTTCCGGGTTGCCGAGGTCATCGGCGGCTTCGGTCGGGAAGGCGATGCCGTAGGTGTTGTTGAAGTTGGCTGGCTCCAGCCAGACGAGGTCGTTCTCCTCCAGATCCCGGTCTCGGACTACCTCGTACTGCTCGATGCGGTCCGGAATGGGGTCGGTCTCCTTGAAGAAGGAGATCCAGGCAGTGCCGTTGTATTCCCAGTACATGTCGATTTCGCCACCGGTCAGAGCCGCGCGGGTGACGTCGGTGCCACCGGTGTTGATCTGGTCGGTGACGTCCGCACCGGCGTTCTCCAGGGCCGCGACGGCGATGTAGCCCAAGATCTTCTGCTCGTCGAAGTCCTTCGAACCGACGGTGATCGAGGCTCCGTCGAGTCCGCTGCCTTCCCCGGAACTACCCGAGCCGCTGTCACCGCCACTGTCGTCGCCACAGGCGGCCAGGATCAAGCTCATGCCGAGGCTGGCAGCAACTGCGAGTTTCATCTGGTTTTTCATGTCGTTCCTTTCGTTGAGCACAGGAATGTGCGTTTCGACGTGTTGTGCTAGAGGCCCTTGGGTGAAGCTGCTCGACCGAGCACCGAGGCGAGATAGTCGATGAGGAGGGCCAAGGAGGAAACCATTACTACCCCCGTGATCAGGATCGCGTTTCGGTTGAGCCCGATGCCTTGCACGATGAAATAACCGAGGCCACCGGCGGCGAAGTAGGTGGCGAGCGCAGCCGTGCCGACGTTGATGATGAGCGCGGTGCGGATGCCGGCGAGCATGACCGGCACGGCTAGGGGCAACTCCACTCGGGTCAGAATTTGCACCGGTGACAGTCCCATGCCCCGGGCGGCCTTGATCACGTTTTCGTCGACCTGTTGCAGCCCGACCATGGTGTTGCGCAGGATCGGCAGGGCGGAGTAGGCGACGAGGCCGACGATCACGGAGTTGAAGCCGACTCCGAACCAGACGACGACGATGGTGATGAGGCCGATCGAAGGGATGGCTTGGCCGGCATTGCCGATCCCGAGGACTAGGGGCGTCGCCTTGCTGAACGCGGGACGGGTCACTGCGATACCAGCCGGGATCGCAATTAACACCACCAGTATGGTCGAGATGAAGGTCAAGCTCAGGTGCTGGCGCAGACCCAACCAGATCCTGTCGGCGGTGAGCGTACGTTGCTCGATGGAGTCCAACTCGGCGGAACTCACGTAGAGATACGTGGTCAGCAAGACGGCGGCGATGAAAATCGGCATACCGAACAGGCTGACCCTGTTCCACCAGACAGCGGCCTGTGGATTGTCGACTTCATCGGCGTCGGGAACGGTCGTCATCAGGCCTCCTCGGGATCGTATTTTTTCTGGGCCAAATAGAACTGCGCGCTGTCGTCGCGCATGATCCGAACGGCCGACATGATCGTCTCCATGTCGACGATTCCCTGGTAGACGCCCTTGTCATCGATCACCAGCGCGCAGCCCGCGTTGGAGATGATGAGCTCGTTGAGGGCGTCGGAGAGCGTGGCATGGGGTTCCACCGTCGCGGTGGCGGGCAGGCCGGCCCGACTCAAATTGCCCCGGCCTGCTTCGCGCAGGGCCTTGGCGCCCACCCACCGGGCCGGACGTCCGTGATCGTCCAGCAGCAGCATGGCCGACCACGGGGAGGCGGCAAGGCGCTCCAGCAGGTTGACCGGATCGCTGCCCAGCCCGCCGGTCGGCGCATCGGTGGCCATGTCGATGTCGCGAATTCGGCTGAGGTTGAGCCGTTTCAACGAGGCACCCCCACCGATGAAGTCAGAGACGTATTCGTCAGCCGGGTTGGTCAGCAACTCCTCCGGAGCAGCGAACTGCGCGATGTGTGACTGATCCTTAAGGACGACGATCCGATCGCCCATCTTGATGGCCTCGTCGATGTCGTGCGTCACGAACACCACGGTCTTGTGGATCTGCGCCTGAAGCCTTAAGAACTCGTTCTGCAACCGGTCGCGGGTGATGGGGTCGATCGCTCCGAACGGCTCGTCCATCAACATGACCGGGGGATCCGCGGCCATGGCGCGAGCCACTCCGACGCGCTGGCGCTGCCCACCGGAGAGCTCTTTCGGATAGCGGCCGCGATACATCTCGGGGTCCATGCCGACCAGGCCCAACAGTTCGTCGACCCGCTCGGAGATCTTGTCCTTCTTCCACCCGACGAGACCAGGCACCGTTCCGATGTTCTCGGCCAGCGTGCGGTGCGGGAAGAGGCCGGTGGACTGAATGACGTATCCCATCCGGCGACGCAACTCGTCAGGGTCGGTCTTGGTGACATCCTCACCTTCAAGGATGATCCGTCCCGAACTGGGCTCGATCAAGCGGTTGATCAACTCCATCGAGGTCGTCTTGCCACACCCGGAGGGTCCGACGAAGACGACGATCTCCCCGGTCGCGATGGACAGATTCAACTTGTCCACGGCGGGGACATCCTGCCCAGGAAAGGTCTTGCTCAACTCGTCGAGCTCGATCATCGTGGGCGCGGTGGCACCCCCATCTTCGGGTTTGGGGTGGTGGGTGGAAGACGATTCGGTGGTGGTCACCGGATACCTCGAGACGTAGTCAGTCGGCGGACAAGGATGAAGAACGCGTCGAACAGGAGAGCAAGCACGATGACGGCTAGGGTTCCGCCGTACACGAGGTTTACGGCGCCGGGGGAGCCCAGCGAGCGCAACCCGCGGAAGATCTCGACGCCCAGCCCGGGGCCACCGACCAGCGCGGCGATGGCCGCAATCCCGACCACGATCTGGGTCGAGACACGCATCCCCGTCAGAATGACCGGCCACGCCAGCGGCAATTCGATCGTGAAGAGCCGCCGCCAGTGGCCGACCCCCATGCCACGGGCAGATTTGGTGATGGCTGGATCCACCGAGGCCAGTCCGGCGATGGTATTGGAGATGATGGGCAACAAGGCGTAGAGGGTCAGGGCGGCGATGGCAGGAGCCTGACCGAGTCCGAAGATCGGCACGAAGAGACCGAAGAGAGCCAGCGACGGAATGGTCAGCATGACCGAAGCCCCGCTGACGATGACGGGCCGCATGTTGGTGCTGCGAAAGGCGAGGACACCGGCCGGAACGCTGATGACGATCGCCAGCACCATCGAGATGAGGACAAGTTGAAGGTGCTCAATGCCTAACTCGAGCAGGTTGTCTAGATTTCGAGATAAATAGTCGCCAAAGGTCACGAGTCTCCAAGGGTCAGTACACCCAGTACGTCCGTTGCAAGTTGGCCGCGTGCCTACCCAGTGGGGCGGCGGCGGCGACCCTGCTCGCTCGGGACCTTGAAGGATCAACTAAGCACGCAAAACGCCTCTGGTCAATAAATTCACTCTTTGTGTGTCAATACGATAACAACTCGGCCTAAATCCTTGACGGCACTGCATTGGTAGCGTTTTCTTACTCCTTCACCCAGCGCTTGTGTGGCCGGGAATGGCTCCGTAGGGGGCGGTTAGGGATAGCGTAAGGGCTTGTGGCTATCGCCGACTTCGGTCTCGACGCATTCTCGCTGAGCGGCAAGCGCGCCCTGGTGACGGGCGGCAACTCGGGGTTGGGTCGAGCGTTCAGCGTGGCCCTAGCTCGGGCTGGTGCCGACGTGATGGTGCCCGCCCACATCGGCGACGATGGCACGACCGAAGCTCTGGTCACTGAGTGTGGCGTTCGCTACGAATTCCTGCGGGCCGACCTCACCGCCACCGGCGAGTGTGAGCGTGTGGTCACACACTGTGTCGAGACCCTCGGGGGCCTCGACATTTTGGTGAACTCGGCCGGGATTTGCCTCTCTGCGGCATCAGAAGACTTCGACCGGGCGCAATGGGACCCGATGCTGGCCGTCAACCTCACTGCCGGTTTCGAGATGGCCCGGCACGCCGGCATACACATGCGGTCCGTCGGCGGAGGCAAGATCATCAACATCGCATCCCTGTTCTCTTACCTCGGTGGTCGCACCTCCCCGGCGTATGCCGCCACGAAGGCGGGCATCGTCGGTTTCACCCGGGCCTACTGTGATGACCTGGCCGAGTTCGGCATACAGGTCAACGCCATCGCGCCTGGATATTTCGTGACCGCCCTGACGACGACCACCCGCGCTGGAGAAGACACCAACCGGCGCGTGCTGGAGCACATCCCGGCGGGGCGTTGGGGCGACCCTGGTGATCTGATGGGGGCAGTCGTGTTTCTTGCTTCTCGCGCCAGCGACTACGTCAACGGCCAGGTGCTGGTCGTCGACGGCGGCTACCTCGTTCGCTAAACCCCGATCCGTTAACCACTCCCGCAGAAGAGGACATCAGATGGTTGCAACTCAGTCGACCTTGACCCGTGAGCAGGTCGTGGCTGCCGTCACCGAACTCATCGGCGACTCGGCGGTGGAGACAACGGACGCGAGGCGTCGTGAGGTGAGTGTTGACCGCTTCCATAAGTACGAGGCGGTGCACGGGATCTTCAACGGACCTTTCCCGGCGCTGATTGCCTACCCGTCGAGCACCGAGCAGGTGGCTCAGCTTCTCGAGTTTGCGCAGCGCGAGCGGGTGGCGGTCGTGCCGCGCACCGGTGGCACGGGCACCGAGGGCGGTCTCGAGACGGCGGTGGCCGACTGCATCGTGATCGACGGTTCGCGGATGAACGCTGTGGTCTCCATCGACGAGGCCAACATGATGGCCACCGTGCAATGCGGCGTGCCGCTGCGCGAGCTCGAAGACCAGCTGCGTGAGCGGGGTCTGACCACCGGGCACTCGCCGCAGTCGCAGCCGATTGCGCAGATGGGCGGGCTGGTGGCCACGCGATCGATCGGCCAGTTCTCCACGCTCTACGGCGGCATCGAGGACATGGTCGTTGGCCTTGAGGCGGTGCTGGCCGGGGGTGAGGTCGTGCGGATCAAGAACGTGCCGCGCCGCGCCGCCGGGCCCGATATTCGGCACATCGTCATCGGCAACGAGGGGGCGCTGGCCTACATCACCGAGGTCACCGTGCAGGTCTTTCGCTACAAGCCCGGCACCGCGAGGTATGTCGGCCTGCTGGTCCCCGATTTCGCCGCCGCTATCGGCCTGCTGCGTGAGGTCATCGTGGCCGGATATCGCCCTGCGGTGGCCCGGGTGTATTCCCCGCAAGACGCTCGCCAGCACTTCGGTGATCACCCGCAGGACCAGAACCTGGTGGTCTGGAGCGCCGAAGGGCCGGGGCCGATCGTGGACGCCACGATCGCGGCGATCAAGGGCATTGCCGGTCAGGTCGAGCACACCCGCGTCGCTTCGGAGCGCATCGCCACCTGGTTCGAAAACCTAAACTGGGGACCGGAGAAAATCGAAGCCGAACAGGCCGACATGTTGCGAGACAACCGGCTGGGCTACACCACCGAGGTGTCGATCGACTGGTCCCGTGCTGGCGACTTGTACGACCTAGTGATGGCGCGGATTGCCGCCGATTTCCCTCATCTGGACGACCTACACCTCTTGGGCGCGCATTCGTCGCACTCCTATCAGACCGGCACCAACCTCTACTTCGTCTACGACTACGCGATCCGCTGCGAACCCGAGGAGGAGTTGGCGAACTACCACGCGCCGCTTAACAAGATCATCGTGGAGGCGGCGTTGGAACTGGGTGGCTCGATGGCCCACCACCACGGCGTCGGCAAGTACCGTACTCCGTGGATTCGCCAGGAACACGGCAGCGCCTACGCGTTGCTCCAAGGTCTCAAAGACGCCTTCGACCCGGTCGGCATCATGAATCCGGGCACGATCTATCCGCTGGACGAGTGGCCGCCTAAAGGTGCCGACATTCCATGAGCGGCCCAGCGTCCTCGGGCTTGATTCTGGCTATCGACGGCGGCTCACAGAGCACCAAGGTCACGATCTTCGACGCTGCCGGCTCGGTCTATGGGAAGGGCCGAGCATCCCTGCGGCCCTCGGTCCTGGGGGATGACGGCACCGTCGTTCACCCCGACGACGACCTGTGGGACTCGCTGTGTGTGGCCACCCGGGCCGCGTTGGCTGATGCTGACGTCTCGGGTGAGGCCATCGTGGCCATCGGGCTGTGCAGCATCCGGTACTGCCGGGCGATGCTCGACGAAACCGGCGCGCTGACCGAGCCGGTCTTGAGTTGGATGGATGCTCGGGTTTCTGGGCCGGTGTGCGATCTCGCGCCGGAGGTCGCCACCATCGCCAGCGCTGCGGGCTATCTCACCGTTCGGCTGACCGGTCAACGCCGCGACAGCGCTGGGGCATACAAAGGCGTGTGGCCGATTGCGGCTGACGGGCTGGACTGGTCGCAAGAGGACGAGGATTTCACCGCCACCGGTATGCCGCGTCGACTCCTTCCCGAACTGGTGCCCCCCGCAGGTTTGATGGGTGGGGTCACGGTCGCCGCCGCCCAGGCGACCGGTCTGCCCCAGGGGTGCCCGGTGTTTGCCACCGCCAACGACAAGGCGGTCGAAGCGCTCGGTGCCGGGTTGTCGTCAGCGATCAACGCGGGGTCCGGTGAGCACACGGTGGTGCTGTCCTTGGGCACCTACATCGCCTCGATGACGGTAGGCGATGCGGCGTCGATGCACCCAGGCGCGAATGGTCCGCATACGTGGGTCAACTCTGCGTCGGTGCCGGGCGACGTGCTGTTCGAGAGCAAGGGCATCCGACGCGGCATGTGGACGGTCTCGTGGCTGCGCAACCTGCTCAGCGCCGCAGACGCGGCCACCCCCGGCGCGTCACCGGCCGACCCCGAGGTCACCCAGGCGTGGCTCGAAGCGGGTGCGAGCGACGTGCCGCCGGGGGCTGAGGGGCTATGTGTGGTGCCCGACTTTTTGGCCGGTCCTGATGGCCCCGATCGTCGGGGCAGCATCCTGGGTTTGGCCGGTCAGCACGGTGCCCACCATCTGCATCGGGCGGTGCTCGAGGGCATTGCGCTCACGATGCGTGCCCACGCCTTCGCGATGATCGGGGCCCTCGGCATCGACTCGCCGCGAGTGGTCGTCACCGGGGGTGGGGCGATGTCGGACTTGATGATGCAGATCGTGGCGGATTCGTGGGCGCTGCCCGCCACCCGCGCAGGGATGCCGGATGCCGCCGGGTTGGGGTCGGCCATCTGTGCGGCCGTGGGCTCAGGCATGCACTCCGACTTCTCGGCCGCTATCGAGGCGATGGTCCGCGAAGGCCGGATGTTTACCCCGGAGCCGTCATCGGTTGAGGCCTACCGCAGCGTCGCCGCCGCTTACGACAGTCTGGTGGGCTTTACCGACCCGCTGTACCGCCACCTGGCCGCGACGGGACGGTGCGCAGTTCGACCGTGAAGAACGGCAACATCGCCTGAGTGAGGGGCCCGATCGCTACGGCATACAACACCGTGCCGAGCCCAGCGGTGCCACCGAGGATAAAACCGACGATGACCACAGTAATTTCTATGCTGGTGCGCACGAGCCGGATGGAGCGGCCGGTGACCCGCGCCAACCCCGTCATCAAACCGTCTCTGGGTCCGGGGCCGAGTTGAGCGCCGACGTACAGCGCGGTGGCTAGGCCGTTGAGCACGATGGCGCCGATCAACAGCGGCAGTCGGATCACCAACGAGTCGGGTTCGGGGGTCAGGTGCAGGACGAGGTCGGCGGAGATCCCGACAAGGAAGGCATTCGCGATGGTGCCGACGCCCGGACGTTGCTTCAGTGGGATCCAGATCAGCAGCACCGCGAGTGAGACCAGGATGGTCATCACGCCAAACGACGTCGGCACGTGCTGGATGATGCCGACGTGCAGCACGTCCCAGGGGATGAGTCCCAGACTGGCGCGGATCACGAGGGCCATTGAGGCGCCGTACAAGAACAAGCCGACGAGGAGCTGCACCAGCCGGCGGGGGAGGCGTCCGGCCCGAAGTTGCTCTATGGGGCCGAGGTTCGCGAGTTGGCGACGTTGACTCGCGCTGTCTGGTGTTGCCATAGCGTCGAGTCTGCTCCGAATTGGCCCGGGCCGAAAGGTCCAATTCTTCGCCGGTGGCCTCACTGCGCCGCGACGAGGCTGTGGTTGCATCGCCTTGCGTGCAAAAACTCGCCCAATATGCCGAGCTTTTGCACCCAAGCCGATGCAGCAATCAGGCTGAGCGTTCGACCAAGTACTGATGAGTCGAGTGGTTGTGCAACGAAGAACGCCCAGCGTCCCAATTCTCAAAGAGGTGGTCAGCGACGAGGTCGTCAAGGAGGAGTGCGGTGCGTGCACCGCAGAGCACATCGGGGGCCAGAGAGAAGTCTTGGTGCAGGAGCCCGCCGACCATATCGTGGCAGGCGACCTGTTCGTGGATGGCGTCGGCTTCGACGTGTTCGTCGAAGTAGGCCGTCACGTCGGAGGTGAAGCCGAGGCGGCGCATGCCTTGGGCGTATCGGCGGTTGGGGTGGGTGGAGGTCATTTCAAAGGCGGCGAGGTGTCCTACGACCGCGCCTCGGTGACGACGGTGTAGCCCGAAGAAACTCATGGCGTTGACGACCGCCAGGGAAACGCCGGGGACCGAGTCAAGGAGAGCGCCGTACGTGGCGTCGAGCCCGGCTCCGGTCATGGCGTTGGCAAACATGGTGGAGTGGACCCATTCGGGTCGGCCACCGCCGTATTCGTCGGTTTGAATTTCCACCAGCGCGGCTTTGGGTGCGCCGTGTAGGCGGGGAATGGCCCAGGTGTGGGGGTCTGCTTCCTTGAGGTGATACACCGAACGGTGAGTGAGCAGTTCCTGAACGTGCTTCTTCTCGGCGCGCCGAGCAACGAAGGACGTGAGTCGGCCGCGAGGGTCGGGTGCCGTGAGTTCCGTAAGAACCTGCACGACGTCATCAACACTCTCGACGCTCGGTGCCGGATCGAGGAGGTTGTTCACGCGTTGCTCGAATCGGTGCTCGAGGCGTGCGCGTAGATCGAGAAGGTTGGGGGACCACTCCCACCGGTCATCGACACCGTTGATGCCGCGGTAGTGCAGTTCGTACAGCACGAAGAGGGACAGTTGTAGGTCGTCATCGGTGATCGCGTCAGCTTCCGGCTGAACCAGATCGGGGATGGGGTCGATGCCGTGGGGGCCGACTTCCGAGGTCAACAAGTCCACGAGGAACGCGCTCATCGCGCCACGTGCGACGGGTAGCGGCAGGCGATGATTGTCTTCGATGGTGGCCATGTTTACACAGTAACCTCGGGCTGGGTAGGGCATAGATCCGGGGTATGCCGCTGCGTTGGCGCGCGTGCTAGCCCACCCTCGGGTGTCGGCTGCGATGACGGTGGGGCACGCTTGGGGCGTGGATAGTGTGAGAAGACATGAGCAGCCGACCAGGATCACCGTGTGTCCGGATGGGCCCATCTTGGTTCGCGGTCCTGTTGAGGTCGTGGGCCAAGACGGGAAGGTGTCGATGAGTAGGCGCGCGACTTCTGCGGTCTGCCAATGTGGACTTAGCGCTATCTCCCCATGGTGTGACGGCAGCCACCGACTCAAAAAGACGTCACCGTCGCGGAAGCCCGCGTGGACCGAGAACGTCCAACGGTAGTGATGCCAGTCATATGATGCCCGGGGTGCACGCACTGGTGATTCATCACCCGATGGTGTCCCCGGACACCATCGACGCATCCATGTACGTCGGCGGATGCGCCGCAAAACTAGTTTCACCTAACCTGACCCAGGATGGGACCACCCCTGTGGACCTGTTGTGCGTCCAGTTGGCCTATTTCTCGGAACTTTGTGGGTGGTGCACGCTGGTGCGGGAACGGTTGGGGCCCATATCGTGGTTCATGCCCCAGATCACGGCTCGCGGGCGGGTGTTGACGCCCATCTTGTTGTAGGCGTTGCGGATGTAGCTCTTCACGGTGTTGGGGCTGGGGAAGGTGTTAGCGGCGATCTCCTTGTTGGACCACCCCTGGGTAATGAACGCCACCATTTCAGATTCTCGTGCGGTCAGCCCGAACCGTTGCCCTGGCCACCGTGCCTGACGCTGCTCTGGTGCCTGACCTTCGTAGAAGGGCTGGGCCGCTGTGGTGGTGTCGGGGGTCACGATCTCGCCAGCGTGGATGCGTTCCAGCGCCTCGACCAGTTGGTCGGCACTGAGGGACTTTGGGAGGTAACCAGCCGCCCCTTGGCTGACTGCCGCGTTGACGCGGTCGGGTTGGGTGTTCCAGCTATAGACCACGACCCGGCCGCACTGTGGGTCACGCAGCAACAGATCGAAGCCCTCAGTGTTGAAGTTTGAGGAAGCGAACGTGTCGTACAACGTCACGTCCACTGGTTGAGCCGGTGGTAGTTGCGCGGAGAACTCGGCGACGATTACTCGGCTCGCCGAACGTAGCGAGCATGGTCGCTAAGCCTTGTACGACGACCTCGTGGTCGTTCACGAGGGCAAGCGCGGGTATCGCGCTGGGGAAGACAGGACTGCCTTGCGGTGGAGTCGAAGTCACAACAAAAATGTACGACAAGATCGTATATCGGCGCGCACACCGCGACGCTGTGTACCTGTTCAGCTGCCAGGTATTTACGGCAAGAGGTACTTCTTGACCGGTAGGCGGGTGGCATACGCGAGCGGGTGTAGTCGGATGTACTCAGTCTCTCGTCCTATGTGATCGTGGCATCGCTGACCCGCAGCCCAGACCGGTGCGGGAAATGACGCTGAGGGTGCCGTCGGTTTCCAGAACGACCGAAGCAACCGAGGAGAGGTCGCCGATACCGTTGCTGCGAACGGCCGCACACAGGCTGTCTTCGTCGATCCGCCCACGCAGCATGGCAGCCGTGTCCATCTGACCATCCCGGAGTAGCACGGTGGGTTGGGATGTGATCGCGGTGCGGACCCAATCGAACCGGGTCGATCCCCACGCCGCGACGAACTGCAGCGCAGCAAGCGCAGCAAGCGCCGCTGCACCTTCAGTCCAGGCGACAGAGGCGCTCAAGATAGTGCTGGCCATGATTGATCCGAGCGCGACCGTGACGATGAAGTCGAACGCGTTGAGTTGGGACAGAGTTCGTTTGCCGCTGACGCGGAGTAGCAGAACCAGCCATACGTAGGCAAATACTGCCGTGAGCACGACGGTGGTTACATCGGATATGTCATCGTGAATCACGAGCTGTCCTTTGGTGTTCTTCGGGTGGGTCGAAGGGTGGTGCAGATGTTTTATATTCTATGGGTGTCGCAGTGCTCGCATCTTGGGACCGCCGTTGCCAGCTCGATCTCGCTGCGGGTTTTCTGCCGTTGGATCGGCCACCACCCGGTGTTCCCCCACGGAAGTGATGCTGCGGTTCGATTTTCGGGTTGCTGAGGTCGGCAGTTGGGCGCAGAGTGAGAAGTTCATTCAGGACCGACGAAGGAGACATTGATGGGTATCGGAGACAAGGTCAGCAACGCCGCCGAGGACGCCAAGGGAAACGCTAAAGAGGCGACCGGTAACGCGACGGACAACGAGCAGATGCAGGCCGAAGGCAAAACCGACCAGGGCAAGGCGGACGCCAAGCAGACCGGCGAAAAGGCCAAAGACGCCTGGAAAGACGCCACCAAGTAAGCAACTGCTAGTTCGTTCAGCTCCTCAACCGGCTCTCGCAGGAACATCGTTTCGCTGTAGGGAGCCGGTTGAGCGCCTAGTAGCCATCCGCCCGACGTTGCTCGACTCCGGAGGTAACGATGCGGGTGCGTGCAGCGCAGTGTCGGGTGCGGTGCTGGTGCTTGGTTAGTGAAGGTCGCGCTCGAGGCTGGTGATGATGTCGTCTAGGGCTGCGTCAAAGTCGCTGCTGTCCCAGCCGAGATTGAGCAAGGGGCTAAGTCTGGCCAGGGTCGGGTAGGCAGTTCCGTCAATGAGTGTCGGGTTGGCAGCCGATGGTGCTGAGGTGGCGGTTTGCGCGCAGAGCACGCCGAGTATCCGGGTGAAGAAGGTCAGGTAGATCGCAGTCGCGTCCTCGTCGCTGAAGCCGTATTCGACCATCGAAGCCAGGAAGGCCTCAGCCAGGAAGGTGTTCCCGATGGGGGGATGGACCCAGTTGGCTATGTGCGGTGGTTGGGTGAGCGTGAGTAGTGCGTCCGGGTCATTTCCGACGGTATGGCGCAGGTGGTGGGCCACCTGGACGAGGTAGAGCTGCCACGAGTCGACGGTGTCGACCGGGACCACCCTGAGGCGGGCTACCGAACCACCCGAGGGTGAGGAACTGTGGGTGCGTACATGGTGGTGCATGACCACGACTGACCCCCCTTTGCTTGTGCGGTGTCCTAAGGGCGCTAACCGCCGCCGACTTTCACTGTGCCACGACGACAGATCAGGCGTCCACCCTTGTGGGTGAACCTGCGGGTGGCGCTGTGTTTGTCGCACAAGATCACCCGGCCGGGTGTGGGACAGGTTCAACCCCGCCACCTAGCGGGCAGCCTCACCCGGCCCGCCGAACAGGCGATACCACGAGGTTGAGACGATCCACCCCGGTTTAGTCCGCTGAGGTCTGTTCGCTTGCGTGGCTATCGGATGAGGAGTCCGCCGCCTCTTTTTCTTTTGCCCTGGCCGCTTTGGCCGCTGGGCCGAAGAGCCACAAACCCACGCCTACTGCGGTCACGAACAGGATCGACATACCGATGAGCAGCGGGTAGGGACCGGTCTGAAAGATCAATGGCACTGCGGCAGCGGTGATCAGGCCACCGCCAAAGAAGGGCTCGAAGACCAACTGCTTATAGCCGAACGCCTCGAAGGCTGGGCTCTCGGCGTCGGGGTCAACGATGCGCATCAGAATCAGTCCGGTGGCGGTGACGCCCATGGACTGCCCGAAGTCGCCGATGCCGCGCTCGAACCAGTAGTCGGGGATGACCCGCGGGGCGAGCCACAGCAGCAAGCCGACGTTGAGGGCGATACCGAAGACACACAGGATCAAGAAGGAACCGATGTTGTTCCCGATAGCCTCCAGCGACAGGGTGGCCAGGGCCGCGATGATGAGGAAGTCCAGCGCCAGCCCCTGAATGCGCAACATCATCTGAGCATCGATCAACCGATCCGCGCCAAGCTTCTCCGCGGTGTACTGCACCAGCACGCCCCCGAGCATGGCCAAGGGAAAGAGCGGCACGAAGGTGAACAGTTCGAAACTGTCTATATACGTCATGCGTTCTATCCACTTCAGGGCCTCCAGCAGCAACCAGCCGATCAAAATGGAGAGGGCTACGAGAGAAGCGTGTAGCGACAGCGGCTCGACCGAAGCGGGCCGCGAGGTCAGCTCGCCAGCGGGGTAGTGCTCGTCCGCAGCATACAGACCCTTTTGCTCATCGACAGATGCCTCGACGTCGCCCTTGACGATCTGGGTCCGACCCGTGCGTACGGCCCAGTTGATCAAGATGATGCCAATCAAGATGCCGCCGACGACCCCGACGGTCGCAATACCGATGGCGATGTCGGCTCCTTCTCCGTAACCCACTTCTTCGAGCGCGCCCCGCATACCAGCGGCCGTTCCGTGCCCGCCCTCGAAACCGATCTCTAGCAACGCGCCCACCATCGGCTCGGCGCTGAACAGCGGCACCAAGAGGACCACCGCCAGCAACAGCGCGATCACGTACTGGCCGGACCCCAGAGCGATACCCAGGGACAACTGCGGGCCAGCCAGCGCGGCCGCTTGTTTGGGTTTGGGTAGTTCCTTGCCGAGGAACAAGGTGGCAAACACGATGCTGATCAAGATGCCCGGCAGGGTGGCCCAGACCGACAACATGTCCGTGGTGAAGAGCCCGTTCTCGGGACCGCCGATCTTGCCGAAGACCTGGGGGCCTAGGAAGAGCATAATAAACCCTCCGATGATCGAACTCGGGAGGAAGAGTTTTTGCACGGCAGGTGTTTTCACCCGGATGATCTTGCCGATCAACAAGAACAAACCCAGGATCATGATGGCGAAACCGACGGTGCCTGCTGACATGACTCGACTCTTTTCGCTCGGGTTGCGTTAGCCTCTCAGGACTTTCCCAGGTTGGCAACCCCTCGAAGTTAGCCAGGAATCCTGCGGGGCGTGAGGTGTATGCCGGCCAGCATGCAGCGCACAGACCCACCAGCAAGTTCGATGGTGGGCACATCCACCGGCACGATACGGGCGCTGCGTTCGATGACCGCGATCTGCTCGTCGTCCAGGCTGCGATGTGCACGCGTCGACATGACCACAATGCGCCCGGTGGGGCTCTGCAATTCAATGGCGTTACCCGCGAAGTCGAGGATTTGGTCGCTGCGCAACTCGATGAGGTCGCGACCGGAGTCCTCGATGGCCTCGACCACGGCGGCCCGACGCTGCTCGTCGGGGATCATCTCGACACCCACCATGGCGAAGCCCGTCCCGATACACATCATGACGTTGGTGTGATAGATCGCCTGCCCGGTGGAGTCCACCGCGTCGAAAACCAACGATTCGTAGCCGAAACGGGTGCAGAAACGCTCGAGGGCCATCGAGTTGGCGCGGTTGGATCGCGCGGCAAACACCAAGCGGCTGGCGTGGTCCAGCACCATCGCGCCGGTGCCTTCAAGGAAGATGTTGTCGTACTCGAGGCCAGAGAAGTCGCTGACGTCTTGCACGCGGTAGTCGCGCTTGAGCATCTCAATGATGTCGCTACGGCGCTCGATTCGACGACTCTGCGAATGCATCGGGTAGATCGCGACGTAGCCGCCCGCGTGCGTGGAAAACCAGTTGTTAGGGAAGACGCAGTCGGGATGGGTGGCGCTTTCGTTCTCGAAGACATGCACCCGCACGCCGGCTTCTCGCAGCGTTTCGGTCACCCGGGTGACCTCGGCATAGGCATCGGTGGCGATCTGCTCGGCGTCGCGGCTGGGGTCCAACGACTGGAACGCGTTATCGACCGCAGTGGCCGGGTTGGGCGTGAAGTGGCGAGGGCGGATGAGCACGACTGCCGGTGGGGCTTGAGACGACATTCGGTCAGTATGAGGCACCGTTCGGCCTGGTCAGAACGCCTCGGATCTAGCGCGTGGTCGCCTGCCGAAAGGTGTTGCGGGCGGCCGCGAACGGACCGGCTCGGTGGGCTAGATCGACCAGCAGGGGGGTGAAATCAGCTGAGAAACTCACGCTGGCCTCCAGCGGCAACAGCGACGGAAGGTTGTCGATGGCGATAACGTCCAGTGGGGGTGTCTGGGCGTGGTCAGGGGAGGTGTTGTCGGCAGTGAATCGGCGAGCCGGATTTTCCCACGTGGTGACCGAGTGATTCAGCGGCAGCAGGTTGTTGGCCGACGTCACGTCGCAGGTGACGTCGCCGATGACCCGCAGCTGGCGATCTGAGACGGCAACGTCGTCGAGGGTCACAAAGGGCTCTTGCGGTCGATGGCTGACCACGCAGTTGACCATCACCTCGTGCTCCAGCAGCCGCGTTTTGTCGAGGTGGGCGGTGTCACGCATGCCCCACCTGGTGGCTTCCCATCCGGCGCTGGCTAGTGCGTCGACGGCACCCCGTCCGCTGCGACCGCGAGCGCCGATGACCAGCGAGGCGCCGGTCGGTGCGCAATGATCACGGACGTCTTGATCCATGGCGGCTCGGGTGGTCGGCGTCAACGGGCCGCGCAACGCGCCGTGGGCCGCCAGCAAGGTCAGCGATGCCCCGACGTATCCCGCCCAGTAACCGAAGGCCACCACGCGGCGTCCGTTCACGGTGAGGTATTCGACGTCGAGCAGTTCGCCGCCGCCGCGCTCGAAGCGGGCCAGCAGCTCGGCCGCCCCGTCTTGACCCTTATAGGCGTGCGCGAAAAAGATGTGGGTATGGCGTAACTCGGCGGGCTCTTCGGGCAACTCTTTGATCCCGACAACGTATGCGTGGGAAGGAGCATCCACCCACGAACCGGTTTCGACGATGGCTGCGCCCGCCTCGGCATACTCGCCGATGTCGAAGACCCGCTGGTCAGAGTGTTCGACGGTGAGTTCGGCCCCATCGGCGATCAGCGTTGCCGCGTCACGGGGGGTGATGGGCGCTCGGCGCTCGGTGGCCCGCACCTCCGCGCGCATCCAAAGGTGTATGCCGGTCAGGCGCTGCGCTGCGGGGCTCGTCTCGTTCACCCCGACACCCTAAGGTGCGCGCTGGGTCGAGGTGACGCCCTTGGCCCCTCGTTGCTGCCGCCGGAGCGAGCCGTATCGTCCTTAGCCAGTCAGCAGCAGGCGACACACGTCATACATCGTGAACCAACGAGCGAGGCGAAGGGATAAGAGCCATCTGGGATCTCGTGATTGCCGGGGCTGGACCGGCCGGAGCCAGTGCGGCACTGGGCGCTCTGACCCAGCGGCCCGACGCGAAGGTGCTGATCCTTGATCGAGCCCCTATTGGCCGAGATAAATCGTGCGGTGACGGCATCGCCCCGCACGCCATCGACGTGTTGCGCGCCATTGGTGGGCCCACGACCTTTGACGGGCACCCGCCGATCCCGACGTTGGAACTGCGCAATGGCGAGTGTGGCGTGGTGCGCGACATGCGGCGCCCGGCGCTAGTGGTGCCGCGGGCGACGTTCGATGCCGCGATCGCGACTGCGGCGCTAGCGCGTGGGGCTGAGTTCATGCAGTGCCAGGTCCGCACGGTGCAGCAATGCGGTAGCGGGGTCATGATCAACGGCCAGATCCTCGCCCGCACCCTCATCGCGGCCGACGGCGCGCACTCAAGCGTGCGTCGCCTCGTCGGTGGGCACCCCGTGGCTCGCGGCCGAGTCGCCATGGCCCTGCGGGGGTATGCGCCCACGCCACCTGAGCGAACCGGGCGCCAAATCATCCGGTTTGGTCAGACCCGACAGCCGTCATACGCCTGGAGCTTCGACCGTGGGGACGGCTTCGCCAACATCGGGTACGGCGAGGTCGTACACCGCGGAGGGGCTCGCAGCCCGTTGTCGAAGGCGCTGATGATCGAACAGATCGAGGCCATGCTGCCCGGCAGCACCGCAGGCGCGCGGCAGTGGCTGGGGCATCACCTTCCGTTGTCAGCGCGGCACTTCACTCACCCCGCCGGCCCGATCCTGTATGTCGGTGATGCCGCCTCGTTGATCAACCCGCTGACGGGTGAAGGTATTTATTACGCGCTCGCGACGGGCGCAATGGCCGGGGTGTGTGCCGCGCAAGAGGGTGTATCGACCACGGCGTCCGGTGGGTATGGTGCCGCGGTGCGCCGTTTGCTGGGGCGACACCTGGCCACTACCTCAGTTTTAGCCCGTGCCGTGGAGATTCCGGGAGTGCTGGACGCTGGGCTGCGGGCGGCGGCCCGCGACCAGGGAGTCTTCGACGATGTGGTGGAAGTGGGGCTGGGACGCGGCACCTTGACGCCTCGGCTGGTCGGTGGTCTGGCAGCGGCGAGCGTTGGTAGGCAGCATCGGTAGTTTTCGTTTCGCAGATCGAGAACTGCTGAGGTAGGTTGTACGTTTACGTTGTAATCGACACTCAAGGAGATCACATGAGCAAGCTCATCATGGCCGCAGCCGCTGGTATCGGATACGTATTCGGGGCCCGTGCAGGCCGCGAGCGCTACGACGCGCTCAGCGAGAAGGCTGAATCCCTCTGGAACAACCCCAAGGTGCAAAAGGGAGTGCAGAAGGGCAAGCGTCACGCTGAGGAGAAGGCTGACGAAATGAATTCCGACGGCACCGAGTCCAGCATGAACGACTTCGGCGGTGACTCGTCCGACACGTCGGACTTCAACAATGTCTGAGGCTATGAAGCCGAGCGTCGAAAACGCCTCTACAGGCGAGTTAATGGCTCGTCTCTCCGAGCAGACGTCGACGCTCATCCGCGACGAGATGCGACTGGCCCAAGCAGAGTTGTCAGAAACGGCCAAGCATGCCGGGAAGGGTCTCGGCATGTTCGGCGTCGGCGGAGTCCTGGCGCTGATGGGCCTCGGTGCCGCTGTCGCCACGATGATCATCTCGCTCGCTTTGGTCCTGCCGATGTGGGCATCTGCGCTCATCGTGACCGTTGCGCTGCTCGCGCTTGCCGGAATTATTGCCCTTCTAGGTAAGAAGCAGGTCGAGAAGGCCAAGCCCAACCCCGAGCGCACCGTCGCCAACGTCAAGCGTGACGTTGCCGCTGTGAAGGAGAACGCTTCTACATGAGCACCGAAATCACGACCGAGGACCAGGACCAGACTTCGGCAGAGCCAAAGTCAACAGACCCGGATGAGATCGAGGCCAAAATTGAGGCCGACCGGGCCGAGTTGGCCAAAACTGTCGACGCCCTGAGCGCCAAACTCGACGTGAAGTCGCAGGCTCAGGATCGCGTTGCTGAGGTCAAGGCCAAGGCGCAGGAGCGCGTTGCTGAGGTCAAGGGCAAGGCGCAGACCACGATGCAGGATCCCGATGCTCGAGCCGGCGCCCTGAAGCAGGCAGCCCCCGTGCTGGCTGGCATCGGAGCGGTGGCGGTGCTGATCGGCGCTCTCCGCCGCGTGGCGCACAAATAATGGCGGGGTCGGCGAAGAACGAGAAGCTGACGAAAAGCGAAAAGGCGGCCAAGCGGGATAAGTCGACCCAGGAGCGCATCGCCCGTGATGAAGCTGCTCATGAGTCGTCGTCCGAAAAGTCTGATAACTCAGGTTCACTGAGTAGGTCAGAGGATGCCAAGGATGCGCCTCACCCCGAGTCGGATACCAAGCCCGCCATGGGCGATGTCAAAGGGCCGACGTGGAAGTACACGGCCACCAAAACTCTGCGGGAATTTACCAACGACGAATGCACGGACCTCGCTGCGGCGCTGACGTACTTCGCCGTTCTGGCGCTGTTCCCTGCCATCATCGCGATTCTTTCGCTCGTGAGTTTGGTAGGGGATCCGGAAACCACCGTCGACAACCTGATGAAGGTGGTCGAAGACGCCGGTGGCGGGTCGATCGTAGAATCGATCAGGCCGACGATCGAGAACTTGGCGACCTCGACGGGCGGGGGTATCGCGCTGATCCTGGGTCTTGCGACCGCGTTGTGGTCGGCGTCCGGTTACGTCATGGCCTTCAGCCGCGGCATGAACCGGGTGTACGAGATCGGTGAAGGCCGTCCGGTCTGGAAACTTCGTCCGATGATGCTGCTGATCACCTTGATCATGGTCATCATGGTGACGTTGATCGCCCTCATGTTGGTCGCCTCTGGTGGTATCGCGCAGAGCATCGGGGAGGCCATCGGCCTCGGCTCCACTGCGGTGTTGGTTTACAGCATTGTTAAGTGGCCGATCATCCTCATTCTGGCCGCGTTAACGCTGGCGTTGTTGTACTACTCGACACCCAACGTGCAACAGCCGAAGTTCCGATGGATCAGCATGGGGGCGTTCTTCGCGATCCTCATCTGGATCGTTGCGTCGATCGCGTTCGGCTTCTACGTCGCCAACTTCTCCAGTTACGCCAGCACGTATGGTTCGCTGGCGGGCGTTATCATCTTTTTGCTGTGGCTCTGGATCACTAACATCGCGCTGCTGTTTGGCGCGGAGTTGGATGCCGAGTTAGAGCGCTCACGTCAACTGCAAGGTGGTATTGAGGCGGAGGAGAACGTGCAGTTGCCAGCACGCGATACCTCCAAGATCGAGAAAGCCGAGGAGAAAGAGGCGGCAGACATCAAGAAGGGCAAAGCGCTACGCGAGAGCGCTGGAGACACTGACCAGCTCGACAAGGCTAAAGACTCCGCGCGCTCGCGCTCCAAGTAGTTGTTGCTAGCAACCCGCCCGGCTCCGCTTGCGGTCCGCCCGGGCGGGTGTACGTTTACATGGTATTTCCACCACGAACAACTCGTAAGGAGTTCAGATGGTCAGCACGGATCAGATGCAAGCACTGTTGGACAATGGCGGAGTCGTCATCGACAAGGACGGTGACAAGGTCGGCAAGATCGGCCAGGTTTACCTCGATGACCAGTCCGGCGATCCGGAGTGGGTCACGGTCAAGACCGGTCTCTTCGGCACCTCGGAAACCTTCGTTCCGGTGTCGTCGGCCGACATCAACGACAAAGAGATTCGCGTGCCGTTCGACAAGGCGACGATCAAAGACGCCCCGCGGATGGATGACGCCGAGGGTCACCTGTCCCCCGAGCAGGAGAGCGAGCTCTTCAGCTACTACAAGACCGAGGGCAGCGACACGAAGCACGACGGCGTTCGCGGCAATGACCACGACGGTGACCACGATCGCGACACGGTGCACGGAACCGGCGGTGTTGTCGAAGAAGGCAAGCCCCGTGACCACGACCACAACGATGACGGCATGGTGCTCTCCGAAGAGGAGTTGCACGTCGGCACCGAAAAGGTTGAGACCGGCAAGGCACGTCTGCGCAAGTACGTCGTCACTGAGAACGTCACCAAGACGGTCCCGGTGGAGCGCGAAGAGGTGCGCCTTGAGCGTGAGCCCATCGCTGACGGCGACCGCGACAACGTCAACGTTGACGGTGACATCGGTGACGCCGAGCAGGAAGTCGTGTTGACCGAAGAGCGTGTTGTGGTCAGCAAGGAGTCCGTGCCGGTTGAGCGTGTCAGCCTCGACACCGAGACGGTCACCGACCACGAAGAGGTCAACGAAGAGGTCCGCAAGGAAGAGGTCGAAGCCGACCTTCCGGACGGAACCGACACCTCGCGCGACGGCCGCTAAGGACACTTTATGAGCACGCCCGTTGGCGATAGCTCGAACGAGGGACGCCCTCGTCGCGACGACTCCATGGACTCCGGCTACCAGGCCGATAATCCGGACGGTCGACGCGACGGGGGCGTCCCCGTGCGCGAGCAAGACGATGCGTCCGTCCGTGAGGGAGAGACCGTTCGTTTCCAGCAGCGGGACAGCGTCCGCGGCTCGGACATGGATGAGCGCCCCACCTCAGACACCACCGATCTCGAAGCCGGCCACGATAGGTTCGGCGGCATCAAGTGGGGATCGGCCTTCTTCGGTTGGCTCACCGCGACCGGTGCGATCGTGTTTCTTTCGGCCATCGTGGCCGCAATCGGGGCCCTGTTGGATCAGAACACGGGCATCGATCTCGAGCAGATCTCCCAGGACCCACAGTCGGCGGGAATCGTCGGCGGGGTAACCCTCGGTGTGGTGCTGTTCGTGGGTTACTTCTGCGGCGGTTACGTTGCCGGGCGCATGGCTCGCTTTGATGGCGGCCGCCAGGGCGTTGCCGTATGGGTCTGGGCCCTGCTGATGGCCGCAGTGTTTGCCGCTCTGGGTTTCCTCGTTGGTGACCGGTTCGACGTGGGCTCACAACTCAGTGGTCTGCCTAGCCTGCCGGTGGACGGCTCCGATGTCACGATCACTGCATTGGTCGTTGGTGCATCCGTGGTGCTGCTAGCCCTGATTGCTGCCGTGCTCGGCGGCAAGGCCGGTATGCGGTTCCACCGCAAGGTGGATCAGGCCAGCGTGGCACCACACCCGCACGCCAGGTGATGCGAGCAACACCTACAGAGGCCGGCTCCACCCTTGCGGGTGTTGTCGGCCTCTGTAGTTTGACCCAGCCGGAGGGTAATTGATGTGACACAGTAGATGGAGTAATGCGCCTGTGTGACGACGAGGCGCACGGAGAGAAGGGCACTATGGCACTGCAAGCAGTGGACGAATCATCCGACGTTTCGCAGCGACTTACCCGGCAACGGGTCGTTGACGCTGCTTTAGAGTTTATGGATGAGCACGGCCCCCAAGCGTTAACGATGCGCAAACTGGGTGCGGAGTTGGGCGTCGAGGCGATGGCGATCTACCGCTACTTGCCCGGGCGTGAGGCACTGCTCGAGGCGGTGATCGCGGAAGTCCTCGAAGGGCTTCACGATCGGCTCGATGAGCACCTAACACAGACTTGGCAGGGATACCTTCAGGCCTACGCCCACGAAGTCCGCACCATCGCGATCGACCACCCCCAGGTGTTCCCTCTGGTGGCGACCAAGCACCCGGCCGCGCCGTGGCTGCGTCCACCGTTGCGCAGTATCGAGTTGGTTGAAGACTTCCTGGCCACCCTTTCGATGCACGGCTTCAGTGACGATCATGTGGCCGAGACCTACCGTGCGTTCACGAGTTTCTTGCTGGGACACTTGCTGCTCGAATGCGGTATCAGGGGCGCCAGTACCGGCCCCATCGAAGAGCCGCTCAATGAAGGTGGGGCAGACGTCGCCAGCGACGATGGCGACTCCGGACTCTCCGGCGCACCAACTATTCGCCGCTTGCGCACTCTGCTCAGCGAGGACCACGCTGAGACAGAGTTCGAGATGGCGGTCGAAGCCCTGCTCGATCGCATCGAAATGACCATCTCGCAGTAACGGCTGCCTGATCGTGCTCACCGCTGGGTAGGCAGAGGCATTCGTCCCGCCGACAGGCCCACGAAAAACGGCCACAGGGTTCACATGAACCCTGTGGCCGCCTTTGATCGGCGTGTCGTCGGCACAACAGCAAACGACCGGGTCCGCAACCCACGAAGGGAGCGGACCCGGCCGTTCAGCCAGTATGGCGAGCGGTCAGTTGACACGCTTTTTACTGGACATGCCCTCGGCCACACCGATCAGCAAGACCGCCGCGACGATGGCCACGATGGCACCAAGGATGTTCAGTTCCATGATGTCGCCGGTGCCAAGCGCATTAGCGATGAGGCCGCCGATCAGCGAACCGACGATGCCGAGAAGCAGCGTCGCGATGATGCTCAGGTTCTGCTTGCCGGGCTTGATCAAGCGCGCGACGGCGCCGACTACGAGTCCGAAGACCAAAAAGCCGATGATTCCCATGGTGCGAGTACTCCTTATGCGTGGGGAGGCGCTAGATGGCGGCGCCAGTTTACGCGGTAAGCCTAGTCCCGATGGGCGCTCACTGCGTCATTGACGCGTCAAGGCAGATTCTTTGTGAGCGGCCTTCGAGCCCGTCTTGTCGGATTCGACGATGTAGTAGGGGTCATCGTCGGTCGGCCGGAAATTCTGCCCGTCGAACTCGAAATCGGTGACCCGCTTCTGCTTCACCGTGCCGTAGGTCGGCCCTTGCGGGGTCTTCCAACTCACGTTGTCTCCGTTATTCAATGCCACGTGGTGCTCCATCGTCGTAGGGTGAGATGCGTTTAAGATGCGGTCTCGGCAGATGCGGAAACGTCGTCCGCCGAGACGTCCAGGCGGCCCTCTTCGATGGCGTCGACGACAGCAGCCGCAACCTGGTCGGCGGTGAGGCCCTCGGGGAGTTTGGGTGCCTGACCGGCCAATGCACGGTCGACCAAGCCGGTTTCGGTATGCGGAGGCCGCACGTCGTACACGCTGATCTTGGAACGTCGCAACTCTCGGACCAGCGCCTTGTCCGCGCCGGTCAAGGCGGCCTTGGTGGCGGCATAGGCAGCCATCCCGGGCATCGGTTGATCGGCGACGACCGCCGAGATGTTGAGCACAAAGCCCTGGGACTGCGCCAGCATGGGCGTCGTTCGCCGAATCATCCACAGCGGGCCGATGACGTTGGTGAAGAAGAGCTCCTCGATCACGGCATCGTCGGTGTCGGCGAGATTGCCGAACGCGACTACCCCGGCCGCGTTGATCAGGCCGTCGAGTCGACCGAACGTCTCGTGGGCGACCTGTGCTACCCGCTCGCCGGCCGTGGCGTCACTGAGGTCGGCGACGACGATCGGCGCATTGTCAATGTCGATCGCCGCCAACTTCTCGTGGTCCCGGCCGACCAAGATGACGTGGCCCCCTCGCTCCACCACCTTGGCGGCGATGTGCGATCCAAGCACCCCGCTCGCTCCGACAACAGCGACAACAGCATCTTTGAGTGCGTGACCGGCCATAGCTCACTGTAAAAGAAGGCTCTCGAGCGCCGGCGGCCGGTACCCTCAGGCGGCGGATGAGGGACGGGCAGAAGCGTCAGCCGCGTACCTGGCGCACGATCTCCTGCGCGACCACGTCGGCGTGGGTTTCGGGGAGCCAGTGACCGGCTTCGATCTCGACGAAGCGGTAATCAGCGCGGACGTAACGAGCGGTCTGGCCAGCGGCGGCCTCGCCCAGCGCGAAATCGCTGCGTCCCCAGATGTAGGTTGTCGCCACCTTCGACATCGGTGTAACACTGCGATGTCTCAGCGCGGCGCGATACCAATTCATCGGCCCGGTCAGGGATGCGGGCTTGGCAAACCTCTCGGCATACCGGGTGGCGTGCTGACGCGGGAGGCCGGTTTTTCGGTAGAAGCCGTAAAGGCGAGACGCCAAGAAGCGCTCGGGCGCTGTGGGTAGTTGAAAGAGCGCCATGTAATAACTCGACAAGGCTTGGCGACTATGGGTGAACGACCACATCAGCGCAGCCGGGTGTGGGGTGCAAAGCACCGTCAGGCTAGTCACGCGCGAACTCGACCCGCCGAGGTGCCACGCCACCGCGCCGCCCCAGTCGTGGCCGACGACGTGAGCGCGCTCGACCCCAGCGGCGTCTAAAGCGGCGAGTGCGTCGCCAGCAAGAGCCGGTATGCGGTAATCGCTCGTAGCGGCCGCAGTGTTGCCTGGGGTGTATCCCCGTTGGTCGAAGGTCAACGTGCGTAGACCGGCCTCGTGCAGAGCCGGAACAACGTCATCCCAGGCTCGTGAGTCTTGCGGAAAGCCGTGCAGGAGAAGTACTACGGGCCCTCCGGCTGGTCCTTGCTCGTCGACGTCAAACGTCAAGCCTTCGTGTCTGAAGTGGGTCATCTGAACAGGCTATGCCTGCATATCCACCCGGGGGTTGTGGTTCTAGGCGTCTACCGATCTGGAGCGAGCATCCCGCGCTCGATGCTTATCGATCATCCGATCGGCGCCGTCGATCACGGCTGACGCGCGGCGCAACCCCCTCACGACGACCACGAAGAGGAGCCCCAAGGCGGCCACCGTTCCGATGGTGGCAACCACGAAGTGCCCTGTCGAGTACGCCCAGAGCGCCGCCACGAGAAGCAGCGCGGACAAGGCCGTAAGAGGGAATGGATACCGCAAAGCCCTCTCCGTCCTTTGTCGTGGGACATCCGTGTTCTACGACACAAACACGTTAAGCGCATTGATGCAACTGACGGTCGAATTTATCGATTGGAAAGTAATGTGCAGGTAGGATATTGCTTTGTGTTGTGCCGCATTAAGTTCATTGATGATTCAAGAAGGTAAGGATGCGGTAACACCAGGGTGAGTAAGATCACGTTGAGCAAGTGGGGTCCCCGTTGGGGTGTGGGGGGTTTGGTGGCGTACGCTCTACGTAGCGCTCCGTACAGTCTTGCCCGGGGCGAATCGCACGGCCCAGTATGAGCCGTTGCCACCTCCCCGTCATTGATGTCGGCGCAGCGTGTTGGGCGGGACACCACATACCAATGTTCTGGAGCCTGTAACCCCTTGTCTGTTTCTTCTTTCGCCTCCCTTGGCGTGCCCGCGTCCCTGGTTTCCGCGCTGAACGCTCGTGGGATCACGGAGCCCACACCGATTCAGGCCGCCACGCTGCCTGATTCTCTCGCCGGACGTGACGTCCTGGGCCGGGGCCGCACCGGCTCCGGCAAAACCTTTGCTTTCGCTCTTCCCCTGATTGCGCGCCTTGCCGCGTCGGGGACGCCCCGTCAGTCCCGCAAGCCCCGCGCTCTGATCCTGGCCCCCACCCGTGAGTTGGCCGGTCAGATCGCCGAGAGCGTTGAGCCGCTGGCTCGCACCAACGGTCTGCGCATCATGACCGTCTTCGGTGGTGTCGGCAAGCAACCGCAGATTAAAGCCCTCACCGCTGGCGTCGACGTGCTGATCGCCTGCCCCGGCCGCCTCGAAGACCTGATGAGCACCGGTCACGCCAAGCTCGACGCCGTCGAGATCACGATCTTGGACGAAGCCGACCACATGGCCGACCTCGGCTTCCTGCCCGGCGTCAAGCGCATCATGGACCGCACCCCCAAGGTCGGGCAGCGGATGCTCTTCTCCGCGACTCTCGACGGTGGCATCGACACGTTGGTCAAGCGGTATCTGACCAACCCGGTCAGCCACAGCGCCGACTCGGCGCAGTCCCCGGTCGCCTCGATGGAGCACCACGTGCTGCACATCGACCACAGCGACCGTCTGGACGTGCTGACCGACTTGGTTTCGGCCCCAGGTCGTAGCCTGGTCTTCACCCGCACCAAGCATGGTGCCAAAAAGTTGGCTCGTCAGCTCAACGCGCGCGGCGTGCCGTCGGTGGAGTTGCACGGCAACCTCGCGCAGAACGCGCGGACCCGCAACCTCGATGCCTTCCACTCCGGTGCCGCCCCGACGCTGGTGGCCACCGATATTGCCGCTCGCGGCATCCACGTCGACGACGTCGGTCTCGTGATCCATGCTGACCCGCCGGTCGAACATAAGGCGTACTTGCACCGTTCCGGTCGCACCGCTCGCGCTGGTGCCTCGGGCCGCGTCATTACGCTGATGACCAGCGACCAGGCACGTGACGTTCGCTCGCTGACCAAGGCTGCTGGTGTCCACCCGACCACCACGCGTGTCGCGGTCGGTCACCCGTTGCTGAGTGAGATTGCGCCCCGTCCGGCTGGCGGCGTGACGTTGACGCCTCCCCCCGCCGTTGAAGCCCCGGCTCGCGGCGGTGGCGGCGGCGGTCAGCGCCAGCAGCGTGGTCGCCAGGCACCGGCCGGTCGTCGTCAGGGTTCAGGCAACTCTGGTGGCCACGGCGGTGGTCGTCGCAGCAGCCCACGTGGTGGCCAAGGTCAGGGCGGCCAGGCTCGTCGGTCGTCCTCCAGCGCAGGTTCCTCGCACCGCTAGAGAGCGTGAGCCTGAGCGAGGTTCACCCTGCGCTGAGACCACATTCGTGGGTCCCCCCGGCGTACATTCCGTCGGGGGCGCACAATGACGTGATGGACGAGCCTGCAGAGCATGAGCCGCGCGGGTATCGCAGTCGGGCGATCACCGAGATCGCTTTGTACTCGGTGTCCAGCATCATTGTGCTCTACCTCCTCGCCTGTGGCTGGTTGTTGTATGCCGCTGCAGACGGTCGCGTCTCGCCCACGGTGGGGGTAGCCGGCGTTATTGTCTTGGGCTTGGTCGCGCCCATTTGTCCGTGGGCTTTGGGAGTCGCCATCGGGCTCCAAGCCAAGCAACAGACGCACGTCGGGGACGCCGGGGCCCTGTCTAGCGCGGTCGGCCAACTATCGCGCGCCGTGCAGGCTCGAGCGGCGAAGCGAGGCGCGGGCTTACCCGCCCGGTGGTCGCGGAGCGCGGCGAGAGATCGCGACATCGCGATGGTCATGGTGAGTGTGGCGTTGTTCTGGGCGTTCTTCACCGGTTCGTTACTCGCGGCTTTCGTTGTCCCGGTGACGGTGCACTGGGCGAGATGGCGTCGGGATGACAAAGAGTAGGTGCCTTTCAGCATTGGACTGTTGGTAGCGGGCCAATCGTGACAGGGTGGGTGTCATGCAGCGCGTGCTGTCCACCCGAGCCGTATCCAACGCCCTCGGCGACGCACGACTCAAACCCCCGTTGTATGCAGGCCTGGCCGACCGTCTGCGCGGGGCGATCACCGATGGTCGGCTGCCCGCAGGGGCTCGCCTTCCCAGCGAGCGGGAACTGACCTTGTCGCTCGGGCTGAGCCGCAGCACCGTTACGCGCGCCCTCCAAGAGCTGCGGGATCAGGGGTATATCCGCACCCGGCAAGGCTCCGGCAGTGTGCTGCACTTGCCCGTCGTCCCCGGTGGCCGCGTGGACCATTTGCTGACCCCAGCAGGCGGCGACCCCGCAGCGATCGACCTCACCACGACCGCTGCGAGCGCCGGCCCGTGGCTCATGCAGGCCTACGAGGAAGCGGTCGCCGACGCTGCGGCATACCTGCCGGGGGTGGGGTATTACCCCAGTGGCTTGCCGGTGCTACGGGATCTGGTGGCGACCCGCTTCACCGAGCGCGGTCTGCCCACCACGCCCGACCAGATCCTGATCACCTCCGGGGCCTTATCGGGCACGGCCATCGCGATTCAGGCGCTCGGGCTGCGCGGCGCCAAGGTGGTCACCGAGAGCCCGACCTACCCCAACGCCATCGCCACGTTGAAGGGTCTCGGCGCTCGCCTCGTGCCGCACCCGATCAATCAACACGCCCGTGGTGCCCAATGGGACCCGGCCGGTCTAGACCTGTTGTTGCGTCAGGTCAGTGCGCAGTCGGCATACCTGGTGCCGGACTTCCACAACCCCACGGGGGCGCTGATGGACCAGGCCCAGCGGGAGCAGGTCGGCGCGTTGCTGACCCGCGCGAAGGTCGTGCCGATCATCGACGAGACGCCGGTGGAGTTAGCGTGCGACGACGTGAGGATGCCGCCGCCGTTAGCGACGTTTGTGCCCGACTCGATCACCGTCGGTGGGGTCAGCAAGACGTTCTGGGGCGGGCTGCGGATTGGGTGGTTGCGGATGCCGACCGCACGCTCGCGCTCGATGGCGACCAGTCGACTCAAACTCGACCTAGGAAGCCCGGTGGTGGAGCAACTCGCCGTGGCTGCGTTGATGCGCAGGCGTGCCGAGATCGTGCCGCAGCGACAGGCGAGTTTCGCGGCCGGGAGGGACGCCTTGTTAGCGGCCCTCGGCGAGCACCTACCGAGTTGGCGCGTGCGCAGGCCGGCGGGCGGGTTGTCGTTGTGGTGCGAGTTGCCGACCGCACGGTCCACGGCGCTGGTTGCTGTTGCCGCCAGACACGGGGTGGGGTTGGCGGCCGGGCCCAACTTCGCCCCAACCGGCGGGCTGGATCAGTGGATGCGGCTGCCGTTCGTGCTGCCGGTGGAGTCGTTGCAGGAGGCCTTACCACGCATCGCCCAAGCCTGGGAGGAAACGCTGGCGGCCGGGCCGATCAGCGAACGAGACGGCATACGGACGCAGTCGCCGTTCATTGCCTAGACCACTACTGCAGCAAGACGAGCACGACGCCGCAGATGCCGAGCGCCCAACAGACCGCGACCAGCGCGATCATCGACCCAGGGTCTAAGGCCAAGCCTTCACGGTGGATGCCGGAGACTGCGGCCCGGATGCGCTGTTGCTGAGTGAGGCTGATGGCGACGGCCGCCATCAATGTCAGTGCAGGCATGATCAGGACGCCTACCCCGTAGAACGGCAACCAGCGCACGGTAATGGCGCTGACGACGCAGCAAGCCAGCGCCGTGCGCGACCACGCCATAGAGGTGCGCTCAGGCTGCAAACCGGAGTCGACGTCGGCGGCGGTGAAGGGGTGCATCAGGCGGTGCCGGAGGCTTCGGGGGCCAGGTACGGGTGGGTCATCTCAGGGCAATGACCACGATCACGACGAGGGCACCCAGGGCCGCGCCGATCCCCAGCACCGGAGCGATCAGGGGGAGAGGGAGAGGGGCCTTGTTGCGCATCGCGCGCTCGATGCCGACCCACCTTAGGAAGGCTCCGCCGCTGACGAACATGCCCAGCAGCAACAACAAGATGGCCACACCCTTGCGGAACGGATCTTCGAGCACCCCGAACGCTTCAACCGCGATGCCGCCCGCGAGCAGGGCTAGCGCCGTGCGAATCCACGACAAGAAGGTGCGCTCGTTGGCCAGACTAAATCGGGGGTCGGGCGTGGTGCCGTCGGGGAAGATCTTTCGCGCCAACCACCCACGGTGGTCCGGCTGCTCGCCGGTGCCGGGGTGGTTACTGGTTGTCGTCACGGCCCTACGCTACGACCCGTTGGTCTTTACGTGCGCGATCGGTCCGGCTGACACGCCCGTCGTGAGCGGCTCCAGCACGCACGTGCACCCGAGAGCCGATCCTGACGGGCGTGTCGGTGGCACGTTCGGTACGCCACGCCGCCGATCCCGAAGGTGAGGGTCAGGCCATCCGGGTCTTCGGCGCGACCTCAGCCGTTTTGGCTGGGTCCTTCTCGACCACCTTGCCGAGCGCCTTGTCGATGGCCTTCATGGTCGACTTGTCCAGCTTCACACCGGCCGCCTTCACGTTTTCGCCGACCTGCTCGGGTCGTGAGGCACCAACCAGTGCGGTGGCCACGTTGTCGTTTTGCAGCACCCAGGCGATCGCCAACTGAGCCATGGACAGGTCCGCGTCGTCGGCGATGGGCTTCAACTTCTGCACCCGGGATAGGACGTCGTCGTTCATGAAGCGTTTGATCATGTCGGCACCGCCCTTTTCGTCCGACGCCCGCGACCCGGCCGGCGGCTCGGCGCCCGGCTCGTACTTGCCGGACAGCACACCCTGAGCCATCGGGCTCCAGACGATCTGCGAGACGCCCATCTCGCGAGAGGTCGGCACCACCTCGTCCTCGATGACCCGCCACAGCATCGAATACTGGGGCTGGCTGGAGATCAGCTGGAAGCCCAACTCGCGCGACATCTCGACTCCAGCGCGGATCTGATCCGCGCTCCACTCGCTGACCCCGATGTAGAGCGCCTTGCCTTGGCGCACCACGTCGGCGAAGGCCTGCATCGTCTCCTCTAGCGGCGTCTCCGTGTCGTAGCGGTGCGCCTGGTAGAGGTCGACGTAGTCGGTCTGTAGGCGCTCTAGCGAGCCGTTGATCGACTCCATAATGTGCTTGCGTGACAGGCCGGTGTCGTTTTTGCCGCCCGGGCCGGTGGGGAAGTACACCTTGGTGAAGATCTCGAGGCTTTCGCGACGCTCGCCCTTGAGCGCGTCGCCGAGCACCGACTCTGCGACGGTGTTGGCGTAGACGTCGGCCGTGTCGAACGTTGAAATGCCGGCGTCGAGGGCGGCCCGCACGCACTGGGTCGCGACGTCGTTCTCCACCTGCGATCCGTGCGTTAGCCAGTTGCCGTAGGTGATCTCTGAGATCTTGAGTCCGCTGTTGCCGAGGTATCTAAAGTCCATCCCTCCACGCTACGACCTTGGATCAGGTTGCGCTCGGTGGGGTGAGCGATGATGGCCTGGTGAGTTCGCTTGAGCCGCTGGTCGAGTTCGGGGCGGAGCTGACTCGCGATCAGATCGAGCGCTATTCGCGTCACCTGTTGGTGCCAGGCATCGGTATGCCGGGTCAGCGGCGCCTGCTGAACGCGCGAGTGTGTGTGGTCGGGGCTGGTGGGTTGGGCTGTCCGTCGTTGGTGTACCTGGCTGCGGCCGGGGTCGGACACATCACGATCATCGACAACGACGTGGTCGAGGTGTCGAACTTGCAGCGTCAAGTGTTGCACCGCACCGTCGATGTCGGGACGCCGAAGGTCGATAGCGCAGCCCGAGCCCTGGCTGAGTTGAACCCCGGCGTGTCGGTGACGACCCGGCATACGCGGGTCACCGCTGAGAACGTGCACGACCTGCTCCGTGGGCACGACCTCGTGTTGGACGGGACCGATAACTTCCCGACGCGGTATGTCGTGAACGATGCCTGCGTGAAGGTGGGATTGCCGTTGGTATGGGCCGCGGTGCTGCGCTTCGACGCACAAGTGTCGACGTTTGTGCCCGTGCCGTGGGTGCCGGCCGATCGGGCGGTGCAACTGCGCGACCTCTTCCCGACCGCACCGCCGCCGGAGGTAGTGCCCTCGTGTGCGGACGCCGGGGTATTGGGCGCGATGGTCGGCCAAGTCGGGTCGATCATGGCCGCCGAGGCGGTCAAGCTCATTACCGGTGCGGGCCAACCGTTGCTCGGGCGGGTCATGCTGATCGACGTCGCCGGTATGACGACTCGCGAGATTCCCCTTCGCCCGAACCTCACGCGGGGTTCGGCCAGCGCGCCCAGCAATATTCGGCATACGGACGAGCCGTTGGTTGCGATGTCTGCCACAGAGGTGGCTTCCCGAGCGGACAACGTGCTCGTCGTGGACGTGCGTGAGCCCGCCGAGCACGATCTGGGCACCATCCCCGGAGCGATCCTGGTGCCCCTGCAGGAGCTGCTCGACTGGAACGACCTATCGCCGCTGGGGGACCAGTCCGTGGTGGTGACCTGCAAAGTCGGGCCTCGAGCAGAACGCGCAGCCCGCCACCTTGTGGGCCTAGGCCACTCCGACGTGCGGGTGATGGACGGTGGCATGCTGGCCTGGATCGACGAGGTCGACCCGGCCCTTCCGCGCTACTGAGTGGCGTTACTGAGTGCCGGGGTCAGTACTCAAGATTGATGGAGAGCTGCTCGTCAATGAACGGGGCGAAATCCTGCTCGTCCACCTCCTCGAACGGCACGTTCGCCGAGCACGCGGTGTAGATGATCAGGGCGTATTCACCCTCTCGATAGGCATAGATGCTGCCCGTTGCGCCCGCCGCAGAGGTGTAATCGAGGGTCACCACATCGGCGCTGGTGATGCCCTCGCCGCTGCTCTGCACCGGGAAACTTTCGGTGGTGACCGGGCCTGGGTCCAGCTCAAAGCCCAGCTGTCCCTCGATCTTGGTTTCGGTGTCTACCAGGACTTGCTCGACCGGCACCTTGTCTGCGTCGATCCCCGCCGGTTGGTCGAGGGTGAAGAGACACTCGTCCCGGACCTGCCACTGACTCTGCCCATCGCCGACCTCAAGTTCCTCCCACGACGCTGGCGGGTCGCCGACGATCCAGGTGACGTCTTTGACCAGCGTGGATCCACCGGTTGCTACCTCGCTCGATGCGTCCTGACCAGCAGGCTCAGGGGTGACGTCCGGGTCCGAACTGCAGGCCGTCAAGACTAAGCACAGACCCGACGCGGCCAACAGGTACTGACGAGGGCTGATCGTGGTTGTCATGCGCATAAGCAAACCCTACAAACTGGCGATTGCCGCGATGGTCTTACTGCCGCTGCGCGAAGAGTTTCGTCGCTAGTTCGCTCCCACCTGTGGCTCGCAGGGTCACATGTCGTGCGTGGGGCCGCATGACACGCGCCCAAACGTCACGACATACCGCCGCTCAGTTACTTCTCTGCGCCATCGTGTGCGTCCGAAGGTTCTTTGGTCAGCCTGCGACGGTGGGAATCGCTGGCCTCCCACTCCAGGAGGTCTCCGGGCTGACACTCGAGCACCTCACACATCGCCTCGAGGGTGCTGAATCGGATTGCCTTGGCGCGTCCGTTCTTCAGGACCACAACGTTGGCGGCCGTGATGCCCACCTTGTGGGCGAACTCGTAGACCGACATTTTGCGTTTGGCCAACTCCACGTCGATCCGTATGACGATCAGCATCAGATGACCACGTCTAACTCGCCGCGCAGGGTGGAGGCTTGGACGAGCAATCTGCGCATCACCACCATCAGCAGGGCCAAGCCCCCACCGGCGATCGCTCCTATGTAGAGCAACAGAATCCAGAATGGTGGGCCGCTCACGGTGGATGCATTGTGGGATGCAGTGGCCAGGCAGACCCCGGAGCCCGAAAGGAACGAGATGATGATGCCGTCGACCCAGCGCATGTACGCCTCAGCGGGAAGTTCGCGCGCCATATCGGCCGCGAGCCACGGCAAAAACACGACCTGCAGCACCAGTCGTGCGTCCGCCGCATGACAGGTTCCCAACCCCACGAAAAACGTCGGCCTGGGCACCGCTCGTCTTGGTCAGCTCTTCCCTAGGCTCGGGCGCTTGGCACGTCGGTGCGCGAAAAGTCGTCGCCTTTGAAGAGCAAGCGCTCGCCAGTATCGATCGCTAGTGCGTATGCGAACAGGTCACCATAGTTGAGGCCCGCGGGATGACGGCCCTTCCCGAAGAGTCTCCACGCCGAGCGAGCGATCGACGCTTGCTCGTTATTGACGGCAATGACATCAATGGCCGCTCGATGAAGTAAGAGATCAAGCTCGCGACCGGCGGGCTCCCCTCGGCGTGACTCGACGACAACCGAACACTCGATGAGCGTCCCAGTCGACACGATTGTCCGCCGTGCATGGGTGATGGCCGCAACAAATTCTTCGCGCTCTGGCTCGTCAAAGAGGATCGCCACTAGGGCGGATGTATCGATCACCATCAGTTGGGCAGCCCGTGCTCGTCGTAGCCGAGGATTTCGTCGGCGTTCCGATGGTCTAGTGTCGGCAGGTTAGCGCAACGCAGCGCAATCGCGGTGAGTTCGTCCGTGAGATGGCTGGTCGGCACTCGGCCCTGCACTCTTTCGAGTCGTTCACGCAGCGCGGCCTCGACGGCATGGGTCAGCGATTCGCCCGTGGCTCGGGAGAGTTCTCGAGCAAGACGATCTGTTTCGGGATCTTTGATACTCAGAACCATAGGTAGATGGTACCTGAGCAACCACTATCTACCTAGGATCGGCGTCCATGGCTCTGGATGGCGATGAGATGATGCGGGTGGAAGCAATACCGAGGAGGACCCTGATGCCCACACTGCGCTATTTCGCCGCCGCCGCCGAGGCGGCTGGCACCAACCAGGAGGTCATCGTCGGTGACGATGTCGCCGCCGTGCTGGCCCGGGCCTGCGCCGCCCACGGGCCGAAGATGAGCCACGTCGTCGGGCACAGTTCGCTGCTGCTCGACGGTCGTTACGTCTCCGATCACGACACCGCACTGGCAGCCACCGACGTGCTCGACGTGCTTCCCCCCTTCGCTGGCGGATAGGCGTGACGGCCCAGGCTGACTACGTCGTTTATCGCAGCAGTGGAGGCCGGGCGGTCATCGCGGCCGCCACCCTAGGCACCGGAATGACCATGCTCGACGGCACCGTCGTCAACGTCGCGCTGCGCACCATTGGTGAAGAGTTAGGCGCCTCGTTGGCCCAGTTGCAGTGGATCACCAACGGATATCTGTTGTCCCTGGCTTCGCTCATCCTCCTCGGGGGCGCCCTCGGGGATCGCTTTGGACGCCGCAAAGTCTTCGTCATCGGCACCATCTGGTTTGCGGTGGCCTCCCTGGCGTGCGGCCTGGCACCCTCTCCGGAACTGCTGATCTTCGCTCGCATCCTGCAGGGCGCGGGGGGCGCGCTGTTGGTGCCGGGCAGCCTGGCGATGATCCAGGGGGCCTTCGCCCCGGCGGATCGCAGCACCGCAATCGGGGCTTGGGTGGGCCTCGGTGGGATCGCCGCCGCGATGGGCCCGCTGCTTGGTGGGCTCCTGATCGACTTTGCCTCCTGGCGTTGGATCTTCTTGATCAACGTGCCGGTGGCCGTGCTCGCGGTGATGATCGCCCAACGGTCGGTGCCCGAGTCCAGCGACCCCGATTCGGCCCGTGGATTCGACGTCAGCGGCAGCGCGCTCGCCGTGATCGCACTCGCCGGCGTGACCTACGCGCTGATCGAGTGGGCTGGTGGGCTTGGACCGGCTGCCCTCGGCGTCGGAGTCATGGCAGGGGCGGCCTTCTTGTGGGTGCAACGCCGCTCTAGGCATCCCCTCGTGCCCCTGTCGATGTTCGCCAATCGCACCTTCAGTGCTGCCAATTTTATGACCCTGCTGGTGTATGCAGCGCTCGGCGCCATCCTCTTCTTCTTGGTCTTGCAGTTGCAGACGGTGGCCGGATACACCGCGCTGCAGGCGGGCCTCGCGACGTTGCCGATCACGATCGCCATGCTGGTTTTAGCCGCTCGAGGTGGGCGGCTCGCGGTCCGTATTGGGCCGCGAATACCTATGTCCCTTGGCCCCATGGTGATGGCGACGGGCACGTTGTGGCTGCTCAACGTCGGCCCCCAGACGATCTATTGGCTCGACGTGCTCCCCGGGCTGACCGTCTTCGGACTCGGCCTCACGCTGATGGTCGCGCCACTGACCGCCACGGTTCTGGCCGCCACGCAAGACCGTCATGCCGGGGTCGCCAGTGGGGTGAACAACGCCATCTCGCGCACCGGGTCGTTGCTCTCGGTGGCGGCGCTGCCGGTGCTGGTGGGGCTCAGCGGTGATGACTACGCCGTCCCGGCCGCCTTCGACGCTGGCTTCGAGCGGGTGTTGATCGCCTGCGCGGTCCTACTGGTGGTCGGCGGCGTCAGTTCGTGGCTACTGATCCCCGCCCAGCTCGACGACTGCCGCCCCGAATAGAAGGCGAAAAGGCACGTCTCGACGGGAGCATCTTGACTGCATAGGAACGCAGCATCATGATGCTTCTATGAGAACAACACTCACGCTCGACTCTGACGTGGTCCAACTCATTGAGGATCGAGTTCACGAAGACCGCGTCTCGATGAAGCGCGTGATCAACGCCGCGCTACGTCGCGGGTTGGCGCAGGAGGACAGCCGAGCGCCGGAGCCGTACCGCATGAAGACGCATCCCGGCCAGGTTCGCGCCGGTATCGACACCGGCTCGATGAACCGCCTCGCGGATGAGTTGGAAGATGCCGATATCATCCGTGCTCAAACCCGATGAGTCTGCTCGTTCCGGACGTCAACCTGCTGCTCTACGCAACGTTTGAGGGCTTCGGTCAGCATGAACCAGCCAAACGGTGGTGGGAAGAGACCCTGACTGCAGCTCATCCAGTGGGTTTGGTCGCACCGGTGGTCTTTGGCTTCCTACGCATCTCGACCCATCGGTCAATCCTCTCGGAGCCGCTGTTGGCGAATCAGGCGGCGGGATTCGTCCAGGAGTGGCTCGCGAGACCGGGCGTGACGTTCTTGCGACCCGGCCCAGAGCACGTGGAGATCGCCCTGGCCTTGATGGAGAGCGTTGGGACCGCCGGTAATTTGACCACCGATATCCAGATTGCGGCAGCGGCGCTCGAGTGTGGTGGGACAGTGTGCTCTAACGACAGCGACTTTGCCAAATTCGAAGGGCTTACCCGGATCAACCCGCTGCGCTAGTACCTTCCCACGAGACGCAGGCCGCCGAGTATGCCGACACACGCGAAAGTCGGTGAACAACGCGATATAACGCGCATCTCGGCGACCTTCGCGTATGTCGAGCTCAGGCCTAGCCGCCGATAGCACTCATCGGTCGTCCGGGCTGTAGGAAGCCGGGGTCGTTGATGCCGTGACCGGGGAGTTTGACGCCGATGCTGTCCCGGAACATTTGCGCAAGTTCATCATCAGTGGCACCTTCACGCAGCAGCGTCCGCAAGTCCGTCTCGCCAGCAGCAAACAGGCAGTTCCGCAGTTGCCCGTCGGCGGTGAGTCGCACCCGGTCGCAGGCCCCGCAGAACGGCGAGGTCACCGAAGCGATGACTCCGACCGTGGCCGGGCCGCCGTCGACGTAGAACAACTCGGCCGGGGCGCTACCTCGAGCAGGAACCGGTGTCAGGTCGTAGCGCGGCCTCAGGAGCGCATGAATCTCCTCGCCGGTGATCATCGTCTCGCGGTGCCAGGTGTGTCCGGCGTCCAGCGGCATCTGCTCGATAAACCGCAGTTCGTAGCCGTGCTCCAAGGCAAAGGCCAGCAGGTCAGGGGCCTCGTGGTCGTTGACGCCGCGCAGCAGCACGGTGTTGAGTTTGATCGGGGACAGCCCAGCATCGGCTGCCGCGCGGATCCCGACCAGCGTGTCGTCGAGGCGATCCCGGCGGGCCATGTGCTTGAAGGTCTCGGTCTGCAACGTGTCCAGGCTGATGTTGACCCGAGCCAGACCGGCGTCCTTCAACGCCTGCGCCGCCTTATCCAGACCGAGAGCGTTGGTGGTCATCGACACGTCGAGCGGCCCCTCGACCCCAGTCATCGCAGCCATGCCGGCGACCACATCGACGAGGTCGCGGCGCAGCAGCGGCTCGCCACCGGTCAGCCGCACTTCGGTGATGCCGAGCGAGACGGCGACCGCTGATAGGCGTAGCAACTCCTCGGTGGTCAACATCGTGCTCTTAACCAGCCACGGCACCCCTTGTGAGGGCATGCAGTACGTGCAGCGCAGCGAACATCGGTCGGTCAGCGAAATGCGCAGGTCGCGGTGGACCCGGTCGAAACGGTCGATCAGCGGGCCAGCGGTGGGGAAAGGTAGATCAGCCATCGTTAGTCCATGGTATGCGGTCGGCGCAAGCCGCACCGTCTGCGGACGTCCCGAAGCCGCGTCCGAAGGTTACTTCACCCGGTGCTGGTGGGTGTAGACGTTCAGCGAGGTGCCGCGCACAAAGCCGGCGATCGTCATACCTGCTTCTTGAGCAGTTTCGATGGCCAGTGAACTCGGCGCCGACACCGCAGACAAGATCGGGATCCCGGCCAGGTAGGCCTTCTGCGCCAGTTCGAACGAGACCCGGCCACTGACCTGCAGCACGTGCCCACGTAGCGGTAATAAGCCCTGCTGCAGGGCCCAGCCGATCACTTTGTCGACCGCGTTGTGCCGCCCGACGTCCTCGCGGACCACCACCACGTCGCCGTCGGCGGTGAAGAGTCCCGCCGCATGCAGCCCGCCAGTGCGCGTAAAGGTCGGCTGATGCTCCCGGAGCAGGTCGGGCATGGCGAGCAATGTCCGCGCGCTCACTCGGGCAGGATCACCGCTCAGGTCGTATGCCGCCCGCACAGCCAGCGCTTCGATGCTGGCTTTGCCGCAGACCCCGCAGGCGCTGGACGTCGCGAACGACCTGGCCAGGCCAGACTCGAACGGGTCGGCCACGCCGGGCGCCAGGTGGACCTCGATGACGTTGTACGTGTTGACCTCGGTTCCGGTGCCGTCGTCCATGACTGCACCTGCGCAATACCGAGCGGTCACCACATCGTCTTTGGTGGCGATGATGCCCTCGGCGTGCAGGAAGCCGTGCAGCCATTCGATGTCGTGACCGGGGGTACGCATCGTGACGGTCAGCGGCCGCGATCCGATGCGCAACTCGAGCGGTTCCTCGACCACCACAGTGTCCGGCCGCGTGATGCTATGGACTGCGCCGGTGTCGGCATCAACGGACAGACGCCGTGTGCGTTGGCGCATCGTGACGCGACCCATGACTGTCCTCCAGGCTCGATGATCTGTGCCCGCAGTATGCCGCAGCACCCGCATACCACCGTCTTATGCCCGCCAAGCGTGTGACGAGATTAGGGCCCTGGCGTGACTATTGCCACACGCTCAAACGGGTCAACCTGTGCGACAGTGCAGTCGACGCCCAGTCTCGACAGGGAAGATGACCCCCATGTCTACAGATCGTGATTTCGACCTCGTCCTCGTTGGTGCCACCGGATTCGTCGGACGGTTGACCGCCGCACACCTGGCCCGCTCGGCACCGGCAGCGACGCGCATTGCGCTCGTCGGCCGCAACCTCGACAAACTCAAGGCCGTCCAAAAGGACCTGCCCGATGCCGCTCACCACTGGCCGCTGCTCACCGTCGACGTCACCGACCCAGGCCAGGTCGGCGATCTGGCCACCAAGACCGCCGTGGTCGCAACCACGGTTGGCCCGTACGCGGTGTACGGCAAGCAACTCATTGCCGCCTGCGCCCACGCGGGCACCCACTACGCCGACCTCACCGGTGAGGTCCTCTTCGTGCACGACACCATCGACACCCTGCACGATGTCGCCCGAGCGAGCGGTGCTCGCATCGTTCATTCCTGCGGCTTCGACTCCGTCCCGTCCGACCTCGGGGTGATGCTCGCCGCCGCAGCCGCGAAGGACGACGACAACGGCCGACTGGTCGACGTCACGCTGCACGTGCGCCGGGCCAAAGGCGGGTTCAGCGGGGGCACCATCGACTCGATGCGTCGACAGGTCATGGCCATGCGCGAAGACCCGAGCACTCGACGCATCGTCGCTGACCCGGACGCGCTGGCGGCTGAACGGACGGCATACGGCAAAGGTCCGGGGCCGATCGGCAAAGACCAGGCCACGGGTCGCTGGCACGGTCCATTTGTGATGTCCAGCTACAACTCGCGGATCGTGCGGCGCTCTTGGTCGCTGACCCAAGGTGATGCGCCGTTGCTCTACGACGAGGTCACCGACACTGGGCGTGGCGCAAAGGGGGCTGCCATCGCGTATGCAGTCGCCGCAGGGACCGGAGCCGTGGTCGCGGCCATGTTCACCAAGCCGACGCGCGCCGTCCTAGACCGCCTGTTGCCGGCACCCGGCGAGGGGCCAAGCAAAGAGACGCGCGAGGCCGGGATGTTCGAGATCGAGGTCGTCGCTCAGACCACCAACCACACCGTGTATGTCGCCACGGTGGCTGCGCCGTTCGACCCCGGTTACGACGGGACGGCCATCATGCTCGGTGAGTCCGCGTTGGCTTTGGCTGCGCGTGAAGGCACCGACCGTGCCGGGGTGCTGACTCCGGCCACCGCCCTCGGGTCGGTGCTGGTCGACCGGCTGCGGGCCCACGACTTCACCCTGGAGGTCACCACTCGATGACCCCTGCGAGTTTCTACCGCACGGCGGCGATCGCCGAGGCGGTTACCTGGACGGTGCTGCTGGTCGGGATGTTCCTCAAGTACGTCACCAAGACCACGGACCTGCTGGTCAGCATCGGCGGCGGCCTGCACGGGCTGGTCTTCCTGTTCTTCTGCGTCGCGACGGTGCTGGTCGCGGTCGACCAGCGATGGTCGGTGTCCCGGATCGCGTTTGGCCTAGCCGCGGCCGTCCCGCCACTGGCCACGATTCCCTTCGAGCAGTGGGCCGTTCGCAAAGGACTGATCGGTCAGCGATGGCGGCTGCGTGCCGAGTCACCGGCCTCACTCCCGGAGCGGGTGGTCTCCTTTGCGGTGTCCCGCCCGGCCCTCGCGGCTGTGATCGTTGCGGTCGGCGTCGCCGTCGTCTTCAGTGTGTTGCTCGCACTCGGCCCACCGGTACAGGTGGACGCGGGTGGGTGACATCCTCGGCGACATCTGGGACCGCTCGGTCACCACTCAGCCCTCACCGTCGCTGGTCGTCGTCGTCGTGCTGGGGGTGCTTGCACTGCTCATCGTGGCGTCACCGGTCGGCTATCGCACGATCCGGCACGGCGTGACCGTGCTGCACGAAGCGGGCCATGCGGTCGTCGCGCTGATGGTCGGGCGGCGACTGTCCGGGATCAGACTGCACTCCGACACCTCGGGTGTGACGGTGTCCCGGGGCCGTGCCCGCGGGCCTGGCATGGTCGCCACAATGATCGCGGGCTATCCCACCCCGGCGCTGCTGGCGCTCGCAGCAACGGTGGTGCTCAACGCGGGGTATGCCGTGGGCCTGCTCTGGGCGCTCGTCGCCTTGAATGCCGCGATGGCACTGTTTGTGCGCAACGTCTACGGCTTCGGGGTGCTGCTGGTGCTCGGTGGGGGAGTCGGGGTCGTCAGTTGGACCCTGCCGTCGGTGGCGCTGTCGGCGCTGGCGTATCTGTTGGTGTGGACGTTGCTGCTGGCCGCGCCGCGGTCGGTGTTTGAGCTGTCGGGCCAGCGCCGCCGGGCGGTGCGGACCGGGCGTCGAGATGTCACCTCGGATGCTGCCCAACTAGCGGGGCTAACCGGAGTCGCGGCCGCCGCGTGGGTGCTCGTGTTCTTCGCTGTGACCTCACTGTCGGCGATCGCCGGGGCCTTCGTCATGCTCAACCCGTAGGTCGACGACGGTCGCGAGGGTCATCGCCCTACAGGAAAGTCGTCGGCATACAAGAAAGTCGTCGAGACACCCGTTATACCGCGCATCTCGGCGACTTTCGGGTATGTCGAGCGCTGGCTCCTGCTGCCAGGGCGCGGCCACCGCTGACGATGATCGTCGTAACAATGTCGAACGCGCTGTCTTGTACCAGAAGTGAACGATTGCGGCAGCACGAGAAAAGTGCTACTACCCGCCCGTGAGCGAGTTTGTTTACCGTGTTGGCGTCCTGCTCTCTTTACTTCTGAAGGCTGATAGGAACGCCGAAATGAATCTGAGTAGACGTCAAATCATGGGTTTAGCCTCGATCTTTCATGAGGGTCCGCTCGAGGGTGGTGGCAGCGTCAGAGTGTCTGCCGGGTCCTATTTTGGCATT
>JAABUN010000433.1_pt1 | contig 109667 bp, 115 predicted proteins | sample 5559311 | NCBI WGS metagenome assembly JAABUN01 (sample SAMN10711877, study PRJNA513370) | rock metagenome | isolation source: Antarctica rocks | place: Antarctica: Victoria Land, Siegfried Peak sud | reverse complement strand
TCTGCAGCAGGATGTTGAAGACGTCCGGGTGCGCCTTCTCGATCTCGTCGAGCAGGAGCACGCAGTACGGCTTGCGCCGCACGGCCTCGGTGAGCTGGCCGCCCTCGTCGTAGCCGATGTAGCCGGGAGGCGAGCCGACCAGCCGGGACACGGCGTGCTTCTCCATGTACTCCGACATGTCGATGCGGATCATGTTCTCCTCCTCGCCGAAGAGGAACTCGGCGAGGGTCCGGGCCAGCTCGGTCTTGCCGACGCCCGACGGCCCGAGGAACACGAAGGAGCCGGTCGGCCGCTTCGGGTCCTTCAGCCCGGCGCGCGAGCGCCGGATCGCCTTGGAGATGACCTCCACGGCGGCGTGCTGGCCGATGACGCGCTTGTGCAGCTCGTCCTCCATGCGCATCAGCTTCTGCGTCTCGGCCTCGGTCAGCTTGAAGACGGGGATGCCGGTCCACATGGAGACGATGTCGGCGATCTCCTCCTCGCCGATCGACGGGCGCTCCTGGCCCTCTGCCTCGCCGGACTCCCACTGCTCCTCGGCCTCGCGCTTCTTGTTCGTCAGCTGGCGCTCGGTGTCGCGGAGGTTCGCGGCCTTCTCGAACTCCTGCGCCTCGATCGCGTTCTCCTTCGCGCGGCGGGTCTCCTCGATCTCCTCCTCGAGCTCCCGGTAGACGGGCGGGGAGGTCATCGACTTGATGCGCATGCGCGAGGCGGCCTCGTCGATGAGGTCGATCGCCTTGTCGGGCAGCTGGCGGTCGGCGATGTAGCGGTCGGCGAGCTCCGCGGAGGCCTCCAGGGCCTCGTCGGTGATCTCGATCTTGTGATGCTGCTCGTAGCGGTCGCGCAGGCCCTTGAGGATCTGCACGGTCTCGTCGATCGAGGGCTGCTCGACGCGGATCTGCTGGAAGCGCCGCTCCAGCGCGGAGTCGCGCTCGAGGTACTTGCGGAACTCCTCCAGGGTGGTCGCGCCGATCGTCTGCAGCTCGCCGCGGGCCAGTGCCGGCTTGAGGATCGACGCGGCGTCGATCGCACCCTCGGCGGCACCCGCGCCGACGAGGTTGTGGATCTCGTCGATGAACAGGATGATGTCGCCGCGCTGGGTGATCTCCTTCATCACCTTCTTCAGGCGCTCCTCGAACTCGCCGCGGTACTTCGAGCCGGCGACGAGGGCGGCGAGGTCGAGCGTGTAGATCTGCTTGCCCTTCAGCAGCTCGGGCACGTCGGCGTTCGTGATCCGCTGGGCGAGGCCCTCGACCACGGCGGTCTTGCCGACGCCGGGCTCGCCGATGAGGATCGGGTTGTTCTTCGTGCGGCGCGAGAGGATCTGCATGATCCGCTCGATCTCGTTCTCACGGCCGACCACGGGGTCGAGCTTGCCCTCCGCGGCGAGCTTCGTGAGGTTGCGGCCGAACTGGTCGAGCAGCTTCGAGGACTTCTTGCCCTCGCCGGACTGCCCGGCGCCCGCCCCGGAGCCCGAGGAGCCCGAGCCCGATCCGGAGCCGGACTGGCCGCCCGAGCGCCGGCCGCCCGGACCGGAGAGCATCCGGATGACCTCGTTGCGGATCTTCTCCGAGTCGGCGTCGAAGTCGAGGAGGATGCGGGCGGCGACGCCCTCGTTCTCCCGGACCAGGCCGAGCAGGATGTGCTCCGTGCCGATGTAGTTGTGGCCCAGGCTGAGCGCCTCGCGGAGCGCGAGCTCCAGGACCTTCTTCGCGCGGGGCGTGAAGGGGATCTGGCCCGAGGTGACCTCCTCGCCGGACCCGACGATGCGCACGACCTGCGCGCGCACGCGCTCGACGGTGATGTCCAGGCTCTCGAGGACGCGGGCGGCGAGGCCCTCCTCCTCACGCAGCAGGCCGAGGAGGATGTGCTCCGTCCCGATGTAGTTGTGCTTGAGCGTGCGCGCCTCTTCCTGCGCGAGAACGACGACCTGACGGGCTCGCTCGGTGAATCGCTCGAACATGGGGGCTGGTCCTTCCTGTCGGCACCCGGCGGGGCACCAGCGGTGGGGTCGTTCGGGTCTCAGGTCTCAGGGGTGATGCCGGGTCGACGAAGCACCCGCCTCACTCAAGTCCTTCGGCTCCCGAGGGCTTTTGGATGAGTGCTGCGGGTCGATCGAACGGCCATGACTCACTCTACCAACGCACTGTGCGGCCGCTGGCCCCGCCGGCGGACGCGATTCGCGGCCGCTCAGCGACGCCGGACCTCCCACCGGCGGGCGGCGACCGCGCCGAGCACGAAACCCGCCAGAAGCGGCGGCGCAGCGGCCCTCGAGCGCGAGGCGACAGCGCCGAGGGCGAGCCCGATCGCGCCGACGGGCTCGACCGGCGCGCGCGACGGACGGGGCGCTTCCGCTTCCCCCGTCGGCTCGCCGGAGCCCTGCTCTGAGGCGTCGCCCGACGCGGTCGTCGCGCCGGTCGCGCTCCCAAGCGGCGGCTCGGGAGCCGCCGCGCCGCCCTCGCCGGCCAGGTCTGCCTGCAGGTTGGCGGCGAACTCGCGCAGCAGGCGGTTGGAGACGTCCTGAATCATCCCGCCGCGGCCGAAGCGGGCGAGCTTGCCCGTGATCGAGAAATCCGTCTCGACGTCGACGCGCGTCCCGCCTGCCTCCGCGTCGGCATGCACGCGCGAGACGATGGTGGCGGTGGCGCCGCCGTTGCCGCGCTTGTCGGTCCCGCGCGCGCTCATCGTCGCCACGCGGTGCTCCTGGTCGAGCTCCTCCAGCTTCAAGGTGCCGTTGTAGGTCGCCGTGGTCGGGCCGATCTTCACCTTGAACTCGCCCTTGTACATGCCGCCGCCGGCGTCGTCGGTGATCGCCGCGCCCGGCAGGTTGGGTGCGACGCGCATGACGTCGGTCAGCGCCTTCCAGACCGCGCCGGGGTCGGCCTGCACGGTGAACGTCTGATCGAGCTTCATGACTGCAGGGACTCCAGGTGTTCGGGGATGTCGACGTCGGTGGGATCGGCCAGGTGGCCGACCTCGACCCGCAGGGTGCCGCGGCCGCCGAGGATGGAGCGCAGGCCCTCGTCGCCGCTGAGGTGCGCGACCAGGCCGAAGCGACTTCGAGGCAGCATGACGGGATGGCCGGGCGCGCCGTCGAAGGTCGCGCGGACCGGGTCGTCGCGCAGGCGGCCGCCGGCATCGATCGCGCTGTCGACGACGATGCGGATGACGTCCGCAGTGACCCGCGGCAGATCGGCGAGATGGACGAGGACGGCGTCAGCACCCTGGGCGTCGGCGGCGACGACGCCGCAGCGCAGCGAGGCGGCGAGGCCCTGCGCCCACTCCGGGCAGCCGACGACGCGGACGCCGTCGTGCCCTTCGACCACCTCGGCGACGGCGCCGCCGTGGGCGCCCACGACGACGAGCACGCCGGCCAGGCGCTCCACGGCGAGCAGGTGCTCGAGCGCGTGGGTGATCAGCGGGCGGCCGTCGAGCTCTGCGAGCTGCTTCGGGGCGCCGAAGCGCCGGGCGCCGCCCGCGGCCAGCAGCAGGCCGACGACCCGCGGCGACGGGACCGCGCCCGCCCTCACGCCTCCACCTCGTGGATCCGGCCTGCGGCGTCCTTCAAGCGCCCGCCCGTGCGGCCGTGGCGCAGCGCGACGATCTCCGCCATGACCGAGAGCGCGGTCTCCTCCACGGTGAGCGCCCCGAGGTCGAGACCGATCGGCGCGGACATCCGCTCGAGCTCGGCCGCGGTGATCCCGAGCTCCAGCAACCGCGCGCGGCGCGTGGCCTGCATGCGGCGCGAGCCCATCGCGCCGACGTAGCCCGCCTCGGAGCGCAGCGCGATCTCGAGCGCCGAGTCGTCGATCTTCGGGTCGTGAGTGAGGATCGCGATGGCCGTGCTCCGGTCGATCGCGCCGAGCTGCGCGAAGGCCTTCGCGGGCCAGGCGGCGACGACGTGCTCGGCTTCCGGGAACCGCTCCGGGGTGGCGAAGCGGCCGCGCGGGTCGGCGACGGACGGCTCCCAGCCCATCAAGCGCGCGATGCGGCAGAGCGCGGCGGCGAGGTCGACGGCGCCGATGATCAGCAGGCGCGGCGGGGGTGCGGTGGCGTCGACGAAGAGCGGCACGCCCGCGACCTCGCGCTGGGCGGACTGCTCGGCCCACATCAGCTCGTCGGCGGCAGCAGCTGCGGCGACGTCGAGCGCGGGGCTTCCGAGGCTGCCGGTGCGCGTGCCGTCCGCCTCGACGAGGAGCTTCTCCCCGCTGTCCAGACGCGTGGCCAGCGCGCCGCGCCCGCCCTCGCGCGCAAGGGTGCAGAAGCGCTCCATCGCGGCACCCTCGATCCGGTCGACCCAGACGCCGATCTCGCCCCCGCAGGGCAGCCCGACCTCCCAGGCCTCCTCGTCGGCGATGTCGAAGTGCATCAGCCGTGGCGGGGCGCCGCCGAGCACCTCCTCCGCGGCGAGGACGACTGCGCCCTCGACGCAGCCCCCGCTGACCATCCCCTGCACCGCGCCGTCGCCCGCGACGGCCATCTTCGCGCCGGGCGGGCGCGGAGCCGAGCGCTTGACGGCGACGACGGTGGCGGTCGCGCTGGCGGTTCCGGCGGCGGCCCAGCGGTCGAGGTGGGCGACGACGTCCCTCACGCGGCGGCCCTCCGGAGCGTCGGCTCCTCGAGGCCGACGCGCAGCAGGACGGCGAGCTCGGCCAGCGAGCGCAGCGAGTTGCCGGCGAGGAAGTGGTCGGTGTGCGGCAGCGCGGCGGCCATGCCGCGCGCCAGCGGCGCGTAGCCCGGCGTCGCCTTGAGCGGGTTGAGCCAGATCGTCCGGTAGGTCGAGCGGCGCAGGCGGGCCATCTCGGTGGCGAGCAGCTCGGGCTCCCCACGGTCCCAGCCGTCGGAGAGGATCACGACGACCGCGCCCCGGCCCAGGCGCCGCCCGTGCGCGCGCGACAGCTCGGAGAGCGCGGCGCCGATGCGCGTGCCGCCCGACCAGTCGTCGACGGCCGCGCTCGCGCGCTCCAGCGCGCGGTCCGCCTCGCGGTCACGCAGCTCCATCGTGACGCGCGTGAGCCGCGTGCCGAACGTGAAGACCTCGACCTGTCGCCGGGCGACCGAGGCGGCCTGCGCGTACTGCATGAGCGTTCGCGCGTACGGCGCCATCGAGCCGCTCACGTCGAGCAGCAGCACGAGCGGGCGAGCGACATCGACGGGCCCGCGGCGCGCGACGTGGATCGGCTCGCCGCCCGTGCGCAGCGCCGCGCGCAGCGTGCGCGGAAGGTCGGGCCGCACGCCGCCGGAGCGCACGGGGTGCGTGCGCCGGCCCAGGCGTCGCGGGCCGTGCGCGGCGAGCTCGCGCAAGACGGCGCGGGCGGCCCTGCGCTCGCGGTCTGAGTACTCCGCGAAGTCCTTGTCGTGCAGCAGCTCGACCGCAGAGGACGCGGCGGGCGCGGACATGGGCTCGAGGTCGGGCGCCGGCGCGGGCGGCGCGTCGGGGTTGGTGACGCGCGGCAGCGCCAGGCGCGCCTCCGGGCCGAGGTCGACGCCCTCGCGGCGCTCGACGACTTCCCCGCCGAAGACCTCCTCGAAGGCCTCGTCGAAGCGGGCAAGATCCTCGCGACGCGCGCAGAGCACGGTGCGCAGCGCCAGGCGCGCGTCGCGCCGCCGCCCCGGATCGACGGCCGCGAGCGCCCGAGCGCCCGTGGCGAGCTCCCCCACGCCGACGCGCACGCCGCGCGCGCGGAGCGCGTGGGCGAGCGTGACGAGCCGCTCGGCAACGACCGCACCGCCCGTCGGGGCCCCGCCGGCCGCTCCGCCGTGGGGGGCTGGGAGCTGACGGGCGTCATGACGGTCGTCAGCTCCCAAGCCCCTCGCGACCTTGCGCTCAGACACCCTCGAGCACCCCCGAGCCGCGGACGCGGTCGAGGTCCTCGCGGACCTTCAAGACGGTGCCGAGCGCGTCCCCGGGCACCGCGTCTCCTCCGAGCGCCGTCAGCGCGCGGCCCCAGGCGATCGTCTCGCCGACGCCGGGCAGCTTGTAGAGCTCCTCCTCGCGCAGCCGCGCGACCCCGGCGCAGACGCGGCGGGCGATGCCCTCCGGCACCCCGGGCGCCTGCGCGGCGAGGATCGCCAGCTCGCGCTCGCGATCGGGGTAGTCGATCCAGTGGTACAGGCAGCGGCGCTTGAGCGCGTCGTGCAGCTCGCGCGTCCGGTTCGAGGTCAGCACCACAGTCGGATGTTGCCTGGCGCGCACCGTCCCGAGCTCGGGAACCGTCACCGCGAAGTCCGCGAGCAGCTCGAGCAGCAGCGCCTCGAAGGCGTCGTCAGCGCGGTCGACCTCGTCGATCAGCAGCACCACCGGACCGTCGGCTTCCAAGGCGGCCATCAGCGGACGGCGGATCAGGAAGCGCTCCGACCAGAGGTCGACCTCCGAGCCGCCCGAGCCGATCTCGGCCGCCCGCAGCGCCAGGAGCTGGCGCGGGTGGTCCCAGTCGTAGAGCGCGTGGTGGACGTCGATGCCCTCGTGGCACTGCAGGCGGATCAGCTCGGCGCCCGTCGCGGCCGCCAGCGCGCGGGCGACCTCCGTCTTGCCGACGCCCGCCTCGCCTTCGAGCAGCAGGGGCTGATCGACCGCGCGCGCGAGGTAGACCGACATGGCCAGCGCGCGGTCGGCGAGGTAGCCCTGGGCTGCGAGGGCCTCGCCGACCGCGTCGACGGAGTCCATGCGGCGGCCGTCTTAGCGGACGGCGCTGGTCAGCGCGCGACGGGTCATGACGCCGGCCAGGTGGCGCTTGTAGGCCTCGGAGGCGTTGCGGTCCGCGGGCGGATCGGTGCCGTCGGCCGCGTGGCCGGCGGCCTCGGCGATCGAGCCGACGTCGAGCGACGAGCCGCGCAGGGCATCCTCGGCCGCCCGCGCCCGCAGCGGCGTGGAGCCCATGTTGGTCATGGCGATGCGCACGTCCTCGCAGCTGCCGTCCGCCGCCTTCTTGACCAGCGCGACGACGCCGACCATCGCCCAGTCCTCCGCGCGGCGCGTGAACTTCTCATAGCCCCAGCCCCAGCCCTCCAAGCGCGGGAAGCGCACCTCGGTGATGACCTCGTCCTCGGTCAGCGCGGTGGTGAGGTAGTCCTGGAAGAACTCCGTGGCCGGGATCTCGCGCGGCCCGTCGGGTCCCGTCGCGGTCAGCGTGCCCTCGTAGGCCAGAAACGCCGTGGTCAGGTCGGAGGCCGGGTCGCCGTGGGCCAACGAGCCCCCGATCGTCCCGCGGTTGCGCACCTGCTGGTCGGCGATCCCCGCCGCCACGGCGGTGATCGCCCCGAGCTCGGGAGCGTCCTGCAGGACGACGTGGTTGGTCAGGGCGCCGATCCGCCAGTGGCCGTTCTCGCTCTGCACCCCCGACAGGCCCGGCAGCTTGCGCAGGTCCACCAGCAGCGTCGGCGCCGCGAGGCGGAGCTTCATGAGCGGCAGCAGCGAGTGGCCACCGGCGAGGAACTTGGCGTCCTCGCCCCCGGCCGTGCGAGCGGCGATGGCCTCCTGCAGCGTGTCGGGCGCGACGTAGTCGAACTCGGCGGGAATCATGTCCGGCCCCCTTCCTGGATCGCGTCCCACACGCGCTCTGAGCTGAGCGGCATGTTGAGGTAGCTGACGCCGAGCGGCTTGAGCGCGTCGACGACGGCGTTGACGACGGCTGGGCTCGCGGCGATCGTGCCCGCCTCCCCGACGCCCTTGACTCCGAGCGAGTTGACCGGCGACGGCGTCTCGGTCCGGTCGGTCTCGAAGCTCGGCAGCTCCGCGGCCGTCGGCAGGGCGTAGTCGACGAACGTGCCCGTCACCAGCTGGCCCTCCTCGTCGTACATGACGTGCTCGTAGAGCACCTGGCCGATCGCCTGGGCGATGCCACCGTGCACCTGCCCGTCGATGATCGTCGGGTTGATCGCCGGGCCGCAGTCGTCGATGGCGACGTAGCGGACGACCTTGACCTTCCCCGTGTCCTCCTCCACGTCGACGACGCACGCGTGGGCCCCGAACGGGAAGACGAAGTTGTTCGGGTCGTAGAACGAGGTCTCGTCGAGCCCCGGAGCCATGCCCTCGGGCAGCAGCTCCGGGCGGACGTGCGCCATGCCGCTCACCTCAGCCAGCGTCATCCCCTTGTCGGGCGAGCCGTGGACGGAGAACTTCCCTTCGGCGAGCTGGACGTCCTCCGGCGCGGCTTCGAGCGCGTGGGCGACGATCGCCCGTGCCTTCTCGGCCACCTTGTCCGACGCCCGCGCCACGGACTCCGTGCCGACCGCCGTGGTGCGCGAGCCGTACGTGCCCAGGCCCATCGCGCCCGTGCCCGTGTCGCCGTGCATGATCTCGACCTGCTCGGGATCGACCCCGAGCTTGTCGGCGACGACCTGCGCCATCGTCGTCTCGTGCCCCTGACCGTGCGGCGAGGTGCCGGTGTAGACCGTGACCGCACCGGTGACCGTCACGCGGACGATCGCCGACTCCCACAGGCCCGTCTGCAGGCCGAAGCCGGCCGGCCCGGTCACCCGCGAGGGTGCCAAGCCGCAGATCTCCGTGTAGGTGGAGAAGCCGATGCCGCGCCGGATGCCCTGCGCGGCCAGCTCCTCCTTCTCGCGCTCGATGGCCGCGAGGTCGACGCGCTCCATCAGCTTGTCGAGCGCTCTGGCGTAGTTGCCCGAGTCGTAGACGATGCCGAGCGCCGTCTCGTAGGGGAACTGGTCGGCACCGATGAAGTTCTTGCGCCGCAGCTCGAGGCGATCCATGCCCAGCTCGTCTGCGAGCTGGTCCATGCAGACCTCCATCATGTGCGTCGCCTCGGGCCGGCCCGCGCCGCGGATCGCGTCCGTGGCGACCTTGTTCGTGAAGACGCCGGTGATGTCCGTGGTGATCGCGGGGATCTTGTAGACGCCGCCCATGACGAACGCGCCGAGCGACGGGATCGTCGGCGTGAGCAGCATGAGGTAGGCGCCCAAGTCGGCGAGGATGTCCGCGTGCATGGCGGTCAGCGTGCCGTCGCGCTTGGCCCCGAGGCGCACGGTGGCGACCTGGTCGCGCCCGTGGTGGCAGACGGCCATGTGCTCCGAGCGCGTCTCGATCCACTTCACCGGCTTGCCGGTCTTGCGCGAGGCCCAGGCGCAGAGCATCTCCTCGCCCGTGACCTGGAGCTTTGAGCCGAACCCGCCGCCGACCTCCGGGGCGATGATGCGGATGCGCTCCTCGTTGATGCCGAGCATCAACGCCATGAACAGGCGCACGAAGTGCGGCACCTGCGTGGAGCTGTGCACGGTGATCGAGCCGGCCTTGTAGTCGGCCAGCACGCCGCGGGGCTCGATCGGCGCGCCCGACACGCGGTGGTTGACCACGCGGCGCTCCACGATCACGTCGGCTTCGGCGAAGCCGGCCTCCATGTCGCCGCCGCCCAGCGTCCACTTGTGGACCTGGTTGGTCCCGAACTCCTCGTGGACGAGGTTCGCCCCGTCGTCCAGCGCGGTCTCGATGTTCGTCACCACCGGCAGTGGCTCGTACTCGACGACGACGTCCTCGGCCGCGTCGATGACGGCGTAGCGATCCGTGCCCAGCACGAGCGCCACGGGGTCGCCGACGTGCTTGACGACCCCACGGGCCAGCGGCCAGTGCTCGGGGTTGTGGACCTCGACGCCGTCGGGCGCCCAGGCCATCGGCAGCGGCGCGAGCAGGTCGGCCATGTCCTCGCCGGTGTAGACGGCGAAGACGTCGTCGCGCGCGAGTGCCACGGAGGTGTCGATCGACGTCATCGTCGCGTGTGCCTCCGGGGAGCGCACGATCGCGGCGTGGAGCGTGCCCGTGATCGTGATGTCGTCGACGTAGGTCGCCTGGCCGGTGATCAGCCGCGGATCCTCCTTGCGGCGGATGGAGCGCCCGACGTGGCCGCCGCTCGTGCGGTCGTCCATGAGCGTCATGCCGACACTCCCGCCGCGCCGGCGATGTTCGCGGAAGCCGCGGACTGCACGGCCTTGACGATGTTGTGGTAGCCCGTGCAGCGGCAGAGGTTGCCCTCCAGGCCATGGCGGATCTCCTCCTCGCTGGGGTTCGGGGTGCGCTCGAGCAGGCCGGCGGCGGCCATGATCATCCCGGGCGTGCAGTAGCCGCACTGCAAGGCGTGCTCGGCCCAGAATGCCTCCTGCAGCGGGTGGAGATCGCCTTCGCTGCCGATGCCCTCGATCGTGGTGATCTCCGCGCCGTCGGCCTGGGCGGTGAGCACGGTGCAGCTCTTGCACGACGTGCCGTCCAGGTGGACGGTGCACGCTCCGCAGTTGCTCGTGTCACAGCCGACGTGGCTGCCCGTGAGCCCCAGGCCGTCGCGCAGCGTATGCACGAGCAGCTCGCGCGGCTCCACCTGCAGGTGCTCGACGTGACCGTTGACGGTGACTGAGACGGCGACGTGGTCGCTCATGCGCTCTCCTCGGGACTGGACTGCCTGGACCGTTCGGCGACCATACGCTCGCCCCCCGCCGCACTGCAATGACGGTGTGTCAATAAAGAGCCGATCTGCCTGTCGATCTGGCCGAGAATGGCGCGCCGAAGGTCACCCGGACCTCGCGCCGACGAGTGCCATTGCAATGGTAGCCTTCTGCCAATGCAGACGACGATCGACGGAGCCGGCCGCATCGTGGTGCCCAAGGCGCTGCGCGACGCGCTCGGGCTGACCCCCGGCTCGACCGTGGACATCTCGCTCTACGGCGCCGGCCTGCAGCTCGTGCCGGGCGGGCGGACGGCGCGCCTGGTCGAGGAGGACGGCGTGCTCGTCGCGGTCAGCGACACGGTCGTAACCGACGAGATGGTCTTCACGCTCATCGACGCCGGGCGGCGGTGACGCTCCTCGCACTCGACACGAGCGTTGCGGTCGGGCTGGCGATGGCGTCGCACACGTCCCACGCCGGTCTGGTGCGCTGGCAGGCCGGACGCGAGGTGAGGCTCAGCGGTCACGCCGTCGCGGAGACGTACTCGGTCCTCACGCGTCTCCTCGGAGACGCGAGCCTCCTACCTGCGGACGCCGCACGTCTGATCGAGGCGAGCTTCGCGCCGCCACTCGGCCTCAGCCGGGCAACGGCGGCAGCGGTGCCCAGTCTCCTCGCCGAGCTCGACATCAAGGGCGGCGCGGTCTACGACGCCCTCGTCGCCCTTGCGGCGCTCGAGCACGACGCGGTGCTCGCGACCCGCGACGCCCGCGCCCGCCCGACCTACGAGGCGGTCGGCGCCCGCGTCGAGGTCGTCGCAGCCTGAGTCGAGAGCGAGGTGCCAGGCACCTGTCACCCACGCGGCGCTCAGTCGCGCATCGCGGGGAACAGCACGACCTCGCGGATCGAGCGCTTGTGAGTCATCGCCATCACCAGGCGGTCGATCCCGAGGCCCAAGCCGCCCGTGGGGGGCATGCCCTGCTCGAGCGCCTGGACGAAGAGCTCGTCGTAGGGCTGCGCCTCGTCGTCGCCCGCCTGCTCCAGGCGCGCCTGCGCCTCGAAGCGCTCGCGCTGCACGTCGGGGTCGTTGAGCTCTGAGAACGCGTTGGCGAGCTCCATGCCGTAGGCGAACATCTCAAAGCGCTCCGTCAGGCCCTCGTGCTCCCGGTGGGCCTTGGCGAAGGGCGACAGCTCGACGGGGTAGTCGAAGAGGAACGTGGGCTGCTGCAGCGTGGGCTCGACGAACTTCGAGAGCAGGTCGTCGACGAGCTGCGGCCAGGAGCGGTCCTCGGTCGGGAGCCGGTCACCGACGGCAGCGGCGAGGCTCGCCTGGTCGCGGTGGGCGAGGATGTCGACCCCGGACTGCTCGCGGATCGCGGCGGCCAGGGTGGTGCGCCGCCACGGCTCGGTGAAAGAGACCTCCGGGTCGTCGTGGCCGACCGCCCGCGCCACAAAGCCGACGAGCGCCTCGAGGCGGTCCGCGGCGTCGTAGCAGTCGGCGTAGGCCTCGTACCACTCGAGCATCGTGAACTCGGGGTTGTGCTTGAAGGAGACCCCCTCGTTGCGGAAGTCCTTGCCGAGCTCGTAGACGCGTTCCAGCCCGCCGACGATCAGCCGCTTGAGGTAGAGCTCCGTCGCGATCCGCAGGTAGAGATCGCGGCCCAGGGCGTTGTGGTGGGTGACGAACGGCCGGGCCAGCGCGCCGCCGTAGAGCGGCTGGAGCACGGGGGTCTCCACCTCGACGAAGCCGTCCGCGTCCAGCGCGTGGCGCACGGCGGAGATCACCTTCGCGCGCGCGAGGAAGAGCTCGCGCGCCTCCGGGTTGCCGATCAGGTCGAGCTCACGCCGGCGGAAGCGCTGCTCGACGTCCTGGAGGCCGTGGTGCTTCTCGGGCGGCGGGCGCAGCGACTTGGCCAGCACCGCGAAGTCGTCGACGCGCAGCGAAAGCTCCCCGCGACGCGACATGAAGACCGTGCCGTCGATCCCGACGAGGTCGCCGAGGTCGAGCTCGAGCAGGCGCTCCATGCGCTCAGCTCCGAGCACGTCGAGCTTGGCCTGCAGCTGGAGGCGGCCCGAGCGGTCGTCGAGGTCGAGGAAGGCCATCTTCCCCTGGCCGCGGCGGGCGTGGAGGCGCCCCGCGACGCGGTAGGTCGCCTCGGTGTCCGTGCCCGGCTCGAGGTCCGCGTGAGCGTCGCGGACGTCGGCGATCGGGGCGACGCCGGGGTAGGCGTGCGGGAACGGGTCGATCCCGTCGGCCCGCAGGCGCTCCAGCTTCGCCCGCCGGACGGCGAGCAGGTCGTCGCTCATGGAGAGGTCCGCAGGCCGCTAGAGCCCGACGTCGATCTTGGTGATCTTCGCCTTGCGGGTGGAGCCGTTGGGCAGGTTGATCGTGACCTCGGCACCCTTCTTCTTGCCCATCAGCGCCTTGCCGACCGGGGAGACGTTTGAGAGCTTGCGCGGGGGGTCCGCCTCGGCCGAGCCCACGATCACGAACGTCTGCGGCTTGCCGTCGTCGAACTTCACGGTGACGGCGTTGCCGACGTCGACGGCGTCGGTGTCGACGTCCTCGGGCGCGACGACGAGCGCGGAGCGGAGGTTCTCCTCGAGCGTGAGGATGCGCGTCTCGAGCATGGCCTGCTCGTTCTTGGCGTCGTCGTACTCCGAGTTCTCGGTGATGTCGCCGAACTCCCGCGCCTCCTTGATCCGCTCGGCCACCTCGCGACGGCGCACCGTCGAGAGCTCCTCGAGCTCCTCCTTGAGCTTCTCGAGACCTTCGGGGGTGAGGATGACGTCCTTCGGCATGCGTGTCCTGACTAAAAGAGGCCTGGAAAGGCGGCGGAGTGTAGCGCCCGCTCCCTACGCCGCTGCGGCCGGGAGCAGCTCGGCCAGGACGGTCCGCGCCGCCCCGACGTCGTCGGTCTGCTGCAGCGCTCCCTGCAAGGACTTCGAGCCCCCGAGGCGGTCCACGTACCAGGGGTAGAACTTGCGCAGGAAGCGGCCGGCGCGGACCGGCCCGAGGTGCTCGACCGTGCGGTCCATCATCCACGAGAGCTCCGCGAGGACGTCCCCGTGGGTCGGCTCACCCGTGGAGCTCCCGAGCACCTCGGCGAAGAGCCACGGGTTGCCGAGCGCCCCGCGGGCGAGCATCACCGCGGCAGCGCCCGTCGCCTGGTAGGCGCGCTGCACGTCGTCCGCGGTGTGCAGGCCGCCCGTGAGGATCACGGGCGCCGGCAGGCTCTCGACCAAGCGGGCTGCGAGGGGGTAGTCCGGCGTGCCCTTGTGCTGCACCTTGGCCGAGCGCGGGTGAAAGGTGATGGCCGCGACGCCGGCCTCCTCGACGAGGCGGTGGGCGAGCTCGTAGCCGCTCGTGGTGTCTCCGGGCACCAGGCCCGAGCGCAGCTTGACGGTTACAGGCAGGCCCGAGCCCTCGCCGGCGGCGCGCGCGACGGCCACGGCGGTGTCGGGATCCTTCAGCATCGCGGCGCCCGCGCCGGTCTTGGCGACCTTCGGCACGGGGCAGCCCATGTTCAAGTCGATGACGTCCACGTCGGTGTGCTCGCGCACGTGGGCGGCGGCCGAGCGCATGACGTCGGGGTCCTGGCCGAAGAGCTGCAGGGAGACGATCCCCGCGAGCCCGTCTGCTCCCGCGGCGCGCTCGTCGGGATGCAGACGGAGCATCTCGAGGCAGGTCTTCTCGTTGCCGTGGTGGACCGCGAAGCTCGACACCATCTCGGAGACCGCCATCCCCGCGCCGTACCGCTTGGCCTGCAGGCGCACGCACCAGTTCCCGATGCCGGCCAGCGGCGCGAGCAGGACCCGGTTGGGAACCGTCAGGTGGGCGAGCTGCCAAGGGCTGTCGAGGCCGGGGAGCAAGCGCTTGAGGGTAGCCCGGGCACTCAGCGGTCGACGGCCGCTCCTCGCCAGGCCGCCAGGCGCTCGATCGCCTCGTCAACCGCCCGCGGCGCTCGGCGCCCCGGCTCGTGGTGCAGGCTCAGCACGCTCAGGATGCGCGCATGGCGGTCGAGCTTTAAGTCCGCGCGGGCGACGATGCGCTCCCCGTGGAGGATCGGCAGCACGTAGTAGCCCCAACGGCGCTTCTCCGCGGGCGTGTAGATCTCCAGGCGGTGGTCGAAGCCGAACAGCTCGGCGGTGCGGGCGCGGTCGCAGAGGACGTTGTCGAACGGGGAGAGCGCGACGGTGCGCCGGCCGGGCGGCAAGTCGCCGACGGTGTCCAGGCTCTCCGTGCTCGCGTACCAGGTGCCCCTGCAGCCTTCCACCCCGACGGCGGTGAGCTCGCCGCGGGCGGTGAGCTCTGAAAGCACCGCGGCCAGCTCGGGGTAGCGCCCCCGGGTGAAGTGCTTGGTGACGTGCGTGGCCTTGGCGACGCCGAGCATCGCCAGCGCGCGGCGCAGCGCGCGCTCGGTCACCTCGCGGTCGCCGAGTACCTCGGCGTCGGCCGCGGCGAGCTCCTCGGCCGGCACGCACCGCTCGAAGAGGTCCCACAGGCGCTCGATGCCCCTCCGACCGACGACCCCGACGCGGCCGCTCAGCCAGAGCACCTGCAGCATCCGCGCGATGGTCTGCCGCGGCGAGACCTCGTCGGTCCAGTAGCCCCACCGCCACGGCTCGGCGGAGTGGTCCTCGAGCTCCTGCGCCCGTAGGGGCCCGTGCTCACGCAGGTCGGCCACGAGGGCGTCGGCGAAGTGCGCGTTGGCCTGCATCCACGCGCGCACCCGCGCGCGACCCACCGACTCCACGGCGAGGTGGCGGCGCTGCTGCCAGCGGTGCAGGGGGAGGTCGCAGACCGGGACGATCGAGGCGTCGTGGGCCCAGAAGTCGAAGCACCGGCGCTCGTGGTAGACCGCCCGCTCGAGCGCCGCCTCGGTGAAGCCCGCGCCCAGGCGCGCGTGGAGCACGAGCAGCGGGGAGCGGGCGACCGCGCTGATCGGATCGAGCTGCACCGCTCCGAGCCGCTCGACGGCCGCCGTGACGTCGGCCGTGGACGGCGTGCCGCGCGGCGGCGGGCTCGCCAGGCCCTGCGCGTGCAGCGCGAGACGGCGGGCGTGGGCGATCCGAAGCGTCGGGAGGCTCATGCGCCGGCTCCAACGTTCACGCGGCCGGGGAGGGTCAGCGGTTGCGCTCGTAGAGCAGCTTCAGGCCGCGCAGGGTGAGGTCCTCGACGATCTCGTCGATGACCGTCGCGTACGGGGCGATGTGCGTGGCGAAGCCGCCGGTGGCGAGCACGTCGGCCTCCTCCCCGAGCTCGGCGACGATCCGCTCCACGATTCCGTCGACCTGGGCCGCGTACCCGAAGATCATCCCCGAGCGGATCGACTCCACGGTCGACTTGCCGATCACGTGCCGGGGCGCTACCAGGTCGACCTTCGGCAGGCGGGCGCCGCGCGTGGTCAGCGCGTCGAGGGAGATCGCGACGCCGGGCGTGATCACCCCGCCCAGGTACTCGCCACCCGCGGAGACCACGTCGTAGGTCACCGCGGTGCCGAAGTCGACGGAGACGACCGGGCCGCCGACGCGCTCGAAGGCCGCGACCGCGTTGACCAGGCGGTCCGCGCCGAGCTCGCGCGGGTTGTCGATGCGGATCGGCATCGCCGTGCGCAGGCCCGGCCCGACCACGAGCGTGTCGTGGCCGAGGTAGCGGCGACCCATCGCGACCCACTCGGGCTCGAGCTGCGGCACCGTGCTCGCGATGATCGAGCCGTCGAGGTCGGCCAGCCCGATCCCGCGCAGCTCGAGCAGGGCGCGCAGCGCGGCGCCGAGCTCGTCGGCCGTGGAGGTGCGCACCGTGGCAAAGCGCCAGTGCTCCAGGAGCTCCTCGCCGGAGTAGGTCCCGAAGTGGGTCTGCGTGTTGCCGACGTCGACGACCAGGAGCATCCGCCGCCGATGATCGCGGATAGGCTCGCCGGATGCCCGCCAAGCTCTACGTCGTCCACGGATCCCACCCCTGCGAGACGGTCGCGCGCGCGCTCGAGCTCAAGGGCGTCACCTTCAAGAAGGTCGAGCTGCCGCCGGCCGCGCACGCCGCGGTGACACGCGCGCTCTTCGGGCAGCGCACCGTGCCGGCCATCCGCTTCGAGAGCGGCGAGAAGCTCTCGGGCTCGCGCGCGATCCTCCGCCGCCTCGACGAGCTCGTCCCCGAGCCGGCGCTGCTGCCGGCCGACGCCGCCGAGCGCGCCCGCGTCCTCGAAGCCGAGCGGTGGGGCGACGACGTGCTGCAGGCCGCGACGCGGCGCATCCTCTGGCCGACGCTGCTGGCCAACCCCGGCGCGGCGCCGTCCTTCTCCGAGGGAGCGCAGATGCCGCTGCCCGCACCGGTGCTCAAGGCGGCGATCCCGCTCGTCGGCCGCGTCGAGCTGCGCCTCAACAAGACGTCCGACGCCGCGCGCGCCGCCGACCTGCAGGCGCTGGCGGGCTGGCTGCAGCGCATCGACGACTGGATCGCCGACGGGACGCTCGGCGGCGAGCCGCCGAACGCCGCCGACCTGCAGATCGCCCCGTCGCTCAAGCTGCTCATGGCGATGGAGGATCTCCGCGCGATCATCGGCCCGCGCCCGTGCGGCGCCTGGGCCGACCGGCTCTTCCCGCGCTCCCCGGGTCACCTCCCGGCGGGCGCCATCCCGGCGTCGGCGCTGCCCGTCGGGGTCTGAGCCGTCTGCGCCAGGAAGGCGGCGAGCGCGTCGGCCGTTGCCGCGGGCTGGTCGAGCGCGATGAACGCCCACGCGTCGGGGATCTCGACCAGGCGCGCGTCGGGCAGCAGCGCGGCCAGGCGCTCCGCGTGGGCGAAGGGGAACGTGCGCTCCTCGCGCGGCCAGAGCAGCAGCGCCGGCTTGTCGAAGCCGCGCAGGAGCTCGGCGGCGGCGAGCGTGTCGCGGGGGTCGACGCCGCGCAGGAACTTGGCGACGTCGCGCCGGATCGCCTTCTGGCTCAGCACGGGCGCGAGCCAGCGGTCGGTCGTGGCGTGCGCGACGCCGTGCTTGGCGATCCGACCGTAGGCCATCGGCAGGGGGCGCAGCGCGCGCAGGCGCATCGGCTGGAGCACGGCCGTCAGCAGCGCCGGGACGTGCGCGAGCCACTGGTAGGGGCGGAACATCGGGGGGAAGAAGTTCTCGAACGCGTCGCACGGCGTGAGCACGAGGCGGCCGATGCGGTCGGGGTGCTCCGTGACCAGCAGCTGCACCACCGCCCCGCCGGAGTCGCAGCCCACCACGACGACGTCGCGCAGCTCGAGCGCCGCCAGGAACGCGTCTACGAGCCGCGCGATCCCGCGCGGCGAGAGGTCGGCGGCTTCGTGCATCGGCTCGCGGTGGGAGCCCATCGGCAGGTCCGGCGTCAGGCAGCGCGCGTCTGGGGCGAGCCGCTCCACCACGCCGTCCCAGAAGCTGCCGTCGGACAGCAGGCCGTGGACGAAGAGCACGACGGGGCCGCCGCCGCCGGTGTCGCCATAGTTGACAGGACCTTCGGGCAGCAGGATGCGGGGCACGGGATCTCCTCAGTGGCTTGCGTGCAGGCTGCACCTAACATACCGACAGCCTGTATGGAACACAAGCCCCGCACTCAAGTCGACCGCACCGCCGCCACTCGGAGCGCGCTCGTCGACGCGGCGCGCGAGCTCTTCGGGACACGCGGCTTCGCGGCAGTCGGCACGGAGGAGGTCGTGCGCGCAGCGAGCCTCTCGCGCGGCGCGCTCTACCACCAGTTCGCGGACAAGACCGAGCTGTTCGCCGCGGTCTTCGAGCAGGTGGAGGAGGAGCTGTCGGGAGCCATCGGCGCGCTCCTGGCGGAGGCCGACGTCAGCGACCCGATCGGCGCGCTCACCGCGGGCGTCGGTGCCTGGCTCGACGCGTGCGCGGAGCCCGAGATCCAGCGGATCGTCCTGCTCGACGCGCCGTCCGTGCTGGGCTGGGAGCGCTTCCGCGAGATCGGGCTGCGCTACGGCGTCGGGCTGGTGGAAGGCGTGCTCTCGGCGGCGATGCAGAACGGCAGCCTCGAGCGGCGCCCGGTGCGCCCGCTCGCGCACCTCCTCGTCGGGGCGCTGGACGAGGCGGCGATCTACGTCGCCCGCGCGCCCGATCCGGCACGGGCGCGCGTGGAGGTGGAGGCGACGCTCCTCGCGCTGCTCACCGGGCTGTCGCCGCGAGGCTGAGCGGCGGACCGTCGCGGCGGACGTCCTCGTCCAGTTCCAGCCCGGCGAGCGCGTCGGCCAGCAGCGCGCCGTCCGGCAAGGCAAGCGTGAGATCGAGCTCGAGCAGCGGCACGAGCACGAAGCGCCGCTGCGTCAGCCTCAGGTGCGGGACCGTCAGGCGCGCGCTCGCGTAGGGCTCGTCGCCGAGCAGCAGGACGTCGAGGTCGAGCGGGCGCGGCCCGTGGCGGACGTAACCCGGCTCGCCCTCGGCGACGCGGCCGGCAGCGCGCTCGACTGCCTTCAGCGCGTCGAGCAGCGCCTCCGGCTCGAGTGCGGCCTCGATGCGCAGGCAGGCGTTGAGGAAGTCGGGCTGGCCGGGCGGCCCGCCGACCGCAGCGGAGGCGTAGACCGACGAGCTCGCGACGGGGGTGATCCCGTGCTGCGGCAGGTCGTCGACCGCACGCTGCAGGTTGGAGCGGCGGGCGCCGACGTTGGCGCCCAGGCCGAGGAAGCCCCTCACAGCGGTCGGGCGAGCGCGAGCTGGCGGCCCTGCGCGAGCAGGACGCCGCCCGGGCTCCAGAGCTCGGCGTCCTCCTCGAAGAACCCCTGGGCGGAGGTGCGGGAGGTGAACAGGCCGAGCACCGGGCCGGGCGGGTCGGTGGCCTCGAGCGGTAGGCGCACGCGGAAGTGGATCGAGAGGTCGATGGTCGGCGCGGCGATCGGCGCGGTGAGGCGCACGAACGGCGCGGGCCACCAGGCGTCGACGTAGGTCGCGCAGGCCAGGGCGTCGGCTTCGCGCGGCGTCGCGAAGGCCAGCCACCCGCCCGTGCGGGCCTCGTCGACGCCCGCGAACGGCAGGCTGCCGAGGGCGGGGCGCACGTCGAGGCGGTGCGTGATCGGCGGCGTTCCCGCGGGCGCTTCGATGCGCGGCAGCTCGGCGAACGGCGTCGCCTCCGGGGCCGTCGCCGCGAAGTCGGTCGCGCTGGGCATGTCCACCGCGAAGGCGGCGAGGGCCAGCACGCAGAGGCGGCCGTCCTGCTCCAGGCGCGCGCTCAGCGTGGTGAGTGAACGGCCCGTGCGCTCCACCGTCACCGCGACCTCGACCGGGCCGGCGGCGGGAGGACGGAGGTAGTGGAGGTTCAGCGAGCGCGGTGCACGCTCGCGATCAGCGACCGCCTCGGTGAGCGCCCGCAGCACGAGCGACGCCAGGTAGCCGCCGTTCGGCCCCATGGGCGCGAACCAGCCCGGATCCACCTCAGCCGCCCAGCGCCCCTCGGCGACGTGCGTCACGCCGGTGGCGATATCGAACGGGTGGGTCAAGCCCCCGGCTCCGCGGCACACCGCGCCAAGCTGCAGCTCCAAAGCGCCATCGCCTACTCCTCGGCCGCCTGGCGCCAGACCTCGACGGAGACCTCCTGCACCGCCAGCGCGATCGGCGGCTCGGGCTTGGCCGCCTTGACCCAGACCTCCTCGGCCGCGTAGTCGTCGAGCAGGCGATCGGCGATCGCCGAGCACAGGCGCTCGAGCGTCTTGTAGGAGCGCTGCTGGGCGACGAGCGCGACCGTGTTGCAGACCTGCCCGTAGTCGACGGTGTCCTCGACCATGTCGGTGACCGTCGCGTCGCACTCCCCCACCTCGAGGCGGACGTCGAGCACGAGGCGCTGGCCGACCTCGCGCTCCGCGGCGCTGACGCCGTGGTGGGTGTAGAGCGAGAGGCCCGAGATCTCGATCGTCACCTCGGTGTGGCGAGCGCCCTCCTCGTCCTCCTCCCAGCCGGCGTCGCCCTCGAGCTCGTCGTCGTCCTCGGGGTCGAGCGGGAGGTCGGGATCAGGCATGGGCGCGCAAAGTAGCAGCCGCCACCGTCAGCGCCTCGACGTGCTCGGCGACGTCGTGGACCCGGAACACGCGGGCACCGGCGGCGAGCGCGAGGACGTTGGTCGCCAGGGTCGCGGGCAGCCTGCGCTGCGGGTCCTCCTGGCCCGTGAGGCGACCGAGGAAGCGCTTGCGCGACGTTCCGACGACCACGGGGAAGCCGAGCGCGACGAGCTCGGGCAGGCGCTGCAGGAGGGTGAGGTTGTGCGCTCCCGTCTTGCCGAAGCCGATGCCCGGATCGAGCTGGATCTGCTTCTCGCCGACACCCTCGCCTGTCGCGAACTCGACGCGCTCCAGCAGGAACGCCTTGACCTCGTCGACCACGTCGCCGTAGCGCGGAGCCTCCTGCATCGTCCCCGGCTCCCCGCGCATGTGCATCAGGCAGCAGTCCACGCGCCGGTCGGCTACGAGCCCGGCGAGCCCTGGGTCGTCCCGGAAGGCGCTGACGTCGTTGACGTAGCTTGCGCCGGCGGCCAGCGCGGCCTCCGCGACCCCGAGCTTCGTCGTGTCGATCGAGACGCGCGCGCCGGAGCGCGCGAGGGCGGCGACGACGGGCAGCGTGCGCTCCCGCTCGAGGAGCTCGGAGACACGCTCGGCGCCCGGGCGGGTCGACTCGCCGCCCACGTCGACGAGCGTCGCGCCGGCCGCGAAGAGCTCACGGCCATGGGCGATGGCCGGGGCCGCCTCGAGCCACTGGCCGCCGTCGGAGAACGAGTCGGGCGTCACGTTGACGATGCCCATGACCGCCCACGCGACTTCCCCGTCAGGTGGCACGGGTCGGCTCGGTCATGGACAACGGCGTGTCGACTCGGCGGAGGCGCATCGGCGCCTCAGGCGAGGTGGCTGGTGTCGTTGAAGGAGCGCAGCAGGAGCCGGCCACCGGTGAACACGACGAGACGCGTGATCGAGCCGTTGTCGGCGTGGACGAACGCGAACGGCCGCGAGCCCGTGGCCTGACGGCAGAGCTCGCCGATCACGCCGCCGTGGACGACGGCGACGACGCTCGTGCCGGGCCCGCTCGCGGCGACGACCGCCTCCAGGCCGGCGCGGATCCTGGCCGCGAACGCGTCGGGCTCCTCGGCGCCGGGGATGACCGACCAGCGCTCCTCGGCGAGCGCCTGCAGCGCGACCGGGTCGCCGTGGGCCATGCGGACGCGCAGCTCCCCGCCCTCCCACTCGCCGAGGTGGACCTCGCGCAGCTCGGGGACGACGGCGGGCTCGAGGCCGACGGCGGCGACGAGCGGCGCCGCGGTCTGGTGGGTGCGCTGGAGCGGGGTGACGAAGACGGCGTACGGCGGCTCGACGGCGAGGCGTGCGCCCACGCGCTCGGCCTGGGCGCGGCCCTCCGGCGCGAGCGGCGGGTCGGCGTGGCCCCCCTCGATGAGCTCGAAGGGCTCCCCGGGGACGTGCGCCTGCGAGGCGCCGTGGCGGACGAGCACCACCTCGGTGGCGTCGGCCGGGACGGAGAACGGCCGCTGCGGATAGGTGGGCGCGCTCACCCGCGGCAGCCTAGATGGTGTGGGGAATCGCACACCCGAACCGGGTCGGGGAGGGACCGAGCCGGGGCGCGGGGGGTAAGAGTGTCGTCATGCCCCTTCCCGAGGACGTCCCGCTCGAGTCCGTCGAGCTCCACGGCCGCCGCCTGGCCTACCGGCGGATCGGCAGCGGGCCGGTGCTCCTGCTCGTCCACGGCATCACGAACTCCTCCGCCAGCTGGCTGCCGGTGATGCGGCGCCTCGCGAAGACCGGGCACACGGTGCTGGCGCCCGACCTCCCCGGCCACGGCGGGTCCGAGCGCCACCGCGGCGACCACTCGCTCGGGGCTCACGCGTCGATCCTGCGCGACCTGCTGCAGGTGCTCGACCTGCCGCGGGTCACGGTGGTCGGCCACTCCCTCGGCGGAGGCGTGGCGATGGTCTTCTCCTACCAGTTCCCCGAGCGCGTCGAGCGCCTTGCGCTGATCGACTCGGGCGGGCTGGGCCGCGAGGTCAGCCTGCTCATCCGCTCCGCGACGCTGCCGGGCGCCGAGCACATCATCCGCGCGGCGACCACCCCGCGCGTCCTGCGCTCGGTGGGCGCGATCGGCGGCGCGTTCGGGCGCCTCGGCCTCAAGCCGGGCGCCGACCTGGCCGAGATCGCCGGCGGCGTCGCGTCGCTCGGGGACGGCGAGCGCCGCGCGGCGTTCGTGCGCACGGCACGTTCCATCGCCTCGCTGCGGGGGCAGCGCGTGAGCGCCGCGGACCGCCTGTACCTCGCCGCCGAAGTGCCCGTGCTGCTTGTCTGGGGCGACCGCGACCCTGTCATCCCGGTCGACCACGGCCACGCCGCGCACGCCGCGATCCCCTCCAGCCGCCTCGAGATCTTCCCGGGCGCCGGCCACTTCCCGATGCTCGACGACCCGGAGCACTTCGCCGCGCTCCTGACCGACTGGGTCGCCACCACGACGCCGACCGAGTACGACGACGAGCGCCTCGGCGCGGTGATCCGCGCGCGGGCGGCGAAGGGCTGAGGCGCGCGACGGGGCGGCGGCCCCGCGGGCCCTCAGGCCAGCTCGGGCTTCTCGGGGCGCTCGAGCGCGCGCGACTCGGCGCCCGCAAGGCCCGGGCGCGGGATGCCGCGCGGCGGCGCCTCGCGCTCGGGGCGCTCGACGGGCGCCGGGGTGCCCGGCAGCGGCTCGTCGGACGGCTCGGCGACGTCGGGGCCGAAGACCTCGAGCTCGGTGCGACCCGCGATGAGCGCCTCGAACTCCTCCTTCTCGATCGTCTCGCGCTTGAGCAGCAGCAGGGAGATCGAGTCGAGCAGCGGGCGGTTGTCCTCGAGGATCTGCTTGGCGCGCTGGTGCGCGGACTCGACGATCCGGCGGATCTCCTCGTCGATGTCGCGGGCGATCTCGTCGGAGTAGTCCGGCTCGGATTGGAACTGGCGCCCCAGGAACGGCTGGCCGGTGTCGTGGCCGAAGACGCGCAGGCCGAGCTTGTCGCTCATGCCGAAGCGCATCACCATCTGCTTCGCGGTCGCCGTGACCTTCTCGAGGTCGTTGGAGGCGCCCGTGGTGATCTCGGAGAAGACGATCTCCTCGGCCGCGCGGCCGCCGAGCGTCATCGCGATGGAGTCCTGCAGCTCCGCGCGCGTCGTCAGGAACTTGTCCTCCGTCGGCATCGAGATCGTGTAGCCGAGCGCCTGGCCGCGCGAGACGACTGAGATCTTGTGCACGGGGTCTGAGTGCTCGAGGTAGTGGCCGACCAGCGCGTGGCCCATCTCGTGGTAGGCGGTGATCAGGCGCTCCTTCTCCCCCATCACGCGCGTCTTCTTCTCGGGGCCGGCGATCACGCGCATGATCCCCTCCTCGAGCTCGGTCTGGCCGATCTCGCGCTTGCCGGTGCGGGCGGAGAGCAGCGCCGCCTCGTTGACGAGGTTCGCCAGGTCGGCGCCCGTGAAGCCCGGCGTCTGCCCCGCCAGGGTGTCGTGGTCGATCTCCTTCGCGAGCGGCTTGCCGCGTGTGTGCACGTCGAGGATGCGCGCGCGGCCCTTGCGGTCCGGGCGGTCGACGGCGATCTGGCGGTCGAAGCGGCCCGGGCGCAGCAGCGCGGGATCGAGGATGTCGGGCCGGTTGGTGGCCGCGATCATGATGATGTTGTCCGTCGAGGTGAAGCCGTCCATCTCGACCAGCAGCTGGTTGAGCGTCTGCTCGCGCTCGTCGTGGCCGCCGCCCATGCCGGCGCCGCGGTGGCGCCCGACGGCGTCGATCTCGTCCATGAAGATGATGCACGGCGAGTTCTGCTTGGCCTGCTCGAAGAGGTCGCGCACGCGGGAGGCGCCGACGCCGACGAACATCTCGACGAAGTCCGAGCCGGAGATCGAGAAGAAGGGCACGCCGGCCTCACCGGCGACGGCGCGCGCCAGCAGCGTCTTGCCCGTGCCGGGTGGGCCGTACAGCAGCACCCCCTTGGGGATGCGCGCGCCGAGCGCCTGGAACTTCTTCGGGTTCTCGAGGAACTCCTTGATCTCGTGCAGCTCCTCGACCGCCTCGTCGGCGCCCGCGACGTCGCGGAAGGAGATCTTCGGAGAGTCGGCGGAGAGGCGCTTGGCCTTCGACTTGCCGAACTGCATGACCTTCGAGCCGCCACCCTGGACGGAGTTCATCAGGAAGATCCACAGGCCGATGAACAGCAGGAACGGCAGCAGGTAGGTGAGCGCCGAGACCCAGCCGTTGGTCTTGCGGCCCTTGATGTCGAACTCCTGCAGCTTGCCCTCGGCCTTCGCGCTGGCGAGGGTCGTCTCGAGCTTGTTGGCGGCCTCGCCGTCGAGGAAGCCGACCTCGTACTTCTTGTCGTCGACGGCGACGACCCGCGCGGTGTTGTCCTTCTGGCGCAGCTCGACGCTCTTGACGCGCCCCTGGGCCAGCTGCGTCGTGAAGTCCGAGTAGCTGACCTTCTCCTGGCTGGCCCCGGGCGAGATGAGCCGTTGCGCGAAGAAGGCGAGCACCACCACGATGAGGATCGGGAAGGCGGCGCTCTTGAAGAAGCGGCTCATGGAGACGGCAAGCGTAGCAGCGGTTTTTGGGCCGGAACCCGCGTCAGGAGTGGCTCTGCGCCGTAGCCACCGCCTCGTCGGTCATGGTCGCGATCATCGTCATGTGGCCGCCTGAGCCGCAGCGACGGCCTCGTCCGTCACCGCGGCGACATAAGGCAGGTTGCGGTACTTCTCGTCGAAGTCCAGGCCGTAGCCGATCACGAAGCGGTCCGGGATCTCGAAGCCGACGTAGCGCGCGTCGAGCTCCACCTTGCGGCGCGTCGGCTTGGTCAGCAGCGCGCAGACCTCCAGCGACGCGGGGTCGCGGGCGCCGAGGTTGCGCAGGAGGTACTGGAGCGTCAGGCCGGAGTCGACGATGTCCTCGACGATCAGCACGTCGCGGCCCTCCAGCGGGGCGTCGAGGTCCTTGAGGATCCGCACCACGCCGCTCGAGTCCGTCGCCGAGCCGTAGCTCGAAACCGCCATGAAGTCGAGGTCGCACGGCACGCCGATGTGGCGCATGACGTCGGCCAGGAAGAAGATCGCGCCCTTGAGGACCCCGACGAGCAGCAGGTCCTTGCCCGCGTAGTCCGCGGTGATCTGCGCGCCGAGCTCCTCCACGCGGCGCCGCAGGGCGTCGGGCTGGACGAGGATGTCCCCAATGGCCTTGTCGCGCATCCGCGCGGAGGCTACCGGCTCCGAGTCGGCGCGCCGGGTGTGATCGAGCACGGGCGTTCGAACCATTCGCAGCACGCCCTCGCGGACCTCCGCACGGGCGCCATCGCCGAGATCCAGCGCGCCCGGACCGCCCTCCGGACCGCGTCCCCCGAGCGCGAGGATGTCGTCGAGGCGGCCGGCGGCGCGCGGGCACAGCCCGCCCGTCGCCTCCTCGGCCAGGCGGCGGACCACGAGCCGCGCGAGCGCCCGCGGGAGGACCGCCAGGTGAGCGGTCGGGATGGAGAGGCGTCCGGCGAGCGCGGTGTCCACCACGACGTCGAGCACCTCGGCCTCGTCGCGCAAGAGCTCCGCGGTCCGCACGACGTTCGCCTCCGCGCGCGGGTCGACCGCCCGCAGCGCCGGGACGAGCCCCGCCCGAACGCGGTTGCGCGCGTAGGCGCCGGAGTCGTTGCTCGCGTCCTCGCGCCACGGCAGCCCCTGCGCGGTGCACCACGCCGCAGTCTCCTCGCGGGTGAGCACCAGCAGCGGCCGCACGAGCCGACCCGAGCGCGCCGGCATCCCCAGGAGCGCCCGCCGACCCGGCGAGGCCGCCAGGCGGTAGAGCACGGTCTCGGCCTGATCGGTGGACGTGTGTCCCGTCGCCAGGAGCGCGTCCTCGACGCCCGCCAGCCGCGCTCCCGCCGCGTAGCGGACGTCGCGCGCCCAGGCCTGCAGGTTCCCTGAGGCGTCGGGCGGCCGCGAGACGCGCTCCACGCGCAGCACGACGCCGAGCCGCTCGCAGAGCTGCGCGCAGAGCTGCTCGTCTGCGTCGGCCGCCGCGCCGCGCAGGCCGTAGTTGACGTGGACGGCCTGGACCCGACCGCAGAGCTCGACGGCCATGCCGAGCAGGCAGACCGAGTCACGGCCGCCCGAGAGCAGGACCACCGTGCGCGAACCCGCCGGCAGCAGCCCGGTGTCGCGGACGCGCTCGAGCACGGCTACGCGCCCTTCTCGCACGGCACGCCGTCGGCTGCGGAACGCACGCGCTCGAGCAGCTCCTGCTTGAGGTCGTCATCGGCGAACGACGCACGCAACGCAGTCCGCGTCAGCTCGAGCAGGGCTGCGTCGTCGAGACCGAAGTGCTCCGCGGCGACGCCGTACTCCCCGCCGATGCTCGCGCCGAAGTACGGGGGGTCGTCGGAGCCGAGCGTCACCGCCACGCCCGCCGCACGCAGTGCGCCGAACGGGTGGGCCGCGTAGTCGGGGTAGACGCCGAGCGCGACGTTGGACGTCGGGCAGACCTCGAGCGCGATCCCGCCGTCGGCCAGCCGCCGCACGAGCTCGGGCTCCTCGACGGCCCTGACGCCGTGGGAGAGGCGCGTGACGCCCGGAAGCGCGAGCGCCTGGCGCACCGACTCGGGGCCTGCGTGCTCCCCTGCGTGGACCGTGCAGCCCAGCCCGGCATCGTGGGCGATCTCGAACGCGCGGGTGAACGGCGGCGGCGGGAAGCCCGCCTCGTCGCCGGCCATGTTGAAGCCGACGACGTATGGGTGGGCCATCGCGGCAGCCTCGGCGGCGGTGCGCTCGGCGGCCTCGACGCCGAGGTGGCGCACGACGGACACGAGCACGCGCCCCTCGATCTCGTGGGCGGCGCGGGCGTCGTCGATGCCCTGGAAGATCCCGGCGCGGTGCTCCTCCTCTGTGAGCCCCACGGCGCGTGCGTGGTCCGGGGAGGCGATCAGCTCGACGTAGACGGCGCCCTCGGCCGCGCAGTCGGAGAGGTAGGTCAAGACGACGTCGCGGTAGTCCTGCGCGGTGCGGATGGCGCTTGCGGCGAGGTCGTAGGTCTTCAGGAAGTCGGGGAAGTCGCGCCAGGCGAAGGTCTCGTGGTCGTGCAGCAGCCCGGAGGGCAGCGCCAGGCCGTTGCGGGCGGCGAGGCGCTGCACGAGCTCGGGCTTGGCGGTGCCCTCCAGATGCACGTGGAGCTCGGCCTTCGGGATGGCAGCGACGGACGCGGAGGGTCCCGACGTGGGGTCCGCCATCGCGATGGCCGCAGACCGGGCGTCGGAGAGCCCGCCGTCGGTGATCTGGCGCACGGGCCGGCGCAGCGCCATGCGGCTATCCACCGACCGGCTTGCCGGCCACCAGCTCGTCGAGCAGCGAGGAGGCGCCCAGGCGGAAGGTCGCGGCGGTCGCCTCGCCCTGCAGCTCGTCGGCGAGCGCGACGTACGCCGCCGCCTCGGCGTGGGTGCGGATGCCGCCCGCCGCCTTCACGCCCGCCCGCCGACCGGCGACGCCGAGCAGGATGCGCGTGGCGTCGAGCGAGGCACCCGGCCCGCTCTTGCCCGTCGAGCTCTTCAGGAACGACGCGCCCGCCTCCAGCGCGAACTCGGCCATGATCCGCGTCTTCGTCGCCTCCGGATGCGAGCCGGTCTCGAGGATGACCTTGAGCTGCTCGCACTCCGCGGCGCAGGCGGCGACGAGCGCGGAGATCGCGCCGTAGTCGCCTTCGAGCGCCGCGCGCCACGGGGCGACGACGTCGACCTCGTCGGCGCCCTCGGCCATCGCGGCCTCGACCTCCCGGGCGGCGGCGTCCGGATCGGGGTCGCCGGCCGGGAAGTTCGCGACGGTCGCGATGCGCACGCCCGTGCCCTCCAAGCGCTCGGAGGCCAACGCGACGAACGCGGGCATGACGCACACCGCGGCGACCGGCCCCTTCGCCGTCACCGCCTTGTCGCAGAGCGCCTCGATCCCGGCATCCGTGTCGTCCTCGCCGAGGCTGGTCAGGTCGACCAGGCCGATGATGCGGGTGGCGTCGATGGCCGTCACGCGAACAGGTCCCTGATGAAGCGGGGGATGAGGCGGGCGAGGTCCTGCGCGCCAAGCGCTGCGGTCGCGATCGTTCCCTCATGGGAGAGCGGCTCCTGGCCCAGGCCCGCGGCGAGGTTCGCGATGCAGCTCACCGCAGCGATCCTGAGCCCGCAGTGGACCGCCACGATCGCCTCCGGGACGGTCGACATGCCGACCGCGTCGGCACCGAGCACCCTGAAGGCGCGGATCTCGGCCGGGGTCTCGAAGGCCGGACCGGTGACCGCGAGGTAGACGCCCTCGGCGAGCTCGATCCCCTCGGCGCGCGCAGCCGCGTGGAGCCGGGCGCGGAGCTCGGCGTCGTAGGTCGCGCCCAGCGCGACGAACCGGGGGCCGACGGCGTCGTCGTTGATGCCGATCAACGGGTTGGTGCCCATGAGGTTGATGTGGTCCGTGAGCGCCATGAGCCGCCCCGGCGTGACGTCGGGTACGAGTGAGCCGGCGGCGTTCGTGAGCAGGACCGCCTCGGCGCCGAGCCCGCGCAGCGTCCTGATCGGCACGCGCAGCGCCGCCGCCTCGACGCCCTCGTAGAGGTGCGCGCGACCCTCAAGGACGGCAACCGGCACGCCCGCGATCGTCCCGAGGTGGAGCGTGCGCGCGTGGCCCGCGACGCTGCCGAGCGGGAATCCGGGCAGCTCGGAGTACGCGATGCGGACCGCGTCCTCGACGGCGTCGGCGACGGCGCCGAGCCCGGAGCCGAGCACGATCCCGACGCGCGGCACGAGCGATGTCCGCGCGCGGACCTGCGCGACCGCCTCGGCGGCGTCGGGCGACGCGCCGGAGGGGACAGATGCGGCGCTCGGGGCCGCGCCGGCTGCAGCGGTCATCCCGCCAGGGTCTCCTCGATGCGCCGCGCTGCGCACGCGGTCAGCGCACCGATCGCGCTCGTCCCCGGACGCCGTAGTCGACCGCCGAGCGCGAGCCCCGCGGCCCGGGTCGCCGCGGGCTCGAGGTCGTGGCCGTTGAGCTCGACGTTGCGGTGCGGTGCGGCGGCGGCGGGCAAGAAGCGGGACGCTAGCGGGCGTGCCGGAGTGCGCGCCCCGCGCCGGGGTTCGAGAACTGGCGAGCACTTCTGCGGTCGCCGGTTCCCACGCCCCTTCCGGCCGGGGCGGCCGCGGTAGGGTCCGCCGCGCCATGGAGGGGCTCACCGTCGTCGACCACCCGCTGCTGGCCCGCCACGTCGCCGTGCTGCGCTCGGCGGGCACGAGCCGGGAGCAGTTCCGCCACGCGCTCGGCGAAGCGGCGGCGATCCTCGCCTACGAGGCCACGCGCGACCTGCCCCGCGAGGACTTCCGGGTGCTCACGCCGCTGGAGCCCGCGCCCGCGCAGCGACCCGCCAAGGCGATCGCCGTCGTGGCGATCCTGCGCGCCGGGCTCGGCATGGTCGACGGCTTCCTGCGCCTGGTGCCCGAGGCCGCGATCGGCCACCTCGGCATGCGCCGCAACCACGAGACGCTCGAGCCCGAGGCCTACTACGAGTCGCTCCCAGACGTCATCGGCGAGGCGACGACCTTCGTCGTGGACCCCATGCTCGCCACGGGCGGCTCCGCGGTCGCCGCGCTCACCCGCCTGAAGGAGGCCGGCGCCCGGGATCTGCGGCTGGTCTGCCTCGTCGCCGCGCCCGAGGGCGTGCGGCGCGTGCGCGAAGCGATCCCGGAGCTGCCCCCGATCGTCGTCGCCGCGCTGGACCGCCAGCTCGACGAGAAGGGCTACATCCGCCCGGGCCTCGGCGACGCCGGCGACCGGACCTTCGGCACGGAGTGACCGTGCCGACGGCGGTCCTGTTCGACCTCGACGGGACGCTCGTCGACTCCCGCCCCGGGATCGTCGCCGCGCTCAACGCGACCCTGCGCTCCCTCGGCGAAGACGAGCTGCCCGAGGCCGAGCTCGTGCCGCGCATCGGGCCGCCGATCCACGACACCTGGGCCCAGCTGCTCCGACGCCCCGCCGACCAGGTCGGGGAGGTCGTCGCCGCCTACCGCGAGCGCTACGCGACGTCCATGCTCGACGGCACGCACCTCTTCCCCGGCGTCGCGCTGCTGCTCGAGCAGCTCACGGGCGAGGGCCTCCTGCTGGCCGTCGCCACCTCCAAGGCGCAGCCCCTGGCGGTGCAGCTGCTCGAGCACCTCGGCCTCGACGGCTTCTTCGCCACCGTGCGCGGCCCCGTGCCGCCTTCGACGGAGGAGAAGCCCGCGACCGTCGCCCGCGCGCTGGAGGCGCTCGGGCTGACCACGGGCGTGGGCGCGGTGCTCGTCGGCGACCGCCACCACGACGTCGCGGGCGCACACGCCCACGGCCTCGCGGTCATCGGCGCGGGCTGGGGCTACGGCTCTCCCGGAGAGCTCGAGGCCGCCGGCGCGGAGGCGGTCGCGGCAGAACCCCTCGGCGTCGCGCCGCTCCTGGCGCGCGTCGTCCTCAGCTGAGGAGCCGAACCTCACACCGCATGCCGGGCGCGCGAGCCAGCCGGCCGTCGGCGGTCAGCAGCGGACAGTCGAGAAGCGCGCAAGTCGTAGGTCCCCGAGATCGTGCACGGCCTGCTCGAAGCGGTGCTCGGCCAGCGCGCCCTTCAGCCAAGCACGCCGCAGCACAGCGACGGTCTCGACATCGATGAGGTCCGGCCCGGCCAGGAGCGGCTCGGCGACGACCACAGCGCGGGCACGCGACCCCGCCGCTCCGTCGTCGCCGAGGAGGTCGGCCACGACGGATGCGTCGAGGACGATCACTCAACCGAGCTGCTCGAGGCGCTCGGCACGCGCGACGACAGCGCGCGCTCAGTCGTCGTCCTGCGACGCCTGGCGCGCCAGGTACAGCTCCGTCGGCTCGGTGAAGCCCTTGAGGCGAACCTCGCCGATCCGCTCGAACTCGAGGTGGTTGCCGGAGAGGTCGACGAGCGGGCGCGTGACGACGACCTCCCCGCCGGCCGAGCGGGCCGCGACGCGCGCGGCGAGGTTGACCTCGCGCCCGTAGTAGTCCCCGTCGCGGTAGAGGGTCTCCCCGTAGTGGACCCCGATGCGCGGCAGCGGCCGCTCCGCGTGGAGCATCTGGAAGCCGACCGCCCAGTCGACCAGGCCAGCGGCGTCCGAGCCGACGACCATCACCTCGTCGCCGATCGTCTTGATCACGCGCGCGGTCTCTGGCAGCGTGTGCTCGACGGCCTCGACGAAGCGCTCCACCGCGCTGATGGCCTGCTCCTCGCCCTCCTCCTCGGTCAGCCGCGTGTAGCCCGCGAGGTCGGCGAAGGCGATCGCCACGCGCAGGCGGCCGAGGTCGAGCTCGGCGCCCTCGAGGTCGATCTCCATGTGGCCGATGACGTCCTGCTCGACGAAGTGGTGCAGGTAGCGCTGGTGGACGTGGTCCATGATCGGCGAGGCCAGCGGCATCAGCTCGCGCGCGAGGACCTCCATCTCCTCGGCCATCTCCAGTCCCGGGACTCCCTCGCGCATCAGCGGCTCATGCACGTAGAGGTGGAAGAGGTGGACCTCCGCGTCGGCGATCTGCGCGAGCGCTTGGCCGTAGACGCGGCACAGCTGCAGGAAGGCGATCAGCGGCAGGCCGGCGGCGAGCGTGGCGGCGGCGTAGCGCAGGAACTGCAGGTCGTCCTCGGAGATCCGCTCGAGCGTCTGCGTGCTAAAGCCCATCGCGGAGTAGATGCGCGTGATCAGCGCGGGCTCCAGGCCCGTCTCCTTCGCGGCCTGCTTGAGCGTCTTGTCGCCCTCCGCGCCCGGGAGCAGGTCCTCGACGTAGCCGAAGGCCAGGCGACCCTCCGCCGTCGCCGTGCGGATCTGCTCGATGGAGTGGCCGCGATCACGCAGCCGCGCGACGATCCGCGCGTGGGCGGCCTGCGCGGGTGACCAAGTCGCGCCGTCGGCGCCCGGGACCAGGCCCGCGCGCACCCAGCGCTTCAACGTCGCCGGCGTGACGCCCGCCCGGCGCGCGACCTCCTGTGTGGACAGCTGTGCGATCACGCAGCCAGGTGCGGGTACTCGCGCAGCACCAGATCGGTGTAGCGCGCGAAGACGGGCTTGGTGATCGGCAGGATCTCCAACGCCGCCTTGACGTCTCCACCGGTCTTGATGCGCCGCCGGGCGATCGCCATCGCGATGTTCTCCTTGCCCTGGAAGTACTTGTTGGCGGTCGCGGAGGACATCTCCATCCGCACCCGCGGCTCCCAGGCCACGTCGTCGGACCACTCCCAGTGCAGGTGCCCCGCCTCACCGTCCCGGGCGGCGCGGATGTTGACGACGAGGTCGAGGTCGTCGAAGGCGAAGCGCTGCGGCACATCGGCGTCGCGCAGCTTGGGTCCCATCACCTCGTCGCTGCTCATCATCTCGAAGATCTGGTCCATGACGGAGCGGAACTCCTCGGGTGACTCGAACGCGGGACTGGCCATGTGACGGACGCTCCTGGTCGTTGAACGGAGCTCGCGCTTAGGAGCGCGCGGCAGGCTGCTTGGTGGCGGCGCCCGTCTTGGCCGGAGGGGTCGGCTTGGGCTTCTTCGCAGCCTTCGGCTTGCTCGCGGCGGCCGCGGCGGCGGTCGTGCGCTTCGCGGCGGCCGTGCGGCTCGCGCTGGCGCGCGCGCTCGGCTTGGCCGCCGCCGGCTTGGCGCCACCCCGGCGAGCGGTGGCCGAGCGCGCAGCCGGCTTGGCGGCGGGATCGGTGCCCGTGATCGCCGCGGCGGCGCGCGCCGTCTCCAGGCGGCCGACGCGCTCCGAGAGGGAGGCGAGCTCGGCCCGCAGCGCCTTGGAGTCGTCCGTGGTGGCCGGACGCACGTCGTCGAGGGCGTCGCGCAGCCGCGTGATGTTGCCGACGAGCTCGTCGGCGATCTCCGTCGCACGCTCGCGCGTCAGCTGGCCGGCGTCGGCGGTCGCCTGCGCCGTGGCCTGGAAGGCCTGGTCCACGGCGGCCCGCACGGTCTCGGTGCGGCCCATCTTCTTGTCCTTCTTCGGGTGGGTCTTCTTGGCCATGGCGCGACCCTATCCTGTCGTGGCCGTGGCCCTCCACCTCTACCCGACGGCGGAGCTCGCCCCCCGAGCGCTGCTTCCCGGCGATCCGGGCCGCGCCCTGACCCTGGCCCAGCTCCTGCTCGACGGCCCGCGCATGTTCAACCACGCGCGCGGGCTGTGGGGGTACACGGGCACGGCGGCGGACGGCGAGCCCCTGACGATCCAGGCGACGGGCATCGGCGGGGCGAGCACCGCGGCCGTGCTCGAGGACCTCGCCGGCCTCGGCCTCGAGGTCGCGCTGCGGGCCGGGACGTGCCGCGCGAACAGCCCGGAGCCGGCGCTCGGGACGATCCTCACCGTGGGTCTGGCTCAGGCCCAGGACGGGATCAGCGTCGCCGCGGGCACCGCCCGGGTGCGGCCCGACGCCGAGTACGCAGGCGACGCCGTCGTCCTCAGCTGCGACCGCCTCGGGAGCGAGCCGTTCCACGCGGCTCCCGTCGCCGACCGCACCACAGCGCCGTTCCTCGTGGTCGCCCGCGAGCTGGGCCTGCGCTGCGGGGCACTGCTGGCCGTCACCAGCGACGCGTCGGGCGCCCGGCTGGACGAGGAGGGCCTGGTGGCCGCCGAGCGCGCGCTCGGCCACGCCGCCGCAGGGCTCCTCGGCGTCCCGGCCCGCGTCGAGGTGGCCTGAGCCGTGCCCGTCAGCGTCCAGCTCGGGCTGCTGCTCTCCGTGGCGACCGCGTTCGTCTCGATCCTCGGCTTCCTGTTCAAGCACCGCGGCGCCGTGGACGCGCCCCCCATCGACGCGCGCCACCCCGTCCGCTCGACCGTCGCGCTGTTCTCGAGCAAGTGGTGGACGCTCGGGATCCTCGTGGCCACGGGCTCCTGGTTCTTGCACACCGCCGCGCTCGCGCTGGCCCCGATCACGCTCGTGCAGGCGACGATCGCCGGCGGCCTCGTGCTGCTGACGGTGGTCGCGGAGAAGCTCTTCCGCATCCGCGTCTCGCAGCGCGAGTGGATCGGCGTCGCGCTGACCGCCCTGGGCCTCGCGTTCCTGGCCGCGACCCTCGGCGAGACGGGCAGCGAGAAGCACTCGGACTACGACGCCGGGACGCTCGCCCTCTACGTGGGCGGCCTCACGCTGGTCTCCGTGCCGCTCATGGTCGCCTCCGTGCGCCCGCAGGGCCGGCGCTACGCGGGAACGCTGCTGGCCGCCGCGGCCGGGCTCCAGTGGGGCGCCTCGGATGTGACGATCAAGGCGGCGACGGGGGAGCTCACCGACGGCACGCTGCTCGTCGTCCTGCCGCTCGCGGTGGTGATCCTCGTGCTGTCGCTGGTCGGGCTCGTGGTGAGCGCGCGCTCCCTGCAGGTGGGCGAGGCGGTCCCGGTGATCGCCGTGACCAGCGCGGCCGCGAACCTCTGCACGATCGCCTCGGGGATGGTCGTCTTCGGCGAGCCGCTGCCCGAGGGCGACGCCGCGATCGCCCTGCGGCTCCTGGCGCTCACGCTCGTGGTGGTGGCCGCGGCGCTCACGCCGGGGCCCGTGGAGGCCGCCCGCTCCGAGGCGCGGCCCGAGCCGGCCTGAGCGGCTCGCTCAGGGGCTGACCTTCATGCGCTGCTGATTGCGCGAGACGGGCTTCGGCGCGGAGGGCAGCGCTCCGTGGATCGCACCGAGCTCCTTGACGACCTTGTCGAGCTGCTGCTCGATCGCGTCGAGGCGCTGCTCGATCGCGGTGGAGCCGTTGAGCTTGGAGAGCGTCTCGTCGAGGCGGTCGACGCCGTCCTCGATCCCCTCCAGGCGCTGGGAGACCGAGCGGACCCGGCGGGTGAGGCGCTCGAGATCGGCGGCCGAGGGGATGTTCAGCGCGCCGAACGCGACCTCCTGGGCCTGGGTGGCCTTCTCGCGCGCCTCGAACGCCCGCGCGATCGCGCTGTTGACCAGCGGGTTTGAGAGGAGGTCCTGGGCCAGCTTGCCCAGGGTCTCCTCGCCCTGCTTGGTGACGCGCTCGCGGAAGTCCTGGTTGTCGGCCATGGGTCCAGGCTACCGGGGCGGGCTCTGCGCCCTGCCGATGAGAGCCCCGGAGCGGGCGCACGCCGTCTTGCCGGACGGTTCGTAGTTGGCGATCAGACGACGCGACGGCTAGCGTGCGCTCTCGGGTCTGGAACCCGTGGTACGTTCACGCCGGTTTTCGGGTCCGTCCGGGCCTTTTGGAGGGAGTCGTAGTACTCATGCACAAGCGCAAGCTGCTCATCGGACTGGCCACGGCCGGCGCCTTCTCGGCCGGATTCGGCGCCACCGTGTTCCCCGCCTCGGCGGAGCTCCGGACGTTGAACGTGACCCTGCTCGGCGGGCAGACGATCCAGGTGACCGTGGACGTGCCTCCGGGCACCCCGATCGACCAGATCAAGATCCCCGGGGTGACGCTGCCGATCGTCGCGGTCACCGAGGCAGGCGCTCCGGCCCCGGCTCCCGCTCCGGCGCCCGGACCCGCGCAGGTCCCCCCGCCCGATGCCGGACCGTCCGGCCCCACCGGCCCCTCACCTGAGGCCGGCGACGTGCCGCAGGTCGCTGCCGCCCAAGACGACCAGGCCCCCACGGGCAACACGGAGCGCCGCCCCAAGGCCAAGAAGGACACGAGCAAGGAGGAGGGCCAGGAGCAGGACACACAGACCGAGGCCCTCGCGAAGAAGGCGGCGGCCGCCGCCGGCACCAAGGGCGCCCCGACCCCGGAGCGCCAGGCCGACGGCACCCCGACCTCGGTCAACCCGACGTACTCCTTCTCGATCCCGGGCGCCACGCCGGTCGGCGTCCCGAACTTCTTCATCGAGAAGTTCCGCATCCCGCCCTTCCTGCTGCCGATCTACCAGGCCGCCGGGATCCAGTACGGCATCCGCTGGGAGGTCCTCGCAGCGATCAACGAGATCGAGACGGACTACGGCCGCAACCTGAACGTCTCGAGCGCCGGGGCCCTCGGCTGGATGCAGTTCATCCCGTCGACTTGGAAGGCCTACGGGGTCGACGCGAACGACGACAAGAAGAAGGACCCGTACAACCCGGTCGACGCGATCTTCGGCGCGGCTCGCTACCTGAAGGCCGCCGGCGGCGACAAGGACATCCGCAAGGCGGTCTTCGCCTACAACCACGCGGACTGGTACGTCGACTCCGTCCTCATGCGCGCACGCCTGATCGGCGGCCTGCCGGCGGACCTCGTCGGCTCGCTGACCGGCCTCACGCAGGGTCACTTCCCCGTCCACGCCGTCTCGCGCTACGCCGACGACCTCTCCGAGAGCGACACCAAGCGCCGCATCGCCCGGGGCAAGAACGCCGCGATCCCCGTGGAGTCGAGCACCCGACGCAAGGGGATCGACATCTTCGCCAAGGCGGGCTCCCCCGTCATCGCGGTGCAGGACGCCACCGTCACGCGCATCGGCGCCAGCAAGCGGCTGGGCCGCTTCGTCCAGATCCGCGACGTGTACGGCAACACCTACACCTACGGCGGCCTGAAGAAGCTCGCCGCCGCATACCCCGTGCCGAAGGAGAAGGCGGTCACCAAGGCGGGGGTGGCCAAGGAGCTCGACCTGCCGAAGGACCCGAAGCCCGCTTCCCCCGCCAGCGCCGGCGCCCAGGGCGCCAGGAAGGCCAAGGCGGTCACCAAGGTCGCCGAGGGCTCAGCGGCGCCCGAGGGCAGCGCGACGGAGCCCGCGACCGGCAAGGAGCGGCTGTTCGCCAACCCGCGGGTGCCGACGGCGTTCAAGAACGGCGGCCAGGAGCAGCTGCTCAACGCGGACACCTCCTCGACGACGTTCAAGAGCTACTTCACCGAGGTCTACGGCCTCAAGCGCTCCGACGTGACGATCAAGCCCCTCAAGAAGGGCTCCAAGCTGATCGCAGGAACGATCCTCGGCCGCATCGGCGCCACCTCGAGCGCGACGGCGCCGCACGTCACCTTCGAGGTGCGCCCGGCGGGTCGCGGCGCGCCCCGCATCGACCCGAAGCCGATCCTCGACGGCTGGAAGCTGCTCGAGTCCACCGCGGTCTACCGCGCCGCGGGCAAGAACGCGTTCTTCGGGCCGGACGCGAAGAACCCGTCGATCGGCCAGATCCTGCTCATGAGCAAGGAGGCGCTGCAGCGCCGGGTGCTGGCCGACCCCCGCGTCGAGATCTACGAGGCCGGCCGCCAGGACGTCAAGGCGGGCGTCATCGACCGCCGCGTCCTGGCCACCCTCGAGTTCCTGACCGCCTCGGGGCTCAAGCCGACGGTCTCGTCGCTGAGGTCCGGCCACTCGTTCCTCGCGGCGTCGGGCAACGTCTCCGAGCACTCCTCGGGCTCCGCGGTGGACGTCGCGAAGGTCAACGGCATCCCGATCATCGGCCACCAGGGAGCCGGCTCGATCACCGACGTGTCGATCCGCCGCCTGCTCACGCTGCAGGGCACGATGAAGCCGCACCAGATCATCTCGCTGATGCGCTTCGACGGCACGGACAACACCCTGTCACTGCCCGACCATGACGACCACATCCACGTCGGCTTCCAGCCGCAGTACGCGCCGGGCTCGAAGATGGGCAAGCAGCTGAACTCCGTGCTCAAGCCGAGCCAGTGGATCAAGCTGATCGGCCGCCTCGGCGAGATCGAGAACCCGAAGGTGCTCACCAAGCCCTCCTCGGCCGCCATCCCGGTCACGCCCAAGCGGGCCAGCGAGGCGCACTCCGGCGAGTAGCCGGAGTGCAGCGGCGTCCGCGTGGGCTCAGCGAGCGGCTCCGCGGGACCGCTGTTCGCCTTCGTGCAGCTCGAGTACCCGTGGGCGCTCGGGCCTGCCGACGGCCGTTACGTGCTGCGCGGCCACGCCGGGGTCCCGGCTCACGTGCTGATGCTCGCGACGCTCGGAACCGTCGAGCGCCGTGGCCTCATCGGGCAGCGGCGGCGTAGGCCACGGACGGCCGCGCCGGCACCCGAGCCGACACCGGTGGTGACCGCGCGCGCCACCCTCGTCGCCGCCGAGGCCTTCGCCTCCCCCGCTGCGGCGGAGCGCTGGCGCGAGGATGTCGACGCGGAGGCCGAGGCCGTCAAGGCGGTCCGCGTGCTCAACCACGTGCTCCACGCCCACCGCATCGCGGCGGCCGACCCCTACGTCCGCGAGCTCGACCGTGCAGCCGCGATCGCTGTCCGCGTCGGCGTCGGGGAGGGTGAGCCCCTGGCCCACGGCCGCTGGAGCGAAGCGGTCGAGCTGCTGCCGCGGGAGGCGTCGGCCGCTGCCGCCCGGTCCTCCGCGGTGCTGCGCCCGCAGGAGCGCCTTGCGGCGGTCCTCGGGGGGCGAGACGTCGCGCTGGCCTGCGAGCTGCTCGCCCTTCGCGCGCGCGCCGACGCCGAGGCGGGCCGCACGCGCGAAGCGGCGCTCCAGCTGCGCGTCGCGCTGGAGAGCGCGCTGGCCGAGCTCGCGCCGTGGGCCGATCGCGAGCCTGTCGCACGGCGCCTCGGAGATCTGCACGAGGAGCGCCCAACCGTCGCCGCGGCCGCCAACATGGCGGTCAACGGCGGGCTCGACGAGGACACCGCCGAGGAGGTCGAGCGCGTGCTCGCGCTGCTGGAGGCCGCGCTGCGGGCCCGGACCTCTGTGGGCCTTTGAGTAACGGCAGCGCATACTGCCGGCGAGACACACTGTCAACCTCCTCTGTCAGATCAGCTGCACGGTGCGCCCCCGGGCGGAACTCCGTTCGACGCGCACCGTTGGAGGAGGCAGTTACCACTCCAAACACAGGAGGCATGACCATGGGTCAGCCTGACGAGCAGGTCGCAGGGCAGGACGCAAAGGCCAGCAAGCGGGGTCGTCTCCGCGGCAACGGGCCGCGCATGCGTCAGGTGGTCGTCGCCGCCGGCATCATCGGCGTCGTCGCCGCCCCGATGGGCGTCGCGGCCACGGGCGGCGCGCTCCGCGAGGGCGTCCGCAACGGCACGACCACGGCCGAGACGGAGATCGTCTCCGACATCAAGGCGACGACCGGCCTCAAGGGTGGCTACTCCACCCGCCAGTCGAACCTCTCCGCCACGGGTGGCGGCGCGATCTACGGCTGCCGCTCCACCGCCGGGACCTCCGGCGGCAACCCGCCGCAGAACCCGTGCGTCCGCGCGAACAACCTGAAGACCGGCCTTGCGTTCGAGTTCAACGCCACGAGCGGCAACGTCGTCGGCACGATCACGGCGAGCGGCGCCGGCGGCGACAGCGTCAAGCCGTTCGTCACGAACGCCACGGGCGTCGCGACCGGCCTGAACGCCGACCGCGTCGACGGGCAGGACGCTGCGGCAATCGCCAAGACGGCGACCGACGCTTCGGCGACCGACGCGACCACCAAGGCCAACGCGGCCAGGACCCGCTTCGCGCTGATCAACGAGGCGGGGCAGATCGAGGAGCAGTCGGGCGGGTTCACCGTCAAGAGCTTCAACGCTCCGAACAACAACAACGTCTACATCGACACGGGCAGCTCGCTGGTCAGCAAGGGGCTGCAGGCGACGATCGCCCTGCAGAACCGCGTCAACGTGAACGGCAACGCCGACCCGGATCCGAACTTCTCCGGTGAGGTCTCGGTCGCCCGCTGCAACACGCCGGCGGTGGCCTGCGCCCCCGAGGGCACGAACAACGACAACACGCTCGTCGTCCGCGCGTCCAACTCGGACGGCACGGCGACCGCGGCAGGGGAGCGCAAGCGCTTCTACGTGACGGTCACCCCGTAGCCGCAGCCTGTAGCAACCAGCAGCACCCTCGAGGGGCGGCCACGCGGCCGCCCCTGGTGCGCGCGAGGTGGTCTCCTGCGGGCGCGGGAAAAGTTCAACAGGCTCCTAGACCATCGAGCGCCGCTATCAGACCGTCGAGCTCCTCGACCACGTCGCCGTCGAGCTTGTGCGCCGCGCGGCCGTCCCACGGCGTCGGGCCGGCGGTCACGAGCGCGACGGCGCCGCCGTTGGCCTGCGTGACGCCCGGGAGCTGCGCGATCGGGTGGACCTCGAGCGAGGAGCCGACGCAGACCAGCAGGTCCGCGCCCGCCGCGAGGTCGTAGGCGCGCTGAAGCGCCGCCTCGTCGAGCATCTCGCCGAAGAGCACCACGTCGGGCTTCAACGCGTGGCCCTCGTCGCAGCGCGGCACGCCGTCCTCGGCCTCCGCGATGCGCTCGAGGACGTCGTCGAGCTCGTAGCGCAGCCCGTCCTGGAGGCAGACGGAGTGCTCGATCGTCCCGTGGACCTCCACGAGCTCCCGGGTCCCGGCCCGACGATGGAGCATGTCGATGTTCTGGGTGATGACGCCGCCGAGCAGGCCGCGGCGCTCGAGCTCGACCAGGGCGGCGTGGGCGCCGTTGGGCGCCTTCTCGCGCAGGCCGACGAAGCGCTCGCCGTAGAACTCCCAGAAGCGCGCGGGGTCGGCGCTCCAGGCGTCGATGTGGGCGACCTGCATCGGATCGACGTTCGCCCAGAGGCCGGTGCCCGGCGTGCGGAAGTCGGGGATCCCGGACGGCACGGAGACCCCGGCGCCCGTCAGCGCCACGACGGAGCGCGCCGCGCGGATGCGGCGCGCCAGGCCGGCGACGTCGCGCGCCACCCGCGCTACTTCCCCTGCCACTCCGGCTTGCGCTTGCCGAGGAAGGCGGAGATGCCCTCCTTGCCGTCCTCGGAGCCGAACGCCGCCGCGAAACCGGCCTTCTCCGCCGCGATGCCGTCGTCGAGGTCGCCCTGCCCGGAGACGAGCTTGATCTGCTCCATCGCGATCGGTGCTTGGTCGGCGAGCTTGCGCGCCCAGGCCAAGGCGGTGTCGAGCAGCTCGTGGTCGACCACCACGCGGTTGACCAGGCCGAACTCGAAGGCCTCGGTGGCAGCGATCGAATCTCCGGTCAGGTTCATCTCCAGTGCCTTGTTCGTGCCGACCAGGCGCGGCAGGCGCTGGGTGCCGCCGAAGCCCGGGATGATCCCGAGCTTGATCTCGGGCTGGCCGAAGATCGCCGACTGCGCGGCGATGCGCACGTCGCAGGCCATCGCGAGCTCGCAGCCCCCGCCGAACGCCAGCCCGTTGACCGCCGCGACCGTCGCGATCGAGCCCTGCTCGAAGGAGCGCAGCAGGCCGTGGGCCTGGTCGAGCAGCTCCTTGCCACCCGCCTCGTCCATCTGCGTGAACGCCTTGATGTCCGCGCCGGCTGAGTAGAGCAGCGGGTTGCTCGAGGCGATGACCAGCGCGCGGACGCCCTTGGCCTGCGCCGCCGCGTAGACCTTTCCGAGATCCTCGATCACCGTAGGCGCGATCGAGTTCATCTGGCCGTTGGCCAGCCAGGCGATCGCGACAGCGCCGCGGGTCTCGAGCTTGACGACCTCGCCGACGGGGTCCTCGTCGAACTGCGGCCACGCGTAGAAGCCCTGGCCGCTCTTCTGCCCGAGGCGGCCCTGGGCGACCAGGCGGCGCAGGATGGTCGGCGGCGCGAAGCGCTCGCCGTGCTGCTCCTCGGCGGCCTCGAGGCGCTCCAGCATCACATCGAGGCCTGTCGTGTCGGCCTTCATGAACGGCGGGAACAGGCCACGACGCGGGTCCAGGCCGGCGCCCGCCATCATGCCCACGTCGATGTCGCGGTGGGTCGCCACCCCCTCCTCAAGCACGAGCGCCGCCTCGACGAAGGTCTTCAGCGTGAGCATCTCGACGAGCTCGGAGATGTTCGGCTCCGCGTCACCTTCGAGGTTCGCGTTGCCCTCCGTGTCGTAGAAGCCATCGCCGCCCGTCTTCGCGCCGAGCTTGCCCTCGCTGACCAGGCGGCTCATGCCGTCCGGGACGTAGAAGCGGCCGACCTCCCCCTCGAGGTCGTAGGACGCGTGGAGGTGCTCGGCGACGTGCAGCACGGTGTCCAGGCCGAGCAGGTTGATCAGGAAGTACGGCCCCATCGGCACGACGTCGGCGGCGCCGACGCCTTCGTCGATCTTCTTGATGGACAGGCCCTTGGCCTCCTGCTCGCGCCAGATCTCCGCGATGCCGGAGTTCAGGATGCGGTTGACGACGAAGCCCGGGACCTCGGCGCAGGTGATCGGGTTCTTCTTGATCGATTGAGCGAAGTTGAGCGCGGCCTGCGTCGTCTCGCCCGAGGTCTCCTCGCCCTGCACGATCTCGATCAGCGGCATGATCGAGGCGGGGTAGAAGTAGTGGAAGCCGACGACCTTCTCGGGGCGCAGGGTCGCGTCGGCGATCTCGGAGATCGACAGCGACGACGTGTTCGACGCGAGGACCGCGTGCCCGGGCGTCACCGCGTCCAGCTCCGCGAAGACCGCCTGCTTGATCTCCATCCGCTCCGGGACGGCCTCGATGACGAAGTCCACGTCGCCGAAGCCGGTGTAGTCGAGGGCGCCCGTGATGCGGCCCATGACCTCCTCGATCTGCGCCGCGGCCTGCTCCTCGCTGAGCTTTCCCTTCTTGACGAGCTTCGCGATCGCGCCGCCGGTGACGCCCCGCGCCTCCTCCAGGCCGTGGTCGACGAGCTCCTGGCGGATGTCCTTGAGGACGACGGGGATCCCGGCGGCGGCGATGGTCTGGGCGATCTGGCCGCCCATGGTCCCGGCTCCGACGACAGCGGCTTTGAAGACGAACATGGCGCTGAGCCTATGGAGCCCGCGTGCCCCGCGCCCGCTCGTCGTCCTGGTCGGCGATCCGCTCGATGCGGTACTTCACGAGCGTCCGCCGCAGGGACTCCCCCATCGCCCGCCGCACGAAGAGCCAGTCCGTGACGGGGTTGCCCGCCTTGAGCTTCCAGTCGAGCGTCACCGCGACGCGGACCTGATCGGCGTCGGCGGCCGAGAACGTCGTGGTCTGGGTGCCGCGGAGCTGCTCGTCCTCGAAGGAGACGGTCTGGCCCGAGCGCGCCTCGAAGGCGTCGACTTCCTCCGCGACGCGGCCGCGGCCCGCCTTCGGCGGTGCGTCCCAGAGGACGCGCGCACCCGCTCGCGGCCAGTCCCCCTCCAGCTTGACGACGTGGCCGAAGCCCTCGACGAAGCTCACGCGCCGGCGCAGGTCGTACCACAGCTCCTCGGCGGCGCTGATCGGCCCGGGCAGCTCGGTGGTGCGGGTGATGCGAGCCACGGCTCAGGCCTCCGCCGACGGGTCGATGACCCTTAGGCCGTCGAAGTGCGTTCGCGCGAAGCCCCGGTCGCGCGTGAGCAGCGCGTCGGCCTGCTCGAGGGCGTGACCGGCGATGAGGAAGTCGGCGACCAGGCGGTCGTGTCGGCCATCGGCACTACGGTGCGCCCGCCACGTCCGCCCCGCACGCAGGGCTGCGCTGCGCCCGATCGGCGAGAACGCGACGCCGAAGCCATCGAGCACCTCGCCAGCCTGAGCCGCGTCACCGAAGATCGACGCCACCTCACCCCAGACGACGTCGCACGCGACCAGCACGCCCCGCGAGAACGCCTGATCGATGGCCGCCAACGACAGCGGCCCGAACGTCGGATCGGCGCGCATAACGTCGGCGAGGACGTTCGTGTCGACGGCGGTGATCAGGGCAGCTCGACCGGTCCGCGGAGCTCGTCCATGAGCTCGTCCGTCGCCTGGTCGGTCTTGAGGATGCCGTAGAACCGGTCGAAGCGACCAGGTTGCGGCGCCTTCTCCAGCACGATCCGCCCGTCTTCTTCCCGGAATGCGACTTCCTCGCCGGGGCGAATGCCGAAGCGCGAGCGCAGCTCCTTCGGAATGGTCACCTGGCCCTTTTCCGAGACGCGACTGGTCACACTTCAACGGTAGGCGGTCGAACCGCGACAGTCAAACCTCGAGCTCCGAGCGGATCGCGGCGACTCCCGCGGCAACGGCGTCCAGGCGCGGCGCGAGCTCGCCCGCCAGGCGCTCGCGCTCCGCGCTGCCCGCAGGGGTCACGCGGTAGAAGCGGCGCGAGCGGCGCTCGGGGTGCTCCCACTCCCCCGCGACGAAGCCGTCGGCCTCCAAGCGGCGCAGCAGCGGGTACATCGTGTTCGGATTGACCGCCACCAAGCCGTTGGTCGCGGCGCCCACGCGCTCCATCAGCGCGTTGCCGTAGCTCGGCTCGTCGCGCAAGAAGTGCAGGACGAGCAGCGGGAGCAGCCCCGCGCGGCGCAGCTCGCCGACCAGCGGGTCGGCCGAGCCCGAGCCGCCGGCGGCCGCGCGCGCGGCCGCCAGCGGTGCCGCCTGGGCAACGGCCTCCTCGGTGGCTCGCGGCGCCATGGGTCCATTGTGGCGGGTGGGCGCACCGCCCTACCCGCACCCGCGTCGCGCTGGGTGCCCGTGCGCCCTCGCTGCGCTGAGTGCGCATGGGCACTCGGCAACTCAGGCAGCGACGGGGCGGGGGCGACCGGGCTCTAGGTGGATGACCTTGACCACCGTGAGCTCGTCGAGAAGCTCGGGGCCGTAGCCGAGGCCCTGGCCGCTGGCGCCGCGCGGGTGCGCCGCGCCCCCGGGCGCCCCGCCCCACACGTTGTTGATGCGCACCGTGCCCGCCTTGAGCTCTGCGAGCGCGCGGGCGGCGTGCTCCTGCGAGCAGGTCAGCGCCGTGGCGGCAAGCCCGTACTCCGTGTCGTTGGCCAGCCGGAGCGCCTCGTCGAAGGAGCCCACGACGCGCACGGGCGCGACCGGGCCGAACGTCTCCGCGCGCACGACTTCGGAGCCGTCGGCCACGTCGACGAGCACCGTCGCCGGGTAGAAGCTGCCCGCGCCGTCGAGCGGCGCGCCGCCGCAGAGGGCGCGGGCGCCCCCCGCGAGCGCCGCGGCCACCTGGGCGTCGACGGCCTCGAGGTGGCGGGCGTCGACGAGCGGGCCGAGCTGGGTGGCGGGATCGGTCGCCGGGCCGACTTGCAGGTTCTGACCGAGCGCGACGAGCGCTGCGAGGAACGGCTCGGCGACCGCCTCGTGCACGTAGACGCGCTCCGTCCCCACGCAGATCTGCCCCGCGTTCGTCCAGGCTCCGGACGCGACCTGCTCCGCGGCCCACTGCGGGTCGACGTCGCCGTCGACGATCACCGCGTCGTTGCCGCCGAGCTCGAGGGTCGCCTTGGCGCCGCGCTCCGCGCACGCCCGGGCGATGTCGCGGCCCGCCGCGATCGAGCCCGTGTGCAGCACCACGTCCACCCCGGGGTGCGCGGCCAGCGGGCGGCCTGCGCGGGCGTCGCCCTGCACGAGGGTCACCACACCCTCGGGGAGCTCGGCCGCGAAGAGCTCGAAGAGCGCCGCGCAGCAGAACGGTGCGCGCTCGGAGGGCTTGAAGACCACGGCGTTGCCGGTCACGAGCGCGGCGGCGAGGCCCTGGGCGGCGATCGCGACCGGGTCGTTCCACGGCACGATGACCGCCGCGACGCCGCGCGGCTCGAACTGCATGGCGTCGTGGGCGAGCGGATCGCCGTGCAGCGTGCGCCCACGGTGCAGCGGGCCGAGCTCGGCGTACTGCTCGATCGCCCCGGCGCCCGCCTCGGCGCCGCCGCGCGCGTCGCCCACGAGCTTGCCGCTCTCCTGCGCGTTGAGCTCCGCGAGCCGGTCGGCACTCGCGCGCACGGCAGTCGCGATCCGCTTGAGCGCCACGGCACGGTCGCCGGCCGGAGTGCGCGCCCAATCGGGCTGGGCGGCGCGGGCCGTGCGCACCGCGGCTTCGACGCCGGCCGCATCGCCGGCGGGGATCGTGCCGACCTCCTCGCCGGTGGAGGGGTCGAGGATCGCGATGGTCTCCGACGGGGCTGCGGTGATGGTGGACATGGGGCTCCTCGGTGGAAGTCAGGGAAGGAGGGCGAGCTCTGAGAGGACGTCGGCGGGCGCGATGGTGAGCAGGCCGGGGTCGGGGCGCTCGGCGTGCGGGTCGCCCGTGCGGCCGGCCCACAGGACGCGGTGGCGGACGGGCTCGGGCGGGGTGGGCGGGGCGGGGGCCGCGGGCGGACCCCACCGCTGCGGCGAGGTGGGGCCGAACAGCAGCACCGAGGGGGTCTCGAAGGCGGTGGCGAGGTGCGCGACGCCCGTGTCGCCGCAGACGACCCGGCCGGCGCGAGCCACGACGGAGGCGAGCTGGAGCAGGTCGGTGCGGCCCGCGAGCACCGCGTCGCCCAGAAGGCCGGCGCGCGCGGCGACGTCGAGAGCCAGCGCGCGTTCCCCGGCGCTTCCGGTGATCACGACCCGGCGGCCGGCGCGCGCCTCCTCGGCTGCGACGCGGGCGAAGCGCTCCGCCGGCCAGCGGCGCGCGCCGCTCGCCGCGCCCGGGTGCATCACGGTCGCACCCGTGGTGTCGGCTCCGGGCGGCAGGGCGTCCGGGGTCGGCAGCCCGAGCCGCGTGGGGTCCGCGGGGATCCCGGACTCCTCGAGCAGCCGGCACCAGCGGCGCACCTCGTGCTCCTCGGCGCGCCAGGCGGGCATGCCGGCGGTTGCGGGGACGTCGGAGTGGGCGAAGGCGACGAGCCTCTCCGGCCGCGCGGCGAGCGCGATGCGGTGCGACTGCGGCCCGCAGCCGTGGAGGTTGACGAGCACGTCGGCGCCGCGGACGGCTTCCGGCAGCTTCCCGAGTGGTGTCGCCTCCACGTGCGCGCAGCCCGCGAGCCGCACGAGCGGCGCCAGCGCCGCGGGCGCGGCGACCGCCACCGCCACCGCCACCGGTGTGTTCCCAAATGCCTCCATGACAGCGATTCGGGAACGCACCGCCGCGCCGCGCGACTCAGCGGCCCAATCCTGCAGCGCGCGCAGCGCGGGAACGGCGGTGAGCAGATCGCCGAGGCCGAGCGCCCGCAGCGCGACGACCCTCACGGCCAGGACGGCTCTGTGGAGACCGAGACCATCATCTCGCGCACGTCGACCCCGGGCGGCCGCGTGAGCGCGAAGACGACGGCGTCGGCTACCTCGGTCGGCGGTGCCAGCACGGCGTCGGCACCCGGCTTGTACTGCTCGGGCCGGTCGTCGAAGAAGTGCGTCTGCATGCCGCCGGGCAGCAGGAGCGTCACGCCCACCTCGTCCCCGAGCTCGGCCATCAAACCGCGGGTGAAGCCGACGACGCCGAACTTCGAGGCGCAGTAGGCGGTCGCGTCGGAGAGCGCACGCCAGCCGAGCGTCGAGGCGACGGTGACGACGCGGCCCCGCGACTGCTCGAGGTGCGGCAGCGCGGCGCGCACGACGGCGGCGGTGCCGAAGAGGTTGACCATGACGACGCGCTCCCAGGTCTCCCGCGGCACGTCGACGAGCCGGCCGCACGCGTCGGTGCCCGCCGCGGTGACGACGCCGTGCAGGCCGCCGTGGCGCTCGGCGACGCGCTCGACCGCCGCCTCGGCGGCGGCGGTGTCGGCGAGGTCGACGATCTCGTGGTCGCCCCCACCCTCGGGTGCGACGAGGTCGAGCACGACGGGCGCGCCCCCTGCGGCGGCGACCGCCTCGGCGACGGCGCGCCCGAGCCCGGACGCGCCTCCGGTGACCACGATGGTTCCCAGTTCAGTCGGCATGGGTGCTGCTTCCTCGTCGGGTCGAGTGATGGAGCGCCTTGCGGCGAAGGACAAGCGGGCGAGGGCTCACGCCCGCAGCCGCGCGGCGCGCGGCGCGCGCTCGGCCTGGCGCACCCCGAGGTCGGCATGGCGCGGGGCGTCTGCCTGCATGGCCGCGTCGACGGCGGCGCAGAGCACGTGGATCGCCACGAGGTGGAGCTCCTGGATCGTGCAGGTCCGCTCGGCGTCGATCGCCACCACGTCGTCACACAGCTCGGCGAGCGGGTTCGGCGCCGGCCCGGTCAGGCCCCAGACCGTCACGCCGCACTCGCGCGCGGCGCGCGCGGCGGCCAGGACGTTGGCCGAGCGACCCGAGGTGCTCAGCACCACCAGGACGTCACCGGGGCGCCCGTGCGCGTGGACCTGCCGGGCGAAGGCCTCCTCGGCGCCGTAGTCGTTCGCGATGGCGGTGAGCGCGCTCGTGTCGCCGTGCAGGCAGATCGCGCTGAGCGCCTTGCGCTCGGACTCGAAGCGCCCTACGAGCTCGGCCGTCAGGTGCTGCGCCTCGGCCGCGGAGCCGCCGTTGCCGACCGCGAGCAGCCGGGCCCCGCCCTCCAGGCGGCGCGCGAGGCGCTCTCCCCAGCCCTGGGCGCGGGCGAGCATGGGGCCGCCCGCGTCGAGCGCCGTGCGCAGCTGCTCGACGTGGCTCGCCGCGCCGGTGTCGCGGCCGAAGCGCCCCGCGCGCCGCGCGGACCGGCGAGTCGCCACGAGCGACTCGTAGACCTCGAGGGTCGCGAGCGCGACGCGGTCCCAGGCGTAGAGCTGGCGCGTGCGCTGCACCCCGGCGCGGCTCTGCGCGGCGCGGCGGTCCGGATCGGCGAGCACGTCGCGCAGGACCGCGGCCAGGCGCTCGGGATCCCGCGGCGGGACGTGGCGGCCCGTGAGCCCGTCGACCACCGTGTCGATCATGCCGCCGACCGCGCTGGCCACCACGGGCACGCCGCAGGCCATGGCCTCCAGCGGCGTGATGCCGAACGGCTCGTACCAGGGCACGGTGACCAGGGCGTCGGCGGAGCGCAGCAGCGTGGGCAGCTCGGCGTGGCAGACGCGGCCGCGGAGCTCGACGCGGTCGGCGACTCCGCGCTCCCCGGCCAGCGCCTGCAGCCGCAGCACGTCTGCGTCGACGCCGAGCGCCGCGCGCGGCGGGCCGCCCGCGACGACGAGCTCGCAGTCCGGGACGTCGGCCAGCGCCGTGATCACGTTCCCGATGCCCTTGCGCTCGACGAGGCGCCCCACGTAGAGCAGGCGGTGGGCCAGCCGGCGCTCCTCGCGCGGTCCGTCCGGGCGGAAGCGCTCGAGGTCGACGCCACAGGGGACGACGGTGACCTTCGAGCGGTCCGCGCCCATGCGCATCAGCTCGAAGGCCTCGTCGGTGCAGGTGGCGACGATGCGGTCGACCCGCGCTACGACGTCGCGCTCGAGCTCCGGGCGCTCGGCCGGGCTCGGGTCCGCGTCGCCCTGGTAGCGGCGCTTGACCACGCCGAGCGCGTGGAAGGTGTGTACGACGGGCAGCCCGAGGCGCTCGGCCGCGCGCACCGCGGCCAGGCCCGACATCCAGAAGTGGCTGTGGACGACGTCCGGACGCTCCTGACGCCACTGGCGCTCCAGCTCGTCGGCGAAGGCGTCCATGTGCACGAGCAGCTCGTCCTTGGGGACGGCCCGCGCGGGGCCGGCGTCGACGTGGTCGACCTCGACGCCGGGGTAGAGCGGCACGCGCCGGGCGGCCGCGGGGTCGTCGCGTCGCGTGTGGACGACGACCTGCGCGCCGCGGGCCGCGAGGCTCCGGGCGAGCGCGGCGACGTGGACGTTCTGCCCGCCGGCGTCGGCGCCCCCCAGGACGGCCAGGGGGCTAGCGTGCTCGGAGACCAAGGCGATGCGCACTCGAGGCCACCTCCTCCATGAGTCGATCCCAGTCGGTCAAGAAGCGGCCGAGGCCGTAGCGCTCGAGGGCGAAGGCGCGCGCGGCACGGCCTGCGTCGCGGGCGGCTTCCGGGTCGTCGAGGAAGGCGCGGGCCGCGTCGACGAGGACTGCGGGCTGCGTGGAGACGGTGCCCGCCGCGGGCGGCACGGCCTCAACGGCTTCCGTCGTGGCCAGGGCCACGATCGGCATCCCGAGGTGCATGGCCTCGATCAGCGAGAGGCCGAGCGAGGTCCAGCGCATCGGGTGCACGTAGACGCGCCGGCGGGCCATCTCGTCGTGCAGGCGCCCCTGCGGGAGGTCCTCGATCCCGCCGAGCGCGGCGGCGTCCATCCCGAAGAGGTCGAGCCCGACGCCGCCGTCCTCGAAGCGCTGCAGCAGGTCGGTCCCCGTGACGCGGCCGCGACGGCGCGCCTCGTTGACGACCACCGCGCCGCGCTTCAGCTCGCCGCTGTAGCGCTCACCCGGATCGACGACGCCGTGCTCGATGACGCGGGTGCGCGTGGTGCCGCAGTCCCAGAAGAGCCCGTTGAAGTGGGTGACATGGCAGACGAGGAGGTCGTCGCGGTCGCGGGCGGAGTGGTCCATCTCGGCGATAGGACCCTGCGGTGCGTTGTGCTCGACGTAGATCGCGGGCACGTCGCGGCCGGGGCGACGGCCGGTCCACGCCTCGCAGAGCTCCTCGTCGCTCGGGCGCTGGAGGATCACGAGGTCGAAGTCCGCGTCGGCGAGCTCCTCCGGAGTGAGCTCGTTGACCGTCTCGGGCCAATCCCAGGTGCGGGCGCGGCCGCGGCCGTCGGGGCCGCGGTCCTCGAGCACGGGGACGAGGTAGTCGTGCTCGCCCTGTACGAACGCCGTCGTCCACGAGCCGTGCACGTGCCACAGCAGGACCCTCACGCGAGCACCTCCTCGCGCAGCGGTGCCGCGACGCGTGCGAGCGCGGCGATGACGTCGGGGACCCCGACGCCGCTCAGGCACGGGTGGCCGGCCACCGGGCAGATCCGAGCACGGCAGCCCGCGCACGGCACCTCGACGTGGAGCAGCTCGTGGCGAACAGCCCACGGGCGCCAGCGCACGGCCGGGACGGTGGGGGCGAAGAGCGAGACGACGGGGGTGCCGACGGCGGCGGCGAGGTGCGCAGGCCCCGTGTTGCCGACCACGACGGCGCTCGCCCGGGCCAGGACGCCGGCCAGGCCCGCGAGGGTCGTAGCGCCGCCTAGGTCGCTGACTCCCGCGCGTGGCGCCCCGGCGACGTGGGCGGTGAGCGCCCGCTCGGCCGGCGCGCCCGTGACGAGCACGGGACGACCCAGGTCGGCCAGCGCCTGGACGAGCGCGGCGTTATGGTCCGGGCTCCACGCGCGGGCCGGCACCGAGGCGCCGGGATGGACGACCACCGCGTCCTCGGGCAGCGCGAAGCCCGGGTCCTCCGCGCGGACCTCGAGGCGGCCGGAGTCGCCCGGCGGCAGCGTGAAGCCGAGCGTCGCAGCGATCGACAGCCCGCGCTCGACCTCGTGCACGTCCCCCGGGTCCGGGTGGCGGACGTCGAGCAGGGCGCCCGGGAAGTCCTCGGAGATCGCGGCGATCCGCCGCACGCCGGCCATGCGGAGCAGCAGCGCGAGCGGCAGCGCGCTCTGGTGGAAGGAGGTGAGGATCACCGCGGCGTCGGCGCCGACGGCGGCGAGGCGGTCGACGTAGGCGTCGAGGTCGGCGCGGTCGACTCCCGCGGACTCCGGGTCGATCCACTCCGCGCGGCGCACGACGACCTCGTCGACCCCCGGCAGGAGCGCTGCGGCCTGCGCGCCGCGCGGGCCGCAGAGCAGCGTCACGTGGTCCGCGCCTGCGGCCACGGCGCGGACGGCCGGCCCGGCGAGCAGGACGTCGCCGTCGTTGTCCAGGCGGGCGACGAGGGCGCGCATCAGGCTGCCGCTCCGATGCGGCCGGCCGGCGCGGCCGACGAATCCGGCGCGCTCGACGGGGCCGGGGCGGCGGACGCAGCCGGGGCGCTCGACGCAGCCGGGGCGCTCGACGGGGCCGGGGCGCTCGACGGGGCCGGGGCGCTGGACGGAGCCGGGGCGCTCGACGGAGCCGGGGCGCCGGCCAGCAGCATGTCGATCGCCGCGGCGAAGGTGTCCGCGCGCTCGGGCGCGGCGGCGACCTCCTCGGGACGTGTGCGCGCGGTCGGCACGAGGATCGAGCGCATGCCGGCGGCGCGAGCGGCCTCGACGTCGGCGCCGATGTCGCCCACCATCGCGCAGCGCAGCGGGTCGACGCCGAGCGCCTCGGCGGCAGCGAGCAGCAGGCCGGGCGCGGGCTTGCGACAGGCGCAGCCGTCCTCGGCGCGGTGCGGGCACCAGCGGACATCGTCGAACGGGCCGAGCCGCTCAACGACCCGCTCGGTCACCGCCTGCACCTGCTCAGGCGTGACGAGCCCGCGGGCGATGCCGCTCTGGTTGGAGACGATCGCCAGGCGGATGCCCTTCGAGCGCAGGCGGTCCAGCGCGCGACGCACACCCTGCATCGGCAGCACGAGCTCCGGATCGCCGTTGTAGGGAACGTCGTGGACGAGCGTGTCGTCGCGGTCGAGCAGCACGGCGACGGGCGGCGCGGCAACGGGCGCGCCCGCACCGTCGGCCACCAGGGCACGGGCGCAGACGATGCCGCGAAGGCGGTGCGCGGTCGCGGCCGCGGGCAGCACGGCGCTCGTGAGCAGCATGGTCGTGACCTCGTCGGCGGTCCGGGGTCCGGGCGCGATGCGCGCCCAGGCGAGCTCCGCGGTGCCCGCGAACCACACGGCTCCGGCCGCGGCGGCGACGCGGCGAGCACTCCCGGCGCTCGGCGAGCCAGTGCGTCGCGTCCCGCGCGGGACGCCCGGCGAAGTGAAGCCCCGAAGACCCTGACGAGTGTGGCGCCGGTCCCTGCGGCGTCGTATTCGAGCTTCCGCTCGCTCAGCTGGCGCAAGTCCGGACACGGCACCGAGCGCGATCGCGCCGGCACTGAGCGCCAGCGCGCCCGCGCCGCTCACCGTCGCATGGCGCACGAAGCGGCCACGCGGCGCACCGGCGCGCTCGCGCCAACCGCGCCCGTGCAGAGCGTCCATCAGCGCGTCGTCGGCGTTCCCGCGCTGCTTGGCCAGCGAGACCCAGCGCGAGGCCGGGCCGACGGGATGCTCCACCGTCCGCGAGCCCCGCGCGAGCTCGAGTCCGCGCGTGCGGAGCCGCAGCCCGAGGTCGGCGTCCTCGCGGTAGGCGCGCGGAAAGCGCTCGTCGAAGCCGCCGACCGCCGCGAGCGCGTTGCGGCGCACGGCCATGTCGGCGGTCGCCCAGCGAGCGGATCGGAGCCCGGCGACGTTGCGCTCCCAGTCGGTGGGCGGGCGGTCCGCCGGCAGCGGCACGCGGACGCGACCCTGCGAGGCGACGACGCGCGGGGCGAGCCCGTCGAGGTCGGCGAGCAGCGCCTGCGCCCAGCCCGACGGCGGCACGACATCGTCGTCGAGGAACGCGACCCAGTCCGTGCGCGCCGCGCGCCAACCGACGTTGCGGGCGGCGGCGGGGCCACGGCCACCCGAGCGGAGCACCACGACGCCCGCGGGAACCGCGAGCGGCAAGGCGTCACTTGCCCGATCGTCGACGACGAGCACCCGGCCCACGCCGGACGACGTCGACCCGGCCGTGCTGCCGCCGGCGCCCGCGCTCTCGCCGCCCGCGCCGACGCTCGCACTCACCTTCGCGTCGACGCCCGCACCCGCGCCGGCCACGCCCTCGCGCGCCAGCGCGTCGAGCAGCCGCCCGAGCGACGCGCGCCCCCCGGTCGCGATCACGACGTCGAGGAGCTCTCGGGTCACGCCACGGACTCCAGCGCGAGCCGCCCGCGGGCGAGCGGCTGGTCACGCCGCACGACGAACGGCCCGATCGCGAGCAGGTCGACGGGCGAGGAGCCGAAGCACTCCAGCGCGTCGCGCGGGTCGTCGACCATCGGCCGTCCCGCGGTGTTCAGCGAGGTGTTCACCACGACCGGGACGCCGGTGCGCGCGTGGAAGGCCTCGAGCATCCGTGCCACGAGCGGCTCCTGCTCTGAGCTCACGGTCTGCACCCGCGCGGTGCCGTCCACGTGCACCACCGCAGGGATGCGCCTGCGCCAGTCCGGTGCGACCTCGTGCACGAAGAGCATGTGCTCCGACGGGTGGCGCCCGCTGAAGATGGCCCGGGCGTGCTCCTCGAGCACCATCGGCGCGACGGGCCGGAACTGCTCGCGGCCCTTGACGTCGTTGAGGCGCTCGAGGTTCTCCATCCGGCGCGGATCGGCCAGCAGGCTGCGGTGCCCGAGCGCACGCGGGCCGAACTCGCTGCGCCCCTGGAACCAGGCGACGATCCCGTCGTCGGCGAGCACCTCGGCGACCGCCTCGGCCACGTCGTCGGGCCGCTCGTACTCCACGCCGGCCCGCTCGAGCCAGCCCGCCAGCGCCTCCTCGTCCCAGCCGCGCCCGAGCGCGGCGGTGGCCATGGGCTGCGCGGCCTCCCCGCGGTCGGCGGCGGCCTGCAGCGCGGCGCCGAGCGCGGTGCCCGAGTCGCCCGCGGCGGGCTGCACCCAGATCTCTTCGAAGGGTCCCTCGCGCAGCAGCCGGGCGTTGGCGACGCAGTTGAGCGCCACGCCGCCGGCCAGGGTCAGCCGCGTCTCCTGGGTCTGCGCGTGCAGCCAGGAGCACAGGTCTAGCAGCACGTCCTCGACCGCGCGCTGGACGCTGGCCGCGAGGTCGGCGTGCTCGGGGCCCCAGCCGTCGCCGCCCTTGGCCAGCGCCGGCGCGAAGTCCGCCCACGGGACGGGCTCGGCGACGAAGCCGCCGTCGCCCGTACCGCGCACCAGGGCGGCGAGCTCGGCCAGCCGCGTCGGCTTCCCGTAGGAGGCCATGGCCATGACCTTGTACTCGTCGGAGGAGCGGCGGAAGCCGAGGTGCTCGGTGAGCTCCTCGTAGAGAAGCCCGAGTGAGTGCGGCAGTGCCTGTACCGCGAGCGTCTCCAGGCGGCCGTCGGCGCTGTAGCGGCCCAGCAGCGACGAGGCGCTCTCCCCGCGGCCGTCGGCGACGAGCACCGCCGACGTCTCGTACGGCGAGGCGAGGTGGGCCGAGGCGGCGTGGGCGACGTGATGGGCCACGAAGACGACGCGCGCGGGGTCGAAGCCCAGCGTCGCCAAGAACCGCGGCGCGCGTTCGACGAAGAGCGTCCGCAGGCCCTCCCACTCGTCCGCGGTGAGGTCGTCGCCGGCCGGAGGCGCGAGCGCCGGGTCGTAGGAGTAGGCGACGACGTCGACGTCCGCCGGAGTGAGCCCGGCCTCCTCGAGGCAGAAGGCGATGGCCTGCTCGGGCAGCTCCCACGTCGAGAAGGGCACGGGGTTCTTGCCGTGCTTGCGGCGGCTGAAGCGCTCCTCCTCGGCCGCCGCCACGACGACCCCGTCGCGCACGAGCGCGGCGGCCGGGTCGTGGAAGACGGCGTTGACCCCCAAGACGTCCATCGAGAAGCGCTTCTCCAGAAGCAGCGCCTCGAGAACATCGCGAGGACGGCTTGGCGCCGCGCGCGTGCGCCGCCGAACCGGACCTAGAACCAGTTTCGAGATGAGGCGTCGTTCGTCGCTCCCGGTGCGTCTTCGGATGTCGCCGGCGGCGGTCGGGCGGGAGACCGTCGATGGCGGCCGGGACGCGTCGGCGGATCGGCGGATCGAGACGACGCAGATCACGGTCGGGCGCAACGCGAGCTCGACGCGTCAGCCGCGGTCGTGGGTCACCCGAACTCGCGCTTGATCTCTTCGAACGAGATCGTGCGCCCGGCGGCGACGTCGGCGAGCACCTCGGCAACCGCAGCCACGCGCTTCAGGCCCCGTCGAGCGCCGTGAGCCAGCCCTCCACGCGCGGCGGCACCACGGAGCGCTCGCGCGCGACCCACGCCGCCCCCGCGAGCGCGGCGCCGACGCCGGCGGCCGTCTCGCGCCGCAGCCCGAGCGCGCGCACCAGCCGCACGCTCTCGCGGGCGGCCGACCCGGGCGGCCGGCGCAGCCAGGCGGTCCACAGGTCGTTGCGCAGCGTCGAGGCGCGTCGGCCCGCGCGCCCGTGCGCCGGCGGCGGGCGGTGGTGGGCGACGACCGACGGCACGTAGCGCAGCTCCCAACCGGCCGCGGCGAGGTCGAGGGCCAGGCGGCGCTCCTCGCCGCCCATGCCGTAGCGCGCGTCGAAGCCGCCGACCTCGAGGAACGCGCTGCGGCGCACCACTGCGGCGCAGGCGACGAAGCCGACCACGGGCTCGCCGGGCAGCAGCGGGTCGCCGCGCAGCCCGCCGCGGGCCATGGCGACGTTCACGGGGTCCTCTCGCTCGTGCGGGCCGACGAGCACGCGCGGTGCGACCAGCGCGACCAGCGGGTGCGCGTCGAGGATCGCCGCCGCACGGGCGAGCGCCCCGGGGGCCCAGTGGGCGTCGTCGTCGGTGAGCGCGACGTAGGGGCCGGCGCAGGCGGCCACGCCCACGTTGCGCGCGGCCGCACCGCGGCTGGCGGGCAGCGCGGTCACGGCGACTCCCGGGAAGCACGCGGCAAGCGCGGCGACCGTGTCGTCGCGTGAGCCGTCGTCGACGACATGCACGTCGGGCGCCTCGGGCAGGGCACCGAGCTGACGCAGCGTGGCCTGCAGCAGCGCGTTGCGGTCGCGGGTGGCGATCACGACGCTCACACGCGTCGCCACGGCGCGAGGGGGCGCCGCAGCGTCGGGGGAGAGAGGCTCCATCCGTCCTCGAGGCTACCGGCGCCGGGCGTTCCCGCACGCCCAGCAGGGCGTGCGGGATGCGTCGTCAGCTCAGGACGCGGCGCGCGCGCCCGTCTGGCAGGAGCTAGCGCGGCTGGCGCGCAGGTTGTCGAGGAAGACCGCCGAGTCGTACAGGCGATCGCCCTGGTCGAAGATCGACAGGTACAGGCGCCGGTTGCCCGGCTTGACGCGCGTCGAGGCCCGCAGGCGGCGCGTCGCCCCGTCGTACGTCGTCCCCTTGGCCTGCCCGGCGGTGACCGTCGAGTCGCCGACCGCGTTCACGCGGATCGGGTTGCCCTTCGTGTCCTGGGCGAAGTTGTTGGGAGCCGTGACCGTCGGATTCTCCTTGCCGGAGGCGTCCCAGTTGCTGATGCCGAGCTCGGCGATGAAGGCGTCGTTGAAGATGTCCTTCACGAACTCCGGGAACTCCTCTGAGAGGAAGCGGAAGTCGAAGCTCAGGCAGTTGGCGCCGCTGGGGATGCGCAGGTCGATGCGCATGATCACGACGTCGCGTGCTCCGCGGATCGACGGCCCGCGGGACTCCGAGCCGGTGTCAGGGGCGTTGTTGGGGGAGGCGGCGCGGCGCGCGTTGCCCGTGCTCAGGATCGCGAAGCTCGAGCCGTGCGTCGGGAAGCCCGCCAGGCGGGTGGTGGAGACCGCCGCGGGCTTGGAGCTCGGCGGCAGCGCGGAGAAGACCGCACGGCGCACGAGCGTCGGATCGCGCGTCATCGCCCTGGCCACCGGGGTGGCGGACGGGTTGAGGGGGTATTCGACGATCTTCGCCGAAGCCGGGGCGGCGGCGGCGAAGCCGGCGGCCAGCGTGGCGGCGGCGGTGATCCGGCGGGCAGGAAAGGTCATGCAGGGCTCCGTTTATCGGTGGTTGAGGGCGAGAGCCGCAACTCCGGCGTGGCGTCTTCGGTGCGAACGCATGTCAGCACGCTGACATACGACCCACGGAGGGTCGCCGACGGACGGCCATCCGTGTCGTGCGCGGCGGCTCCGGCGAACCGCCGGAGCCGTGGGGCTCACGCGACCGCCGGCGCCTCCGCGCGCCGCGGCAGCAGCGTCTCGCGGGCGATGACGAGGCGCTGGATCTGCGACGTGCCCTCGTAGAGCTGCATGATCTTCGCGTCGCGCATGAGCTTCTCGACGGGGTACTCCTTGATGAAGCCGTAGCCGCCGTAGACCTGCACGGCGTCCGTGGCGACCTCCATCGCGGAGTCCGAGGCGAAGCGCTTGGCGTGCGAGGACTCCAGCGTGTTGCGGCCGCCCTGATCGAGCAGCACCGCCGAGTTCCAGGTGGCCAGGCGCGAGAGGTGAACCTTGGTCGCCATGTCGGCGATCATGAACTGGATCGCCTGGTGCATCGCGATCGGCACGCCGAACTGGACGCGCTCCTTGGAGTAGTCGCGGGCGAACTCGAAGGCCGAGCGGGCGATGCCCGTGGCCATCGCGGCCACGCCCGGGCGGGTGCGGTCGAGGGTCATCATCGCGAGCTTGAAGCCTTTGTTCTCCTCGCCGAGGAGGTACCTCTCGTGGACCTCGGTGGCGTTGAACGTGATGGTCGCGGTGTTCGAGGCCCGCTGGCCCATCTTGTCCTCCTTCTTGTCCACGATCACCGTGTCGTCCTTCTTGACCAGGAAGGCGGAGATGCCGCGGTGGCCGGCGTCCGGGTCGGTCTTGGCGTAGACCGTGAACCAGTCGGCGTAGCCGCCGTTGGTGATGAAGCACTTCGAGCCGTTGAGGACGTACTTGTCGCCCTGCTTGACGGCGCGGGTGCGCATGCCGGAGACGTCGGAGCCCGCGTCGGGCTCGGTCAGGCAGAAGCTCGCGAGCTTGAGCGACTCGGTCAGGTCGCCGAAGAACTCGGCCTGCACCTCGGGAGAGCCGCCGAGCTGCACGGGCGCGGAAGCCAGGCCGTTGCAGCCCAGCGAGGTCTGGATGCCCGAGCAGCCCCAGGCGAGCTCCTCCTCGATCAGGCAGCCGTCGAGGAAGCCCAGCCCCGCGCCGCCGAACTCCTCGGGCGCGTGGGTGTTCATGAGCCCGACGTCGTGGGCCTTCTGGAGCACCTCCATCGGGAACGTGCCGTCCCGGTCGTACTCCCAGGCGACGGGGCGCATCTCGCCCACGGCGAAGTCGTGCGCGAGCTCGCGCAGGCTCTTCTGCTCGTCGGTAAGCGTGAAGTCGACCACGGTGGTTCTCCTTGCGGTGAGAGGGGCGGTGCCGGGCGGACGGGTCGCCCCGGCACTAGATTGACTGGTCAGTCAACTGCGGCGAGCACCATGGTAGGGCTCGGGCACCGATCGGCAAGCTCAGAGCAGCGCCAACGCGACCGCGGCCACGCCGAGCCCGATCGCCAGGAGCGTCACGAGCAGCAGCCCCATCTGCTCGGGGAAGACGACGGGGCGCGTCGGTGCGAAGGTCCTGCGCCGCAGGCGTCGCCACATGGCGGGGAATCCTACGTGGCAGACTGCTCACATGCAGGAGGCGTTCGGGATCGTGATCTTCAGCGTGGTGATCATCGCCTCCGTGATCGGCATCGCGACCCTCGGCTCCTCGCGCAGCGCCTACAGCCAGATCGGCGCCAACGGCCTCAACGACGGCTCCGACCGCCCCGCCTCCGAGCCGCTGAGCGGCGCCGGCTTCTCCGCGGTCCGCGACGAGGAGGCCCGCCAGATGCTCGAGGCCCGCAACGCCCGACGCGTTCGCCGGGGCCAGGAGCCGCTCGACGTCGAGCGCGAGCTGGCTCGGCTGATCGCCAAGCCCGTGGCGACCCGCGCTGACCCGCAGCTCGTCTCCGAGGTCCGCGATCTCGTGCTCGCCCGCAACCGCCGCCGCGTGAGGCAGGGCAAGGAGCCGCTGGAAGTCGAGGCGGAAGTCACACGGCAGCTCGCTGATCTGTGAGACGCCGCTCTTACCGGTCGAGCGCAGGTGTCCCCGTCCGCTCCGTCGGATAGAAGAGAGGTACATGGCCATCCCCCGCCGCTTCGACCTCGAGGACGCCGTCCAGCGTCCCGGCACGTACTTCAACCCGATCACGGAGATCCTGCTGGTCGTCGACGACTCCGCGTCGATCGACCGCGAGCTGTTCGCCGACGTCGACGTCGAGGCCTCCGAGTGGGTGCTCGTCGCCGACGACGTCCCGGTCGACGACACGGTCCGCGACGAGTCGATCGAGCGCTTCGAGACGCGCTACCACGGCGGGGCCTCCGGAGCGATCGCCGCCGACCACGACGACGAGGACGAGCTCGACACGATCGAGCCCGACCCGGAGGAGGAGGACGGTGTAGAGGAGCTCAAGGCCTTCTGAGCGCGGCTACCCCGTTGCGCTACCCCGAGCCGGCCGCGAAGAACGCCGCGCCGAGCACGGCGTAGACCGCCAGGAGCTGCACTCCCTCGAACCAGGTCGACTCGCCCTCGCTGGTGACCGAGTTCGCGATCAGGATGGCCAGCAGGACGGCGGTGATCTCGAAGCCGTTGAAGACGAGGGCCATCGGGTGCGGCCCGAGCACGTAGGAGGCCAGGACCAGGACAGGCCCGACGAACAGCGCGACCTGGGCGCTCGAGCCGATGGCGATGTTCACCGCGAGGTCCATCTTGTCCTTGTAGGCCACGAGCACCGCGACCCAGTGCTCGGCCGCGTTGCCGACGATCGCCACGATAATCACGCCCACGAAGAACTCCGACAGGCCAGCGCTCTCCGACGCTGCGGAGATCGAGCTGACGAGGATCTCCGACATGCCGCCGACGGCGACACCGGCGAGGGCCAGCGCGGTCACGGACTTGCGGACGCTCCACGGCTCGCCGTGACCCTCCTCGTCCTCACCGCCGGCCTGCGGGTTGAAGAGGTCGCGGTGGGTCTTCAGCGAGAAGAGCAGCCCGAAGGCGTAGGTGACGATCAGGATCACCGCGACCGCCACGGAGAGGTGCTCCACGGCGCCGTCGTAGTTGACGCGCTCGTCGCCCGGGCTGGGAAGCCCCTTGCCCTGCGCGAGCTCGAAGACGGCCGGCATGGCCAGGGCCACCGCGGCGAGCAGCAGCATGGAGCTCTGCACGCCCGCAGCCGTGCGGTCGAAGAACTGGCGGTCGCGCCCGAGGCCGCCGACGAGCATCGCCCCGCCCAGCACGAGCAGGATGTTGCCGAGGATCGAGCCGATGATCGACGCCTTGACGACCTCGTGGAGGCCGGCGTTCAGCGCGAACAGGGCGATGATGAGCTCCGGCGCGTTGCCGAAGGTCACGTTGAGCAGGCCGCCGATCCCGGGACCCGAGCGCTCCGCCAGCTCCTCCGTGGCCCGGCCCATCAGCGCTGCAGTCGGGATGATGCCGAGCGCGGAGACGGCGAAGATCACCACCGGGCTGGCGTGCACGAGCTCCAGGGCGATCGCCAGCGGGATGAACGGGATCAGGAACGTGGGCCAGCCGAAGTTGGCCAGCAGGGCGCGCGGCGACATCGGCGAGGACCGTAGCGGCCGGGTCAGGCCGCGGGAGTGGCGACCCGGCGCAGGTCGCGCTCGGGCTCGATCCCCCAGCGCTCGGCGACAGCGAGCAGCTCGGGCTCTAGCGGCCAGCGGTCGGCCAGGACCTCTTCGGAGTCGTGGTCGGGCGTGGCGCCCTTGAGCAGCATGGAGCCCGTGTTGTCTCCGAGCGCGCGCAGCTCGGCGACCTCGTCCGCGGAGAGCAGCGGCTCGCGCGGGGTGGCGGCCAGCTCGGCCCGCTTGCTCTCGATGGTGCGGGCGCGCGGGCCGATCTCCTGGATCAGCGTCGGCGCGACGCAGCGGACCGCGGGGTGCGCGAGATCCCACTGGGCGGCGAGCTGGAGCATGGTCAGCCCGTGGGCGCGAGCGATCGGCCGGGCTCGCTCGAGCTTCTCTATCGCCCGCTCGATCCACGGCCCCGGCCGGTGCAGGCGGTGGTCGCGCGGGGCGAACTCGTGCCCGGGCCGCACGTCGTCGAAGAAGACCCCGCCGTAGTCGACCACCCGGGCGATGACGCCGACGTCGTGGGCGGCGCACGCGTCGAGCGCGAGCTCGCCGGGCCACGGCTCGAAGGGGTTGAGGATCAGCATCGCTGAGTCCATGCGATCCCCGAAGCGCTCCAGGGACCGGACGAGATCGAGCGTGAAGCCGTTGGCGGGGCCGGGCGCGATGCCGACGCGGTCGGCCAGGCCGTCGGCGCGCAGCGCGGCCATGGCGTCCCACACCACCTCGGAGGTGTAGCCCGTGCGGTCGGGGTTGTGCAGCAGCAGGAGGTCGAAGCGATCGGTGCCGCAGCGCTCCAGCGAGCGCTCCGTCGCGCGACGCAGGTAGGCCGCGTGGTCGTCGGCGCCGCGCAGGCGCGCGTCCGTGAAGCGCGGAAACCCCTTCGCGCCCTCGCGCTCGCCGTCGTAGAAGTCGTGGCCGACGGCGCCGACGAGCGTGAACGAGTCGCGTGGCAGGCCGGCCGTGGCGCGGCCGACGACCCGGTCGGCGTCACCCGCCCCGTAGGCGTCGGCGGTGATGATGGTGCTGACGTCCTCGCCCGGCCGCAAGAGCGCCTCGAGGCGCTCCTCGGTGATCGCCTCGCCGTAGCCGAGGTAGCGGCCACCGCTCCAGGCGCCGAGGGCGACGTGCTCGAGCTCGCTCATCTGCCGCCGTTGAGCAACGGGGCGCACTTCTGCACCTCGGCGATGCTCGAGCCGGCCGCCTGGAGGCAGGCGCGGTACTTGCCCTCGGGGGAGTTCGGGTCGGCCTGCGGCGCCGCGGCACCCGGAGCGGCCGCGCCGCCGGGAGCGGCGCCCGGGGCCGCGGCGCCGGGCGTTGCAGCGTCGGGAGCTGCGGTGCCCGGAGCGGGGGCGCTGCCAGTCGCGCCGGTCGCGCCGGTCGCGCCGCCGCGCGTGAGGTCGGAGAGCGGCCGCGAGCGCGTGGGCGCCGTGATCGTCTGCTTCTCGTTGAGTCCGGCGATGACGAGATCGAGGCCGAGGGTGCCCGTGGTCAGGCCGCCCGCGTTCTTCTGCGCCTCCTTGGGCACGTCGAAGCGCACCTGGATGTTCAGCCGCCGCAGCGTGCCGTCGTCCTTGCCGGAGTAGACGTCCAGGCTCGTGTCCTTCACGGACTTCTCGATCTGGGCACGCTGCTGGTCGGTGAGCTTGCTCGGCACCCTGCCGGGAGCGCCGGCGGCGGCCGCGGCGCCCGTGGCGTCCGCGCGGCCCAGCAGCTTGTTGACGTCCTCGAGGAAGGCGGGGACGTCGACCTGCGACGTGACGTGGACCGTCTCGGCGCCGCCGACGGTCTCGTCCTTGGCCTTCTTGGGCGAGGCGAGCCAGCGCGTCGGGTTTACGCCCAGGGCGCTGAACGACGGGTTGTCGGACTTCTTGGCCGCCTTCTTCTGATCCTGCTCGTAGAGCGTGCGGAACCGCTTGAACGACGCGGGATCGACCGCGAAGCTCTCCCCGGCGAACTTCAGCCAGGCCTTCTCCCCGGTCGACACGGCGCCGGCGGCGAGGGCCTGGCCGCCGACGTCGAGGTTGAGGTCGAAGTCGAAGCGCGGCAGCTGCTGCTTCCCGGTCGAGGAGAACGGCCCCTTCAGAGCGAGCTTGAGCGGGCCGTTGACGCCTTGCAGGCCCTTGGCGTCGAAGGCCACGCGGAGGTCGACCTTGCCGCTCTTGACGGGCTTGTTCGGTCCGAAGGTCTCCTTGAGCACGTCCGAAGCCGATTTCGAGGCGATGCCGCCGCAGGCGCTGAGCGCGAGGGCCAGGACGGACAGGACGGCGAGGAAGGTGCGGGGCATGCGATGCAAGGCGGGATGCGTCCTTGGACGGCGGGCGAGCGTAGCATCGGACCCGTGCGCCGAGCCCCGGTTCCCAGCCTCCTGACGGCGGCGCTCACGGCGCTCGTGCTGCTGCCCGCGGGCGCGCAGGCCCAGGCTCAGGCTCCCGCTCTGAGCCCGACCGCGCCGACCGCAGAGCCGACACCGGCGCCCGAACCCGCCTCCACCCCCGCCCCCGCCGAGCCGCGCGAGCGGACCGTGCCGCGCCAGCTCGCCGCGCTCCGCGACGCGGGGCTGATCACGCCGGCCGCGCACGATCGCGCACGCGACCGCTACGCCGCGGCCCGCGCGACCCGGGCCCGGCTGACGGGGAGGCGCAGGGCCGAGCTGAGCGTGGTGCTCAAGACGCTCGAGGCCGTGACCAGGCGCGGCGAGCTGTCGAGCACGCGCGTGCCGCTCGCCTTCGAGACGCTCGAGCGCAACCGGCAGTGGTGGAGGACCGGGGCGCTGCTGCGGTACGGCGCCCGCGTCGGCTTCCGTGGGTCCGAGCTGGTCTGGCAGAGCTACCCCGGCCACGGGATCCAGCTGCAGTGGCTGGCGACGTTCGGCAAGGCCAACGCTCTCTTCACCGGGCGGACCTACGACGCGCGGCTGCGCGCGCTGCTCGAGGAGGCGCTTGCGCTCAGCGCCACCCGCGCGGGCGGCATCGCCTTCGAGTCGTGGTTCGAGTTCGACGGTGGCCGCCCGCCGTGGGTCAGCGCGCTGTCGCAGGGCACGAGCCTGCAGGCCTTCTCCCGCGCCGCCGTCCGCCTGGACGACTCCCGCTGGTTCGCGGCAGCTCGAGCGGCGCTTGGGATCTTCCGCGTGGCGCCGCCTGAGGGGATCCGCGTCGCCACCCCCGCGGGCACGCACTACCTGCAGTACTCCTTCGCGCCGCGGCTGCGGATCGTCAACGGCTTCGTCCAGGCCCTCAACGGGTTGCACGACTTCGGCGCGCTGGCCAACGACCAGGAGGGCCGCACGCTGTTCGCCGCCGGCGAGGCGGAGCTGCGTGTAGAGCTTCCGCTCGCCGACACCGGCGCCTGGTCGCGCTACTCCGTCGGCGGCCGGGAGTCCGACTTGAACTACCACCGGCTGCTGCGTGACTTCCTGCGCGGGCTGTGCGCGCGCACGCGCGAGGCGCTCTACTGCGACACGGCCGCCCGCTTCACCGCCGACCTCACGCGGCCACCGGTGCTGGCGCTGGTCGCGCCGACCGCGCCGGCGCGCAAGGGCACACCGGCGCGGGTCTCCTTCACCCTGGACAAGGTCGCGGCGGTCTCGTTGCTGGCCACGCGCGGCCGTCAGCTCGTCTTCGCCCGCACCGCCCGCTTCGCGCGTGGGCGCCACGCCTTCGCACTGCCGAAGCTGCGCCGCGCCGGCGCCCTCACGCTCCGCTTGCGTGCCGTCGACCCGGCGGGCAACGCGGGCGCCGTCAACGGGCGCCTCGCGGTCCGCTCGGGCTAGTCCCTCGGTGCGCTCGCGCGCTCGTCGCCCCGCGACCGCGCCGGCCGACTACCGTGCGTCGGGCGCGCTCGGAGGACTAATCGCATCCTGCCCCGCGCGCCCCTTGCATGACGGATCCCGCACCCCCCACCGACCCGCTGGCCGAGCTGCGCGAGCAGATCCGCATGACGACCGAGGCCGCCGCGCGACTCGCCACGGAGACCGCCGCGGCGCGCGCCGACGCGCAGCCCGTTCCGCCGTCGGGCTGGGCGACCACGCCGGACGAGCAGGCCGCGCGCCAGCAGGAGCTCCAGGCCCTCGTCGCGCTCGTCGAGGCGCTCCGCGACCTCGTGCCCGACGAGCTCAAGGCGCAGGTGCGCGACGTGCTGCGCCAGCTCCTGCTGCTCGCGCGCGCGCTCGTCGACTGGTGGGTCGAGCGCCTCGACGACCCCGCACCGACGCAGCCGGGCGTGGCAGAGGAGCGCGATCGCGCCGCACAGGAGCGCGCGAGCTGATGCTGGCCGGCGTCGGGGTCGACGCGTACTCGATCGGCACGATCGTCCTCGCGGTCGCGGCGATCGTCGGCCTCTGCTACGTCCAGTTCCGCGGCCACGCGGGGCACGACGCCGAGGACGACGACCGCGCGTTCTTCGACGACCACGGCCGCTGGCCCGACGAGCCCGAGTCCGCAGCGCGCAAGCGCGTGGGCGGCTACGGCGACGTCGACCGGCTGCCGGGCCGCGAGTAGCGCTGCGTCGAGTCGTCGCTTTGCCACCTCTGCGGTGGGAAAGCGACGACTCGACCAGGGCGGCGGCGTGCCGGGTCAGGTGACTCGGCGCGGCGCCGCGTCGACGCGCTCGTGCTCGCCCGTGGCGACGAGGTCGCGCAGCCGCTGGATCGCGTCGAAGAGCTCCACGAACGACGTCGTGAGCGCCGGGAGGCCGAGCCGCACGACGTCAGGCCTGCGGAAGTCCGGCAGCACCCGGGCCCGCTCGATCAGCGCCCGCGTGATCTGCCACGCCGCGGGGTGCCGCAGCGCGACGTGCGCCCCGCGCGCCCACGGGTCGCGCGGCGTGGCGAGGGTGAAGCCCAGCGCGGCCAGCCACTGGTCGTGCAGCGCGATCGCGAGGCCCGTGAGCGCCCGACCCTTGGCCGCCACCGCGGGCATCCCGGCCTCCGCGAGCAGCGCCACGCCCGGCCGGACCGCAGCGAGGGCGACGATCGGCGGCGTACCGGCCAGGAAGCGCTCGATCCCCGCGGCGGGCGTGTAGGCCGGCCCCATGTCGAACTGGTCGGCGGCCCCGAACCAGCCCGGGATCGGTGACACGAGCCGCTCGACGAGGGCGTCGCGCACCCACAGGAACGCGGGCGCTCCCGGACCGCCGTTTAAGTACTTGTAGGTGCAGCCGACCGCGAGGTCGGCGCCGGCGCCGCGGAGGTCGACCTCGACGCTGCCGACCGCGTGCGAGAGGTCCCAGAGGACGAGCGCCCCGAGCTCGTGCGCCGCCGCGCCCACCGCCGCCATGTCGGCCAGCGCACCCGAGCGGTAGTCCACGAGCGAGAAGACCACAAGCGCGACCTGGCGCCCTGCGCAGGCCGCGCGCAGCGCCTCCGCGGTCGGCGCGCTGCGGACCACCTCGCGCCCGAGCGCGTCGAGGACGTAGCGGTCGGTCGGGAACTCCTCCGCGTCGCAGACCACGACGCCCGGCCGCTGCGCGAGGGCCGCGCGGGACAGCTTGTAGAGGTTCACCGTGACCGAGTCGCAGACGAGCGTCTCCCCCGGCGCCGCGCCGAGCAGCGCGGTCCCGAGCTGGTCGCCGAGCCGGGTGGGCCAGTCGATCCACTCCTCCCAGCCGCCGACCAGCTCCGTGCCCCAGCTGTCCGCGAGCGCCTGCAGCGCGTCCGCGGTCTCGATCGGCCGCCGCCCCAGCGAGTTGCCGTCGACGTAGATCAGCCCGCGGTCGGCGATCACGAAGCGCTCGCGGAAGGCCGCGAGCCCGTCGGCCGCGTCGAGCGCGAGCGCGTCCGCGCGATTCAGCCTCGGAACCGCTCGAGCCACCCGATGACGTCCTTCCACGCGTCCTCGGCCGGGTCGATGAACTCGAAGTGGCCGTTGTCGGGCCGCAGGGTGAGCGTCGCGTCGTCGCCGCCCGCCCGCGCCGCCGCGACGTAGTCGACGCTGAGCGACGCCGGGACGATCTCGTCGCGCTCCCCGTGCACGAGCAGCTGCGGCACGCCGAACGGCAGCAGCGCCGCTGGCGACGCGCGGCGGTAGCGCTCCGGCACCTGCCCCGGCGACCCGCCGCAGAAGCGCTCGACGATCCCACCGCCGAGCCCGAGCTCCGCTGCGCGTCTCAGGTCTGAGACCGCGCCCTGGCCGATCGCGCCCGCGCAGCGCACCCGCGCGTCCGCCCGCGGCGCGGCGACCCAGAGCGCGAGGTGGCCGCCCGCGGAGTGCCCGATGCTCACGACGCGGTCGAGGTCGAGCGGCGCGTCCACCGAGGCGAGGTGGTCGAGCGCGGCGGCGACGTCGTCGAGCGTCTGCGGCACTCCGCCGCCACCGCCCGTGAGGCGCCCGACGCGGCGGTACTCCACGTTGGCCGCCGCCCATCCGCGAGCCACGAGGTCGGCGCACAGGCCTGCCATGAGTCCACGCTTGTAGCGCGCCCGCCAGAAGCCTCCGTGCAGGACGAAGGCGACGGGGTGCGGGCCGGGTCCGACTGGCACGGACAGGTCGAGGACGTTCTGGCGGTGCGAGCCGTAGGAGAGCGTGGGCACTTGGGCGATCGTCGCAGGCCGGCGGTGTCGCAGGCGGTCGGCCGCATGCCGTCCTCCCACCCCGGCGTACACTGCGCGCTCACGTGACCGAGACGCCCGGCGACCGCATTCGCAAGCTCCTGCTGCGCGCGGACAACACCCTCAAGAACCACGCGGGCAGCGCGGGCGACGCGGCTCGCGTGGCCCGCGCAACCAGGACCCTGGAGGAGGCGCGCGAGGTCGCACGCGACCCCGGCGTGGCGCCTGAGGTCCGTGAGCTCGTGCAGCGCCGCCTCGACGGGCTGAGCGCCCCGGAGGGTGCCGACGATGGCCCCGCCGTCGCCTGAGCCGACCGGGCCGGCACGGCTCGTCGCCGCCTGGCGCAACCTCGCGCGCGAGCAGCGGCTGGTGGTCGCCGCGGCCACGGCGCTCCTGGCGACCATGCTCCTGCCGTGGTACTCGCGCTCGGTCGACGCGGTCGTCCGCGGCCAGCTCACCAGCGCGAGCTCGGCGAAGCTCGCGCTCACGGTCTTCTCGTTCGTGGAGGCGGCGATCTTCCTCGTCGCCGTCGGCGTCGCGGTGCTCGTGCTGGCGCGCGGGTACCGGCGCGCGTTCCACCTGCCCGGCGGTGACGGCACGATCGTCGCCGCCGCCGGCGCCTGGGCGACCTTCCTGATCTTCTACCGCTTCGTCGACAAGCCCGGCGAGGCCGGCGGCGGGCAGCTGAAGGTGGAGTACGGCCTGTCGTGGGGGATCTTCTTCGGCCTCCTTGCCGCCCTCGCGCTCACGGCCGCAGGACTTCGCCTGCGCGCCGCCCAGCTCGCCGAGCCCGCGCTGCCGGGAGCGGTCGCGCCGAGCGACGACCCGCTCGGCGCTCCGCCGCTGCGACCGCGATCGCCCACGACGGCACGCGCCGCGGGGCCAGGTGGCGACGACCCGACGCGCGCCGCGCGGCGCCAGGAGCGCGAGACGCGCCGCCGTGCCGACGTCGACACGCCGATCCGCGAGCGCCGGCCGCCGCACGCCGAGGCGCCGACGACCCGCATGGCCCCCGACGACGCGCCGACGACCCACGTAGCGCCTGACGAGGCGTCGACTCGCGTCCTGGGCGACGTACCCGCCTTCGAGCCGCCGGAGTTCCAGCCCCCGCCGCGCCGGCGGGAGGCCTGACTACTCGTAGACCTGGTCGGGGAGCTTGGGGTCCTTGGGCCGCGGGTCGAACGAGCCGCCGGCCTGGAAGTCGAGGAACGCGAGCAGCACCATCGCTGCGGTGGCGAGGAAGAGCACGGCGATGCCGAGCCCGACGAGCGCGTTGTTCTTGGCGATGTGACCGACCATGGCCATGATCAGCCCGAACGCCATGACTCCCACGACGGGCGCTGCGGGGATCTCGCCGGCGGCGATGACGGCGGTGTGCAGCACGGGTTCCGAGCATGCCACAGCGGTAGCCTGTCCGCCTCCATGCCCGTCTCCCCCGCTTCCGCCGCAGACGTCGCCACCGGCCTGCGCGCCACGGGGTACCTCCCGGGCGAGTCCACCGCGCTGGTCTCCTTCCTGGCCGAGCGGCTCGGCAAGCCGATCCTGGTCGAGGGGCCGGCGGGCGTCGGCAAGACCGAGCTTGCGAAGGCGCTGGCGAAGTACCTCGAGCGCCCACTCGTGCGCCTGCAGTGCTACGAGGGCCTCGACGAGGCCAAGGCGCTCTACGAGTGGAACTACCGCAAGCAGCTGCTGCGCATCCAGACCGAGGCCAGCGACGCGGGCTGGTCGAAGGTCCAGGACGACATCTTCGGTGAGGAGTTCCTGCTCACCCGCCCGCTGCTGCAGGCGATCTCGAGCACCGAGCCCGTCGTGCTGCTGATCGACGAGATCGACAAGACCGACCAGGAGTTCGAGGCGATGCTGCTCGAGCTGCTCTCCGACTTCCAGGTCTCGATTCCCGAGCTCGGCACGGTCGAGAGCACGACGCACCCCGTCGTGCTTCTGACCTCGAACAACTCCCGCGAGCTGACCGAGGCGCTCAAGCGCCGCTGCCTGTACCTGTGGCTCGACTACCCCGCGCTCGCGCACGAGCTCGAGATCGTCAAGCTCCACACGCCCGAGCTGCCGGACGTCGTGGCGAGCAAGCTCGTCGAGCTCGTCGCGCTGATCCGCGAGCTCGACTTGAAGAAGCCGCCGTCGATCGCCGAGTCGATCGACTGGGCGCGCACGCTGCTGCTGCTCGGAGCGCAGGACATCGACTCCGAGACGTTCCGCTCGACGATGTCGGTGATCGTCAAGCACCGCACGGATCTCGACATCGTGCTCGAGCGCGTGGGCGCGAAGCTCGTCGTCGGCCAGCCCGTCGCGAGCTGAGCGGGGCAGGCGGATCCCCATTCCGGCCGCGCGCCCGAAGCCCGGCAAGCCCGACGCACGGCGTGCCGCCCTCTTCGGCTCGCAGGCCGCGGGAGCAGGACCGCAGGGCATGGCGGCGCGCATCCTCGAGTTCGGGGAGGAGCTGCGCGGCGAGGGCGTCGCCGTGGGCACGAGCGAGCTGCTCGACGCCTTCGCGGTGCTCGAGCTCGTCTCCTGGACCGACAAGGGGGACTTCCGCGAGGCGCTCGCGACCACGCTCGCGAAGTCTCCCGAGGCGAGGAAGACGTTCGAGCTCGTCTTCGACCGCTTCTTCTTCCGCGCGGCCGAGCTCGCGGCGCTCGCCGAAGGAGTGCGGGAGCAGGGCGCGCCGCAGGAGGGCGCCGACGGCCAGGAGGGAGACGGCGGCGAGGGCGGCGACGCCGACGGCGAGGGCGAGCTCGACATGGAGCTCATCCGCCAGATGGTCGCCGAGGCGCTGCGCGACGGCGACGAGGCCCGGATGCGCGACCTGGCGCGCCTGGCGATCGCGGCGTTCGGCCGCGCCGGCGACGGCTCCGGCGTGATCGGGGTCGACGTGCAGCGCATCCGCCGCGCGCTCGGGCTGAAGGCCGAGCCGCAGCCCGAGCTGCCCCGCGACGACCCGCGCGCCGAGGGGCTGCCGCGCGAGGAGATCCGCAAGTTCGAGGCGATGCTGCGGCGCGAGCTCGAGCGCGGGCAGATCGAGCGCACGAAGGCGCTCCCCGCAGCCCGGCCGCTCAACGAGCTCGACCGCGCGCTGCCGAGCGGGCCGCTGCAGGACCTCGCGGCGGTGCACAAGGTCGTCATGCAGCTCAAGCGGCGCCTGAAGACCCAGGGCCAGGAGAGCCGCGGACGCAAGCGCCGCACCGCCGTCGACGTGCGCAAGACGATGCGCGCCTCGCTGGAGACGGGCGGCGTCCCCGTGCAGCTCAAGTACAAGCCGCACCGCCCGCGCCGCCCGGAGATCTACGTGCTCTGCGACGTGAGCACGAGCGTGACGAGCGCCTCGGTCTTCTTCCTCAGCGTCATGCACGCGCTGCACGACTCGTTTCGCAAGATGCGCTCGTTCGTGTTCATCGAGCGGATCTCGGAGGTCACCGACGTCTTCGAGAAGGAGCGCGACTTCCGCAAGGTGTCAGAGGCGATCGCCAAGGACGCGGGCGTCGCGGACATCTCGGGCTACACGGACTACGGCCGCGTCTGGAACGAGTTCGCCGCCCTCGTCGAGGACGACCTGCACCCGCGCGCGACGGTCATCGTGCTCGGCGACGCGCGCACGAACGGCCGTGAGCCGAAGGCCGAGGTGTTCGGCCAGATCGCCGCGAAGGCCGGGCGGACCTTCTGGCTCAACCCCGAGCCGCGGCTGTACTGGAACTACGGCGACTCGGTCATCGCGAGCTACGAGCAGTACTGCGACGCCCACGAGTGCTGGACCACCGACCAGCTCGAGGAGTTCGTCAAAGCGCTGACGCAGCCGATCAGGTGACGTAGACTAAGTCCCATGACCAAGTCTGTCGGCGTGCACGAGGCGAAGACCCACCTGTCGCGCCTGCTCGAGGAGGTCGCCGGTGGCGAGGAGATCGTCATCACGCGGCGTGGTGAAGAGGTCGCGCGGTTGGTAGCCAGCCGGTCGCCGAAGGAACGACACTTCGGTCGCGACGAGGGCCTCTACACGCTTCCCGACGACTTCGACGACCCGCTTCCTGACGAGATCCAAGCCGCGTTCGAGGGGCGCGGGAGTTGAAGCTGCTCCTCGACACCAACGTCTTCATCTGGCTCATGAGCAGTCCCACGAGGGTTCAGTCGCAAGAAGCCATCCTCAAGGATCCCGCGAACGAGCTGCTCGTGTCGGCGGTCTGCGCTTGGGAGATCGCCATCAAGCACGCGCTCGGGCGCCTTCCGCTTCCCGACGCCCCGGCGGCCTACGTGCCGGGCAGCGTCCGGTACCTCGGCGCGACACCGGTCGCCATCACCCATGAGCAGGCGCTCGGAGTCGCTGCGCTGCCTCTCGTGCACGGCGACCCGTTCGACCGCCTGCTCGTCGCCCAGGCCCTCGCGCTCGACGCGACCCTCGTGACGGGCGACGTCGTCCTCGCGCGCTATCCCTGCGAGACGCTGCTCGTCTGAGGCGCTCGACCGCGATCGAGACGCGGGCGCAGGAGCACCCGGCCAGCCCGTAGTACGCTGGGACGCACAGACACAGGGGGGCTGGCGGGAGCCGGCTGAGATTGCGCCTGAGCCGGCGCTGACCCTTCGAACCTGTGGGGTAATGCCCGCGGAGGGAGCGATGGCGACAGCGAACATCGGGGCGACCGCGCCCCGGGTGGCAGGAGTGGTCCTCGAGGACGTCGCGCACGCCTACGGCGACGTGCGCGCGCTGGCGGGCGTCTCGCTGCGTGTCGCGCCCGGCGAGGTCCTCGCGCTCGTCGGTCCTTCGGGCTGCGGGAAGAGCACGCTGCTCGACCTCGTCTGCGGTCTGCTCACGCCGCGGTCGGGGCGCGTCGACGCGCCGCGCGCGGTCCTCATGCCCCAGGCCGACGAGCTGCTGCCCTGGCTCACCGCGCTGGACAACGCGGCACTCGCGCTGCGGGTGGGCGGCGCGTCGGCGCAGGCCGCGCGCGCCCGGGCCCACCCGCTCCTCGAGCAGCTCGGCCTCGCGGGCTTCGAGGGCACGCGACCCGCGGAGCTCAGCGGCGGCATGCGCCAACGCGTCGCCTTCGCCCGCACGCTGCTCGCCGGCGCGCCCGTCCTCTGCCTCGACGAGCCCTTCGGCGCCTTGGACGCGATCACCCGCGCCGACGCCCAGGCCTGGCTGGCCGCCGCGCTCGAGCGCACGCCGCGCACCGTCCTGCTCGTCACCCACGACGTCGAGGAGGCCGTGCTGCTCGCCGATCGCGTCGTCGTGCTCTCCCCGCGCCCGGGCCGTGTGGTCGCGACCATCGACGTCACGCTTGCGCGCCCGCGCGTCGCGACGGACGCCGGCGTCGTCGCCCTGCGTGCCGAGGCGCTGGCGGCGATGCGCTGATGGCCGCCGCGCTCGTCGTGCTCGCCTTCCTCGGCGCCTGGCAGCTCTACACGATGCTCTCCGAGCTCGACGCCTTCGTCCTGCCGCCGCCGAGCGCAGTGGCCGAGGCGCTCTTTCACGACCGCGCGCTGCTCACGCAGAACTTCGCGACCACTGCTGCGGAGATGCTGGTCGGCCTGCTCTGCGCGCTCGTGCTCGGAGTCGCGCTCACCGCGCTGCTGCACCTCTCCCCGCGCGCGCGCAGCGGCCTCTACCCGCTGCTGATCGGCACGCAGGTCATCCCGATCGTCCTCGTCGCCCCGCTCTTGGTGGCCTGGTTCGGCTTCGGGGTGCGACCGAAGCTCTTCATCGTCGCGCTCGTCTGCTTCTTCCCGATCGTCGTGCCGACGCTCGACGCGCTGCGCCGCATCCCCCCCGACCGCCTGAAGATGATGCGCTCGCTCGGCGCCTCGCGCTGGCAGACCCTGCGCTTCGCCGAGGCGCCGAGCGCGCTGCCCGCGCTGTTCACCGGCACGCGGCTGGCCGTGGCCGTCGCCGCCATCGCCGCCGTCCTGGCCGAGTACTCAGGGTCTGAGAGGGGCCTCGGCCGCCTCACCCTCCAGTCCATCCCGCAGCTCGAGACCGCGCGCGCGTACGCGGCGATCGTCGTGCTCATGGCCTTCACCCTCGCTCTCTACGCGGGCCTGGTGGCGCTCGAGCGCCGCCTGCTCCCGTGGGCCTCCGAATCCCCGAAAGGACCTCGAACCCCGTGATCAAGCAGCTCGCCGTCGTCGCCGCCGGCACCCTCGCACTCTCCGCCTGTGGCGGCAAGCAGGATCCGACCACCACCGCGGCACCCAAGCGCGAGAAGCTCACGCTCGTGCTCGACTACTTCCCGAACGCCGATCACGCGGGGATCTACGCCGCGCAGGCGACGGGCGCCTTCGACCGCGCGGGCCTCGACGTCGAGATCCGCGTGCCGGGCGACCCGTCCGAGCCGCTCAAGCTCGTCGCCGCCGGCAAGGCCGACCTCGCGGTCTCCTACGAGCCCGAGCTGTTCCTCGCGCGCGACAAGGGCATCGAGCTCGTCGGGGTCGGCGCGATCGCCCAGAAGCCGCTGACCTCGATCGTCGCCCTCGGCTCGGCTGCCATCAAGCGCCCCTCAGACCTCGACGGCAAGACCGTCGGCACCTCCGGCATCCCCTACCAGTCGGCCTACCTGCGCACGATCCTCGAGGCGGCCGGCGTCGATCCCGCGCGGGTCAAGGAGGTCAACGTCGGCTTCAACCTCGTTCCCGCGATGCTCTCAAAGAAGGTCGACGCGACCCTCGGCGCCTTCTGGAACTACGAGGGAGTGCAGCTCGCGCGCGAGAAGAAGGACCCGACGATCATCCGCATGGAGCAGGCCGGCGTGCCGACCTACGACGAGCTCGTGCTCGTCGCGCAGCAGAAGCAGCTCGGCAGGCGCGGCAAGCTCATCCGGCGCTTCGTCCAGGCGCTGCGCCAGGGGACCGAGGCGGTGCGCTCAGATCCGGCCATCGGCATCGGGCCGCTGCTGAAAGCGAACCCCGACCTCGACCGCGGGCTCCAGCTCGCCGCGGTGAAGGCGACGCTGCCCGTGTTCTTCCCCGAGGACGCCAAGCGCCCGTTCGGCTGGCAGGACCCGGAGGAGTGGCGGCGCTACGGGGCGTGGCTGCGCGAGAACCAGATCGTCAAGAACCCGCCGTCGCAGGCGCTGCTGTCCAACGAGTTCCTTCCCGGCGAGGGCGTCCGGCCGGTCGAGGCCGACCCGGGCCAGCAGGGCGGCGGCTGAGCGGCGGGACCGAGCGCGGGTTACGCCTCCCGTGCCGGTCGGGTACCGCAGAGGCCTAAGGCCCGCACCACGTCGCGCTGCGACGGCGACGGTTCCAGTGAGGAGGACCGAGCACCCGCGCTGCGGCGGCCGCGTGCTCGCCTACGCCGCGACCGGCGCGGGGCCGTGCTGGCCGGCCGCGCGCAGCGCGTGCGCGCCGGCAAGGCCCGCCCAGCCGTCGTAGGGTGCGAAGAACGCGCGCACCTCCTCCTCCTCGACGCACGCCCCAGGCCGCCCGCCGGCTTGCAGCGCCCCGACCAGCTTGCGGTAGGAGAGGTCGCCCGCGGGCAGCACGTCGTAGCGGCCTTGCCCGAGCAGCGCGAGGAGGTCCACGGTCCACGAGCCGATCCCCGGGATGCGCAGCAGCCGCGACCAGCCGCGCTCGTGGTCGGCCGCATGGAGGTCGACGCGCCCGCTGGCCACCTCGCGGGCGGCCCGACGCAGCGCGAGCGCGCGGCCCGCGCTGAGGTCGCAGGCCTCGAGCTCAGCCGGCGCGATCGCGGCAACGCGCTCGGCGTCGGGGACGTCGCGCAGGCCGGTCTCCGAGCAGCGCGCGCCCCAGCGCCGCACGATCCGGCGCTCGATCTCGACGGCGCGGGAGTACTCGATGAGCTGCTCGCAGACCGCCCAGGCCAGCGCCTCGAACGGCTCCAGGCGCCGGCTCACGCGCAGCTGCGGGGTCCGGCGCACGGACCGGCCGATGAGCGGGTCGAAGCGGAAGCGCTCGTAGAACGCCCGCAGGTCGTCGTCGACCCCGAGCGCGAAGCGCATCCGCCTGATCGCCTCCTCGCACACGTCGCGGCCGCCGGGCGACCACGCGCCCACGACGACGCAGTCCGCCGCGGGTTGCGCGGCGCGCAGGATCGCCCGCTCTCCCTCGACGTGAACGAGCCGCTCGAGCACCGTCCCGCGGCGGCGCGCGACGCCGTCCATCCCACCGCGGGGCAGGCGGAAGGGCCAGGGTGGGCGGATCTCGACGCGCAGGTGCTCCATCGGCGAGCGCGAGAGCGTAGCCCGGCGCGCGGCGGCGCGGTCGGCTTGAGAACCGGTTTCGGAAAAGGCGACGGCGCCTCATTTCGAAACCGGTTCTCAGTCGTTCGGGCCGAGCAGATGCACGTCGACCAGGAAACGGCGGGAGCCCACGATGGGCAGCCCGCCCCTGCTCTGGCGCCTGGCGGCCGCCTTGCCCCCGCGGCGCTTGGTCACGGTGCGCACCACGGCGGCGGTCACCACTCCCGCGGCGAAGCCCGTGGCCGCGACGGCGGCGGCCTGCGCGACGGGAACGGTGCGAGCCGGCGCAACGGGAAGCGTGTAGGCCGTTGCGGCAGCCGGCTGCGACACCGGCGGAGAAGGCGGCGGCGTGCCCCGCGGTCCCTCTTCCGGCGCTACGAACAGGGCGTCGACGACCTCGGCGTCGTCGTCGGTGAGGCCGTCGGGCTCGCTTTGACTCACGCGCCGAGTCTACGCCGCGCCGGCGCCGAGGACCCGTGGTGACCGGTTGCTAGGTTCCCCCGCATGGCCACCGCAGCGCGCGATCGCCCTCCTGCGGCCACCCCCCGCACGGAGCGGCTGCGCGCCTCGCCGCCCATGTTCGCCTCGCCGCTGCTGGACCGCTTCACGCGGGTCCACGTCGCGGTCGTGCCGGCCCTCTTCGCACCCGTCGTGCTCGCCCAGCTCGTGCTCTCGCTCCACAACTGCGGCCCCGCAGCTGTGGCAGGCTGGGCGCTCGCCGGCTACGTCGCCTGGACGCTGACGGAGTACTGGCTCCACCGCGTCGTCTTCCACTTCGAGCCCGAGCGCGGGCTCGGAGCCCGGCTGCACCGGATGCTCCACGGCGTCCACCACGACCACCCGAACGACCGGCTCCGCGTGGTCATGCCGCCGAGCGCGTCGCTGCCGCTGGCCGCGGCCTTCGTGCTCGGCTTCCAACTCGTGCTGCCCGACGGGCCCGCCTGCGCGCTCGGAGCCGGCTTCTTCGCGGGCTACCTCGCCTACGACCTGACCCACTTCTGCGTCCACCACGCCCAGCCGCGGACGCAGTTCGGCCGGCGCCTGCGCGAGAACCACATGCGTCACCACTTCGCAGACGACACGACCGCCTTCGGTGTCTCGGCCCCGTTCTGGGATCGCGTCTTCGGCACCGCGCCGCCGTCACGCTCCTAGTGTCCTAGCTCCCCCACAGCCCCGGCACCACCAGCGCGACGAGCAGGCCCCCGAGCCCCATTCCGACGCTCGAGCTCGCCCCGGCCGCCCGCGACTCCTCGAGCATCCGCGCCGTCCCGATGCCGTGCGCGGTCAAGCCCAGCGCCAGGCCGCGGGCCACGGGCAGCCGCACGCCGAGTCGGTCGAGGATGGCCGGGCCCCACGTCGCGCCGGCGATCCCCGACGCGATGCTCATGACCGCCGAGAGCGCCGGGGCCTGGTGGAGCCCGTCGGCGATGGCAATGGCGATCGGGCTCGTCGCGGTGCGCGTCGTCAGCGCGAGCGTGAAGGCGTCGTCGAGCGCGAGCGCACGCGAGGCCGCGTAGCCGAGGAGCATCGCGGCCCCGGCGCCGAGCACCGCTCCCGCCAGGAGCGACCGGCCGTGCTCGAGCAGCGTCGAGCGCTCCTGGTGCAGCGGCACCGCGAGCGCCACGACGGCCGGTCCGAGCAGGAAGGAGATCGGCGCGGTGGCGTCCTCGTAGCGTCCGTAGTCGAGCCCGGTGAGCCCCAGGACGGCGCCCACGGCGAGGATCGCGATCAACGTCGGGTTGGCCAGCGGGATCGACGTGCGGCCGCGGATCGCCAGCGCGACCGCGTAGGCCGCGAGCGTCCCCGCGAAGCAGGCGAGCTCAACCACGCTTCATCCCACGCTGCACCACCACGCCGGTCAGCGCGATCGTCGCCACCGCGCCGAGCCCCGCCACCGCGACGGACCCGAGCCAGACCCAGCCCGCGTCGACGAAGGCGACGAAGCCGACGCCCGCGGGGACGAACAGGAGACCAAGCACGCCGAGCAGGGTCGTGGCACCCTCGCCCAGCCAGGCCAGGCGCACGACCCGGGCCTCCAGCGCGCCCCACAGCAGCACCATCCCGAGCACGCTGCCGGGCAGCGGAAGCCCGAGCGCGTCGCCGAGGCCCGAGCCCAGCAGGAGGAAGCCGTAGAGCAGCGCCACGCCGGCGAGCACCCGCAGAGCGCGCACGCAGGGCGCTCAGAAGTTCCGCTCGTAGACGCGGAAGCGACGGACGACCTCGCCGCCCATCCCCTCCATGGCCCGGTTCATTGGCTTGTTCGTCTCGAGGATCCAGCCCATCTCGCCGCCGCTCTGCGGCGTGCGCTCGGCGGCGTCGTAGTGCATCTCATAGAAGCGTGCCGCCACGCCGGTGTGCTGGTACTCCGGCTTGACGCCGAGCGCGAAGACCCGGACCTGGTCGATGTGCTTGCGCGCCCGCAGCGCCTTGACCCACCCGAACGGCAGCAGCCGCCCGTCGAGCCGGTGGAGCACCTGGTTGTAGTCGGGCAGCGTCAGCGCCGCGCCGACGACCTCGCCCGTGTCCTTCTTCTCCGCGACCATCGCCCAGTTCTCGTCGAGGACCGGCTTGAGCGTCTTGGCGTAGTGGCGCACCTCTTCCTCGGTGAGCGGCACGAAGCCCCAGTTCTTCTCCCAGGCGGCGTTGTAGACCTCCAGGAAGCGGCCGACCTCGGCCTCGAGGTCCTTCTTTGAGAAGTTGCGGCAGACGATCTCGTGCTTGGCCTCCACGTCGGCGGCGACCTGCCAGATCGCTTCGTGCACCCGGTCGCGGTTGCCGACCTGCAGGTCCCACATGAGCAGGTCCATCGCCTTCTCAAGCCCGCAGGCCTCCTCGAGCAGGCGCTGGTAGTAGGGATGGTGCCAGCCCGAGAGGATGATCGGCGGCCGCTCGTGGCCCTCGATGAGCAGGCCGCACTCGTCGTTGGTCGTGAAGTCCATCGGGCCGACCATCTTCGGCCGCCCGCGGGCCTTCAGCCACGTCTCGGCCGCGTCGATCAGCGCCCGGGCCACCTCGGGGTCGTCCTCGCACTCGAAGAAGCCGAACAGCCCCCAGTTCGTGCCCTGGAACGCGTCGAGGTTGGCGTCGACGTGCGCGGAGATCCGCCCCACGACGCGCCCGTCGCGCCGGGCGAGGAACAGCTGCACCTGGGCGTGCTGGAAGAACGGGTTCTTGCGTGGGTCGAGGAACTGGCGACGCTCGAAGAGCAGCGGGGCGACCCAGTTAGACTCGCCCGCGTACAGCCGCCACGGCAGCTTGATGAAAGCGTCGCGTTCGCGCTTGGACGAGACAGGTCGAACTTCGACGGGCACGAGGCCGCGGACCCTACATGCAGAACACCACCACTCCCGCCGTCCCCGACCTCTTCGCCAAGGCCCGCGGACACGAGCGCGCCGCGATCATGGCCGCCGCCCAGGCCGCCGACGTGCTGCCCTACTTCCGCACGCTGACCTCGCCCGCGCTGCCGGTCGTCTCGATGGAGGGCGTCGAGCGGATCATGCTCGGCTCGAACAACTACCTCGGCCTCACGAGCGACCCGCGCGTGCTTCAGGGCGCGCGCGACGCCCTCGAGACCTACGGGACCGGGCTGACCGGCTCGCGCCTGCTCAACGGGACGATCCCGCTTCACCTCGAGCTCGAGGAGCGCATCGCGAGCTGGATGAGCACGGAATCCGCCCTCGTCTTCACCACGGGCCACCAGGCCAACCTCGGCGTGCTCGGGACGCTGCTCGCCCCGGGCGACACCGTGGTGGTCGACTCGGGCGACCACGCCTCGATCCTCGACGGCTGCCTGCTCTCCAAGGCCAAGCTGCGTGCGTTCAAGCACAATCGGCTGGGCCGCCTCGAGCGCCAGCTCGAGCGTGCCGCGCAGGACGGCGGGGGCGTCCTGGTGGTCGTCGACGGCGTCTTCTCGATGGAGGGGGACATCGCCCCGCTGCCCGAGATCGCCGCTCTCGCCGAGCGCCACGGCGCGCGCCTGATGGTCGACGAGGCCCACGGTGCCGGCGTGCTCGGCGCCCGTGGCGCCGGGACCGCGGAGCTCTTCGGCGTCGAGGACTCGGTCGACCTGCGGATGGGCACGTTCTCGAAGTCGCTGGCCTCCTGCGGCGGCTTCGTGGCCGGGCCGGCGGAGGTCATCGAGTTCCTGCGGATCTCGTCGCGCTCGTTCTTGTTCACGGCCTCTGCCGTCCCGGCCGCCGTGGGCGCCGCGCTCGCCGCGCTCGAGGTCATCGACTCGCCGGACGGGCCGCCGCTGCTGCAGGCCGTCCTGGACAACGCGCGCTACCTGCGCGACGGCTTGGAGGAGCGCGGCTTCGCCGTCGTCGCGGCCCAGAACCTGGGTGGGCGGGTCCCGGGTCAGACGGACATCGTCACGCCGATCGTCCCCGTCCTGGTCGGCGACGACTGGAAGGCGGCGCTGCTGTGGCGCGCGCTCTACGACGCCGGGGTCTTCGTCAACACGGCGCTGCACCCGGCCGTCCCCCCAGGCGGCGCGCTGCTGCGCACGTCGGTCATGGCCACCCACAGCCGCCCGACGCTCGACCGCGCGCTCGAGGCGTTCACCGCAGTCAAGGCGGCTTTCGAGTCCGAGCATGGCCCGCTTCTAGGACCTGGCGCACATCCGTGACGTTTTCCGCGCTCCGAGCACCTGTTACGCCGCTTCACACGTTGACCCGCGCGGCCGCCGTCGCGTAGCTTCGCGGTGCGTCATGGAGCGACGCCTGGGGAGGCCGGATCGCAGGAGCACGCCACGAGTGGCCGCGCCGCGACCGGCCCAGGTGAGGTCCCGTCGTCCTGACGCCGCGCAGCGCGAACCCAGAAGACATCGAAGCCCCGACCGCCTCGCCCACCGGCGCAGGCGGCGGCCTGGAGGAGAGAACGCATGAACGCAACGACGACGGCCCGCGGACCACAGCACCTGCGCGCCTTGGCGCGAGCCAACGAGGTGCGCCTCGCGCGCGCCGAGATGAAGCGCCGGGTGCACGAAGGCGAGCTCACGGTGGCCGACGTGATCCTCGACGCTCCGTGGGAGGCCGACACGATGTCCGTCGCGGAGCTCCTCATGAGCCAACGGCGCTGGGGGCACACGCGCTGCCGCAAGCTGCTGCAGAGCATCCCCATGACCGAGACCAAGACCGTCGGCTCGATGACCGAGCGCCAGCGCCGCGCCACCGCGACGCTCCTCGGGGGTCACAGGGCCGACGCCCGTACCCCGCCTTCCCGAGTCGAGCGGCGCGAGACCGTGCTGGCCTGAGCGCCGGATCAGCCGGCGACGGCGATCTCCAGCACATGGCCGTCGGGGTCGCGGAAGTAGACCGAGCGGAGGCCGCCGCGACTCAGCGCCTCTGTGCAGGGCACGCCCTTGGAGGCCAGCCAGTCGCGCCACGCATCCTGCTCGGCGGCGGAGCCGACCGCGAAGGCCAGGTGGTGCGTCGAGCCGCGGCCGACGCTGCCGTCGGGCATCGCGGGGTACTCGAGGAACGAGACGAGCGTTCCCGGAGCGCCGGCGGCGTCGCCGAACCAGAAGTGGCGGGCGCCCGGGTCGTCGTCGTTTGAGCCCTCGCGCAGGAGGGTCAGGCCGAGCACGCCCGAGTAGAACGTCGTCGTCCGTGCGAGGTCGCCGGAGACCAGCGTGACGTGGTGCAGGCCGGTCAGCTGCATGCGCCGGGGCTCGGCTGGTGATGTGCTCATGCGCGGAAGCCTAGGCCGGTCCTGCGGGCGAAGATCGTGCGCAGGCCCTGGAAGAACACGGCGAAGAACACGACCCCGAGGATCAGCAGCACCTCATAGGGCACCGACGTCAAGAAGAAGAGCGGGATCACGAGCACGATCGCCGCAGCCCCGCCCAGCAGCGTCGAGTGCGAGCGGAAGCCCGCGAGGTGCTCGCGGATGGCCAGCTCCAGCCCCGCCAGCGAGACCAGCGAGAAGCCGATGACCAGCAGTCGGCCGGCCCGGTCGCCACCGAGGAAGAAGCCGACGAGGATCAGCACCATCCCGGCGAGGATCGCCAGCTCGCCGAGCGGGAACGGCGCCCACGGCGCCTTGGGCGCCTCCTGCTTGCGCGAGCGGTGGTCAGGCGGCGGGACGTACTCGGGAGCCGCGTCGGACCGCTCGGAACGAGCAACCGGGCCTCGAGGCCCGGTTCGCTTGCGACTTCTCCTGCCCATCAGCGGGGGTGCATCTGCCCGGCGCAAGGCGCCGGGCGGTGGCTAAGGGACAACCCGACGAGAGCTTGACGTGCCACCAGCCCGCGAGCATCCCGACGAGGCCGAGGCGCGGCCTGACCTGCCAGACACCGCACCCGCCCTCACCGAGCTGCTTGTTGGAGACCGTCTCGAACTTGTGCTTGCCCGGCGCGAGCAGCATGCGCTCGAGGCGCACGCGGTGCTGCTCCTGCTCGCGGCCCCGCGCCTCGACCCGGAGGCGGGCGTCGCGCAGGCGCGAAGTCAGGTCGTCGCGGAGCGCCTCGAGCTCGCCCAGGCCAAGCAGGCGAGGCCCGTGGACGGGCGGCTGGGGCGCAGCGACAGCGGTGTCCACCCCGCCGTGGGGGAAGGAAGAGACCTGGATGTCACCGAGATCGCGCTCGAGGCGAGCGACCTGCGCGCCGAGGGCGCGACGTGCGATGCGCTCGTCGGGGGCGACCTGCGGGGCATGGGCCGGGCGGGACCGAAAGTCGAGGTCCACCACGGTGGGGTCGAACAGCTCCATCTCCATTGCCAATGTAGCACCGGATCACGAAGCCTGCAGCACTTCGGCACAGGCGAACAGCGCCTCTTCGACGTGGATGCGCGGGACGCCCTCCACGCCCACGGCCGCTAGGCGCACCCGGCGGCTCGCGCGCGTCACGCGATTTCCCGGTGCGACCGAGCCGAACAGAACTCCCACGGGCCGCTCGGAGTCGGCGACGACGAGTCGTCCGGGAATCAGATCGGGGTCGTACTCGCCCTCCCCCAGCCGCTCGCCAGCCCGTGCCGGGCGCAGCCCCAGCGGGCCGGAGAGCGTCGCCTCGTCGACGGCGTAGACGGGCACGCCCGTCTCGACGAGCGCGAGCAGCAGCGCGTCGTCGACCAGCCCCGTGGAGTGGTAGTCGCCGTGGAAGAGGCGTTCGAGCGCGGCCTGCTCGATCGGGGTCAGCGTCTGGTCGGGATCCAGGCCGACCAGCCGGTAGAAGACGCGGTAGGCGCTCGGGATGGGGTCGCGCCGCAGCTTGATCGCCCGGGCGCCGTTCATCCGGTCTGAGACGTAGCGCAGCTGCTCGCGCAGCCCCGGCGACGACTTGCCCGGAACGCAGTCGACCCCGACGGTCCGCAGCTTGAGCTCGGGGAACTCCGCGGCGAGGTCGGCGTCGACCCAGCCGTCGTCGAGGGAGACCGGGAAGGCGCCCACCTCGCTCACCGCTCCAGGCGTCGCACCCGCGCCTCGAGGCCGCGGGCGCTGACCGCGCCGAAGGTCGTGTCCTGCACGGCTCCGCCCTTGCGCAGGAACGTGATCTGCGGGCAGACGGCCACCCCGTAGGCGTTGGCGAGGATCCCGTCGGCGTCGTAGCCGACGGGGAAGCGCCAGCGCCGGTCACGGATCGTTCGGCGCAGGTCCGCGCGGTCCCCGCGGATGGAGATCGCCGCGAAGCGGATGTCCGGGTGGCGCGCGGAGACGTCGTCGAGCAGGTCGAGCTGCTTGACGCACTCCTCGCCGCGGGTCGCGAAGAAGGCCAGGACGACCGGCCCCTTCTCGTACAACGCGCAGAGGTTGAGCACGTCGGGTCGCCGTAGGGAGCAGGCCGGCACCGACCCGGCGTCGCCGGAGTTGGCGGCGACCGCGACGTTCACGTCGCCCTGCAGCCTCGACGTGGCCAGCGGCGCAGCGAACGGGGGCGCCTTGCCGCCCGTGGTGATCCCGCGCGAGCCCGGACCGTCCGTGCGCAGGTTGGAAAGCACGATCGTGGCGATCAGCAGCACGCCGACCACCCCGACGAACCACCCGTAGCGCGAGGCGCCCGCGGGCAGGCGCGCCGGGGGCTGGCCCTGCTGGCGGCCCGTGGCGACGCGGCCCTGAGCGATCAGGTCGGGATCCTGGCGGCGCGCCAAGCGAGCACGTCGGGCCTCCTCCGCGTCCGGATCCTCGTCGAAGCCGAGCGGACCCTCGCCGTCGTGGGGAGCCATCAGACTCGAGCCGGCTCGCGGGGCTCGGACGTTGCTGGTCCGGGCTCGGCGGCCGCGGCTGTGGCGCGCCGGCCGCTCCGCCGGGGCCGCAGGCCCCCGATTCGACGTCGCAGTCCCCCGATCTGCGACCCCAGGTCGTCGAAGGCGCCGCGCTCGTCGAGCATGAGCACCGCCGGCAGCACGACCAGCACGCCGAGCAGCGAGACGGTCAGATCGACGACGGTCACCGCGCCGAAGTCGCGCAGCATGCGGATGTCGGAGAGCACGAGCACCGCGAAGCCGGCGATCGCCGTCACCCCCGAGGCGAGGACCGCCGCGCCCGTGGAGGCGTAGGCCCGTCGGAGCGCCGCTGGCGGCGCATGACCGCCGACCCGCTCGCGGTGGTACCGCTCGGAGAGCAGCACGCTGAACTCCGTCGAGATCGCGATGACCAGCGCCCCAAGGGTCACCGACATCGGGTTCAAGTCGATCCGGATGACGAAGAGCACCAGGCCGGTCCAGCCCGTGGCCAGCGCGATCGGGATAAGCGGCAGCAGCGCGCGGCGCATCGAGCGCAGAGCGAGCAGGAGCACGAGGCCGACGGCAAGCAGGCCCGCGAGCAGCAGACCCGCGCGGCGCAGCGGCGAGGAGGCCTTCGCGTTCGCCTCGGCGGTGAGCACGGGCAGACCGGCGAGATCCGCCTTCACCCCGGATGGGGGATCGAGCTCGTCGCGCATGATGTCGATGACCTTGCCCTGGCGCTCGACGCTCATGAGGCGGATGCCGAAGGCCAGCGAGGCCACCTTGCGGTCCGGGGTGATGACTCCCTGGGAGAAGTAGGACGGCACGGCGTCCAGGAGCGACTCGATGCCCTCCTTCGTCCTGGCGGTGTCCCCGCGGAAGAGGTCGGGCAGCGAGAGCGCCGGGCACAGGTTCGCGTCGCCGCAGCCGCGCTCGGCCGAGTAGCCCGCACGTTCTAGGACGCGCCTCTGGTAGTCGGCCATCCAGGCGAAGGTCGCGGGCTCGGTCAGCGAGTCGGAGGAGACCACGAGGTCGACCTCGCCGCCGACGCCCGTGGCGTCTTGAAGCTGGCGCAGGTCGCTGAGGGCCGGGAGGTCCTGCGGCACGAGCCGCTGGATGTCGGATTCCACGTTGGCCTGCGTGTCGAGCCCCCAGCCCAGGACCGCCACTCCGGCGCCGATCGCCAGCACGCGGCCTGGCCGGGCGAGCGCGAGCGCCAGCGCTGCGCGGCCCGCCGCTGCCACGCGCCGCCCGCCGCTCGGGCCCCAGCGACGCATCCCGCGGCCCGCCGGGTTGTCGACGACGAGCTCCCGGGCGCCGCGCAGCGCCGGCGTGAGCGCGCGAGCCGCCCGCGCGAGCACGGGCGGGCGGCGGCGCGTCCGCGTCGTCGGATCGCCGAGCGCGAGAACCGCGACTCCGAGCGTCAGCGTCAGCCCGAACGCGATCGCGATGCCCGCCACGATCAGCAGGCCGAAGCCCCGAACCATCGGCACCGGCGAGAGCAGCAGCACGAGGAAGCCGGCGGCCGTCGCGGTCGCGGCGGTCAGCACGGTCGGCGCGCCTGAGCGGGCGACGACGGCGACCGCGCCCGCCACGCCGCGGCCCGCGCGCTCCTCCTCCTCCTGCACCCGCGACTGCAGCTGGATCGCGTAGTCGACCGCCAGGCCGATCAGGACCGGCAGCACGGCGAGCGTCGCGATCGTCAGCGACGCACCCACCAGCGCGAGCAGGCCGAAGGTCATCGCGGTCGCGGTCACGGCGACGACGAGCGGCAGGAGCCGCATCCGCGTGCGGAAGACCGCAGCGAGCACGAGCGCCATCACCAGCAGCGCTCCCACCAGCAGGACGGCGATGCCACGCGAGATCGAGTCGGTGAGGTCTGAGACCACGACGGGCGCACCCGTGACGACGTAGCTGCCCTTGCCGTTCGGGAGCTTCCAGTCGGGCATCGCGACGGCGGAGCGGACGAGCTCGATGGCCCGCTTTCGCTCCCGTGTCGTGAGGTCCGGCCGCAGGCGCATCTGGATCAGCGCGGCGTCCTTGGCCGGGAAGACGTAGGCGAAGCGCGACTTGGGCGTTCCCGCCGGCTTGGTCGCGTCGAAGACGAGCTGGGAGACGAAGGCCGTGTCGTTGATCTGCGGGGGCTTGGTCAGCCCGTACTTCAGCCCGAGCCGGGCGTAGGTGAGCGTGAACTCGTTGGTGACGGCCTGCCCCGCCGCCGCGGCTGCCTGATCCTGTCGGGCCTTGGTGTACCCCTTGCCCTTGGCGAGCTTGCGCGCGGCCACCGACGCACGGTTGGCTCGCTCGGTCGCTGCGGCGGTCTGGCGCTGGAACTCGTCCTGGATCCGGCCGACGGAGGTGTTGATGAAGGTGCCGGGGCCGAAGACGACCTTCGCCGGGCGCATCTCCGCGAGCTTCCCGCACGGCCCGTTCTCCCCGCCCACGGGCTCCACGCCCTGCGGCAGGGCGCCGCTCAGGCAGCCCTCGAGGCCGATGAGCCGCTGCAGGTCGCTCGTCAGCGCGCTCTGCGTCGCGGGCTGGCGGACGAGCACGTAGACCGCGTTGTCGCCGAAGCGCTTGGCGTAATCGGCCGATGCCTTGTACTCAGACGTGCCCCGGCCGACGAGCGTGTCCGGCGAGGTCTGCGGCTCGAGCTTTGCCAGCGCGAGCACGCCGCCGGCCACGGCCAGCGCTCCGGCCAGGAGCACAACGAGCACCGGGCGCCGGGTGGCCAGGGCCATCAGCGAAGCGAGGAGCCGAGACACGTCTGCCAGTGTCGCTCAAGTGGGACCCGGGTGCGCCGCCCGCAGTCCCGGCTCGAGGCCTACTTGCCCGCACGCTGCCCTCTTAGGCTGTTGAGGATCTTCTGCAGCTCGGTGGTGTCCTGCGCGAACGGCGAGAGGTTGCCGAGCGCGTCGTTGAGGTCACGCCCGCGACCCTTGCTGGCGAGGGCCATGTTCTGCATCCAGGTCTGGAAGTCCCGGCGCGTCTTGGGGTCGAAGGCGCGGAAGATCTCGTCGAGCTCGACGGTCGGGGCGACCCGGGCCGCCGGTAGGTCACCGTTATCGGCGATCGTGCCCGACGCGCGCGCGCCTGGCGTCAACTCGCCGTAGGTCTCGCCGAGCAGCGTCTTCTGGCGCAGGGTCGCACGGCTGTCGCGCGGCAGCGGCGCGTAGCGCGTCTCGAGCTCGATCGTCGCATCCGAGCGCCCCGAGCGCGGGTCGGTGACGATGTCCTTGACCTTGCCGACCGAGACGCCGGAGATCCGGACGTCGGCCTCCTTGGACAGCTGCGTCGCCTCCCCGAAGGAGGTGTGGATGCGGTAGCCCTTGGGCTGCAGCGGCACGGGGCCGCCGAAGGCCAGCCAGAGGAACAGCAGCAGGTCGAAGCACGAGAGCGCGAAGGCCACCAGTTTTCCGGCGCCTTGCGCACGGCCGGGTCGAAGGTGTGCTCGAGGTCGACGGGGCTCGTCGTCTTCTCCGCGGTGAGCATCGCGCCCTCGTCGAGCTCGTCGCCCGGACCCTTGGTCAGCGCGATGTAGCGGTTGGCGATGCCCGACAGCGACGTCGCGCGGATGATCGCCGTGGTGCCCGTGGTCAGGGGCGCGAACTCGTCGTCGACCGCGATACGGATCTCCGCCTCGTTGCCGCCGGTGAGCTCTATCTCCTTGACCGAGCCGATCCGTCGCCCGCCGATCTGGACGTCGTCGTCCGTGACGAGCTGGCCCGCGTTCTGGAAGCGCAGGCGGTAGTCCGTCTGGCCCCCGCCCCGCAGGAACACGACGGCTATGAGTACTCCCGCGGCCAAGAGCACCGCCACTACGGCGGCGCGGACGACGCTCACGCGTCAAGGGTGGGGTGGGGTGGGGGGTAGAGCAGTGCAACGGTGCCACGGGTGGAGCAGAGCGCCGAGTGGAGCAGAGCGCCGGGTGGGTCGGCACCGTGTGATCGACGTCGCGCGTCGGCGTGTGATGCATTCTGGCGCCCGCGCCGTTGATCAGACGTTGAGGATCAGCCGTCCCGCGCGCGGCGGACTCGCCGCGGAAGGCCCGTAGCCCGGTACATCAACCCCCGGAGAGACGATGCTGCTGCTACTCCATGCCGAGTGGACCCTGCGACTCGCCGGACAGGAACTGGCGGACGAAGGCGTTGTCGGAGTTGAAGAGCTCCTCGGCGGGACCCGACTCGACGATGCGGCCCTTCCAGAGCACCGAGATGTGCTCGGCCACGCGCCGCGCGGTCATGATGTCGTGCGTGATGAGGGTGAAGGCGGGCATGTGCCCACCGTTCTCCTTGCGCTCCCCCATGACGTCCTCGTGGATCTCTTGGATCAGCTCGCCCAGCAGGGCGGTACGCACGGGATCCAGGCCGGAGTCCGGCTCGTCGAAGAGGACGATGTCCGGATCGAGGACGAGCGCGCGGGCGAAGCCGGCGCGCTTGCGCATGCCGCCGGAGAGCTCGTTGGGCATCAGGTTGCCCGCGGCATCCAGCCCGACCTCGGCCAGGCGCCGCGAGACGATGGCTTGGATGTCGTCCTCGCTCTTGTCCGTGTGCTGGCGCAGCGGGAAGCAGACGTTGTCGAAGACGTTCATCGAGCCGAAGAGCGCGCCGTCCTGGAACAGGACACCGAACTTCTTGCGCATCTCGAAGAGCTCGTCGTCGAGCATGTTCGGCACGGACTCGCCGTGGACCATGACGTCGCCCTCGTCGGGGTAGAGCAGGCCGACCATGTGCTTGATGCACACCGACTTGCCCGTGCCCGACGGCCCGAGGATCATCGAGATCTTGCCCTCGGGAAGGCCGAGGTCTAGCCCGCGGAGGATCTTGTTGCGGCCAAAGGCCTTGTGCACGTCGATGAACTCGACGGCGTCGGGCATTCCCGACGGGCGCTTGAGGCCCGTGTGCCAGCGGTACTCGTCGTCTCCGTTGCCGGGGACCTGCGGCTCGTTGACCACGGAGACGCGCGAGGGTTCGTCACGGTCGTCCCGGTCGTCCCGATCATCGCGGTCGTCGCCCGCGCCGACGGCGACGGGCTCGTGCCGGCGGGTCTCCTGGCGATCGGCTTCGTCGTCGTAGCCGTCGTCGTCGTCGTAGCGGTCCGCGTGGACGGAACCGCGACCGCGGTCGTCGTGCCCGTCGTCGTGCCCGTCGCCGACCAGATCCCCGCGACTGCGCTCGCGGTGGTCTTCGTAGGCGGTGTCGTCGTCGCGTGGGTCGTTGGACCACGCGGAGCCGGCGAGCGGCTGCTCTCGCTGGCCCACGCGCTCGGCGTCGTCGCCGCGGGCGCCGGCCGACCCCATCGGGTCGACCTCGGGCGGCGCGGCTGCGAGCTCGGGCTCGTCGCCCGCGGCGCCGCCCATCGCCGTCTCGCGCTCCGAGGCCTCCTGCGCGGGGGACTCGTCTTGCGCGTCGCCGCCCTTGCGTCTACGTGGAATGCGGGGCACGGCTCAGCCTCCGATCGGCGCGCGCGGGTTGGCGCCCCAGAAGAGCTGGGTGCCGAGCATGCCGATGAGGTGCACCAGGACGATGTTCAGGACCATGGACTTGGCGGTCGCGGTTCCCACCCCGACCGGGCCACCGCCGGCGTTGTAGCCGTAGTAGCAGCCGACGAGCACGATGACGGTTGCCATCGTCATGCCCTTGATGATGCTGTAGAGCAGATCGGGCGGGTTCTGGAACATCCAGAAGATGAGGAAGAACCCTCCGGAGGAGACCTCGCCGATCTGCTGGACCACCGCCAGATAGCTCGCGAAGAAGCCGGCGCCGACCGATGCGACGTACATGAACGGCAGCACGAGCCAGGCCGCGAGCAGGCGGCTGGCGCAGAGGAAGACCATCGAGTCGATGCCCATGACCTCGAGCGCGTCGATCTCGTCGGAGATCCGCATCGAGCCGAGCTCGGCGACGATGCCCGTGCCGACCTTGGCGGCCATCATGTAGCCGAAGGCGTAGGGGACGAGCTCGCGCAGGTCGCACCAGGCCGAGAACACCCCGGCGTAGGCCGGGGCACCGACGGAGCGGTTGAAGTACGCACCCTCGATGCCGCACTGCAGGCCGATGATGAACACCAGGCCCCAGATCACCAGCGTCGAGGAGAGGATCAGGATGCCGCACTGGCGCAGCGCCTCGCCAAAGAACTTAAAGACGCGCAGGCCGTAGACCTGGCCGAGGATCCGACCGCAGAACTTCGCGATCTCCCCGAAGGTGGAGAGGATCTCCTTGGGAAGGGCAAGCATCAGCGAATCACCGTGATCTCGGGGTGGGTGGCCAAGAGCGTCTGCGTGAAGACGTAGTTGAAGGCGAAGATCCCGAGGAAGGCGACGACGACCGCCTGGTTGACCGCCCGTCCCACCCCCTCGGCGCCACCGGACGCCGTCATGCCCTTGTAGCAGCAGACGATCGCGATGATCGCGCCGAAGCCCGTCGTCTTCAGGACGGAGCCCCAGAGGTCGGTGACCGATGCGTTGGTGAAGAAGGTCGCCCAGAACGGACCCAGCGGCGCGCCGTTGACCAGCGTGGCCAGGATCCCGCCGAAGATGCCGAAGCAGAGGGCGTAGATGTTGAAGAGGCCCGTCACGAGCATCAAGGCCAGGAAGCGCGGAACCACGAGGTTCTTGACGGGGTCCACGCCGAGCACCTGCAGCGCGTCGAGCTCCTCGCGGATCTTGCGGGCGCCGAGATCTGCCGTGATCGCGGTGCCGGCCACGCCCGCGAGCACGATGGCGGTCACCGTCGGGGCGAACTCGCGGATCGACGCCAGCACGAAGAAGCCGCCCAGGCGGTCCAGGGCGCCGAAGAGCACGAGGAAGTTCGCGGCCTGCAGGCCCGGGGCGCCGTAGCCGAAGGCCACGGTGGACACGAGCAGCGGAAACCAGCACAGGCGCAGCGCGAAAAGGAACTGGGAGACGAACTCACCGCCGTACGGATACGGCGGACGCAGGGCAGACACCATCGTCTTCCCCGTAAGGATCATCATGTCCCCGACCTCTTCGAGCAGGTTCTTCGTCGGAAGGAACGCTCTATCGGCGACGTTGCGGACCACGGCCAGACCTCTCTCAAGTCATTCTGGGTGTCGCAGGACACGGCACCGCCACGCACTGTATGCGACTCGTCACACCGCTGCCAAACGGCAACCGGGTCGCAGCGTCGTCGACCCGCGCCCGCCCGCCCCGGTTGGTGGTACGTTCGCCCCAGATGACGGGGCATCGAGCAGGGGCGATCACACTGGCCGCGGGCGCGCTCGTGGTCGCCGGCTGCGGCGGCGGGGAGCGTCAGGACGCCAACGAGAAGGCCGCCACCTACACCGTGGACGTCACGAAGGCGTCCTTCCCTCCCAAGCAGCGCCTCGCACGTCAGCAGCAGATGCGCATCGCGGTGAAGAACACGGGAAGCAAGCGGCTCCCGGACGTCGCGGTGACCGTCGACTCCTTCTCCCGGCGCTCCGAGCAGCCCGGCCTCGCCGACCCCGAGCGCCCGATCTGGATCGTCGACCAGGGTCCGCGCGGCGGCAGCACGGCGTTCACGAACACCTGGGCGCTGGAGGGCCTGGCTCCCGGGCAGACGAAGACCTTCAAATGGAAGGTCACCCCGATCGAGTCGGGCCGCTTCAAGCTCAAGTACACGATCGCGGCCGGGCTCGACGGCAAGGCCAAGGCGCGCAACGCGCAGGGCGAGTCGCCCGTGTCGGGCACCTTCCCCGTCAGCATCTCCAAGAAGCCCTCGACCGCCCGGGTGAACCCCGACACGGGCGCGGTCGAGCGCACCGAGGGCTGACGCAGCGAGGCCGGGGCTCAGGCGCGTGCCGCGCCCGAGCCTCGCTGCCCGGCGCTCAGGTCGCCGCGGGATCCGGGTGGGCCTGGAGGATCTCCTCCCCCGCCTCCCCGGTGCGGACGCGGTAGGCGTCGTCGACGGGGATGACGAAGACCTTGCCGTCGCCCACCGCTCCCGTGCGCCCGTGCTTGAGGATCGTGTCGACGATCGTCTGCACGTCGCGCTCGGCGACGACGCACTCGAGCTTGACCTTCGGGCGCAGGTAGTTCGTCAGCTCCGCGCCGCGGTAGCGCTCCGTGATGCCCTTCTGGCGGCCCGAGCCCTTGACCTCGCTGATCGTCAGCGAGGGGAACCCGAGGACCAGCAGCTCCATGCGGATCGGCTCGAACGCCTCGTGGCGGATGTACGCCTCGATCTTCTTCATGCGGGAACCTCCTGCGTGCTCGCGAGGGACACAGACCCGGAAGCCGGCGCCGTGGGCGTCGCACCGTAGCCGACAAGCTCGGGTGCGGGGATGAACTGCTCGGGATAGCCGTACATCCCGTGCTCGACGATGTCCAGGCCGGCGTCCTCGACGTCCTCCTCGACGCGCAGCCCGACCGTCTTCTTGATCGCGAAGAAGGTCGCGAACGAGAGCACGAAGACCACGACGAAGGTGACCACCACGGCAGCCGCCTGCGCGGCCAGCTGGGTCAACCCGCCGCCGTAGAACAGGCCGGGGTCGCCGATGCCGACGGACTCGGCCAGCCGCGGCGAGGTGAACAGGCCGCAGGCCAGCGTCCCCCAGATCCCGGCGACGCCGTGCGCGGACAGAACGCCGACCGGATCGTCGAGCTTCTTGTCGATCGCGAACACAGAGAAGACGACGAGGACGCCCGCGACGCCGCCGATGATCGGCGCCGCCCAGAACTCGACGTACCCCGACGGGGCGGTGATCGCCACCAGCCCCGCGATCGCGCCGTTGCCGGCCATGCCGACGTCGAGCTTCTTGGTCAGCAGCGAGACGGTGATGCAGGCGGTGATGACGCCTGCCGCCGCCCCGAGGTTGGTCACGCCGATCACCTCGGCGAAGCGGTTGTCGGCCGTGCCGAGCGTGGAGCCGGCGTTGAAGCCGAACCAGCCCAGCCAGAGGATCAGGACGCCGAGCCCGAAGAGCGGCATGTTGTGGCCCGGGATGGCCCGCGGCTTGCCGTCGGGGCCGAACTTGCCCTTGCGCGGCCCGAGCAGGATGACCGCGGCCAGCGCGGCCGTGGCGCCCGTGAGGTGCACCACCGAGGAGCCGGCGAAGTCCTGCACGCCGTTGCCGATGAAGTTGTCGGCGGAGAAGAGCCCGCCGCCGAAGCCCCAGTGGGCGATCAGCGGGTAGATGACGCCGGCGAAGACCACCGCGAAGATCGGGTAGGCGATGAACTTGATGCGCTCCAGCGTCGAGCCCCAGACGATCGCCAGCGAGACCGCGGCGAACATGAACTGGAAGATGAAGAACGCGGTGGTGGCTCCCGTGGCGGGCTCTCCGGCCACGTCGCGCCCGTACTGGAACAGGAAGCCGCTGTTGCCCGCCAACCAGCCCGTTCCGCCGAAGGCGATCCCGAAGCCGACCGCCCACCAGACGATGGTGGCGATCGAGAAGTTCGCGAGGATCTTCGCGATGCCGGCGCCGGCGTTCTTGCCCCGGGAGAAGCCGATCTCCAGGAACGCGAAGCCGGCCTGCATGAAGAACACGAGGATCGTTCCGATGATGACCCACGTCGTGTTGAGCTCGTCGATCGCCTTCGGGACCGCGTCGGTGAGGTTCAGCGCATCCTCCTGGGCGAAGGCCAGGGAGGGCATGAGCAGGGTGGCGGCCAGGGTGAGCAGTGCTCCCGCGGCCACGGACGAACGTCGCATTGGTTCTCCTGAAGTCGAGTGGCCCCTGGCACTCTGGGGCAGGCAACCGGCGGGCTCCTTGTCCCCGTGTCGAAAGATCGGCGCGCGGCCTTCGCCACGCGGTCGGGCGGCCTGCGAGGGGTCCTCCACCACGGCGAACGGCGCTCCCGGCTTATTGGACCCACGTACAAGCTCCCCGCGCCGCGCCCGTGCAAGGCTTCGCGGATGCCCCAGCGTCAGCAGAACGTCCACGCCGCCCAGTGGAGCTCGGACGACGGCGCCCTCGGAGCGCCCGATCTCACCGAGCCTGGCGCCTCGCCCTTCGGCGAGAACGTCTTCCACCTGGCCGCGCAGCGCGAGCGGCTGCCCAAGCGCGTCTTCGGCGCGCTGACCAAGACGCTCGAGGGCTCTGATCCGCTGGATCCCGCTCTGGCCGACGACGTGGCGCTGGCCATGAAGGAGTGGGCGATGGAGAAGGGCGCCACTCACTACACCCACTGGTTCCAGCCGCTCACGGGTCTGACGGCCGAGAAGCACGACTCGTTCTACGGCCCGACGGGCGACGGGACGGCGCTGGCGGAGTTCTCCGGCAAGGAGCTCATCCGGGGCGAGCCCGACGCCTCGTCCTTCCCGACGGGCGGCATCCGCGCGACGTTCGAGGCGCGCGGCTACACGGCCTGGGATCCGACCTCGCCCGCGTTCCTGCTGGAGAACCCGAACGGGACGCTGCTGTGCATCCCGACGGCGTTCGTCTCCTGGACCGGCGAGGCGCTGGACACGAAGATCCCGCTGCTGCGCTCGATGGACGCGCTCTCCAAGAGCGCCGTCAAGGCCCTCGAGCTGCTGGGCAGCGGCACCTTCAAGCACGTCTTCACCACGGTGGGCGCCGAGCAGGAGTACTTCCTCGTCGACGAGCAGTACTACTTCGAGCGCTCCGACCTCTACACGACGGGTCGCACGCTCTTCGGCGCCAAGCCGCCGAAGGGGCACGAGCTCGACGAGCACTACTTCGGCTCCATTCCCGAGCGCGTCCTGGCCTACATGCTCGACGCCGAGCTCAAGCTCGCCAAGCTCGGGGTGCCGATCAAGACCCGCCACAACGAGGTCGCGCCGGCGCAGTACGAGATCGCGCCGATCTTCGAGAACTCCAACGTGGGCTGCGATCATCAGCAGCTCACGATGCAGGTGCTGCAGAACACCGCGCGGCGCTACGGCCTGGTCTGCCTCCTGCACGAGAAGCCCTTCGCGGGCGTCAACGGATCGGGCAAGCACAACAACTGGTCCATGGGGACCGACACGGGCATGAACCTGCTCGACCCGGGCGACACGCCCGCGGACAACGCGCAGTTCCTGTTCTTCTGCGCGGCGGTCATCCGCGCGGTCAACAAGCACCAGGCGCTGCTGCGGGCGTCGGTGGCCAACGTGGGCCAGGACCACCGTCTCGGAGCCAACGAGGCGCCGCCGGCGATCATCTCGATCTTCCTGGGGTCCGAGCTCGAGGACGCCTTCGAGCGCATCGCGACCGGCGAGGGCGTGGAGACCAAGCACGGCGACCTGGCCCTCGGCGCCGACGTGCTGCCGACGCTGCCGATGGACTCCGGCGACCGCAACCGCACCTCGCCCTTCGCCTTCACGGGCAACAAGTTCGAGTTCCGCGCCCCGGGGTCGAGCATGGCGCTGGGGTTCGTCAACGCGGTGCTCAACACCATCGTGGCGGAGTCGATCGACGAGCTGGCCGACGCGCTGGAGGCCAAGATCGACGGCGACGCCTTCGCGGCCGTCAGCGAGGTCGTCAAGGCCGTCTGGTCGCAGAACAAGCAGGTCGTCTTCAACGGCGACGGCTACTCCGACGCGTGGCACGAGGAGGCCGAGCGCCGGGGCCTGGTCAACCTCCGCACGACACCCGACGCGCTGCCGAGCATCATCACGGAGTCGACCGTCAAGGCGTTCGGGGACTACGGGGTGCTCTCCGAGCGCGAGCTGCACTCGCGGTATGAGGTCTGGGTCGAGCAGTACGCCACGAAGCTGAACATCGAGTCCGAGACCGCGGCGACGATCGCGCGCACGCAGATCCTCCCGGCGGCGCTGCGGCAGGCCGAGCTGCTCGACGAGGGCGGCGACGGCGCGGGGGTCGGCAGGCTCAAGGCTGAGCTCGCCGGGCTGCTCGATGAGCTCGTCACCGGGATCTTCGCGCTCGAGGCGGCCAACGGGAATCCAGGCAAGGAGGGCATCGATCTCGCCGAGCACATGCGCGACGTGGTGATCCCGGCGATGGACGCGGTCCGCGCGCCCGCCGACCGCCTGGAGCGGATCGTCGCCGACGACCTCTGGCCGCTGCCGAAGTACTCCGAGATGCTGTTCATCAAGTAGCCGACCGGTGGCCGGGCCTGCTGGCCCGGGCCACCCGCACGGGTTGCGGCGGCCGCCGGGCGGCGTACCCTCCGCCGGGTGGAGCTCGACGCAACCAGCCTGGTGGCGGTGGAGCGGCGCGTCCTCGAGCGGCTGGTCGCCGACCTCGAGGAGGCCTACGCGGGCCGGCTGCAGGCGGTGTGGCTCTACGGCTCCTGCGCCCGCGGCGAGCGGCGCCGGGAGTTCTCAGACGTCGACGTGCTCGTGATCCTCGACGTCGCGACCCCGGAAGGCCAGCGGGACGTCGACAGCCGGGTGTGGGACCACGCCGTCGCCGAGGACGCAGACCCGCCGATGTACTCGGTTCGCGTCCGTGACCTGGCCTGGCTGGCCGGGCGCCGCGAGATCCGGTCCTTCTTCGTCATGGAAGTCGAGCGCGACCGCGTGATCCTCTCCGGGACCGCGCTGTGAGCCCGCGCGACGCCGAGCTGCTGGCGGCAGCCCGTGCCCGGCTGCGCGGGGTCCGGCGGACCCTCGAGGACGACGTCGACGAGCCCGACCTGGCCGTTGGTGCCGCGTACTACGCCGTGCTGCTCGCAGCCCGCGCGGCGCTGAGCAGCCGCGACCTCTACGCCAAGACCCGCTCGGGGACGTGGAGCCTGTTCAGCCGGGAGCTCGTCCGCGACGGCAGCGTCGACGCGGCGCTCGCGAAGGAGGCGGCGGCGATGCAGCACGCACGCGAGCAGGTGGACTACGAGGCGGTCAGCGCGACGCGCCTGGAGGCCGAGCGCATGGTGGCCGTGGCCGAACGCTTCGTCGGGGCGATCGAGGCGCTGCTCACCGACGGGTGAGGGCGCGTCGCTGCTCGCTGGAGGATGGCGCGATCATCGAGCGTCGCCTTCGCCCCGGCATCGGATTTGGCTCCCCTGCGGAGCCAAACGGCTCGATCGCCCGCGTACCGACCGTCGAAAGTCGCGAGAACCGTGCATGACCCCAACCTTCCCACGGTCGTGTCAAGGTTGGCCATGCCGCTGGTAGGCTGCCTGACATGCAGCGCGACTTCCTCCAGGCCACCCGCGAGCGCGTCGTCGTCTTCGACGGCGGCATGGGCGCGACCCTCGAGCAGTTCGACCTGTCGCTGGAGAAGGACTACAAGCTGCCCGGGCGCGCGCACGAGGTGCTCGTGCTCAACCGGCCCGACGTCATCGAGGGGGTTCACGCCTCGATGGTCGAGGCGGGTGCCGAGGTCGTCGAGACCGACACGTTCCAGGCGTCGCGGCTCAAGCTCGAGGAGTGGGGACTGGCGGAGCACACCGCCGAGATCAACCAGAAGGCCGCGGAGATCGCGCGCAAGGCGGTGGGCGAGCAGCGCTTCGTGGCCGGCTCGATCGGGCCGACGGGCTTCCTGCCCGCCTCGGAGGAGCCGTCGCTCGGGATGGTCCGCTTCCGCGAGCTCGTCGAGGTCTTCCGCGAGCAGGCCCACGGGCTGCTGCTCGGCGGCGTGGACCTGCTGATCATCGAGACCGCGCAGGACATCCTCGAGGTCAAGGCCGCGATCTTCGGCGCGCGCGAGGCCTTCAAGGAGACGGGTCGCACGGTCCCGATCCAGACGAGCGTCTCCCTGCTTCCCAACGGCGGCAAGATGCTGCTCGGCACGGACATCGCCTCGGTGCTCACGACGCTCACGGCGCTGAAGGTCGACGTCATCGGCCTGAACTGCTCCACGGGTCCGGAGGACATGCGCGACGCGATCCGCTACCTCGGCGAGCACGCCACGGTGCCGATCCACTGCATCCCGAACGCCGGCCTCCCGCTTCAGGGTCCCGACGGCGAGACGATCTTCCCCGAAAAGCCGGGGCCGCTGGCCGATGTGCTCGGGGACTTCGTCGAGCGCTACGGCGTGTCGATCGTCGGCGGCTGCTGCGGTACCACCCCGGAGCACATCGCCGCGATGGCCGAGCGCTGCAAGCGCGACCTCTCCTCCCCCGCGTGGCTGGACCGCAAGCCGCTCCCCTTCATCTCCTCGATGATCTCCGCCGGGCCGCTCGTGCAGGAGCCCCGCCCGACGATCGTCGGTGAGCGCGTGAACTCCCAGGGCTCGCGCAAGGCCAAGGAGATGCTGCTGGCCGACGACTACGACGGCCTGCTGCAGATCGCCGAGGACCAGGTGGAGGGCGGCGCCCACGTGCTCGACCTCTGCGTCGCGCTCACGGAGCGCGAGGACGAGGCCGAGCAGATGCGGACCGTCGCGAAGAAGGTCTCGCTTTCGCAGGCCGTGCCGATCCAGATCGACTCGACCGAGCCCGACGTCCTGGCCGAGTCGTTGGACCAGATCCCGGGTCGCGCGATCGTCAACTCGGTCAACCTCGAAGCCGGCCGGAAGAAGATGGACCTCGTCGTGCCCATGGCCATCGAGCACGGTGCCGCCGTGATCGCGCTGACGATCGACGAGGTCGGCATGGCCAAGACGACCGAGCGCAAGGTGGAGATCGCGCAACGCATCCACGACATCTGCGTCGGCGAGCACGGCCTCGAGGCCGAGATGCTGATCTTCGACGTGCTCACCTTCACGCTCACCACGGGTGACGAGGAGTGGCGGCCGTCCGCGGTCGAGACGATCAAGGGCATCCGCGACGTGAAGGCGGCGCTCCCCGGGGTGAAGACCTCGCTCGGGGTCTCCAACGTGTCATTTGGTGTCGGACAACCCGCGCGCGCCGTGCTGAACTCCGTCTTCCTCTACCACTGCGTCGAGGCCGGGCTCGATCTGGCGATGGTCAACCCGAACCACATCACGCCCTATTCGGAGATCTCCGAGGAGGAGCGCGCCCTGGCCGACGACCTGGTCTACGACCGGCGCGAGGACGCGCTGCAGCGCTTCATCGAGCACTTCGAGTCGCGCGGTGGCGAGGTGGAGGTCGAGAAGGCCGACCCCACCGCGGGCATGACGCCGGAGGAGGCGCTGCACTTCCACATCCTGCGCCGCCGCAAGGAGGGCGTGGAGGACTGGATCGATCGGTCCGTCGAGAAGATCGGCGCCGTCCCGACGCTCAACGGCGTGCTGCTGCCGGCGATGAAGGAGGTGGGCGACAAGTTCGGGGCCGGCGAGCTCATCCTGCCCTTCGTGCTGCAGAGCGCCGAGGTCATGAAGAAGGCCGTCGCACGGCTGGAGAACTACCTCGAGCGCACCGCCGACTACACCAAGGGCACCGTCGTCCTGGCCACGGTCTTCGGCGACGTGCACGACATCGGCAAGTCGCTGGTCAACACGATCCTCACCAACAACGGCTACACGGTGGTCGACCTCGGCAAGCAGGTCCCGGTCGGCACGATCCTCGACGCCGCCAAGGAGCACGACGCCACCGCCATCGGCCTGAGCGCCCTTCTGGTGTCGACGTCGAAGCAGATGCCGCTGGCGATCAAGGAGCTCCACCAGCTCAAGCTCCCCTACCCCGTCCTCATCGGCGGTGCGGCCATCAACCGCGACTTCGGCCTGCGCGTCCTCTTCCCCGACGGTCGCGAGGGCGACGACGTCTACGAGCCCGGGGTCTTCTACTGCAAGGACGCCTTCGAGGGCCTCGGCGTCATGGACAAGCTCGTGGAGCCCGAGGAGCGCACGAAGCTCGTCGAGGGGCTTCGGGAGCGGGCGTTCAAGCTGCGCGACAAGGGTCCCGAGCCGGAGCTCGGTGACACGACGGACTCCTCGGTCCGCTCGAGCGCGGTGACGGACAACCGGGTCCCCGAACCCCCGTTCTGGGGCGTGCGCGAGGTACCCGTGAACCTCGATGAGGTCTACCCCCACCTCGACACGCACGTGCTGTTCAAGCTCCACTGGGGCGGGCGCGGCGTCAAGGGCGACGCCTGGCGCGAGCTCGTCGAGGGCACCGCCGAGGAGGAGGGCTTCCTCCCCCGCCTGGAGCGCATGTGGGCCGGGCAGGACTACCTGCGCCCGAAGGCCAAGGTCGGCTACTTCCCGTGCAACGCGGACGGCAACGACCTCGTGATCTTCGATCCGGATGACCACGACGTCGAGGTCGAGCGGCTGACCTTCCCGCGCCAGCCCAAGCACGACCGCATCTGCATCACCGACTTCTACCGCCCCCTGTCGACAGGCGAGCGCGACGTCTGCGTGCTGCAGGTCGTGACGGCTGGCGACAAGGTGACCGAGGTCATGGCCGCGCTCGAGCAGGAGGGCGAGTTCGCCGAGCAGCTCTACACGCACGGCCTGGGCGTGCAGACCGCGGAGGGCATGGCGGAGTGGTCGCACGCCCGAGCGCGTGCCGAGCTCGGCATCGAGCGCGGGCAAGGGCGGCGCTGGAGCTGGGGCTACCCGGCGTGCCCGGACCAGAGCGAGCACGAGAAGGTCTTCCGCCTGCTCGACGCCTCCTCGATCGGCATGCGCCTGAGCGGCGGCTACGCCGTCGAGCCCGAGCAGTCGACGGTGGCCATTCTCGCCCACCACCCGCAGGCCGTCTACTTCGGCATGAAGTCCGGCTTCATCCCCAAGGGCACGGTGACCGACGAGGTCATCGCCGGCACCGAGCGCGACCCGCGCAGGCAGGCGCTGCCGCCCGAGGACTTCGCCGAGGCCGCCGGAGCCGACGAGGCCGGAGCCGCGGAGATCGCGGAAGTGGCCGAGGTCTAGCGAGCCGCGTCGCTCGGTCTGACGGCGGGCGCCGCGGCGTGAGATAGCGTCGCGGCAGTGCGCGTCCTCTCCATCGACGGCGGCGGTATCCGCGGCATCATCCCGGCGCTCGTGCTCAGCGAGGTCGAGCGGCGGACAGGTCGTCGCGTCGCGGAGCTCTGCGACCTCGTGGCGGGGACCTCGACGGGCGGGATCCTGGCCTGCGCGCTGACGCGGCCGGGCGCGGCGCCCGCGGAGGAGCTCGTCGAGCTCTACCGGACAGAGGGGCCGAAGATCTTCAAGCGCTCGCTCGCCCAGCGCGTGCGCTCAGCCGACGGGCTGATCGACGCGCGCCACGACGACGGTGCGCTCGACGACGCCTTGACCCGCTACCTCGGCTCGGGCCGGCTCTCCGACGCGACGACGAAGGTCCTCGTCACCGCCTACGACCTCCACGCGCGGGAGCCGTACTTCTTTAAGAGCTGGCGCGACGACCGCGACGGGCCGCTGCGCATCGTGGCCCGCGCCACGGCGGCAGCACCGACCTACTTCGAGCCGGTGTTCGCCGGCCGGCGGTCGCTGATCGACGGCGGCGTCTTCGCGACGAACCCGGCGATGTGCGCCTACGCCGAGGCCGTCGTCCTCGGCGGCGCACCGCCGCGCTTCGTCCTGAGCCTCGGCACGGGTCGCCAGATGCGGCCGATCCCGCACGACCAGGCGAAGGACTGGGGCCTGGTCGAGTGGGTGCGCCCACTCATCGACGTGGTCTTCGACGGCGTCTCGGACACCGTGGAGTACCAGCTGGCCCATCTCATGCCGCCGGAGTCGGTCGTCCGGCTGCAGCCCGAGCTCGACCGGGCCTCCGACGCCTTGGACGACGCGAGCAAGCGCAACCTCGGCCTGCTCGAGGAGCAGGCCCGCGAGCTCATCGCGAGCTCCGACGCCGCGATCGACGCGGCGTGCGCGGCACTGCTGGCAGACGACTCATAGCCGGCTCGCGAGCGAGCTCGGCTGAGAACCGGCTTCGAGATGAGGCGCCGTCGTGAGGGAGCCGGATCGTGGATGACAGGCGCCGCGCGAACCTCGACCAATCCTGGTTGGATCGGTCGTGGTGTGGTGTGGCGACTGTCGCCGCGAGACGGCTTCCTCACGGCCGCGCCTTTCTTGAAACCGGTTCTAAGGACCCTGCGCGCCTGCGACCAGCTCGAGCTTCTGCGGACGTGGGAGGCGCTTGATCCGCGCCTCCTCGCGCATGGCCGCCGAGCGGTTGGGCTGCGGCAGCGCGAGGGCGAGCTCGACGGGCAGGCGCGAGCGCGTGTAGCGCGAGGCGCTTCCGGCGGCATGGGCGGCCAGGCGCTTGGGCAAGTCGTTCGTCCACCCCGTGTAGAGCGAGCCGTCGGCGCAGCGCAGGAGGTACACCCAAGCGTCGGCCATCGCGCGGAGCCTAGACAGCCCGCCCGCCGCGTCGCCGCCTACGCCGCCTGGTGCCCCGCGTGCGGCGCGTCGGAGAGCGGCGGCAGCTCGACGGGCGCGTAGTGCATCGTGCGCAGTCGCACGTCCTTCCAGCTGAGGCCCTCCTTGACCAGCGCCGGGGTGCCCATGAGCACCGCAGTGGCGATCTCGACGACCTGCAGGACGATCCCGTAGCCGAGCGCATCGGCGCTCGAGACGCCGTAGGCGCCCGCGAGCACCGCGACGCACGCAGCCTGGAAGACGCCGAGGTTCGACGGGGTGGCGGGCAGCACCGCGGTGACGTTGACGGCGAAGAGCACAGCGGCGGCCGCGCCGATGCCCGCTGTCTGGTCCACCCCGAAGGCGACGAGCAGGACGTAGCACGAGAGCCACTGCAGGGCCCAGGCGAACAGCTGCGCGGCGGTGGCCGTGGCACCGAGGCGTGGCCGCTTGAAGACGGTCAGGCCCGCGCGAACCTGGTGCAGCGCGGCGCGGGCGGAGCGCATCCAGCGGCCCGGACGCGAGCCGCGCAGCAGCGCGGGCGCCGCGACCACGAGCGCGAGCACCGCGATCGGCGCGGCCGCGAAGAGCGCCAGGGCTGCGTGGTGGCCGTCGAAGTAGCTCGACGTCCAGAACATCGTCAGCCCCAGCACCACGAGCGCGAGGATGTTCAGCAGCGTCTGGGAGACCAGGGTGCCGAGCACCACGGGCAGCGTCTCGCGCGGCCTGCCCACGCGCCGCGCGACGATCATCGCGCGTGCCGGCTCGCCGAGGCGGGCGGGCAGCGTGGCGGACATGAGCACGCCGATCGTCGTGCCCTGGAAGGCGTCACGCCGCTTGACGTCGGCACCGGGCAGCGCGGCGCGCAAGATCGCGTGCCAGGCGATGGCGCGGACCGCCATCGAGGCGCACATGATCCCGAGCGCGAGAAGCACCCACGGCGGGCTCGACGTGACCAGCGAGCGGGCGATCTGGTCGAGGCCGATCCGATTCAGCGCGACCACGGCGCCGGCCGTGGCGCCCGCGCCGGCCACGCCCAGCGCGGCCTTCCGCGCCAGCGCGCGGCGCGGGTGGCTCCCGGGCAGCGCGGGCTCCAGGGAAGCGAGGCGAACGGGTGGGCGGCGCGGCTCGAGGTCGGCCGCAAGCGCACCGACGCGCACGGCGAGGCGGCGCGGCGCCGTCGCGGCCTGCCCTACGGCGATCGCGCGCTCGTAGGTGTCCATGACCTCGCCGGCGACCGTCGGCCACGCGAACGCCTGAGCGCTGAGGGCGGCCTCGCGACCCAGCGCGAGGTGGCGGTCGGGGCGCAGCGCGAGGTCGCGCAGGACTGCAGCCAGCGCCGTGGGGTCAGCGCGCGGCACGAGCATGCCGTCCGTGCCGTGGCGGACGACGTCGCGGTAGCCCGCGATGTCGCTGGCCACCACGGGGGTGCCGGCGGCGAAGGCCTCGGTGAGCACCATCCCGAAGCTCTCCCCGCCGAGCGACGGGGCGCAGAGCGCGTCGGCCCGGCGCAGCTCGAGCTGCTTGGTCGCGTCGTCGACGCGCCCGAGCGCGCGCACCCCGTGGGTCTCCTCCAGGACCTGCGCGACGTCCTCGGGCGTGGCGCCGATCAGGGTGAGCGTCGCCGGCACCTGCGCGCGCAGCGCCTCGAAGGCGCGCAGCAGGATCGGCAGGCCCTTGCGCTCGACGGCCTGGCCGATGAACAGCAGGCGCAGGGTCGGATCGGCGGGGTCGCGCGGCGGGCGCAGGGCCAGCACCTGCTCCGGCGTCCCCGCGACTTCCACGCCGTTGGGGATCACGCGGTAGTGGCCGCCGTAGAAGCGCTTGCCCGTCCAGGCGGCGGCCTCCGAGACGGCGATCCGCGCCTTGAGGTGGTTCAGCCGCCGCCGGGCGCCGAGCCCCACGGCGATGTTGTTGCTCACCGCGTTCTCCGAGTAGCAGTGGAACGTGCCGACGACGGGGGCCGAGCTCGAGCACAGCGCATCCCAGCCCACGACCGGGACGACCGGCTCGTGGACGTGGACGACGTCGAAGGCCCCGTCGGCGAGCTCGCGCCGCAGCTGCGAGATGGCGTGAGCGGGCGGCGCGAGGTTCGACACCGCGCCGTTAGCCGGGAAGCCCCACGTCCGACCCAGCGGGCGCAGGTAGTCCGGTACCTCGCGGCGCTCGGGCTCGTGGCCACGGTGCATGCGCGCGGCGTGGCGATCGGGCGGGTCGAACGGGGCGAGCACGCGCACGTCGTGCCCCATGCGCAGGAGCTCCCCCGCAAGGGCCTCGATGTGGCGTGTCACCCCGCCGGGGTACGTCCAGGAATATGGGGAGACGAGCGCGACACGCACAGGTGCAGAACCCTACCCGCCGAGTCGGCGGGGGTTCCATGTGCGCGCGTTAGCATCGAGGGTGATGTCCGAGCCCGCCCGTCGCCACTTCGTCAAGTACAGCTTCCTGAAGGTCGATCCGGCCTGGCGGCGGCTGCCGGCCGAGCAGCGCGCGCAGGACAAGCTCGAGTTCCTGGCGGCGTGCGAGGACTTCGGCGAGGACCACCTGCTGCAGAGCTTCTCGCTCGTCGGCACGCGCGGCGACGCGGACGCCATGCTCGTCGCCGAGACGGAGAACCTCGACCGCATCCACGAGTTCCACGTCGTGCTCGCGCAGTCCGGGCTGATGAAGTGGTGCAGCCAGCCCTACTCGTTCCTCGGGATGCGCAAGTCGAGCGAGTACTCCGACGAGCAGCGGACGATCGCCCGGCCGTTCAAGGGCAAGTACCTGTTCGTCTACCCCTTCGTCAAGACGCGCGCGTGGTACGCGATGCCCGCCGACGAGCGCTGGAAGATCATGCAGGGTCACATCACGATGGGGCGCGAGTACCCGCAGGTGGACAACCACACGACCTACTCCTTCGGCCTCGACGACCAGGAGTTCGTCGTCGCCTTCGACACGAGCGACGTGGCCGCGTTCCTCGACCTCGTGCAGCGGCTGCGCACGACCGAGGCGTCGGCCTACACGCTGCGCGACACCCCGAGCTTCACCTGCCTGCGGACCTCCGTGGAGCGCGCGGTCAACGCGCTCGACGGCGAGGCGCTCAGCCTCGACGCCGCGCACGGCTGAGGGCGCCGTCGCGGGGCGCCGGGATCGCGGACGATCGCCGGGTGGCTCGCCTCGCCGTCCTCTTCGCGGCCGTCTGCTTCGGCACGACCGGAACCGCCCAGGCCCTCGGCCCGGACGCGACCGACCCGCTCGCGGTGGGCGCGGCGCGCATCCTCGTCGGCGCCGCGCTGCTCGTGGCGGTCGCCGCGCGCAGCCTGCCGGCAGCCGGTGGGCCCTGGGCGCCGCGACCGCTGCTCGCGGCCGGAGTGGGTGTGGCGGCCTACCAGCTCGCGTTCTTCACGGCCGTGGAGGACACGGGCGTCGCGGTCGGGACGGTGGTGGCGATCGGCTCGGGACCCGCGTTCGCCGGGCTGCTCGGGCGGGCGGTCGGCGGGGAGGCGCTCACGGGGCGCTGGGCGCTCGCGACGGGACTGGCCTGCGCCGGCGTGGCGCTGCTGGTGGGCAGCGGTCAGGCAGCGGACGTCTCCGCTCCGGGAATCGGGCTCGCACTGGTCGCCGGCGCCTCCTACGCCACCTACACCGTCGCCGCCAAGGCGCTGCTCACGGCGGGCCATGCACCCGAGGCGGTCATGGCGCGGGCGTTCGCACTCGGAGCGATCCTCCTGCTGCCGGTGCTCTTCGCAACCGGCGGGGGCGGGCTCGAAAGCGCGGGCGGACTTGCGCTCGTGCTCTTCCTCGGCGCCGTGCCGACCGCGCTGGCCTACGTGCTCTTCGCGCGCGGGCTGCGGCACCTCAGCTCCGGTGAGACCGCCACGCTGACCCTCGCCGAGCCGCTCACCGCGACCCTCCTCGGCATCGTCGTGCTTGGCGAGCGGCCCACCGGCCTCATGGCCGCGGGGGCAGCGCTCGTGCTCGGCGGACTGCTCGTGCTCGCCGCGCGCGGCCCGCGGGCTCCCGTGCCGACACCGATTCCGCTCGAGTGAGCGCGGTGAGCGCGGTCCACCGGCCGGCGTGGCGACGGCCGGGTGCGCCTATGAAAAACCCACTGGAGCAGCTCTCACGGTTCGCCGAGCCCGTCACGGCGCGCCGCAGCCCGCCGGGCGCGCCGGCGCGGCGTCGCCGCGGGCGTCGGCCCAGGCCTGCCACAGGCGGTGGGTCGGGTAGAGCACCTGGAGGCGCGCGTCGGCCAGGCCGACCGGGTAGGCCGTGTCCTCGCGGAACGTGTACTGGAAGACGGCCTGGACCTTCGGGTCGGCCGCCCAGCGCTCGATGCGGGCGGCCTGCGCGGCGCACTGGCGCGCGAGGTCGAGCGCGCGGGTGGGCCGCTCCTGGCCGGAGCGCGCGCCGCCCACCCCCGTCTCGGTCACCCACAGCGGGAGCCCGTCGGTGCAGGGTCGCTTAGCGAGGGCGGCCTCCGCTTCGGCGACCGCGTCGCGCGCGAACGGCGCCGCGGGCTCGTCGGCGTCCGAGGCGTACTCGTGCTGGCTCCACGCACTCGCGGCGCAGGCGACCTCGTCGGGAAGCGCGCGGATGAACTCCCCGACGCCCGTGCCCTGCTCGCGCGGCCCGCGGAAGCCGGCGAGCTCCCCGAGCACGAGCTTGGCGCCCGAGCCCTCCAGCTCCGCGCGAGCGGCACCGACGAGCCGGCCGTAGACGGCCGGCGAGAGCGACGGCGAGCCCGGCGAGCAGTTCGCGCGCTGCGGCGAGACGAAGGCGGGGTGGTTGGGCTCGTTCCACGGGCTCCACCAGCGCAGCGGCAGGCCGACCTCGTCGGCCGTGGCGCGCAGCCGGCGCACGAGCGCGCGGTATCCCGCCAGCCCCGCGCTGGAGATCGGCCGCGCTCGCGGCGCGGCGTTCCGGCGCTCGCATCCCCGTGCTGGGGACGCGGCCCAGTCCGGCACGCCGTAGATCACGACCATCACCTCCCAGCCGCCGCCCGCGGCGCGCCGTGCGTCGCGCACCGCCTCGAGGTCGGCGCGAAGCCCCGCGTAGCCCGCGCACGGCGGCAGGCCGCGGCTGCAGCCGTCCTGCTCGATCGCGAGGTCCGCGGGCGTCGCGGGATCGGGCTGGAGCTTGGACCAGTCGACGACGAGCCGGTAGCGGTCAGGGCGCAGCGCCGCGAGCGCGTCCCGGTAGGCGCCGAAGCCGGCCGGCGCGGCGCCCGGGGCGAGGAGCGGCGCGTTGGCCTCGGAGATCCCGAGCTGCAGGGGGCGCTGCGCCATCCCGGGCCGCACGGGCGGCGAGGCGGGGGGCCGGACGGGCGCCGAGCGATTCGGCGTGCTCGGCCCGAGGGGCGCCGAGCGGTTTGGTGCGCCCGGCCCGACGGATGGGTCGCGCTTCTCACCGCAGCCGGCCAGCGCGACGCTCAGCGCTGCGACAAGCGCGACAGCACGCAGCGTCAAGACGACCTGAGCGACGGCCGGGTTGCGGTGGGCTCGGCGGGGTAGGCCGGTGTCATGTTCTTCTTCAGCAACCGCCTCGGCTGCCTCGGCTCGATCGTCGTCTCCTTGGTGGCGACGGCGATCCTCCTGCTCGTCCTGAACGTGATCTGAGCGCGTCGCCGCGCCCGCGGGTCAGACCGCGGAGACCTCTTCCTCGTCCGCGACGCGAAACGACGAGCCGCAGCCGCAGGCGGCCACGACGTTGGGGTTGACCACCTGGAAGCCGGCGCCCTGCAGCGACTCGACGTACTCGATCGTCGAGCCGTCGACGTAGGCCAGGCTCTGCGCGTCGACGAGGAGCTTGAGGCCGTGGTCGGTGAAGACCACGTCGCCGTCCCGCTGCTGGTCGAAGGCCAGCTGGTACTGAAAGCCCGAGCAGCCGCCGCCGCGGACGCCGACACGCAGGCCGGCGGTGTCGACGTCCGAGCCCTGGGCGGCGAGGAAGTCGCGCACCTTGACGGCCGAGTCCTCCGTGAAGACGATGCCCTTGGCGTGGAGGGTGACCTCTGTTGTAGTGCTCATGCTTCACAAAGTGTAGCGGCCGCTACCCTTGCGTCCAATGCCGCTCGCGAACGAACTGAAGGCGCGGATCGAGGCCTCGCTGCCCGGTGCGACCGCTGCCGTCGAGGACTGGACGGGCGGCGGCGACCACTTCCGCGCGACCGTCGTCGCGCCGCAGTTCGCGGGCATGTCACGCATCGCCCAGCACCGCCTCGTCTACGACGTCTTCGGCGCCGAGATCGGCGGCCCGATCCACGCCCTCTCCCTCACCACCAAGACCACGGAGCCACCCCATGAGTGACAACCCCATCCGTGACGCCATCGCCGGCGCCATCGCCGAGAACCAGACGATCCTCTTCATGAAGGGCACTCCCGACGCTCCCGCGTGCGGCTTCTCCGCGCGCACCGTCGGCGCCCTGCAGGCGCTCGAGGCGCCGTTCGCAGCCGTGGACATCCTCCCGGACCCGCGCATCCGCTCAGAGCTCAGCGCCATCTCCGATTGGCCGACGATCCCTCAGCTGTTCGTCGGCGGGGAGCTCGTCGGCGGAGCCGACATCGTGGCCGAGATGTACGAGACGGGGGAGCTCTCCAGCGTCCTCGGCCTCGAGGCGCCGGAGGACGCGCCCGCCGAGGCGCCCGCCGCAGAGGCGGAGCCGAGCTCGCCCCCGCTGCAGATCGAGAACCGCCTGTAGCTCCCAGCGGGCCGCGGAGTTGCGCGACGCGCTGCCGGGAGCGCCGGGCGGTGCGGCCGCCCCGGCGGGTTTGGTGCCCCCGACCGCGGGCACGCCCAGTCGTACAACTTCGATCTCCTGGAGGAGACATGGCAAAGCAATCCAGGGACGGGCACGCCGACAAGGGCGTCTCGCTCGCCCGCGGCCCGGCCCTCGTGCTGGGCTCGATCCTTCTGACCGCCGGCCTGCTGGCGTTTCTCGCCGACGGCACCTCGCCGACCGACGGCTTCCCGGACGGCACCGTCAAGAACGCCGAGAAGTTCTTCGGTTTCGGGGTCAACGACTGGACCGCGATGATCACCGCGGCCGCGGGTGGCCTCCTGCTCTTCGGCGCGGCACAGCACCTGCTGGCCAGGACGATGTCGCTGGTGGTCGGGCTCGCGCTCGGCGCCTGCTCGGTCATCGCCCTCGTCGACGGCGACGACGTCCTCGGCCTGGCGGCGGCCAACGGCCCGACCAAGCTCTTCTGGGGCGTCGCCGCGGCGCTTCTGCTGATCAACGCGCTGCTGCCGCGCAAGGGCGGCGGCAAGGACCGACACGACGACGATGACGACCTCCGCCGCGAGCCTGCGGTCGCGCCGCGCCGCGAGACGGTGGAGCGCGAGCGCGTGGAGCCCGTGGCGACACGTCGCGAGCCTGTCGCGACCCGTGCGGTGGCCGAGGAGCGCGTCTCCCGCGGGGAGGTCGGCGACAGCCGAACGGAGCGTTTCGCGCGTCCCGACGACCAGCGCGTGGGCGAGCGCGACAACCTCGCCGGCGGTGAGCGTCGGCTTGACGTGGACGACCCGCGCGACCGGCCCGTCTCCGACGACCGTCCGCGCGACTCCCGCTAGTACCGGGTCCCGGAAATATGTCTGGGTCTTGAAGGAGTTGTCATAACGGCGGCGAACTTCGGGGCGGTGGCGGTCGAGGCTCTCAAGATCAGCGAGGTGGAGGAGCGTGAGCTG